>Ga0335073_10016375_pt1 | contig 10355 bp, 8 predicted proteins | sample Lox_Sample_22_FD_207093 | JGI IMG/M metagenome (GOLD analysis project Ga0335073, IMG submission 207093) | Soil microbial communities from Loxahatchee National Wildlife Refuge, Florida, United States - Lox_Sample_2.2 | ecosystem: Environmental > Terrestrial > Soil > Wetlands | place: USA: Florida... | reverse complement strand
TGGCAGCGGCTATCCTTGTCGTTCGGCCATCCCCTCCCCTTCCGGGGCGCCGATTGCACACTTCGCTCAAAAAATGCCTAATCGGCTGGCAATCCCCGCAAACGAGGAACCAATCTTGTTGAAACAGGGCAGACAGCCTCTTGTCTTTGTCGTCGACGACGAGAGCGTGATCGCTTCGAGTCTTGCAACTATCTTGCGCCATCTTGGCTTCGACGCGACATCTTTTACTCAGCCCCGCGAGGCATTGCAGGCTGCCCGCTTCCAGCATCCCGACTTACTTATTACCGATGTCGTGATGCCCGGACTATCCGGGATCGAATTGGCCGTCCAAGTGGAAGTACTCTGCCCTCAGTGCAAAGTTCTCCTCTTTTCCGGACAAGCCTCCTCAGCGGATTTGCTCGAGGCCGCTCGTGCCGATGGACATGACTTTGAACTGCTTCTGAAGCCGGTCCATCCTAAAGACCTGTTGAGCAAGATTCAGCAGCTCAGGGGAGAAGTACCTCCGCTGCCCTCCATCAAGAGACTCCTCGCCGGCCTCTGAGCGAAATTTCGTCGTGTCTTCAGTCTCTTCTTCGCCGACAAGGAAGGCAAGAGGCAAGCTATGATTCAGCGCAAGCAGGCACACCGCGCCATAGCGTTGCGCTTATTTTCGGCCGGGGTCCGCGGCGCCATGTGAATAGCCTCAGCTCCCGTTGCGCTACCATACAATGGCAAGACCCGAGGGCGCAGATGTTCGTTGTCGTCTGGCAATTCGAAATTGCCGAGGAGAAGACTGCTGATTTTGAAGCTGCTTACGGGCCGGACGGCTCATGGGCGCGCCTCTTTCGCAGTTCGCCTGAATACCGCGGTACAGAGATGCTGCGCGACGCCTATATCGCCGGCATCTACCTTACCGTAGACCGCTGGACCAGCGAAGACGCTTTCCGTCGATTCCGTAAAGATCACGACGCAGAGTACGAAACTCTTGACCGCGCATGCGATGCCCTTACCAGCCGCGAGACCCGCATCGGCGCGTATACGAGCTGACGTTACGGCATGCCCACGCCGGATTGCGGAGGTTCTGCATAGTAGCCTGCCGTGGTGCGCACCTTGAGCCGTGGCTTTTCAACCTTGACAGTGATTGCGTGATATTCGGTGGTCTCGCCCGCGGGAGCAGCCGGAAAGCTTATCTCGTAATAGGCCGACGCATCAGCGAGAGCCGAGTTGATTTCGCCCTTGACGTCATTGCCGTCCGTGATCACCGTACCGCCGGTGTGTACCGCCAGCACCTGCAGGGCGACATTGGAATAATCCGCCTGATAAGCCTTTGCGACGGGCTTCAGAAAGCTATCGTAAAAAAAGGTATCTCCCTCAGTAGGCTCCAAACAATAAAGCGTCACGTTCGCGGCGCGCAAGGCGTTGGTCATTGTCACGATGCCGTGAAATATCTGTGCCTTGTGCTCCGTATCCATGTCGCGAGCCGCATATGAGAGCACGGGCCAACCTGGACTGAGAAAGAGAACCAGCTTCCGTCCGGGCTGTTTTTGTTCGTATGTGATCATGTTGCTCATGTGGTTCAGCGTTTGCGCCAGCCGCTCACCCGCGCCGTAAGCGCCCGCACTTCTGTTGATGGTGCGCAGCTCTGAGCGGCTCTTGTCGAGGCTCGCAAGCAATTCGTTGCCGTTTTGTGTAGGGCCGTCCTCTACCTTCACGCCATAATCTGTGAGGATGGCAAACGATGTGGGGTGCGCCAGCTTTCCGTCGTTCTGCTTCAAAAAATCGGCCAAGCCATCGCGTTCTCGTGCCGTCGAAAGAAAATCCTGGTTAATCGCATCGATCACAATCAAAACTCGCAGAGGCATCTTCGCCGGATGATCTGCCTCGACGGCATGGAAATCGACCAGCTTTTCGGGCTGGTCGTTATCAAAGAGCGAAAAGTCACCGGCACTGAGTTCGCTGACTGGATGCCCCTTCTTGTCGGTCACTTCAACCGCAATGTGAATGCAGTGGGGGCATCGGCTCGCTCCCCTGTCGGCCAATGGCCCGGGGTCGGCCGGCGCGGGCTCAACCACCGCCTGGGCTAGCGACGGACTTGCCAGAACGCCCGAAAGCGCGAGTCCCAGCGCAACACGAATCAACCCTCGGAATCTCCAGTTCGCTCGATCAAATCGTCCGGTCATCAAATTCCCTTCTCCGGGAACCTTTGTGGCGACAGTTGTGGACCAAAGGAAGACGGACGTCGAGGAAAACCCTCAAGCTTCGGCTGACCGCTGTCAATGATTTCCACCTGTGGACAGGTCAACGTGGGCATAATACCCGGCTGTCGTGCGAACCTTGACTCCCGGCTTATCCACCTTGACCTGTAGTGCATGAAATTCGTTGGTGCGATCGCCCTGCGCTGGGTCAAATGTAAGTTCGTAGCTCGCCGAGGCATCGCGAACCGCTGTATTCAATTCGCCCGTAATATCGTGCGACATTACCAGCACCTGGCCACCGGAATGCTCGGCCAGTACCTGCAGGGCAAGGTCAGGGTACTCGGCATTCCCCGCGACTGAAACAGGCTTCAGATAGCCCTGGTAGTAGTACGGATTCGTCCTTCCCAGAATGAAAGGATCGAGACAATAGAGCGTGATGTTTCCTTCGCGCAGCCCATTCGAGAACTGCACGACCGAACGGAAGACCCAGTTTCGCTGCTTCGAGTCCTCCTGGACTCCGGCAAGCGGCAGCAAAGGCCAACCGGGGCTGATCACAAGCATCAATTTGCGCCCAGGCTGGGCGGCCTCATATTCAGCAAGCTGGCTGAGTTGGTCAAGCGACATCTCTAGCATGTCGGCCAGACCGTAAAAACCTCCGCTTCGATTGACGATGCGCAGAGCGGACTCAGTGCTATCGAACCCGGCGATGAGAGCATTTCCGTCCTGTGAAGGATCCTGGCCAACCTTCAGCCCTCTATCCGAGAACACAGCGATAGAGGTCGGGTTGGCAAGTTTGCCTCCATCCTCTTTGAGAAACGCGGCCAGTTCCTGGCGCTCCCACGCCACTTCTCCGAACCCCGTGTTGATCATGTCGATTGCGATGATCACTTGGACAGGGTCCGCTTTCGAACTCTCAAGATTAATCCCGCGAAACCCGGTTAGCTTTTGTGGCTGTTTGTTATCGAGAAGCGTGAAATCGTCCGCCTTCAATCCAGGGATGGGGTGTCCCATCTTGTCATCGACTACGACACTGATTGAAATGTGGTGGTCGGACTGCACCTCGCCGATCGGTGCAACGGGCAAAGGATGGCTCGCAACTTGCGCCGCCAAGAATCGCGCTCCGATGGAGAGGAGCGAACCGCCAATGAGACAACAGAGGACTTGCTGAGACGATCGGGCCGATTCGCGAACGATCTGCATGGGATCACCTGAGCGTGAGACGTGTTTCAAAGCCTCGCGGTTACGATATTCCCAGCGTGTGACGGCGGATACACCTGGCCAATAAATTCACCGTTTCTTCGCTTTTCTCCTGTCCTTTGATGTCCCATCCTGCTACAATCCCATCGAATTCAGTTCAAGCCGCCGCGTGTTTTACTCGTCCAACAAAGTCCGCGCCTGGCGAGCAATTTCTTAAGGAGTCTTCCGCCATGGCAGCCTTAGATGATCGCGCAAAAGCTGTAGAATTAGCACTTTCCCAGATCGAAAAGCAATTCGGGAAAGGCTCTATCGTACGACTCGGATCGAGGGAGGCACTGCTGCCGATCTCGGTCATCTCCACTGGATCCATCAGTTTCGACGCCGCGCTCGGTGTGGGCGGAATCCCCCGCGGACGCGTCACAGAGGTCTACGGCCCTGAGTCTTCGGGCAAGACCACCATTACACTGCAGATCATTGCCGAGGCTCAGCGACTCGGCGGTCTCGCAGCATTCGTTGATGCCGAGCATGCGCTTGATCCCGGCTACGCCAAGAAGCTCGGCGTGGATGTAGACAACTTGTTGGTTTCACAACCAGATAGCGGCGAACAGGCTCTTGAAATCACTGAGGCACTGGTCCGCTCTGGCGCCATCGACGTGCTGGTCGTCGACTCTGTTGCCGCGCTTGTGCCCAAGGCCGAACTGGACGGCGAAATGGGCGACTCCCACGTCGGGCTCCAGGCGAGACTAATGTCCCAGGCCCTGCGCAAGCTGACCGGTACAGTTTCCAAATCCCGGACCGCGCTTGTCTTCATCAACCAGATTCGCGAGAAGATCGGCGTCATGTTCGGGAATCCGGAAACCACCACTGGCGGCCGCGCACTCAAATTCTACTCATCAGTTCGCGTGGATATCCGTCGGATCGCGGCCATCAAGGAAGGCGACGCGGTCACCGGAAATCGAACCAAGGTCAAGATCGTCAAGAACAAGGTCGCGGCCCCTTTCCGCGAAGCTGAGTTTGACATTCTTTATGGGGAAGGCATCAGCCGGGAGGGGGATGTCCTCGACCTGGCCGTGACCCACAATATCGTCGAGAAGTCGGGTGCGTGGTACAGCTACGGCGGCGAGCGCATCGGCCAGGGGCGTGAAAATACGCGCTCTTTCCTCAAGGAAAACAAGGACATCTTCAGCAGGATGGACGCAGAAGTCCGCAAGCGTCTCGGAATTGGCCAGCTCGCCAAGGCAGATGTTCCCGAAGTTCCTGCATCTGGCCCCGCCGAAGCTAAGGAAGCTGTCCGCCAGCGCAAGGGATAGAACTTCACGGTGGTTTATAACGTAGGTGCTTTCATATTCCCCAAACTCGGGGGAACCGGGAGCCCGATGTTGAATTGTGCCGAAGATCCGCTCCGTTCCCGCTCCTGCTCTACACTTGAGAAGCGAATGACAATGCTCAGCCGATGGCCCGCTCAGTATGTCCTTCGGATTTTCGTCCGGGGTTTCGCTTTCCTCTTCGGGGCAGCGCTGGTTTTAGCACAAAGTTCTGGCAATCAATCCTCCACCCAGGTCCCTTCGAACACGGTTCTCAGCGCGCCTGTGCCACTGCGCGGACTGATTCAGCTTGATGGTCCATGGAAGTTCCAGAATGGAGATGATCCCCGCTGGGCCGATCCCGGGTTCGACGACTCCTTTTGGCAGAGCATCTCGCTTTCCGAGCGGCTTGATTATCAGGGCATCGAGCCCTACTCCGGTTACGCCTGGTACCGTTTTCGCCTGCAGCCGCAACAATTGGCTGCATTCGGCATTCCGTCTCAGAACAAACCGCTCGAACTGCTTGTCTATCCCGACTCAGTCGGACAAATGTCCGTCTTCGTCAACGGCATTGAGTCGGCCGGTACGAGGGGCATGACCGACTCGCCGAAGATGTATCAATCGCCGGCCATCGTCGCGCAGCTTTCTGCCTCTCCCGCAAACGGCGCTCGAGTCATCGCCATCCGCACCTGGGTTGGTCCCGGTGTCACCGTCAGCCGCGGCTTGCTCGCCAGAGTTGAACTCGGCACGCAGTCCGATATCGATGACGGCCTGGCGCTGGCTACCGGCCGCCAATGGGATCAGAATGCCATCGCCCCAATCCTTCTCGCTTTTCTCTTTCTCAGTGTGACTGTTCTGGGTGCTGCGCTCTATCTTGCCCAGGGGCACCATTTCGAATACCTTTGGCTGGCGATTCTGTGCGTTGTTCCGGCGGCCGGTCGTGCGACACGCGCACTCTTTGGCCTTGGGCTGATCTCTCGAAATGCTTATGGCATGGCCAGCATGTTCGCCGGATACATTTTTATTGCCGTGACCATCGAGTTCGTGCTCCGGTTTACCGAGACCCGGGCGCGCCGAATCGTGAGGGGAATCCAGTTCAGCGCGCTGGCCGTGCCATTGCTGGAATTCGCACCCATGGGACCAGTCAATCAGGCCCTCCCGGTTGCAGCGGAGGCGGCATTCTACCTCGTTGTGACTGCGCTCCTCTTCAGGGCATGGCGGCACGGCCGCGGAGACGCCGGAGTCATGCTGGCGCCGTTTTTCCTGGCCGCAACCTCCGACTGGATCAATACGGCGCGCGGCTTTGCTGTCAGTGTCCACTGGCTGCCACAACAGTTTGCGTCAACCAACTTCCATCTTGGCCCGATCCAGTACAGCGTCGGCAACGTCACTGACTTGATTTTCCTCAGCAGCCTCATCGCGGTCATTCTTTACCGTTTCATCCGTGTCAGCCAGGACGAGCAGCGTTCCGCTGCCGAGATCGCCGCGGCCCGCAGTGTCCAGGCGCTGCTCATTCCCACACAGCTTCCATCGAACCGCAACTTCATGCTTGAGAGCGCCTATCTCCCGGTCAATGGAGTCGGCGGCGATTTCTTTCAAGTTTTGCCGGTCAAAGACGACTCGCTCCTCATTGTCGTCGGCGACGTGAGCGGTAAGGGCCTGCAGGCCGCCATGAGTTCCAGCACTTTGGTTGGCGCGCTACGCAACGAGATCTCTCACGATCCGGCAACCGTCCTCGACCATCTCAATCATGTGTTGCTTGGCGCGGTGTCCACTCCAGGTGCTCTGCCTGGTCTCGATTCGGCGCCCTGCTTTGCGACCTGCCTGTGCGCACGCATTTATCCCGACGGAACGTTGAAAATTGCCAACGCCGGGCATTTGAGCCCGTATCGCGACGGCAGGGAACTGGAGCTGCCTCCCGGCCTGCCCCTCGGGGTCATCGCCGATAACCACTATGAGCAAATTGAGTTCCAGCTCAAGCGCGGCGACCGTCTGGTCTTCCTTTCCGACGGAGTGGTAGAAGCGACAAACCAGCAAGGTGAGCTTTTTGGATTTGAGCGAACCCAGCAAGTGAGCAATGAACCCGCGCGCTACATCGCCCAGACAGCCAAGCGCTTTGGCCAGACTGACGACATCACTGTGGTTTCTATCTACGTCGCTTCACGTGCTGCACACGAGAACAGTGAAGAAGCTGTGTACTCCAGCTAGGGTAAGACGTAAGACTGGGATTCGGGACACCGGTCGGCCAGCATGCCGTAGAATCGCTCAGGAGCAGCCGCAATGAGCGTGAGAGCACTGTATCCCGGCACCTTTGACCCGCCCACCAACGGGCACATCGACCTCATTCAACGCGGGTCTTTGCTCTTCGATCATCTCACAGTGGGCATCCTCATCAATCCCGTCAAAAATCCCCTGTTTACGGTTGAGGAGCGGGTGGAAATGCTGCGCGAATCTACAAGCGCTCTGGGAAATGTTTCCGTTGCAACATTCGATGGCTTGATGGTTGAGTTCGCACGCCGCCTGAGCGCCACGGCCGTTCTGCGCGGCATTCGCGCCATCTCCGACTACGAACACGAGTTTCAAATGGCCCTGATGAATAGGCGTCTCGCCCCCGAGATTGAGACCGTCTTCCTGCAGCCAGCCGGGCGGTATTCATTCATCAGTTCCCGGATGCTCAAGGAAGTTTTCAGTTTTGGAGGCGACGTCACGGGTCTTGTCCCTCCCAACGTCCTCAAGCGCCTGCGCAGCCGCATCAGCGCTTCGTGAGTTTTCCGCTCTGCGGTTTGGAGCGGACCGGTCCGAGATTTTCGCTGCCGCGTAGTTTCCCCGAGGGCTAAAATCTGCCAAGATAGAAGCATCATGACAGTCGCCGCTCCTTCGCAGATCTTTGCCAGCCGCATCGGACGTATTGAAGTCTCCGCCACCATGGCCGTTGCGGCCGAGGCCGCAAAACTGCGCGCACACGGCGCCAGTCTGGTCGATTTTGGGGCCGGCGAGCCTCATTTCGCCACTCCGCGCCATATCAAAGACGCGGCCATTGCCGCCATTGAGGCCAATTTCACCCGATATACCGTCGTTCCCGGCATTCCCGAGGTACGCAAGGCGATCGTCGAGCGGCACGCCTGCGACTTCGGATCGGACTATGCCATCGACGAGGCTGTCTTCACCGGCGGTGGAAAGCTGGCGCTGTTCAATGCCATCCAGGTGCTGGTCGACCACGGCGACGAGGTGATTCTTCCCGTTCCCTACTGGGTCAGCTTCAAGGACATCATTCAATATGCCGGTGGTAAAGTTGTTTTCCTTGAAACCAGCGAGGCGGAGAACTTCCGTATCACTGCCGACGCGATCGAGCAGGCTGTCACGCCTCGCACCAAGGCCATCATCCTCAATTCGCCGTCGAATCCGGCCGGCTCCGTAGTCTCTGCTGAAGATCTTGAGCGAATCGTGCACCTTGCCCACGAGCGCGGCATCTTCCTGCTGCTCGACGAGTGCTACGTGTATCTCAACTACGCGGGAAAACCGGTATCGGGGGGATCGTTCACGTGGGCCAAGGAACATATGGTCATTCTCGGCTCGCTTTCCAAGACCTATTCGATGACCGGGTGGCGGGCCGGATACGCTCTCGCCGCCAAATCTGTGGTTGCCAATCTGAGCAAGCTCCAGTCGCAATCCACGTCGAATGCCACCAGCATCGTCCAAAAAGCTGCAGTGGCTGCGTTGGGCGGCCCGCAGGAGTGTGTTGCCGAGTTCCGCGCCGAGTTTATCGATTTGCGCGACTACATGCTGGCTAAGCTGGCCGAAATCCCGGGCGTGACCTGCACGAAGCCCGAGGGTGCATTCTACGTGTACCCGAATATCTCGGCTTTTCTCGGAAAGGGGGGCATTCATACCGCGACCGAACTGGCCACGCGACTGCTGCACGAAGCGCATGTTGTCACGGTGCCCGGTGAAGCATTCGGCACTGGTGAACACATCCGAATCTCCTACCCCGTCACGAAACAGAACATCGACGAGGGTACGCGCCGCATGGGCGAGTTTCTCGCCAAACTTGCGTAGGGGGATGTGGGACTGGAGATCAAGGCCAGGCTGCGCAGGAGATTTGCCCCTCCTCTTGCTCTGCGTGAGATGGATCACCCGGTAAATCGTTAAATCCATTCCGGGACTGTGCAAACACGCCTTGAGTCGAGTAGGATGATTTTTCCATGCCGAGTTCGATCGATTTTCGTCCCGTGATCCTTGCTGGCGGCAGCGGTACCCGATTCTGGCCGCGATCCCGCCGCGCCCACGCCAAGCAGGTGCTTGCGCTCGATGGCGAACGCTCCATGATCCAGCAGACCGTCGAGCGTCTAAAACCGCTGGCCAAGCCTGACAAGACCTGGGTCATTACAAATCAGTTTTTGGCGCAGGAAATTGGCGAGCAACTCGTCGGCGTGCCTGCTGCGCAGATCATCCAGGAGCCATGCGCCCGCAATACGGCGCCTGCATGCGGATTGGCTGCCTTTCTGATTGAGCGCCAGAATCCGGACGCCGTTCTGGGAGTCTTCCCATCCGACCACGTCATTGCCGACGAGCCGCGCTTCCTCAAGGCTCTTCATAAGGCGATTGGGCTGGCCGCCGCGGGTGAAAACATTGTCGTGATGGGTATTGAACCTACCCGCCCCGAGACCGGCTACGGCTACATTGAAACCAGCGATTTTACCAAGGACGATGCCGCTCTTCACGTTCGGCGCTTCACTGAGAAGCCGAATCAGGTGCGTGCCGAGGAATTCGTAACCGCGGGGAACTATTTCTGGAACTCCGGCATGTTCCTCTGGTCAGCGCGGACCCTTGCCAACGCCGTCCGCGAACATTTGCCTGAAACCGCGCCTTTGCTTGAAGCGATCGCCGCCGCATACGGGACTCCTGATTTTCAACAGGTCTTTGCCGCCCAGTATCCCGGATGCGAAAACATTTCCGTCGATTACGCGGTACTGGAGCCTCGCTCCGCCAAAGGCGAGCGATCGTCGCGTCTCTTCTGCGTGCCGGCCGAGTTCAGCTGGAACGACCTCGGCTCCTGGGCTTCGCTCTACGAATACCAGCTTGAATCGCGGCTGCGCGGAGACGGCGACGGCAACGTGGCTGAAACCGAAGGCCACATGACCATCGAAGCCGGAAACAACTACATCTACAGTCCCAAGAAATTCGTGGCCCTTGTTGGGGTCGAAAACCTCGTCATTGTCGACACCGAAGATGCACTGCTCATCGCCCACCGCGATCACTCGCAGGATGTGGGCAAAATCGTCAAAGAACTCAGTCTCACCGGCCGCGATGAACTGACCTAAGCAGGGAACAGGTTTTCGACGCCGGCGTAGGCGGTGCGTGGTCGCGCAACGCAATGAGACCTCCATGTGATCAGCCTTGCATGCGCTTCCGCCCGTATACACTTGTTTTTTGAGGAGAACACGCACGAAACGATGTCCCATCCGCAAATCAAGTTCGGGACCGACGGCTGGCGCGGCATCATTGCCGATGATTTCACTTTTGCCAATGTCCGCATCGCCGCCGAAGCCATCGCCGCCTATATCCACGCGAAAGAGAATCCCGCAAAAGGGATCTGCATTGCCTACGACACGCGCTTCGGGTCAAAAGCGTTTGCCCAGGCGTGCGCTGAAGTAGCCGCCGCAACCGGCATTCCGGTTCT
>Ga0335073_10016374_pt1 | contig 10355 bp, 7 predicted proteins | sample Lox_Sample_22_FD_207093 | JGI IMG/M metagenome (GOLD analysis project Ga0335073, IMG submission 207093) | Soil microbial communities from Loxahatchee National Wildlife Refuge, Florida, United States - Lox_Sample_2.2 | ecosystem: Environmental > Terrestrial > Soil > Wetlands | place: USA: Florida... | reverse complement strand
GCTGCACGTGACCGCGCCGGAAGGCACGATCGTGAACTGCGTGCATCCGGCGGCGGTGAACGGCAGGCTCGGCGCATGTCAGCGCGTGGTGGACCTGATCCACGGCGCGCTGTCCGCGGCGATCCCGACCCGGGTGATCGCCGCCACCAACGGTGCCTGCACGTCGATCACCTTCGCCGGCCATCAGCCGCGCGACAATGCGCTGTGGGTATATCTGGAAACGATCGGCGGCGGCTCCGGCGCGCGGGCAACGAAGGACGGCCTTGACGGGGTGCACGTGCACATGACCAACACGTCGAACCTGCCCGTGGAGGCACTGGAAATCGAATACCCGCTGACGCTGCTGCGCTACGAACTGGTGGACGGATCCGGCGGCCCGGGACGCCATCGCGGCGGCATGGGGCTGCGCCGCGTCTATCGCGCGGAAGCGCCGTGCCGGGTGCGGGTCGATATCGCGCGCCGGCTATCGGCGCCGTGGGGCTTGTTCGGTGGCCTGCCGGGCGGCATGGCATCGGTGCGGGTACGGAACGGCGCCGCATCGCTGGACCATGGCAGTGGCGGATTGCGTCCGGGTGAGATCATCGAGGTGGTGACTGCCGGCTCGGGCGGCTACGGACCACCTGACGCCCGCGACGCAACGGCGGCAAAGACCGATGTGGCGGAGGGGCGAATTACCGCGGAGGATGCAGCCGTCATGTATAAGGTCCGTAACCTTGGCGGCATGGATGGACCGTGACGCCGTCACCCGGACTGGCAAAAAGCGCGAACGAATTCCTTTGCAGGGCAGTGCATCATAGCCTGGCGCCCCTGATCGCTGCGATGCAGGACGAATTACACTGGGCCGGCTGAGGCAGTACCAGACCGCGTATCACGTTCCTTAAGGCGGGGCAGGCTATTTCTGTGCCGTTCCCGGCCCCACCAACGGCACCACCTTTCCAACAAACTTGTTGTTCGCCAGCTCGACCGGGGTGTCGGTATGATTGGTCACGAACGCCGTCGGCTTCGGCAGCAGGTTGGTAAAGATGTTGTCCCGGATCACCAGCGACCGCGTCGGATTGCGCCCTTTCTCGGCGCCGATCGAGATCGCGGTGGTGTCGTTGTCGGTGTGCGGCCCCTTGCTGAACGTATTATGCTCCATCAGCACATCGCCGCCATTCGAGATGTCCACCAGGTAGCTCGCGTGGCCCGTCGGCCCGTCGGAGATGTCGTTCCCGCGCAGCACCGTGCGCAGCGCGCGCGACTTGATGTCGTGGCCCTCATGGGTGTCGGTGAAGCGGGAATGCTCGACATCGAGCAAGGCGATCCGGCCGACATAGAGCCCGTGCGCGCACTCCCCTATGCAGTTGCCGTTGCCGCGGAATTCACTGTCGACGACGCGCACCGTGCTGCCCTGGGTCTCGCCGCCCAGGATGCCTTCCTCGTTGTCGATGAAGCGGTCATGGTCCACGAGCAAGTTGCCGTCATGCAGACGGATGCCGGCGCCGTTGTGATCGGGCACGACGGCGTGCATGAACGTGATGCCACGCACGGTGACGTCGGTGCCGTCGATGACGAAGATTGCCTTGCCGCCGCAGGTCTTGTCGGAGAACACCACGCCGGGACCGCTTGCGGCGATGGTCAGTTGGTTCTGGCGCCAGATCGCACAGTCGTCGTAACTGCCGGGGTCGATCAGCACCGTATCGCCGTCGCGTGCTATACGCGCTGCCTCGCTCGGCAGTTTCAGCGCATGGCCGGGCCCGACCAGCAGCGTCCGGTTGGCCGCGATATCGATCGCCTGCGTCGCCGGAGGTGCCGCAGGGCTGCTTGCGGTGTGCGTCGGCCGGCCGCCGCAGCAGGCGAGCGCCAGCGCGAGCAATACGCTGCCGAACGACACCGGTCGTGGTGGTATCCCGCCCCCGATCACGGCAGCGCCGGGCGCCAGGCGTCGGCGAAGCCGCGCACGCGCGGCAGCAGGATCATGTCCCATGGGCTCGGCATTTCTCCCACTTTCACGTGCACCAGCGCCGGCGCATTCAGCGCGAAGGCCTGGCGCAGTGCTTGCTCCAGCAGCGCCGGCGTGTCGGCGCGGAACGCCGCCATGCCGAAGCTGTCGGCGAATTTCACAAAGTCAGGGTTGGTCAGGTCGCAGGCGATCAGCCGGTTGCCGTAGCGCTCCTGCTGGATGCGGCGGACATTGCCGAACGCGCCGTCGTCGAACACCACCGCGACCACAGGCAGGCGGTGGCGCATCGCGGTGGCGAGTTCGGCCGCCTGGTACATGAACCCGCCATCGCCGGTGGCCAGCACCACCTTGCGTCCCGGCGCCGCCGCCTGCGCGCCGAGCGCCGTGCCGTAACCCCAGCCCAGCGTGTCCTGATAGCCGGGCGAGAGGAACGTCCGCGGCGCGGTCACCGGAAATGCGAGGCGGCTGGCGAATCCCACCTGCGTGACCTCCTCGACATAGATCCCGTCGTCCGGCAGCGCGGCCCGAATGGCGCGCAGGAAGCCCATTTGCGGTTCCAGCTTCGTCAGCCGCTGGTCGAACGCGGTGCGCGCGGCTGTCAGCTCCGCGGTGCGGTCGCGGGTGCGGGGCGGCAACAGCGGCAGCAGCGCCCGCAGCACCGTGGCGGCGTCGCCGACCAGGGCGCAGGCGGGACGGCGGAAGCGGTTGATCTCCTCGGGGTCGATGTCCAGGCGGATGATCGGCAGCGCGTCATCCACGCCCCAGTTGCTTTGCTGCCAGTAGAGCCTTGTGCCGATCGCCAGCACCGCGTCGGCTTGCTGCCACAGGGTGTGGCCCTCGGTGAAGGACACCGCCAGCGGATGAGCGGTGGGGATCACGCCGCGGCCGCGGCGGAACGACGATACCGGCGCCTGCAAGGCTTCGGCGACCGCGCGCACCCCGGCTGCGGCATCCAGCGCGCCGCCGCCAACCACGATCAGCGGGCGCTCCGCCTTGTCCAGCAGCTCCGCCGCGCGCTGCACCGCCGCGGCATCGACCGGCGGCACTGCGGGCGGGGTTGGCCGCGGAAACGTCACCTCACCCGGCGCGCCCCACAGGTCGATCGCGCATTCCAGCGCGACCGGTCCCTGCCGGCCGCTGCACGCGACGCGGACCGCTTCGTCTACCAGCGCCGGCGCCTCGTGCGGGGCGCGGATGCGGGCGGCATGGCGTGTGAGGTGGCGCAGCAGGCCGAGCTGGTCGTGGATCTCGTGCAGGTGGCCGTGGCCCTGGTCGATCGCGAAGGATGCGATCTGCCCCACCAGCGCGATCACCGGCGCGCCCATGCCATAGGCCGTCAGCAGCGCGGCAGAGGCGTTCAGCAGCCCGGGCCCAGGCACGACGGCAAAGGCTTGCGGTTTGCCCGTTACCAGGGCCGCGCCCAGCGCCATGTACGCCGCCGTTTGCTCGTGCCGGGTGTGGATCACACGCAGCCGGTCACCGGCGCGTTGGGCGGCATCGAACAGGTGGTCGTTGTGCACGCCGGGAAGCGCGTAGAGCGCGTCGATCCCGTGCGACAGCAAGCTTTCGATCGTGGCTTCGGCGGTGGTCAGGCGGGGCATGGCGCTGGTCTTCCCTGCGGTTGCCGCTCATTGCGAGTGGCGAGGCGCCGAGGCAACCCCTGGATGACCTCCGGGGAAGGCAGCGGTTCGCGCGCCTGCTGGCTGCCTGCTGACGCTGGCGCGGGTCGGGGGAGACGATTGCCGCTTTGGCTCTGCTGGCGTCCGGGTGTCATGGCCGCGAGCGCTCCCCTTGCATTGCGCCCATGCTTCCCACAGATGCTGCGCCCTCGATCCACCTTCCGGCAGCCTCACGTGCCCGCAACCCCCGACGAACTTTTCGCCTTGCTCGACAGCCTGGGCATCGAGCATAGCACCGTGGAACACCCACCCTTCTTCACGGTCGAGGAAGGCCGGCCCTGGCACCACAAAATTCCCGGCCTGCACTGCAAGAACCTGTTCATCAAGGACCGCAAGGGCGGCATCTGGCTGGTGGTGATGCCGGCCGATAAGCGCGCCGACCTGGGACGGCTGGAAAAGACGCTGGGTGCGCCACGATTCTCCTTCGCGCGGCCCGAGGTCTTGTGGGAGGTGCTGGAACTGACGCCGGGCTCGGTGACCCCGTTCGGCCTCATCAACGACCGCCAGCGGCGCACCACCGTGATTCTCGACGCCGAAATGCTCGACAGCGAGAGAGTCAACTTCCACCCGTTGCATAACGCGGCGTCCACCACGTTGCTTTCCGCCGACCTTGTGCGGTTCGTGCGGGCAATTGGCTATGAGCCGACGATCGTCCGGCTGCCGGAACCCCGGACCAGGTGACGGCGCGGGAAGCTCGCCGTGCCCGCTCCCGGCCATGCGCGCCCCGTGGGGTGTAGCGGCACGCGCCGGGTTATGCGCGCGCCGCCGTGATGGGGCGCGCGGAGATCGTCGTGCGGCCGTGGCAATCCGAGGCGTAGACGCCGATCGCTCAGCGGATGGCCGAGCGCTACATCGGACAATTCGATAATGGCTATATCGATGGTACGGCAGATTGTGCGCGCGCCTGCGGCGGGTGGCGCGGTAGCGGATGATTGCCTGGCGCGGTGACGGCTGGGGCCGGTACTATTTCGTTTGACGCTGCCCGAGTTCAGAATCGCAGGACGATCTCGCGGCCTTCGTGCAGCGATTCCTCGGCGGCGAGACAGACAATGATGCGTTTGCGTGCTGCTTCGCCGCACAGCAGCGGGCGGCGGTTGCGGAACGCCACGACCGTCCGGCGCGCTTGTTCCGACAATTCGGCGAGTTCGCCGGATGGCCCGATGGCGGCGGTTTCCACGCCACCCTTGCTGCGGCGGTCGATCCGCAATTCATAGGCAGGATGCGTGGTCCGGTCCATCGCGCCCGACCACCAGGAACGAACCGAGCCCTCGCTGCCGACCACGTTCAGAAGCTGATGATATTCGAACCCGCCGACCGTCTGGGTGATGACCGCATGCGCGTCACCCGGGAAGCGCAGAATGGCGGTGAAGCTTTCGGCCATCGCAGCACCGCGCATGCTCGCGTTGCCGAATACCTGGATGGACAGCGGATCGCCGAGCGTCTCGAAATACCACATGACGAAGTCGAAGGCATGTACGGGTTCTTCCAGCAGCCACGAGCCGACCCGTGCAGCATCGTAGCGCCATCCCTGTGAACCCGGACGGAACGGGAAACGGAACAAAGACAACGACAGGTAGCTCGGCTTGCCGATTTCACCCGCGTCGATGAAGGACTTGATGCGGCCGAACTGCGTGGAGAGACGCAATTCGTGGCCAATGGTCAGCACGCGGCCGCTCTGATGCTCTGCTTGTAGCAACTGGTCGCACCCTTCCAGGGTGGTGGCCATCGGCTTTTCCAGCAGCACATCCTTGCCGGCCCGCAACGCCGCGACACCGACTTTCGCATGCAGATGGTTGGGAATGACGATAGCGACGGCGTCGATATCGGGGCGCGACAGCAACGGTTCGTAGCCTATATCGACTGGTACCGTGGGAAAGTCCTGCCGTGCCGCAGTCGCCGTTGTTTCGCTGGCGCAGGCGATGGCAGACAGCGTCGCACCCGGAGCCGCCGCAATAGCCGTGGCGTGGTGGCGGCCCCACAGGCCGTAACCGATCAGTCCGAACCGGATGTCGTCAGGCATCGAGTTTCTCCATGCGAATTGCGGACGGTGGCGAATATGCATTGCCGATCGGCGGCAGGCATGGGAGAAATTGGCAACCCGGGAGGGGAGCAGTACAAGTGAATCCGATGGGTCCGGGAACAGAGGATGCACCGCATCACCGCCTCGGGCGGCGCGCGGTGCTGGGCATGTCTGTCAGCGTTGCGGCGGCGACCCTGGCCGGCCGCGCGATCGCGGCTCCGTCGAACACGCTGGTCTGGGACATTGCCGCGGGGCCCCAATACGTCGATCCGGTCATGGGCACCGCCGCACAGGCCAACGTGATGGTGGTGCAGAACGTATATGAGCGTCTGGTCTGGTACGACGGCGCCGGCCAGACGCCGATTCCGTGGCTGGCAAAGAGCTGGAAGGTCGCGGACAACGGCCAGCGCTATGTTTTCGAATTGCTCCAGGGTATCAAGTTCCAGGATGGCACGGATTTCAACGCGCAGGCGGTGAAGTTCAGCTTCGACCGCGCTGTGCTGATGGACGATCCGACCGGAATCGGGTCGTTCTTTCCCACCGGCACGGCGGCGCCCGGCATCCTGAAAGGCGCGTGGGGGTTCAGCAAATCCTTTGGTATCGGCAAGGATTATTCTCAGTCCGCGGTCGACGTGTACATGGCCGCGGGCGGCGTGAAAGTGCTCGGGCCGTACACGGTCGAATTCAATCTCGCCCAGCCTTATGCGTCGTTCATCGCCGATATCGCGACATTCATGGGGTCGATCGTGTCCCCGAGCTATGTCATGGCGCACTGGAAACAGCCGGCCGACGGTCGCGGCTTCATCAGCGGCGCGACCGCGGGTGCTCGCGATGACTGGATGTTGTATCATGCCTGCGGCACCGGTCCGTACGAGCTGGCGACGTTCGACAAGGCAACGGCAAATATCGTGATGCGGGCCAACCCACACTACTGGGGCGGCCCGCAGGGCAAGATCAGGCCAAAGCTGCAGACTGTGATCGTTCGCACCACGCTGGATCAGGCAACGCGGCTTCTGGACCTGAAGGCCGGCGCGGTCGATGTCGCGGACATCAACACGGCCGCGATCTTCGACGTGATCGACAAGAACAAATGGCTGAACGACGGCAACATCGCGCCGATCATTGCGGATGTCAGTGTGCCGGGGCCGTTCCCCTGGCTGACCATCTATTTCGCCAAAATGAACGAGAAAATCCAGAATCCGGACGGCTCTCCGGCGGCGTTCCAGCCGTTCGCGGATATCCGCGTGCGCAAGGCGTTCGCCGGCGTGCTGGACAATGCCGACGTCAGGCGCAACGTGTTCAACGGATTTGCCGAGCCGATTACCTGGGGGCTGACGCCGGCACAGCTCGGCTACGACCCCAAGCTGACCAAGTCTTATTCCTACGATCCGGCGGAGGCGAAGAAGCTGCTGCTGGAAGCCGGCAAGGACCTGGGATTCAGTGAGGACCATCCGAAGGAGATGGACATCATCTACAACGCGGCAGCGCCGTGGCAAGGCTACATCGCGACGCAGGTGGCGGCCAATATCAGCGGTCTGGACGTCGGCCTGAAAATGAATGTGAAGGCACTGTCGTTCACCGAATATGTCAACTCCTGGCGGTCGAAGCTGACGGGGTTCAGCATCCACAGCACGTTTTCGTTGACGCCGGACCCGAACTCGTGGCTCAGCGCGTTCGGTACGGGTGCGGGGTTCTGGGCACGTACCAGTTCCTATGACAACCCGAAAGCCGACGCGCTATATACGCAGCAGTTCCAGACGCTGGATCCGAAGCAGCGGGCGGCGCTGATCGCACAGATGATGCAACTGGTAAACAACGACATGGACTGGGTGTGGATCGGTGCCGCCACCGCCTATGGCCAGCCGACCTTCAACCCGAACGTGCTGCGCTCGTCGGTGAAGGGATTCTACTACAATCCAACCTACCAGGGCTTCTACTTCGCCGCGCTGTGGAAGGAGTGAGGCCGCCGCTTGGGATTCCTCGCTTACGTCATCAAGCGGCTGCTGTTGCTCAGTCTGGTCTTGCTGGGTGTCAGCATCGTCGTGTTCTTTCTGCTGCGCGGCATGCCGGGCGTCGACCCGTTGGCGGCCTATATCACGCCTGGCCTGCCAATCAGCCCGGACGCATTGAATTCGCTGCGCAAGGAATTGCATCTGGATCAGCCGTTGCCGGTGCAATACTACTACTACATGAATGGCCTGCTGCACGGCGATTGGGGCTATTCTCGCACCGCCACGCAAGATGTGCTGTGGGCTCTGCTGGAGCGATTGCCGGCGACGATTGAATTGGCATTCACGGCAGTGCTCTTGAGCATACTCCTTGGCGTGCCTGCCGGCGTGATCGCCGCATTGCGGAAGGACCGAGTGCCCGATCTGGCGGTGCGGGTGGTTTCCATCACCGGCATCTCATTCCCCGTATTCTGGCTCGGCATCATTCTCCAACTGGTGTTCTTCTATTACCTGGGCCAGTTGGGATTGCCGCATTTGCCCGCGCGCGGCCGGGTGGACGAATTGGTGGCGCTCGAATACCCACTCCAGCCCATCACCGGATTTTATCTGATCGACAGCCTGATCGAAGGCAACCTACCGTTCTTCTTCAGTGCTCTGGCGCACCTGGTGCTCCCGGCCTTTGCGCTCAGCCTGATCAGCATGGCATCGGTGGTGCGCATCATGCGGGCGAGCATGTTGGAGGTTCTGCGCCAGGACTATATTTTGCTTGCCCGGTCGAAGGGCCTGCCAGCGCGTGTCGTCGTCATCCGCCACGCATTGCGCAATGCCATCACGCCGGTGCTGACCACCGCCGGCACGACGCTCGGCATCCTGCTGGGCGGTGCCGTGGTGGTCGAAACGGTATTCTCCTGGCCCGGTGTCGGACAGCTTGCCGCGCAAGGCATCCTCAATGACGACAGCGTTCTGGTCGTCGGCTTTACTCTGTTTGTTGCCGCAATGATGGTCATGGTCAACCTCGCGGTCGACGTGCTGTACGCGATTGTTGATCCGCGTGTCAGGTACTGACATGACCTGGGTGCGCCGCAACAAGCTCGCCGCAGCCGGGCTGCTGATTTTTGTTGCCATCGTGGTGGTCGGCGCGATCGCACCATTGGCCATATCGGCGTCGGTGGTGCGTAACGTGCAGTTCGCCGACAAGCTGACCGCACCCGATGCCACTCATTGGTTCGGCACCGATGACTACGGCCGCGACCTTTTCTCCATGGTGCTATTGGCGGCAAACCTCGATCTGCGTGCCGCGTTGAGCGTCGTCGTCGCGGCGGTGGCGATCGGCGTGGTCATCGGCGCGCTCGCCGGCTTTATCGAGCGGCTCGACGAACCACTGATGCGGGTCACCGACGTTTTCCTCTCCATTCCCAGTCTCGTACTGGCGATGGCGATTGCGTCCGTGCTCGGCCGCAGCATCCAGAATCTGTCGATCGCACTGGTGTTCGTGTCGTGGCCGATCTACTGCCGGTTGATGCGCGGCCAGGTGTTGATCGAGAAGCGAAAGCCGTATGTGCGGGCGCTGACGACTTTAGGCGTCGGGCACATGCGGATGATCTTCCGGCACATCATTCCCAACACCCTTGCGCCTGTCGTCGCGCGCGCACCGGCCGATGTCGGGCTGATCCTGATCACCATGGCGGCTCTGAGCTACATCGGCTTTGGTCCCGGACCGTATGTGCCGGAATGGGGCAGCCTGGTGGCCGCGGGTCAGGCATATATTTTCCAGGCTCCCTGGTTGGTGGTCTTCCCTGGCGCCGCGATCTTCATCACATCGCTGTCGCTGAACCTGGTCGGCGACTGGGCACGCGACGCGTTCGATCCGCGGCTACGAAGCTGACGCGATGATCGATCGCCCCACGGTACTGGAGATCGAGGGTCTCTGCGTCGAACTCAGCATCAATGGGCGGTGGATACCGGCGCTGAACGAGGTCAATCTGACAATCCGTCGGGGTGAGACTTTGGGGCTGATCGGCGAGTCCGGATCCGGCAAGTCGCTGACCGCCTTGTCGGTGCCCGGATTGCTGCCGGGAAACGCGCGGGTCACCGGCGGCTCGATCCGGTTGCTGGGCGAAGAATTGCTCGGCAAGCAAGAGCACGAACTGAACAAGCTGCGCAGCCGCTCGGTCGCGTTGGTATTCCAGAACCCGACGACCTATCTCAATCCGGTATTGACCATCGGCCAGCAGATCGCGGAGATTTTCGAGGTCAGCCCTGAACTTCTGGGACCAGGGCGGATGTCGAAGCGAGAGAGACGGCGGATCGCCCAGGAAAAGGCAGTCGAGTATCTGCGCCTGGTAAAGATTCCCGATCCGGAGCGGACCGTCCGCCAGTATCCGTTCGAGCTGTCCGGAGGCATGCAGCAGCGGACCGTGATTGCCATGGGCCTGGTGCGGCAGCCCCATCTGGTGATTGCCGACGAGATCACCACGGCGCTCGACGTTACCATACAGGCGCAGATTCTTGGTCTGTTGACGGAATTGCGGCGCAGCATCGATATGACGCTGCTGCTGATCACGCACGATATGGGCATCGTTGCGCAGCTCGCCGATAGCGTCGCGGTGATGTACTCAGGCAGCGTGATCGAATATGCCGATGTCCGTTCCTTGTTCCGCGCGCCAAAGCATCCATACGCCAAAGCGCTGCTGGAGGCGGTGCCGACTTTGCAGGCCGGCGATACGATTTTCCGTCCGATCCCCGGCGGCATTCCCGCGATCACC
>Ga0335073_10016371_pt1 | contig 10357 bp, 6 predicted proteins | sample Lox_Sample_22_FD_207093 | JGI IMG/M metagenome (GOLD analysis project Ga0335073, IMG submission 207093) | Soil microbial communities from Loxahatchee National Wildlife Refuge, Florida, United States - Lox_Sample_2.2 | ecosystem: Environmental > Terrestrial > Soil > Wetlands | place: USA: Florida... | reverse complement strand
GCGGAAGGTGTCCTGCTCGATGATGGGTCCCTCGTCGAGGTCGGCCGTCACGTAGTGGCAGGTGGCCCCGATGACCTTCACGCCCCGGGCGAAGGCCTGGTGGTAGGGACGGGCCCCGGCGAAGGACGGCAGGAAGCTGTGGTGGATGTTCAGGATCCTCCCGGCGAAGCGCTCGCAGATGGCGGCCGGGACGATCTGCATGTACCGGGCCAGCACCACCACGTCGGGACGGAGGTCGTCCAGGAGGCGCCCGAACCGCGCGAATCCCTCCTGGCGGTCCTCGGCCGGGATCGGCACACAGAAGAACGGGACCCGGTACGAGGCGCTCAGCTCCTCCAGATCGGCGTGGTTGGACACCACACCCACCACGTCGCAGTGCAGGTCGCCCGTGCTCCACCGGTGCAGCAGGTCGACCAGGCAGTGACTCTCGCGGCTCACGCAGATGACCACGCGCTTGCGGGCCTCGGAGTCGGTGAGGTGCCAGTCGAGCCCGAACGCGTCGGCGACGTCGGCGAAGTGCTGCCCGAAGGTGTCGAGGTCGAGGCCGAAGCCCTCGGCCAGGATCTCGATGCGCTGGAAGAAGGTCCCGGTCTCCAGGTCGCCGTGCTGGGCCGCCTCGAGGACCCACCCGTCGTGCTCGGCGACGAAGCCGGTCACGGCGGCCACCACCCCGACGCGGTCGGGACAGCTCATGGTGAGGATCAACCGTCGCATGGTCTCCTGTCACGAACGGGCCGGAGCCGCGGGCGCTCCCCCGTTCGCCGCTCGTCCGGGCGGATCGGCGTCGCAGACCGTAGCGGACGTCCCGACAGGCGGTGACCCGAGAGCCGGCGACGCCCTCGAGGGTGCAGCGGATGCACGGTCGGGCTGGGGAGATTTGAACTCCCGACCTCTTGACCCCCAGTCAAGCGCGCTAACCAAGCTGCGCCACAGCCCGTGACTCCAGTGGGGAGCGACTCTACCCCACGGGGCGAATCGCCAGGCCCTCCCGAGGCGGTCCCCGACCGGGCCTACGTCGGTCCCCGCCCCTCCCCCCGTGGCCGGGGGCGAGCAGGCACCGGGCCTCGGCCACCAGGTCGGTGGCCCCGCCCGGGCCGAAGGCGGTGCAGCGGGCGAAGAGTGACGGGGCGACGACCAGGGCGTGGCGCGGGCGCGCCGCCCGCCATACGAGCGCCCCGGACTGCAGTGCGGGCCCCCGTCCCAGGGCCTCGGTCACGATCCCGGTGAGGTTGGCGTCGGCCGCCAGGGGCACCCGCCCGCCCCGGGCCGGGACGAGCACCGCCAGCGTGACGCCGAAGCGCAGGAGGGCCCGCCGCATGGCGGTCACCGAGGACGGCGTGGGCGGCGCCGGGGGGAACTGGAAGATCCCCTGGGAGTAGGGGATGGCGGGCACCCGGGAGGTCTCGGGTCCTGCCCCCTCGGCCGTGAGGAAGCGCATGCCGTCCACGGCCTGCCACGCCAGGATGCGCCCGTAGGAGCCGGGGCCGGGGTGGGGGAATGCGACCACCACCTCCCCCGGCGCCAGGTCCGGGGCGCGCTGGGCGTACCAGCGCGGCATCCCGATGGGGGTGACGACCAGGGGGAGGACGCCCAGCTCGGTCGTGGCCATGGGGACCACCGCCCCCAGGGCCACCACGGCGGCGCCGGCGCCGGCCAGCAGGGTCCGGCCCCTCGCCGCCGGCCCGGGCCCCGAGCCGGCCACGGCGTCGTGGACGTGGTCCACCACGATGCCCACCACCACGGCCAGGCACAGGAGGGCCACCGCCATGAACCGCACCGGGATGACGTTGCGCAGGAGGGCGGCGCCGGCCAGGGCGCGCCACGGCGCCCACCACAGCCTGGGCTCGGTGCCGGCGCTCAGGACGGCGGTGAGGGCGCCCACGGCGGTGAAGCACCACAGGGCCCGGTCCCGCCGCCACAGCGCCAGCCCGAGCGCCGCCACGACCAGGGCACCGATCCCCACGGCGGCGCCGTCGGGCAGGGGCCGCCCCACGTACCCGGCGGCCAGGGCGATGAGATCGCCGGCCCGGTTGGTGGGGGCCAGGCCGAGGAGGCCTCGCCACGTCGTCCCCTCCTTGCTGAGGTCGATCCCGGCCCAGATCTGGCCCGGGATGTGGGCCGGCCCGTCCAGGGCGAACCACACGGGATAGGCGAGGACGGCCGCCCCCGACACCGCCGCCACCCCCAGGCCCGCCAGGGCGTGGCGCACACGGCGGCGAAGGGCGTGGCGGCACCACAGCAGCCCGTGGACGACGAGGAGCACGACGGCGCCGGCGGCGCTCACCGCCACGATGGCCAGGATCTCGGTGCTGAGGAAGAACTGGAGGACGACGAGGGCGGCCAACCCCGCCCCGCCCCACAGGGGACGGTGGCGCTGGCGCACCAGCAGCTCGTCGAGTGCGGCCACGAAGAGCGGGAGCAGCGTGAGGGCCGAGGTCATGACGTGGCCCTCGGCCAGGCTCCCCACCATGAAGGGCGAGAAGCCGGTGACCAGGCCGCTCGTGAACGCAGCCGGGGCCCAGTGCGTCCAGCGGCGCACCAGCCAGAAGGTGCTCAGCGCCGTGAGGGCCGGAGCCAGGGTGAGCGCCACGTTGAGCGTGGCGATGGGCCCGAACAGCCACGTGACGGGGGCGAGCACCACCCCAGCCAGAAGCGAGCTGGTATTGGCCAGGAGGTTCACCCCGTAGGGGTGGTACATGAAGGAGGAGAAGAAGGGGTCGAGGCCGTGGGCCATGGCGTAGGCGGGCCAGGCCAGGAACCAGGTGATGAGCCCGGGGTCCCCGCAGGCGCACACCGAGGTGGAGGTGGGATGGGTGCTCCACACGTGCCACCACACCCCGACGGCCAGGGCCAGGTAGCACCCCCCCGCCGTCGCCACCACCACGGCGGGCCCTGGAGCCGCACGGCGCCCGTCCGGCGCCGTCCCGGTGAAGGGCGGACCCGGGGCCCCCGACGCGGCCGCGCCCGAGGTGACGGGGAGCGACCCACGCACGACCCACCTCCTGCGTCGACGACCGACGGCGCCGGGATCGGCGGTGGGTCGGGGGCCGCGCCGTGCCGCACTCGACCGCCGACGGGATCATGGCGCCGTGGCGCGGATCCTAGGACCGCCCCCGCCCGCGGCCGTGGGATTGGGCGGGGCCCGGTGGTACCGTGGAGGCGGCATCGCCGGGGGGTCTGGGTTGGAAGAGCAGCCGTTTCTGTCCGTGCTGGTTCCCGCCTACAACGAGGCTCGCACCCTGCACGACGTGGTGAGCGCCGTGCGCAAGGTGCCCGAGGACCTCGAGATCGTGCTCGTGGACGACGGCTCCGAGGACGGCACCTGGCCCATCATGGAGAGCCTGGACGACGGCGCCCGCGTGCGGGCCTTCCGCCACGAGGTGAACAAGGGCAAGGGCGCCGCCATCCGCACCGGGCTGGCCCAGGCCCGCGGCGAGCTGGTCCTCATCCAGGATGCCGACCTCGAGTACTCCCCCGACGACTACGGGACGCTGCTCGAGCCCATCAGGGCGGGCCGGGCCACCGTGGTGTACGGGTCGCGCACCTTCTCGAGCCACGCCGCCTACAGCTTCTGGTACGTCATGGGCAACCGGGTGGTGACCCTCACCACCAACGTGCTCTTCAACTGCTACCTCTCCGACATGGAGACGGGGTACAAGGTCATGCCCCTGGCCGTGGCCCGGGCCCTCGGCATCCGGGCCAACGGCTTCGACCTCGAGCCCGAGATCACGGCCAAGCTCCTGCGCATGGGGCACAAGATCTACGAGGTGCCCGTCAGCTACGCGGCGCGCTCGCGGGCCGAGGGCAAGAAGCTCACCGCCGCCGACGGGCTCAAGGCCATCGGGACCCTGGCCCGCTACCGCTTCTGGCGCCCCCCGGCGACCGGGGGCGGCGCCTGACCCGAGGCGGCCGGGTGCCGCGGCGCGCCGGGCTCAACGTGGCCCACCGCCCACCCGATACCTTCCCCGGGCGGCCCGGGCCGCGCCACGGCGCCGGCCCGGACGAGCGGAGGAGGGCGCCGGTGCGGACACGGCGGGGACGGGGTCCGGGCGGACGGGCGCGGTGGGGACCGGTGTCGGCGCTCGCCCTGGTCCTGGGCGTCGTGGCTGCGGCCGGCCCCGCCCCGCCGGCCGGGGCGGCGACCGCTGCGTGCCGGCCCGCCCCCGGAGCCGACCTGGCCGGGTGCGACCTGGCCGGGGCCCACCTCCCCGGAGCCGACCTGGCCGGGGCCCGTCTGGCCGGCGCCGACCTGGCCGGCGCCGACCTGACCGGGGCCGACCTCGACGGCGCCGTCCTGCGCAGGGCCGACCTGCGGGGCGCCCGTCTGGGGGGCGCCGGCCTGGTGGGCGCCGACCTCACCTCGGCCGCCCTCAAGGGGGCGGTGGTGGGTGGGACCCAGCTGGCCCGGGCCACCCTCTTCGACGCCTCCTCGGGCCTGCTGGGGGGCGCCCCCGCCTCCTACCCCCCGTACTACGTCCTGGTGGACGGCTACCTGGTGGGGCCCGGGGCCGACCTGGCCGGGGCCGACCTGGCCGGGGTCGACCTGGCCGGGGTCCACCTGCGCTTCGGCTACCTGACCGGCACCGACCTGCGGAAGGCCGACCTGGCCGGGGCCGAGCTGCGCCACGCCTACCTGCACCACGCCGATCTCATCGGCGCCGACCTGGCCCGGGCCGACCTCCTCGACGCCCACCTCCTCGATGCCGCCCTGGCCGGCGTGACGTGGTACCTCACCACCTGCCCGGACGGCACCAGCAGCGCCGATGACGGGGGCACCTGCGCCGGCCACCTGTGAGGGGCTCCGGTCGGGGCCACCCGTGCGGGGCCCCGGGTCGCCCGTCAGGCGTGGTGGACGACCCAGGTGATGCCCTGGTAGGCGCGCCAGCCCAGGTACACGGCGGTGCCGGCGATCATGAGCTTGAAGTGCCAGGGGATCTTGCGGTGCTCGTGCAGCGCCTCGCCGCACGCCGGGCACGCCCCCGCCTCGGTGACGTCCTCCTCGTCCACCATGGCGTCGCACGTCTCGCACCACGGCACCTCAGTCCGCTCCTCCCCCGCCGCCGGCCGTCCCGGAGCGCCCCGTCCCGGCGCCGCTCACGACCCCACCCGCACCCGCAGCTTCATGGGGGTGGGGCCGATGTCGAACTGCTCGCGCAGCTTGCGCTCCACGTAGCGCAGGTAGGGGGCGGGGAGGCGCCGGTTGGCGAAGAGGGTGAAGGTGGGAGGGTCGGTGGCCCCCTGCACCCCGTAGCGGATGCGGGCCCCGGGGGCGGCGTGGGCGGCCTGGATGGAGCGCAGGGCCCGGTTGAGCTCGCCCGTGGGGATGCGCTGGTGGTAGGCCTCCTCCGCCGTGGCCAGGGTGGGCAGGATCTTGTGCACCCCGAGCCCGGTGCGGGCGCTCACCTTGACCACGGGTGAGGCCCCCAGGAAGGCCAGGCGGTCCTCGGTGTCCTCGACCACCTGTCGCCTGGTCTCGGTGTCGAGCTCCTCCCACTTGTTGAGCACCACCACCACCGGGCTGCCCGAGGCCCCGATGCGCTCGGCCAGGCGCTGGTCCTGATGGGTCACGCCCTCGGTGGCGTCGATGACCAGGAGCACCACGTCGGCGCGGTCCAGGGCCTGCAGGGCCCGCACCATGGCGTAGTACTCGGTGCCCTCCTCGGTGCGCGACCGGCGGCGCATCCCGGCCGTGTCGATGAAGCGCAGGAGGCCGGCCTCGGTCTCGAGGAGGGTGTCGATGGCGTCGCGGGTGGTGCCGGGGAGGTCGTGGACCACCGACCGCTCCTCCCCCAGGAGGCGGTTGAAGAGGGTGGACTTGCCCACGTTGGGCCGCCCCACGATGGCCACGGACGTCGCCCCGTCGCCCGGGGCGGGGGGCGGGGCCGCCCCGCCCGGCGCCGCGGCGTCCTCGGCGACCACCTCGCCCTCGTCCGTCCCGGGTACGGGTCGGGCCGGTCCGGGCGGGGGCAGGAGGCTCACCACCTCGTCCAGGAGGTCGCCCGTGCCCCGACCGTGCAGGGCGCTCACGGGCCACGGATCTCCCAGCCCCAGGGACACGAACTCCCAGGCGTCGACCTCACGCCGGTCGTTGTCCACCTTGTTGGCCACCAGCACCACGGGGGCCCCGGCCCGCCGCACCACCCGGGCCACGTCCTCGTCCTCGGTGGTGACGCCGACGGCGGCGTCCACCACGAGCAGCACCACGTCGGCCCCGGCCACGGCCCGCTCGGCCTGGCCCGCCACCTTGGCGTCGAGGGCGTCGCCGCGCCCCAGCCATCCCCCGGTGTCGACCACCACGAAGGGCCGCCCGTTCCACTCCGCCTGGAGCTCGAGTCGGTCCCGGGTCACGCCCGGCTTCTCCTCCACCACGGCGGCGCGCCGGCCCACCACCCGGTTGACGAGGGTGGACTTGCCCACGTTGGGCCGCCCTGCCACAGCCACCACGGGCGTGCGCTCCGGCACCGCCACCACCGGCGTGCGCTCCGGCACCGCTACCACCGGCGTGCGCTCCGGCACCGCCACCACGGGTGCGCGCTCCGGCACCGCCACCACCGGTGTGCGCTCGGGCACGGCCACCACGGGCGTGCGCTCCGGCACCGTCTCGTCGTCGGGCCCGTCGGTGGCCCCGTCGTCGGCGCTCACCGTGCCCCCACTGTGGCCGGCGCCGCCAGGGCGCGGCGCAACGAGGCCCCGTCGCTGCGCACGACCTCCACCGGTCGGGGGAGCTCGGCCGGGGTCATGCCGTCGAGGAAGCGGCCCTCGGACAGGCAGACGTCGGGGAGCAGGTAGCGCTGTCCCTCGGGCTCGTCGGCGAGGGCCCGGGCGATGTCGGTGCCGGTGAGGAGCCCGGTCACGGCGATGTTGCCCCCGAAGAAGCGGTTGGGCACCACCACCAGGCGGGCCGCCTCGTGGCCGGCGGCGAGGAGGGGGCCGAGCACGGCCGCCCCGTACTCGGGCGGTGCCCAGGACCACGGGCGTCGGCGCCCCGGCCCGCGCCGCCCGGTAGCCGGCTGGAGGGGCGCCGTCGACGGCGGCGAAGAACCCGGGGCGGGTCCCGAAGGCGGCGTCCTCGTCGCCCCCGAAGGCGGCGGCGAAGGCCCGGGCCATCCCCACCCCGTTCTCGTGCTGGGGGAAGCCGTCGTAGGCCTCGGCGGCCGGGAAGGGCCGGCCCGCCAGGAGGTAGTACTCGTCGGCGGCGTACACCAGGCGCCGCCCCAGGGCGCCGAGGCACAGGGCCTGCCACTGCTCCACCGCGTCCACCACGGCGGCGGCCTCGTCGGCGCGGTGGGGCCGCATGGCGGGCTCGGTGGTGTGGTCGCTCACCCCGAGGGGCACGCAGGCGGCGGTGGCCAGCTCGGGGTACTCGTCCACGATCCCGGCCAGGGTGCCCTCGAGGACGGCCCCGTCGTTGACACCGGGGCACACCACGATCTGGCCGTGCACCTCGATGCCCCCGTCGAGCAGGGCACGCAGCCACCGCAGGCTGGTGGCGCCGCGCCGGTTGCGAAGCATGCGGGCCCGCACCCCGGGGTCGGTGGCGTGGATGGACACGAACAGGGGGGACAGCCGTTCCTCCAGGACGCGCTCGAGGTCGAGCTCGGTGAAGCGGGTGAGGGTGGTGAAGTTGCCGTACAGGAAGGAGAGGCGGTAGTCGTCGTCCTTCAGGTACAGGCTGCGGCGCATGCCCGGCGGGAGCTGGTAGATGAAGCAGAACTCGCAGTGGTTGTCGCACGTGCGGACCCGGTCGAAGACGGCCGAGGACACCTCGATCCCGGCCGGGGTGCCGGCCTCTTTGTCCAGGGCCACGGTGAGCTCGTGGTGGCCCCGGCGCACCTCGAGCTCGGGATGGGCGTCGTCGACGAGGAGGCGGTACTCGATGACGTCCCGGGGGGCGCGCCCCCCCACCAGCACCAGCTCGTCGCCCACCTGGAGGCCGGCTCGGGCCGCCGGGGACCCGGGGGCCACCGACACGACCCGGGGCCCCGACATGGTGCCCAGGCTACCCGGGGCCGCCGACGGTCCCGGTAGCCTGGGACGATGGCCGTGGAGCGCGTCCTGCTGGCCTCGCCCCGGGGCTTCTGCGCCGGGGTGGAGAAGGCCATCAAGGCCCTGGCGTGGATGGTGCGGGTGTTCGAGCCCCCCGTCTACTGCTACCACGAGATCGTCCACAACCGGCACGTGGTGGAGCAGTTCCGGGCCCGGGGCGTGGTGTTCGTGGACGACGTGACCGAGGTCCCGGCCGGCGCCCCCCTCATGCTCTCGGCCCACGGGTCGGCCCCGGCCGTGGTGCGCGCCGCCCGCGACCGCCACCGGGTGGTCGTCGACGCCGTGTGCCCCCTCGTCACCAAGGTCCACCACGAGCTCAAGGTGCGGGCCGGGAAGGGCTACACCGTGCTGTACGTGGGCCACGAGGGCCACGAGGAGGCGGTAGGGACCATGGCCGTGGCGCCCGAGGCGGTGCTCCTGGTGCGGGACGAGGACGACGTGGAGGCGGCCGCGGCCGAGCTGGCCCCCGACACCCCCGTGGCCCTCCTGGCCCAGACCACCCTCAGCCACGACGAATGGTCCGAGGTGATGCGCCGGGCCACCGAGCGCTTCCCCGCCCTGTGGATGCCCAACCGCTCCGACCTGTGCTTCGCCACCACCAACCGCCAGGCCGCCCTCAAGGCCATCGCCGGGCGGGCCGACGCCGTGGTCGTCATCGGGTCGGACAACTCCTCCAACACCCGGGCCCTGGAGAAGGTGGCCCGGGCCTCGGGCTGCCCCCGGGTCCTGCGGGTCAACGAGGCCGACGAGCTCCCCGCCGACCTGGCCGGGACGGTGGGGGTGACGGCGGGCGCCTCGGCCCCCGACGAGCTCGTGGCGGCCGTGGTGGCCCGCCTCGCCCCCCGGGGCGGGGTGGAGGAGGTCCACGTCACCGACGAGGACGAGTACTTCCCGCCCCCGCCCGAGCTGCGCGACCTCCTGCGGGGGCTCGGGGCGGTGCTGGCCCTGGGGCTGTGGGCCCCCCCGCCCGGTGCCGGCGCCGACGAGGGGGGTGGCCCCGGGACCGGGGACCGCCAGGTCTCGGCCGCCGACGTCCTCGCCGTCCTGGCCGGTTGAGCGACCCCGCCGCCGGCACCCTGCGCCTGGCCAGCCCGGCGGGCCGCTGGGTCCTGACGGCGGCGGTGCTCGGCTCCACCCTGGCGGCGATCGACTCCACCGTGGTGGGCATCGCCCTCCCCGCCATCGGCCGCACCTTCTCCCTCTCGGTGTCCAGCCTGCAGTGGGTGGTGAGCGCCTACCTCCTGGCCCTGGCCGGGCTCCTCCTGGTGGGCGGGGCCCTGGGCGACCGCTACGGCCGGCGCCGGGTGTTCCTGGTGGGGACGGCGTGGTTCGCCCTGGCCTCGGCCCTGTGCGCCGCCGCCCCCGACGCCACCGTGCTCATCGGGGCCCGGGCCCTCCAGGGCGTGGGCGGGGCCCTCCTCACCCCCGGGTCCCTGGCCATCATCCAGGCCTCCTTCGCCCCCGACGACCGGGGCCGGGCCATCGGGGCCTGGTCCGGGCTGGGCGGGGTGGGCACGGCCGTCGGGCCCCTGGTGGGCGGGGTGCTCATCGGGGCGGCCTCGTGGCGGGCCATCTTCCTCATCAACCTCCCCCTGGCGGCGGCGGTGCTGGTCCGGGGCCGCCGCCACGTCCCCGAGAGCCGCGACCCCTCGGCCCGGGGGCGGGTGGACCTCCCCGGCGCCGCCCTGGTGACGGCGGGCCTGGTGGGGCTGGTGGCCGCCCTCATCGCCGCCCCGGGCCGGGGCTGGAGCGCCGCCCCGGTGCTGGGCGGCCTGGTGGGAGGGACGGCGTGCTTCGGGCTCTTCGTGGCCCGGGAGCGCCGCACCCCCAACCCCGTCCTGCCTCTGGGGATCTTCCGGGTCCGGCAGTTCAGCGCCACCAACGCCGTCACCTTCGTCGTCTACGCCGCCCTGGGCGGGGCCCTGTTCCTCCTGCCCGTGCAGCTGGAGGTGGTGGCCCGCTACTCGGCCCTCGAGGCCGGGGCCTCGCTCCTCCCCCTGACCGCGCTCATGCTGGCCTTCTCGGCCCGCTCGGGGATGGTGGCCGCCCGCATCGGGCCCCGGCGCCAGATGGCCCTGGGCCCGGTGATCGTGGGGGTGGGCATGGTGCTCCTGCGCCTCGTCGGCCCGTCCGGGTCCTACCTCACCGCCGTGCTCCCCGGAGTCCTCGTCCTGGGCGTGGGCCTCGTCATCACCGTGGCGCCCCTCACCGCCACGGCCCTGTCCTCGGCCCCGGTCGAGCACGCCGGGATCGCCTCGGCCGTCAACAACGACGTGGCCCGGACCGGGAGCCTCATCGCCGTGGCCGTGCT
>Ga0335073_10016370_pt1 | contig 10357 bp, 9 predicted proteins | sample Lox_Sample_22_FD_207093 | JGI IMG/M metagenome (GOLD analysis project Ga0335073, IMG submission 207093) | Soil microbial communities from Loxahatchee National Wildlife Refuge, Florida, United States - Lox_Sample_2.2 | ecosystem: Environmental > Terrestrial > Soil > Wetlands | place: USA: Florida... | reverse complement strand
CGTTCTTCAGCATGCTGCCCGCAGCCGGCGTCGGGCTGATCGAGATCGACCTGCTCGCGGACGGATCGTTCGACCTCGACGCGCTCGACGCAGCGCTGGCCGCGGGCGCTCGCGCACTCGTGCTGGCGAGTCCCCACAATCCCACCGGCCGCGTGCTTCCCCGTGCCGAACTCGAGGCGATCGCCGAACGGTGCGCGGAGCGCGAGGCGTGGGTGCTCGCCGACGAGATCCATGCGCCGCTGACGCTGCCCGGGGCCACGCACCTCCCGTGGCTCGAGGTGTCGGATGCCGCCCGCCGCTGGGGCGTGTCGCTGACCTCGGCGTCGAAGGCGTTCAACCTCGCGGCGCTCAAGGCTGCGCTGATCGTTACTGCCGATCCGGCGGCTCGCGACCTCGTGGCGCGGATGCGCGCGTTCGACGACCATGCCGGGCTGCTCGGGGTGATCGCCGCCGAGGCCGCGTTCGAGTACGGCGACGCGTGGCTCGACGCGGTGATCGACCAGCTCGCCGCGAACCGGGAGCAGCTTGGCCGCGAACTCGCTGAACACCTGCCCGGAATCACCTGGACGCCGCCGCAGGCGACCTATCTCGCCTGGTTCGACTGCACCCGGCTCGGGTTGGGCGACGATCCGGCTGAGGCCTTCTTGACGGAAGGTCGAGTGGCGCTGAGCCCCGGCCGGAGTTACGGCGCGCCCGGCGCCGGTCACGCGCGGCTCAACCTCGCCACGAGCCCGGCGCACCTGTCGGAAGCGGTGGCGCGCATGGCTCGCGCCTCCAACAAAGCCTAAAACCGAAGCAGCTACGGGACGAGCCCGTACGGGAACTCGCCCGTCAAGCGCTCGCTGCCGTCGTCGGCGACGACCAGCAGGTCCTCGACGCGAACGCCGCCCACCGGCGGGATGATCATTCCGGGTTCGATCGCGATGACGTCGCCGGCAATCAGCGGCGCCGCTCCGGTCCTGCCGAGCACCGGGGGCTCATGGACCTCGAGTCCGATGCCGTGGCCGAGGGCGTGATAGAAGCCCTCACGGAGCGTCTCGCCGGCCTGCTTGGTGCGCCCCGTGGGATGGCCGGCAGCCTCGAACACGTCACAGGCGATCTCATACAGCTCCAGGCCGGTCACGCCAGGCCTGGCCGCGCCGCACGACTGCTCGTGGGCACTCAGGACGAGCGCGTGGAGAGCGGCGACCTGATCGCTGATATCGCCGCGCACGAACGTTCGCGTCATGTCGCCCCAACAACCCGATTCCTCGTCCTGAGGCCACAGGTCTACCAGGATCGGCACGTGCGCCGGCAACGGGCCGGACCCCGGGTCGTGGCCGATAGCCGGGTTCGGACCCATCGCCTTGACCATGATGTCGGCGGGCGCCGGTGCCCCCAGCCGGGCGCACACCTCGCGGATCCGCATGCGCACCGCCTCCGAGGTCAGCCGCTCGTCGCCGTGCCACAGCTCGTCGCCACGGACGCCGGCATCGCGGAGTATCGCGGCGGCCTCGCCCATGGCCTCGGCGGCGGCGACGGCGGCGCGCCGGATGCCCGCCATCTCGGCTTCGGTCTTGTGCCGGCGGCGCTGTGCGAACAGCCGCCCGTCCGGCCGCAACTCGACGCCATCGGCGCGCAGCCGGTCGGCGAGCGCGATCGGGAACGCGGGCGGTACGGCGGCGTCCCGGATCCCGAGCGCCGAAACCGCGCGCAGGCAAACCTCATGTTCGATCTCCCACCACGGGCGCCCGGCGGCGATCAGCTCGTCTCTTCCGAACGCGTCGACGAGCAGGCGCTCCACGTCGGGAGCCGCCCGCGCGATCCTCGCCTCCTCGGTCGCATTTGTCAGCACGGCCCGCCGTCCGTCGGACTCGAGGTACAGGAACGCGTCCCCGATCGTCAGCGGCAGTTCGTGCCGCAGGGCGGGCGAGGTCTCGGTGTCGCCGTAGATCAAGACGTTCATCGCGAGTAGCGTCCCATACATGCTTGCTCTGCGCCCGAACTGCGAACTGTGCGACGCCGACCTCCCACCGGCCTCGCCGAATGCCCGGATCTGCACCTACGAGTGCACGTTCTGCGCGAACTGCGTCGAGAACACGCTCCACAACGTGTGTCCGAATTGCGGCGGGGGATTCGCCCCCCGGCCCATCCGTCCGGCCCGCGCCTGGCGCGACGGCGTCGGCCTTGTAAACGATCCGCCCCACGAGAGGCGCCGCCGCCTCCGGTACTCGATGGAGCAGGTGCTCGAACTCGTCGGGACGCTTCGCGACGTACCACCGGAAGAACGCTGAGCAGGCGTCAGGCCGGCCCCGGGAGATGCTCCTCGACCCCCCGAGGGATGAGATGGCCGTAGCGCCCGCGGAAGCCCCGATACGCCCGCCGCGACGAGCTCCGCATCCCATGAAGCGACCTGGTGACGGGCTCGCGTGTCAGACCGACGAGGACCGCCAGCGCGATTAGCGTGCCCGCAAGCGGCGTGTCGCTCGCGGCCGGCCCCGCGACTCCGTAGATCGACTCCCTCAGGACGCCGAGTCCGATCGCCACGTCGCGGATCGGCGGAGGCTTCGGGCGTCCCGCGGCCGCAACCTTTTCGTACACCGAGTTGGCAACCATCAACGCCATGACCCCCGTCAAGAGATTTGCGTCCGACCGCCGGATGCCGAAGACCCGCTCAAGCGTCCGATGGCGAGCCTCGTTCGCCAGTGCGAGACCAGCGCTCACGTCGACCAGGAAGAGCTCCCGCCCGCCTTCCGACTGCCGCCGGGGGGTCGGCACGGTGGCGGCGCTCGCGCTCTGCGGCGGCGGAGCGACCGGTGGCACATCGGGCAGCACCGGGGGTGCGTCGGCAAGGACGACGGTGCCTTCGCCTGGCCCGGCCCGCCGGAAGCGCCGCCGTACCGCACCGGGCGTCGGCGCCGAGCTCACGGTTTTGGAACGGCGAGCCATCGAGGTCACAGAATCCCCGGCTACGAGGCGCGCCACAACCGTGCGCACCTGTGAACAAAAGGGGCGGCACACACGCCCCCGGGCGACGAGCTCGGCCCACAAAAATTGGTCCTCCGCCGCGCGGACGGGTGAGCCGCGCGGCAGAGGACAAACCCGGCACCGCGCCAAAGCGCAGACGCGGCGGCGGCCCCGACGCGTCCCGTAAGCCCCCGACGCGTCCCCCGTGTTAGGTACTAACTTACCAAACTCGGCTGATACCCGTCAACGACGCGGCCACCGATTAGTTCCGGCGCCGTCGCTTGTCTTAGCTCTGAACCAACTCCCAAGGAGGCGTTCCATGAGCACCACAGCTACCGGGATCGGGGCGATCAGTCTGGTCTGCATTCCCACCAGCGAGCAGGACCGGTCGATCGCGTTCTATGAGTCGCTCGGCTTCGAGAAGCGCGCCGACATCCCCTTCGGCGATCAGTACCGCTGGGTCGAGGTCTACCCACCGAGCGGCACGACCGGCCTCGCGCTGGCGCCGCCGCCCGGCCCGGACGAGATCAGCCCCGTCCAGACGGGCGTCGTCCTGACGACCGACGACATCGACGCCACCCACGCCGAGTTCAAGGCGCTCGGCGTGGATGTCGACGCCGAGGTCGCACGGATGGGCGATCCGATCCCACCGATGTTCTGGTTCCGCGACCCCCACGGCCACACGCTGATGGTGGTGGAGCAGAGCTGACCGCGTGAGCGAGCGACCGGCTCGGGCCGCACGAGGCGATCCGAGCCGATCAGCCTACGATCTCGAGCCGGTGTCAGCCGTGGTTCACCAATGCCGGCTCTTGAACCGGGGCGAGGGACCGATCCGGTCGTTCGCGCGCGACGCGTAGCCGATCGCGATCCCCTCGTCGAAGATCCCCGACGCGGCGTAATGCGTAGAGCGCCCGGGACACGTCGGCGCGGCGCTCTCACCGGGGGTCGTCACCCACACGAATCCGTCGAGGGAGGGCGAGGCCATTCCGTAGGAGGCGCCGTTGCTCGCCCCCGGCTTCGGCCCGAGGCCGCGGCCGGGCGGGTTGCACAGCTGCTCGTTCCCCTGCGTCACCGGGTGGGGGTTGCGCAGCGGGCCGTTGCCGTCGCCGCGCGTGTCGACCACGAAATGCAGGCCACCGGTCAGCTTGGAGACCTTGTTGGCGTACTGGATCTCCTTGTAGGCCCAGTTGAAGTGCGTGTCGTTCGTGAAGAACCCGCGGATCTTGGAGGCGTCGCTGGCGTTGAGGACCCGCGCCGCCTCGGCCGGAGAGTTCGCGTCCGAGGTGCCACCCTCGACGTACAGGAGCGCGTGGGGTAGCTGTGAGAGCTGGTCGATCTCGTCCTTCAGCAGCGCTTCCCGTTGGGTGATCGCCGCAGGGCTGCGCCAGCAGATCGTGTCGATCGCGTCCTCCTCGACGAAGATCAGTGCGGGGAAGTTGCCCACCGCATCCTTGAGCGCGCTGACCTCGGCATCGAAGTTCGGGTTGGTCCCGCCGCTGCAGCCCCCGCCGTGCTTGACGAAGTAGGTCGTGATCTCCGCTGCCGCGCCGGGATCGGTCCGCTGCATCCGGCACAGGTAGTTCTGCACCTGGGTGAAGATCGCCGGGCCTGAGCCGCCGGCCGTGTACAGGCTGAACTGGTGCGCCTGCGGGTAGTTGCCGATCTTCTCGAGCATGTGAACCCGGTAGGAGACGTTGCGGGACAGATGCATCGCGTTGACCCGCGCCTCGAACTGGGCCCACGGAATCGGCGTGCCACTCTGCTCGGTGCTGAGGTGGCCGAGGCCGACTTCATTGGCGATCGCATCGGCGGCATCTCCCCCGTACTGCCACGGGCTCTCGACGAACAGGTGCGCGCCGGCGAGCGGATTGGTGCCGGTGAACCCGGGGGTGTCGAGCGGGTTGGCCGGGTTGTGCGGGCTCGTGTCGCTCGACGAGCACTGAGCCGCGTCGTGCGGCCTCGGCGACGAGCCCGCGGCGCGTGCCTTCGTCCACGCGCCCGACGCGCCCGACGCGCCCGACGCGCCTGACGCGCTCGTCCAGGCTGCCACCGCGACCATGACGAGCAGCCCGATCGTGACTACCAAACGTTTCCTGCCGCGCGATCCCATACCTCGCTCCTAACTGGTGGACGGTCCAGCTCGGTGGCGTCTCTCCGAGCGTCAGTCCGGCGAGGGTAGGACATCCGCCAGCAGGTCGCCCCGAAGCGGGGCAGGTATGTTGAGCGATCAGAAGCGATGCGGAGCGAAGGACACGCCACGGGGGAGGCGCATTCGCGATGCGCCTCCCCGGGATGGGCCGTCCGGAGCCCTCCGAAGGCTCTACGCCAGCAGGCTCACTCTCGCCTCGGCGAGAGCGTTGGCCTCGCTCACGCGAGCGTCGTCAGAGCATCCCCCGCCGAATCGCCCGCGCCGGCGCCTTGGTTACGAGGCAGGGCCTTGATATCGGCGATCAACTCGTCCCACGCCACGCCCGATGGCCCGACACCCGTCTTGTTCAGCATTTCCTTGGTGACGACGACATGCGCCTCCTGCGCGTAGTCCTGGTGGAACGGGACGGTCAGCAGGAGCTCGGTGCCCCAGGTCACGCACTTGAACGTCTCCGGGTCGTACTCCCGGTAGGGGATGCCGTGGCCGCCCCAACTGCCGGGAGCGGACTTGCCGGTCTTGCCGTCGCCCACCACCGTCCATTCCGTCTGTCCCTGCGCGGACAGCGGGAGAGCGACGCCGATCTGCAAGTCGACGAACTCGTCGATCGCGATCCGGCACTCGGTCAGGTTGTTTGGATCGACCGCGACGGTAGCGACGATCGAGTGGCTCAGCCCATCGCTCGTCGATAGGCCCGGATGCTCCCAATAGCGCATCGCGGCGTTCTCATCGGTACCGCGATCGCTGGACGGATCGTTCGGGTTGTAGCCCGTGATCGCGGAGTAGACGCTGATCGCGTCGGCATCCGTGAACGCCGGCACCGGTGTGCCCGAGTCCAGATGGAAGTCCTCGATCGAGTGGAGCATCATCGCAATCACGCAGTCGCCGATCCGGTCGTTGGCCAGCATCCCCCAGCTGAAACCGGCGTGCGGTCGCGAGATCGCCGCCGGCGGAGTCGCGAGCTGAGGGTGGATGTAGTCGGCCAGCTTCAGCTCCGGCCGGTGGAGCGTTTCGAGGATGAGCCCGGTTTTGGGCGACGTCGGGAGCGTCGGCGGCGTGTGGTGATCGCGCAGGCGAAAGTTCGGGTCGGTGATGCGGGTCATGCGTTGGCACTCCTCGAGTGGACGGTCATCGAGGAACCAAGGTAAGTCCGAGCGCACGAGCCGACTAGCCACCCTTGGTGCCCATCGGCACACCTGCCGATCGGATACGGTCGGCAGTGCCCATGCCAAGCAGGACACGCCGCCGCCGCCGCCGCGAAGGCCGCCGGCCTCGACCCGGATCCGCGGTCAAGCCGCACCGATCGTTTGACCCCCGCCAGGTTGGCGGACTCGAGGCCGGCGTGTGGGTCGCCTACTACCGGCGTGAATGGGTGTCGTTCCTGCGAGGCGCGGTCACGCTGACCCGTCACACGTTCGGGCTCCCATGGTCATCCACGCTCCATGGCGCCTGGCTGGTGCTGCGAGCCAATCAGCTCTGGGCCCCGTACCCGGACAACGACCCCGAGGGGGCGCGCCGTGCGATGGAGCGGTTCTACCGCCTCGTCGGCGAGCGGCACGGCGACGCGTTTGACTCCCGCCGCGCCTCGGAGCTCGAGGTCGAGTGGTGGCGCGTGCATCGCGAGCACCAGCACGACGGCAGCGGCGGCGCCGACGAGGGGCCGCTGATCGCCGCACTGTCCGCCCTGTACGCGTACGTGTACGGCGTTCCCGAGGAGGAGGTCGCGGTCGCCGCCCAGCAGCGCGCGCTGGCGATGCGCTACTCCGACCAATGGGTCCGCGAGGGCTGCGATCTCTCCAACCCGCTCATCGAACAGGAGCGCGCGGCGCTCGTCCGTTCGTACGCGGGGCTGCTGGCTGCCGTTCATAGGGTCTGACCGCCACCCCCTGGCGCCGCCATTCCGTCCCTTAAGGGGCGGATGGGCACAAGTTTCTGGCCGATCGGCCGAACACCAAGCCAGGAGTCACGGTTAGAAGACCCTCATGACGACTAATCGGGAGACCCACGGGTGAGCACCGGCGACAACACAGGCGCCGCGGTTCGCGCTGCCTTCCACCCGCGGCGTCGCGGACTCGACCGGACGCACCCGGTCATCCGGACCGTGTACGTGGTCCTCACGGTGCTCGCGATCGGGTACATCGTGGCCGACTCGCTCGGCTACGACGCCACGTGGCTCGACGGCTGGGCCGTCGTCGCCTTCGAGATCGTCACCAGCGCGCTGTGCATGTTCAAGGCCGCGTACCTCAAGCGCGGGCGTGCCGTCCCCATCCTGCTCGGGATCGGCCTGCTGTGCTGGGCAGCCGGCGATCTGATCCTCACGATTCAGTCGCTCGGCGGCGCGACGCCACCGTCTCCCTCGCTCGCCGACGGCTTCTACATCGCGTTCTATCCGGTCACGTACGTGGCCCTGATGCTGCTCTTGCGCGGCAATGTCCGGCGGTTCAGCATCGCCGGCTGGCTGGACGGAGCCGTGGCCGGCTTCGGTGCCGCGGCCGTGTGCGCCACGTTCGCGTTCAACAGCGTGCTCCACCACGCGGGCGGGAGCGCCGCGGGCGTGGCCGTCAACCTCGCCTACCCGGTCGGCGACGTGCTCCTGCTCGGACTCGTCGTCGGCGGCGCCGCGATCGTGCCCGGCAAGCGCAAGATCCCGTGGCTTCTGCTCGCCGGCGGCTATGCCCTCAACACGGTGGGCGACGTGTTCAATGTGCTCGGCACCACCTCGACCGTCGGCACCGTTCTCAACGACATCGCGTGGCCGGTCGCGATCCTGCTCGTCTCGATCGCGGTGTGGGTCAGGTCGCCCACGGACCAGCCTCTGCTCTCCGAAGAGCCACCCGGGTTCACCCTGCCCGCGGTCGCGGCGACCGCGGCGCTCGTGATCCTGTTCGTCGGCTCGCTCCAGCATGTCGGCCGGGTATCGCTCGGGCTGGCGGCAGCGACCCTGCTCGTCGCCGGCGTTCGTTCGGCCCTGTCGCTCGTCGGCTTGCGCTCGCTCACCGAACAGCGGCGGCGCGAATCGATCACCGACCAGCTGACCGGACTCGGTAACCGGCGGGCCCTGTTCCAGCTGATGGACGCGTTCGCCGCCCAGCAGCGCGACCCCGACGCGCCCGCGCGCAATCTGGCCTTCATGTTCGTGGACCTCGACAAGTTCAAGGAGGTCAACGACACGTTCGGCCATCCGACGGGTGACGAGCTCCTGCGCCAGCTCGGCGCCCGCCTCCAGGAGTCACTCCGGAGCTCGGACCTGGTGGTCAGGCTCGGGGGCGACGAGTTCGTCGTCGCACTGCTCGACGCCGGCGCGGACTATGCGGCAACGGTGGCAGGGCGTTTGACCGCCCGGATCGAGGACCCGTTCGTGCTCGACGCGGTGCGCGTGCAGATCGGGGCCAGCATCGGCATCGCCGTCATGCCCGGCGACGCCACCGACGCGGACGACCTGGTCCGGTGCGCCGACCTCGCGATGTATCGCGCCAAGCTCGAGGGCAAGCCCTTCGCCATCTATCAGGAGGACCTCGACGGCGCCGCCAACCGGGTGCAGCTCGTCGAGGAGCTACGGGAGGCGATCGAGGGGCGCCAGCTCGAGCTTCACTATCAGCCGCAGGTCGACCTCTCGACCGGGGAGATCAATTCGGTTGAGGCGCTGGTCAGGTGGATCCACCCGCGCCTGGGCTTCGTCCCGCCGCTCGAGTTCATCGCGCTGGCCGAGGACGCCGGCCTGATGGGCGCACTGACCACGGTGGTGCTCGACGAAGCCCTGTTCCAATGCGCCACCTGGCGTGCCGCGGGCAAGGAGCTGACGGTGTCGGTCAACATCTCGGCGTCGGACCTGCTGAACCCCGACTTCCCCGACCTTGTGGCGGGTCGGCTCGCCGGGTATGGGCTGGGACCGGAGGCGCTCGTCCTGGAGATGACCGAGACAACCGCGATCGCCGACTTCGAGCGCTCGCAGCACGCGATTCAGAAGCTCCACGACCTCGGGCTGGTGGTGTCGGTCGATGACTTTGGGGCGGGCTTCACCTCGCTCGCTTACCTCGGCAGCCTGGCGGTCAAGGAGCTAAAGCTCGATCGGAGCTTCATCATCCGACTGGCCGAGGCCGGCGACGGTCGTGACCTCGCGCTCGTGCGGGCGACCGTCGAGCTTGCCCACGCGCTCGGTCTGCGCGTGGTTGCCGAGGGAGTCGAGGACGATCACTGCCTCGGACTCCTGTCAGGGCTCCGCTGCGACCTCGTGCAGGGCTACGTGATCTCGAAGCCCAGGCCGGCGAACGAGCTCGAGCTGAAGCGCTGGCCGATCCCGCTTGCCGCACCGCAGCGCCGCGCCGCCTGAACCAGCCGCGACCAACCGCGCTTACCGCGGTCGTCATCATTGAGGCCGATGCAGGTGACGGCGTCGGTGAATTCGCTGGAGTACAAGCGCGACGTGGAGCCGCGCATGCTGCTGGTGCATTTCCTGCGCGACGAGCTCGGGCTCACCGGCACGCATTGGGGCTGCGACACCTCGAACTGCGGCACATGCGTGGTCCTGATGGACGGCGAGCCCGTGAAGTCGTGCACGGTGCTGGCGGCCACCGCCGAGGGTCACGAGATCCTCACCGTGGAGGGGCTCGCGGTTGACGGAGTGCTCGACCCGGTGCAGCAGGGATTCAGCGAAATGCACGGGCTCCAGTGCGGGTTCTGCACGCCCGGCATGCTGCTCACGGCGCGGGCGCTGCTGGAGCGCAACGCCGATCCGAGCGACGCCGAGATACGCGAGGCGATCTCCGGGCAGATCTGCCGCTGCACCGGCTACGCGACGATCGTCAGGTCGATCCGCTGGGCCGCTCAGAACCCCAACGGGCTGACGGCCAGATGAGCGCGAACGGCGACCGTCCGATCGGCTTCGGCAGGCTGCGCCGAAAGGAAGACCCGCGCTTCATCCGCGGCCAGGGCCATTTTGTCGACGACGTGCAATTGCCGCGAATGCTCCACGGCGCCGTCCTGAGGAGCCCGGTTGCACATGCCCGGATCGTCTCGATCGACGCATCGGCCGCACTCCAGCACCCGAAGGTCCACGCCGTCATCACCGGCCGGGATCTCGAGGCGCGCGGACTGGCCTGGATGCAGACGATCTCGGCCGACACGCAGGCGGTGCTCGCCACCGACAAGGTCCGCTTCCAGGGTCAGGAGGTCGCGTTCGTGATCGCTGAGGACCGCTACTCGGCCCGGGATGCGCTCGAGCTGATCGATGTCGAGTATGAGCTGCTCCCAGCGGTCGTCGACCCG
>Ga0335073_10016369_pt1 | contig 10357 bp, 11 predicted proteins | sample Lox_Sample_22_FD_207093 | JGI IMG/M metagenome (GOLD analysis project Ga0335073, IMG submission 207093) | Soil microbial communities from Loxahatchee National Wildlife Refuge, Florida, United States - Lox_Sample_2.2 | ecosystem: Environmental > Terrestrial > Soil > Wetlands | place: USA... | reverse complement strand
AGGCAGCCGGACGCCCCGCATGAGCGCGAACACCGCCGCGCCGTCAGTCGCGGCGAGGATCGCCCCCAGCAACATGCCCTCGAGCGCGGAGAAGTCGAACAGCGCGCCGGCGGCCAGCCCCACGACCTCCGCCGTCACCACAGTGCCTACGGTCGCGAGCAGCACCGCCGGCCGTAGGACCGGACGGAGCTCGCTCCAGCCCGCCGACAGGCCGCCCTCAAACAGGATCAGCACCAGGGCGATCGTCCCGATCAGGCGCGCCAGCCGGTAGTCACCGAACGCGATGAGACCCAGACCGTCGCTGCCGACGAGCATGCCCAGTCCGGCGAACAGGATGAGCGCGGGCAGGCGCAGACGAGCGGCCAGTCCGGCAGCCGCGATGGCCGCGGTGAGCACTGCCCCCACCGCGAGGATCAGCTGCGCGTCGTGAGTCACTCGAGGCAGCATGGCTTGACCCTGGCCAACCGACCATGGAGACGGGCATGTATCTGTCCCGGGCGGCGCTAGGGCTCGATCAGGCCGTGGCGGATCGCGTAGCGCGTGAGCTCGACGCGGTCGCGCATGCCGAGCTTCTCGAGGATGTTCGCGCGATGGCGTTCGACGGTCTTCTCGCTGATGATGAGCGTCTCTGCGATCTGTTTGTTGGTGTAGCCCTCGGCGACCAGCTTGACCACCTCCTGCTCGCGCGGAGTGAGCGGGTCCTCGCGCACGGGAAGGTCCTGGCGGGCGCGTCGGAGGAAATCCTCGATCAGCGGTGTCATGGCGCTGGGGTAGAGGAACTTCTCGCCGCGCATCGCCGCTCGTACGGCTTCGACCAGATCGCGGTCGGCCACCGTCTTCAGCACGTAGCCGGACGCGCCGGCTTTGAGCGCCTCGTAGAGGTAGCGCTCGTTCTCGTGCATCGAAAGCATCAGGATCCGCAGCTTCGGCCGACGACGGTGAAGCTCCCGCGCCGCGTGCAGCCCGGTCATGCGCGGCATCGTGATGTCGACCACGGCCAGGTCGACGTCGTCCTCGAGGCCGCGCCGCACCGCCTCGATTCCGTCCCCCGCCTCGGCGACGACTTCCAGGTCGGGCTGCGCTTCGAGCACCATGCGCAGACCATGCCGGACCACCGCGTGGTCATCAGCGAGCAGGATCCTCGTCTTCAGGGCATTCATTGCGGCGCCTCGATCGGCACCCGGAGGCGTACCTCGGTCCCCGGACGCGCGTCGCGAACCTCGACGGCGGCCCCGATCAGCGCGGCTCGCTCGCGCATTCCGCGGATCCCGGTCCCTTCGGTCTCGCCCTCACCGCGGCCCCTGCCTTCGTCGCGGACGGCGAGCACGAGCCAGCCGTCGTCAGGCTCCAGGCTAAGCTCGGCCCGATCGCTCCCCGAGTGACGCGCGACGTTGGTCAGCGCCTCCTGGGCCACCCGGTAGATCACGAGCTCGGCATCGGCGGAGAGCTCGGGCAGCGGCTCGGCCACCTGGTAGGAGACCTCGAGCCCCGAGCGCTGAGCGAAGCGATCGCACAGGACCGCCAGCGCGCTCTCCAGACCGAGGTCGTCGAGCGCCTCCGGGCGGAGCTCGATCCCGATTCGCCGCACGTCCTCGAGGCTCGCACGCACCGAGTCCTGGGCCTCGCTCACGGCTGCGCGCAGGTCGTCGGGCGCAAGCGACTCGACGCGGGAGAGCAGCAGGAGCGCCGCCGTCAACTCCTGCCCCACCTGGTCGTGCAGCTCCTGGGCGATCCGCAGCCGCTCCGCCTCTTGGCCGGCCAGCACCCGGCCCGTCGCCTGCTTGCGCTCCGCCTGAAGCCGCCCGAGCATCTCGTTGAACGTCATCGCCAGCTCTCCCGCTTCCGAGTCCGGCCGCGCATCGGGAAGCGGCGGAACCGGGTCGCTCAGGTCGACGCTGCGCGCCACCGCCGTCAGGCGCTGCAACGGGCGCACCACGCGCCGCAGGAGAAACAGGTTCAGGAGCACGACGACGATCACGGCCGCGAGCAGGGCCAAGCCCTCCTCGTCGATCCGGTACGACGACTCGTGACCGGGGACGAGGACCACGATCGTCACGCCCACGGCGACGACCAGCAGCAGTGCGTTGATGCCGGCAACCCGGTGGAGCAGCGGCAGGTACCGGCGTCGGCGTTCAGGCACGGTCAGGCGCCCCTCTGGCGTTCGTGCTGGGCGAATCGGTGAGGGCAAGATTAGTCTCCGCGAGTTGTCGCAGCTCGGTTCGATCGGCGGCCCTGGACTCCAGGTCCTATTCGTTGGGATCAACCCGTCGCTCCGCTCCGCCGAGGTCGGGCGTCACTTCGCGCGGCCGGGCAACCGGTTCTGGCCGACGCTTCACGCCGCGGGCTTCACGCCGCGTTTGCTGACGCCACACGAGGATGGCCTGCTTCCGACGTTTGGCCTCGGCATCACCAACATCGTCACGCGCCCGACGCGGGCGGCCGCCGACCTGAGCGCGGCGGAGCTGCGCGCGGGTGCCGCCGTCCTCGAGCGAACGGTGCGCGAGTGGACCCCGCGGCTCGTGGCGATGGTCGGCGTTGTCGCCTATCGCGTGGCGTTCGAGCGCCCGCGCGCGAGCATGGGCCTGCAGCAGGAGGAGGTGGGCGGCCGCCCGGTTTGGGTGCTGCCCAACCCCAGCGGCCTGAACGCCCACTACAAGCCGGCGGATTTCGCGCGGCTGTATGCGCAGGCGCGGCTCTACGCGCAGGGGCGGCTCTCCGCCAGCACCGGTGCGGGCTCGAAGTAACGCCCCTGCTCGAAGTCCGCGATCACCCGGGCTGAGTTGGCTGCCATCCCCGCCACTCCTCCGTCAACGCGCTCGAGGCGGGGGCGTCGATCCCGAAGAAGGCAGCCATCCAGCCGAGCTGGTCTGCCGCCCTGCGGCGGCGGCGTTCACCGAGGAGGCGAGGGGGACGAGCCGGTGGCCGGCGCGGCCCTGGCCGGCGGACGGCGGCTCGGGCTGGCCGAGTCGGTGCTCACGTGGGGTCGTTCCGATCCTCCCGGCCGCCCCGCTCGAGCTGAGCGACCAGGACAGGGCGGCGATCCGGGGGCGGCGGGTGACGAGGACACGCCCGAGATCAAGGGCGGCGAGCGACGAGGACACGCCCGAGATCAAGGGCGGCGAGCGACGAGGACACGCCCGAGATCAAGGGCGGCGAGCGACGAGGACACGCCCGAGATCAAGGGCGGCGAGTGACGAGGACACGCCCGAGATCACGGGCGGCGAGCGATGACCGCCTGAGTCCAAGCCCGTCAACTCGCCACTCGCGCCCGCCACCGTGGTGAATGGCGATCCACCCGGCTAGGGCACGGTCAACGCGCCGCTCGCGCGGTGGCGGCCGGCGATTGGCGACTTACCCGCGCGGAATCGGACTCGAATCGGACTCGAATCGGACTGAATGGACTCGAATCGGACTCGAATTGGACTCGAATCGGACTTGAATTTTTTGTCTGATCACTTTATAAATATGTCTCCACAAGCCCAAGGAGCACACGATGAGTGACGAGCAAGAAACAGTCCGTGATCAGGCGAACACCTCCGGGGTGGGCCGGGCGAGCGGGTTTGAGCTGACCAGGCCGGAGGACGCCGGCGCCGGCAACGTCGCAATCGCGCTCGAGCGCAACCGTGCCTTCGCCGCCGGCGGCGGACATGAGGGCGCCGTCGTCTTTCCGACCCTCGGCCTGTTCGTGGTCACCTGCTGCGACCCCCGTGTCGATCCCGCGTACTTCCTGGGGCTGCGCCTCAGCGACGCGGTCGTCGTTCGCAACGTCGGCGGGAGGGTCACACCCGAGGTGATCAACGACGTCGCCTACATCGGCCAGATCGCCGAGAGCGTGATGCCCGACGGTCCGCTGTTCGAGGTCGTGGTGATTCACCACACCCAGTGCGGAACCGGCGCGCTCGCGGACGACAACTTCCGCCGGCGCTATGCCGAAAGAATCGGCGCCGAGGAGTCGACGCTGCGCGAGCATGCGGTCCTCGATCCAGCCGCGACCGTCGCCCACGACGTGGAGCGCATGCGCTCAGCGCCATCGGTTTCCCCCCGGATCACCGTCTCGGGCCACGTCTATGACGTCGTCACGGGTCTCATGGAGACGGTCGTGCCGGTCTGAATCCAGCAGCGTCGCCGCGGACCACAGCACCCGCGGACGCCGAATCGCATGAGAGTGACCGGGGTCGAGACCTTTCCGATCGCTATACCGCCCCGGCACCCCGGCGGCCCGTACGAGCATGCGGGCGCTGGCCGAGATGGCGCGCGCGATGACGATCCCGATCACCACCGGTGAGCGTCTCATCTCGAAGTACGAGTTCGCACGCCTGCTCGAGCACTGCGCCGCGGCGATCTTCACCTTCGGGGGATCGAACGCCTCGACGGCATCTACGACGAGTTCACCGACCCGCCGTTCACCTGGCAGGGCGAGTTCGTCGTCCCGTCCGATCGGCCCGGGCCCGGCCTCGTCCGCGTGTATTGAGCGCGGTGCGGTCGCGTCAGGCGGCTGCGGTGTGCGGCACCGGAACGCCCGTCTCCCAGGGCAGGACCTTGCCGAACTGGACGAGCTCGCCGTAGAAGGCAGGATCGAAGCCCTGACCGAGAACGAGCTCCACGGGCCAGCGCGCCGCCCGCGCCGGCGTCTGCGCCGAGCTCATGTCGTCGAACCACGGCCTCGAGGCGTCGGTGTCGATCAGGCCCGGGCAAAGCGCCATCAGCAGCTTGTTCTCGGCCAGGTCGTCGTCGCGGCGCGCGCGGGCGAGCGCGCGGACGGCGGCCACCTGAGCGACCTTCGACGGGATGTTCAGCCACGTTCCGAAGCCTTCGCCGTCGGCGCGGCCGTCGTGAACGGCCTGGCGCCACCCCGCCACGAGGGCGTCGACCGCATCGAGGTCCTCCTCGGCGGCTTGGGCGAACCGGCCGGCGACGCGGGCGTCGAGCTTGTCGAGCGTGCCCAGAGCACTGGCGACGATGATCAGGCGGCCGCCGGGTCGCAGCCGGGGCGCGAACGCGCGGAGGATCCTGGTCGTCGCGAGGTTGCTGGTCTCGACAACGGCGTCGACCTCGTCGACGGGATCGGCCCGCGGGCTCATGCGCGCGGTTGCGTTGGAGAACATGATGTCGACCTCGCCGAGTTCCGCGGCCAGCGCCTCGATCGCGTCGCCGCCGCGTACGTCGAGCACGCGGCCCTCGACCCGGGCGATCGCTCCTCCGTGCGCGGCGGCGGTCGCGGCTGCCGCCACGCGGCTCGGATCACGACCAGTGAGCAGGACACGGTCATGCGGGCTCATGCCAGCGGCCAGCCCTTCGGCGAGCGCGCGGCCCAGTCCCTGGTTGGCACCTGTGATGAGAGCTGTTCTTGAAGTGGTCATGGATCCAACCTAGCCCTCGTGGGCCATGCTGTAAACGAGAATCACGCACGGGTAGCATGCCGAGAGCGCATGGCTGCCGACTTCTCCCCCACCGGGCTGCGCGTCCTGCGCGAGGTCGCCCAGACGGGTTCCTTCTCCGCGGCCGCGCTCTCGCTCGGGTACACCCAGTCGGCCGTCTCCCGTCAGGTAGCATCGCTCGAAGCCGTCGCGGGAGGCCGTCTGTTCGACCGCGGGCGCCACGGCGTCAGCTTGACGCCGGCCGGAGCCCGCCTGCTGACCAGCGCGACCCGGGTCCTCGACGAACTAGATTCAGCGCGGCGCGAGCTGGCCGGCGAGATCACCGCCACCCGGACGGTGCGTGTCGGCGCCTTCGCCGCCGCGGCGGCGGGACTCATACCGAGGGCGCTCGCGACGCTGCCGCCGCCGTTGAAGGTCACCCTGCGCGAGGCTACGACGCCGGCGCTGACGCGCGCGCTCCGTGCGGGCACGCTCGACCTCGCGGTCATCGCCCGCACGCCGCCCTACCGGCCGCCGGACGCCGAGTCGCCGGCGCTCGAGATGACGACGCTGTCCGAGCGCGAGCTGGCCATCGGCGTTCCGGCGAACCACCCGCTCGCCCACTCGGGTTCGGTCGAGGTGGGGGAGCTCGAGGGGCAGGTGTGGGTCTCGAGCCGGTCCGACGCGGGCGACACGCTGCTCGGGGTGTGGCCTGGGCTGGCGGACCGCCCTGACATCCGTTACGTCGTCCGTGACTGGCTCGCCAAGCTCGAGATCGTCGCCGCCGGCCTCGCCATCACGACCATCGCACCGGTCATGCTCGACGTGTTGCCCCCGGGCGTCCGGGTCGTCGCCGTGCGCGGCGAGCCACAGGAAACCCGGCGCATCGTGGTGGCGCGCCGGCCCAGCCCCCTCGACGACCCCACCGCCCGCGTCGTGGACGCGCTGATCACGACCGCGCGGGGCGTGAATCATCCGACCAGGTAGCGGCGTGCGGTCACGTACTCATCACCGAAGGCGGCCAGCGGGATCACGTGCACGACGCTCGCCGAGTCGGGCGACTCGATGACCTGTCCCGCACCGATGTACATGGCGACATGCGACACGGCGCGCGACGGCGGATCGGTCGCGAAGAAGACGAGGTCCCCGGGCTCGAGGGCGCCTCTCGCCACCGGACGGCCGGCGAGCGCCTGCGCGTCCGCGTCGCGGGGGATCACGATCCCGTGGACGCGATAGACCAGGTTCACCAACCCGGAGCAGTCGAAGCCGAACGCCGACGTCCCGCCCCACAGGTAGCGCACGCCGAGGAACGACCTCGCCGTGGCCACGAGCTGCTGACCGGTGGGAGCGGGGATCGCCGTCGCCGAGCGGTAGACGTGCACGGCCGAGGCGGGCAGCCGCCCAATCTGACCGGCCGGCGTCGCCACCGACACCTCGGCGCTGGAGACGCTGACCACGGGCAGTCGCGTCCCGAAGCTCAGCTCGAGGGAGCGGGCCGGCACGCGCAGCGAAGCAGTCGGCGTCGTGACGACCGCGATCCGCCCGGCGAGTAGCCCGCCGAAACTCGGGTTCGAGATCAGCTGCCTGCTCGGAACCCACCCCGGATAGCCGAGCGGGTTCTTCGGCGTCGGTTGATCGGCGAGGGCGACTTCGGTCCACGCACCGCGCTGCGCGAGTATCCGGACGGGTTCGCCGAACAGCCCCTGCGTCTCGATCCTGCCGTCCAGGCCGAGCCGCGCTGCCGTGGTCAGCACACGGCTCCAGGCGCTCATGTTCACCGGATTGCCCAGCGCCGGCTGGTCGATCGGGCGAGGGGCGGACCGGCTCGCCCATACGGTGGCCACCGAGACGTCGACGTAGCGCGTCGGCGATGTCGATGCCGATCTCGCCACCGACGGAGCCCTCGGTTTTGGATTCACCTGCGCATCGGTGCCGATCTCGATCACGGGATGCGCCGATGGCCTGAGCCAGCGAAGGACATCGAGAAGCTGCCACTCGCGCAGAGCCACGCACCCTTCCGTCGCGCCGCCCACCCAGCTGTGCAGGAAGATCCCTGACCCCAGCGCGTTCCCGCCACCGCGGGTCGGGTTCGCGTTGAACTGGACGACCGCGAAGTAGGGGTACGCGATGGTCTCGGTCCACAACGGCTCCGACCACGACGCGAACGCCGGCGTGACCCCGCAAGACACGTGGACGAAGCGGTTGTATTGGGGCGAGTACGGGTCTTCGTCCCACCAGTCGCCGCACACCAGACGGTGGTAGGCATAGTGAAGCCCACCCGGATCGGGCTCGTATCCGTACATGGTGGCGCCGATGCCGAACACGCCGATCGGAGTGGCGTGGTCGCCCTCCCGGCGCGCGCCGGCGGCCAGCAGGTGACCCGAACCGGTCTCGGCCTGCCAGGGACCGAACACGGGGCGCCACGGCGACCCGCTGTTGGCGCGCTGGTAGGTGCGCAGCGTGGCGATGTACCCCGGCGGGTCGTCAGTCGGGCTCGACACGACGATGAGCTGATTCGCGCTGGCGGGAACGCTCAAGCTCGCGCTTCGCGTCGCCACCAGGCGGGTCGACGCGCGCGCTGTCGCGGCTGTCGGCGCACCGGTCGCGGCTGTCGCCGCACCGGTTGCCGATGTCGCCGCCACCGTCGTCGATGCCGCCGCCACCAGCGTCACTGTCGTCAAGGCAGCGACAGTCGCCAGACCGGCCAGAATCGAACGCCTCATGTCTCCGCCGCGCGCTCGAATATCTCCGCCGCCGCCTCGTGAAAGCCAGACGGAAGTCCCGCTCCCGCGAACGTCGCTGCGATCTCGTTCATCTCCCCCACCCAGCGCCACCCCTTGGCGGCGGCGGAATCCGCGGCGGCTTGCCAGCGAGCGTCGAGTCCGGGTTGGGAGCGCGCCCACTCCGCGCGCAGCGGCTCCTCGACTCCGGTCGCCCGTGCGCTGTCGAGCGCGGCCATTAACAGCGCCGCCGAGCCCTTGGTCCAGGCGGCGTACGCCATCTTCAGCGCCGACGCCGCCACCGGCGAAGCGTTGAGGACGACCGGCTCTAGACGGGTCTCCTCGAACAAGCGTGACGCCTCGATCGCGTGCGGACCGGCCAGGTACAGACGTGTCGTCCCCTCCCGGCGCGGCGGAGGACCGACGATGCCGCCGTCCACCCAGCGATCGCCGAGAAGCTCGCCGATCCTCGCCGCCGTCGCCGGCGACACCGCGTTGGCGTCGATGACGAGGGCCGGCGTGCCCTGCAACGATCGCGCCACGTCGAGCGCCGCGTGCGGTGGGCACACGGACAGGATCATTTCGGCATCGTCGAACTCCTCGACGCTCGTGAGCCCTGCCTCCGCGGCCCGCCGAGCGGTCGCCTGGCTTCGTCCCTGTGGCCGCCAGAGGACCTCGTGGCCCTGCTCGACGAGCACAGCTCCGATCGCCGCTCCCATCTCGCCGGGATGCAGCAGGCCGACACGCACCGGGCCATCATGGCAAACGGCCGGTCCGCCCCGCAGGCCCGAGTAGCCTTGGACGAAGATGCCTTTCACCCGGCAGGACATTCGAGAGTCGATCGAGCGCGCGGGTGACGAGGACTGGGAGACCCTCGTCCGCCACCACACGGACGCCTACCCGGAGAGCAACCCCACGCCCGGTGACGTTTGCCGCGCCGAGGCACAGCGCCTGAACGATCTCGGCCTGGGTGACGATCCCAACCTCGAGCTCATCGAGAGCCGTGTCGAGGAGGTCCCTCCCGCAGTTCGCGTCACTCACGTGTTCGAGGATCGCGAGAAGGGCACCCGGTTCGAGACCGATCCCTTCACCGGCTACGACTGAACGGGCACGGCTCAGCCGATGGCATGCGACCTCGGCGTCTGCTCCTGACGGCACGCTCACCCGGCCGAACCCCGGTGCGGCGACGACGCAACGAGTAGGGTTCGGGCAGCGCACGATGCTTTACCTGCTCTTGATCATTCCCCACCTCGTGGCCATCGCGGGGCTGCTGGGGTACGCGCTGCGCTGCCGCCCACTCGATCCCAGCGAGGACTCCCGCGGCGGCTCCTCGGGAACCGAGGGGGAGCCGAAGCCGCCGCCCCAGCCGCCACCGGCGCCTCCCACAGTGGGTGGCCCACCACTCGAACACGCGACTCCACCGGGACGCCGCCTGCGCGACGCCGAGCGCCTGGCCGACCTGCATCCGCGGCGAACGCGTCGCGAGCATCCCACCCCACAGCCGGGCCCGGCGCCGAAAACCAGCAGCGACGCGCTCAGCGAACGCCGGCCGCTCTGACCGCCGCGGCGAACAATTCGTCGCCGTGCACGTGCAGCTCCTCCCAGCGTAGGCGCAGATAGTGCGCCAGGGTGCGAAGTTGCGGGTCCGACGCGTCGAGTGCGCGCTCCGAAAACTCATAGGCGGCCTCGTCACCCAACGTCAAGAGCGCTTCCGCGGCGCTCGCGATCGCACGCTCGTGCACGTCTGGAGGCTCAGGCTCTGACGCGGGCCGGCGTCGGTGCGTCGCGCTCGGACCGGGTTCGGGCTTGCTGGCCAGATGCTCGAGCAGGGCAGCCGGGGTTTGTGTATAGGACTCGACCCGGAACCAATCGGTCCCGAACTGCTCTTCCATGAACGCATCGTGATTTGCGCCCGGGCGCTCGTGGCGACTCTCGGGCTTGAGTACCCCGATCACCCGGACACCTTCGCTCCTGGCCGCGCGTACAGCCCGAGCGCACTGCGCCGTGTCGTTTGCTGGTGCGTCGGTGACGACGATCACCACTTTGACCTCGGCGACGGATGAGCGCAGCGTCGTGGCGGCGTGTGCGACCGCCTCAGCCGTCGGGGTGCCGCCGCCGCCGCTTTCCGACAGCACGAGCAGCGCCCGATCAGTCCGACCTTGCGGGCTCTTGAACTCGAACAAATTGACGTAGTCCCCGTAGCCGCTGAAGCCGAGGATCCCGACCCGGTCACGCTCCGAGTCGAAACTCGCGAAATGCCATGCCAGGATCGACTGCTGG
>Ga0335073_10016368_pt1 | contig 10358 bp, 9 predicted proteins | sample Lox_Sample_22_FD_207093 | JGI IMG/M metagenome (GOLD analysis project Ga0335073, IMG submission 207093) | Soil microbial communities from Loxahatchee National Wildlife Refuge, Florida, United States - Lox_Sample_2.2 | ecosystem: Environmental > Terrestrial > Soil > Wetlands | place: USA: Florida... | reverse complement strand
TTTTGTTTGCTATTCTGGCATGTCTTCGTCTTGCTCAACGAAACGTACCGTCTGTCAACCACGTCACTCCGCCGTCGAAAGTCGAACCCAAAACGAGATCCGAATCGACGATTCTGCCTGCTGCGGGACTCGCGGGTCTGATGTTCGGTCTCCATACTCTCTTATGCGACTCGAGTACCATGATTTTGTGGGTGTGGGATGGATTCCCCGTCACCGGACCGCTCGTCATCCCCCATGGCGCCGTCACCATCATCGCAATGGGTCTAGGAGTATTGGCAAGCGGACAAATATCCACCCTCCTGTCATGGCCCGTCTTTGGTGTTGCTTGTATCGGTGCAACGTTCCTCTACTCCTTTGCTGGATGGTGGGGTTATCTCGGCGGTCTTGTTTTGGGTGTATATCTCATGGCCATTACACCTCTATTCCTTCAAGCCGCATCTCAGACGAATGCCCCGGGTCGGTTATTTGGAAACGCCTTCTTGATCTACGATTTCCTGGTGTTGGCACATGTATGGGTCGTCGCGTACGCCTTTGTCCCTGGTGGACCATATCTTCGTGAACGGACGGACCTACTCGTCATCTTCATGATGGCAGGCATCGGCGCTGGAATCTTTCATCTACAGCGCGTGTCGTCGCAAACAACGAAGGCGGACACGCAAGTCTCGCGCACAAACCTCGCTTACCAACGTGTCAAATCGTATACTCGAGTCGTAATCGCAACACTCTCAATCCTGTCCTGTGTTATCGCGTTTCTTCGATTCCCCACCTATGATTATACACCCTATCATCCGGAAGCAAAACTCTTCACTGCTGGGATCTGGACAGTTCATTTCGGTATCGACAATGAGATGTGGGCTAGTGAAATACGGATGCGAGATGCTCTGAAAGATGTCGAACTCGATGTCGTTGGTATCAATCATACAAAAGGCATTGCTGATAGTAGGTCTCTTGGAGTCTGATTTACAACGAGTTATTGGTGGATTCAGAGACATGACACAATATCTCGCTGAAGATCTTGGGATGTATGTCGATTACGGTCCAGGGCCAAATAAACATACCTGGGGAGCAGCCCTGCTGTCAAAATTCCCCATCATCAACTCGACGCATCATCTGCTGCCCTCCCCTGTCGGAGAATTGGCACCGGCAATTCATGCCACTTTGGACGTTTACGGACACATGATTGACGTTATCGTCAGTCACAACGGTATCGGTTTCTCCTGATGACAATGATTAATAGGACAGGTCAGGAAGAAGATCCGGAGGATCGTCGATTACAAACGACCGAGTTGTCGCGAATAATGCGGGAATCGCCTCGTCCGTTTGTGTTTTTGGGATACGTCGTCACCAAGCCGCATGAAGGGAATTATCATATCCTCATTGACGATGCGAATATGCATGATATCGAGCCGGACGACCATGATCGGTGGTGTGAGTATATTGCGTTCAGAGGAGTCAATCGGGTAGGATATGCGAGGATTAGTCGTGGAACAATTACAGATACCGAGGTCATCCCCGCGCTGATTGTCGCTTATCTTAGATACAAGCTGGCAAGTTTATTGTTAAAGATTATCCTGTTACAGAGCCGAGTTATCAGCGATTACAAGAAGCGCAAGTTCCTCAAGCTTGGAGATTCCCATCAAAATTTTACGGAGAGGGTAGCGATTGTATCTGACATGACTAACGGTAGGGGTGCGAGGTCATAGGTTCCACGTCTTTAACGAGCCCTATTATTATGCAGAGCCGGAGGTGGGGAACCAGCATCATCAAAATTAGTCGTAATATAGCTAGCATGATAAAGAATATTAATTCAGGATCTTTAATCGTGATAAGTTGACTGCTGAGATCTCGTTCTGCATGCTTATGTGAGTCAGTCGATTTCGGAATCTTCAACTCCGCTTCCGTCGTCTGCGCATCAAATTCGCTTCCTCATCCGCAACAGAAAAGTAATTTGACTGTCGCAGTAATCAAGATCCTTCTCTCAACCTCCCTTCCTCCTGCTTTCAGCATCTTTGATTTTCTTCGACCTCCAAAGCTCCAGTTCTCCATCCCACTTGATCCGTAGCGTCAACCATGGCGGACGCCACTCCTGACCCAGACGCCAGTTTCGAGGCCAGCCATCCTACTGATGACTCTGGAGATTATAACCCAGAATCCATCGACTATGAGGCCCAAGAAAACGACTCTGCCGAAGAGCAAGAAGAAGATGTCGCAGGATATCCCCCCAATGAACCACCGAATGAACAAATCTATGAAGAAGAAGAGTACATGGAAAACACCTACCAACCACAACACCAACCGCGCTCCCAAGACCAATATCCGGATTACCAACAAACTTTTGCATCCCATCGCTCGCCCGTTGCTTCACGTTCGCCTGAAACTGTACGGTCGCCCACTGCTGCAAGACAATATGATCCCACCATGCCCGTTCCAGACCAAACTGCGAATGATTACGATACCAACGACAATTCCAAGTCGCCACCCGCTGAGAATGGAAATGATACTCAACAACATTCCTCCACCGACATCCCACAAGACCAGTCTTCCCTTCCCAAAAGTGTCGACCTTCAAGCGTTGCTGGCAGGCCTTGTCCCTGCCCGATCCAAAATATCATCCCCACCTCAACCCCGCGAGCGAGCTCTCCCCCAAGCTCCATCTCAGACATATCCTACGCCAGGCAGTTTACCTCCTCCTGCAATGAACCTTCCTCCCGATATCATGTATCAGCTCCAAAATCTCGCTTCTCCACCCCCACACTCTGCACCCCAGTTCCAACAACCTCCTCCGCAACAACATCGAGCTTCTCCTCCGCAACAATCTGGACCCGTAGATATCCAGCCCGAGGATCTCGCGTTGAGTCCGCAAGAAGAGCGATTATATGAAACGTTTTTGCAGAATGAACGTGAAGTCGTATCGAGTGCGCAGTGGGATCAATTTCCTCCTGGGTCAAGGATGTTTATCGGCAATCTTCCCTCTGATAGGATTGGCAAGAAGGATGTTTTCCGATTATTCTATCCCTATGGACGACTTGCTCAGATCTCGATTAAACAGGCATATGGATTTGTTCAGTTTTATGAAAAGGCGGATTGTGATACTGCGATTCAAGCGCAACAAGGAATGGTGATTACTGGTCGCAGAGTTCGTATGTTCCCGTTGATAAAGACAAACTAACATTACAGATCTGGAAATTTCAAAACCACAAAAACTCAAGGAGGGAGATGGTGGCAGGGGACGTGGGAAACGGGATAGATCTCCGTTTACTAGGGACAGAGATCGTTCGCCGCCTCCTGGGAGGGGCAGAGGTCGTGCTCGTGGAAGAGGATATGATGACTATGAACCTCGTGGACGACCTGGATCGAGAGAATTTTCTCCCCGTGGAGCTGGAGGTGGAGGAGCATATGGCCGTCGAGATGATGATTTTGGCCGGGGAAGAAGATACTCAAGATCCCGAAGTCCGGTTGCAAGGGGATACAGATCGCCGTCTCCTCCACGACGGGCACCGGAACCGCCTGAAGTCGCTATACTTATCAAGGATGATCCTGATCGGTATGTTTTTAGTGGGGATAGTGCTAATTTCAGGGCGTACATTCATCATGTAGAGGATACGTTTGAGGACCGACGGATTCGCACAGACACAATTTTTGTTTCTCCGCGGGCTTCAATCCAGGATATAACGAAACAGATGGTTGTCGATGGTGTCCTTGCCGTTGTTTTTCTATCCCGTCCGCTCCAAGACCGTCGAAAAATCTCGATGCAAACATTCCAACGAAATCCAGTGGACCCAGCTTCAATCAAGTGGGATGGTACGCTCCTCAACCCTTTCCAACTAACATGCCTAGAGTACAATGAAATCGATATTCCCGTCGCAGTAGATCTCGTTGCTACGCTCAAACGAGGACCAATTCCTGCACCCGCGCCCATTTACAGTGGTTACCCGCCTCAACAATACCCGCCTCAACAACATCCGCAACAATACCCGCCTCAACAGCCTCCGCAACCGGCTTTCCCAACCGGTGTGAACCCGAATCTCGCAAATATTATCGGTGGGATGAATCCTGCAGCTTTGCAAAAAGTGCTTGGTGCGATTGCACAACAGCCTCCTCCCGCGGCGACGACTTACGGTGGGTATAATCAGGCTCCGGCAATGGGACAGGGACCTATGCTTCAGGGATTTGGTGGACAGAGACAAGCTCAGCCGACGCAGCAGATTCAGGATATTATGGCTCAATTATCTGCGTTGGCCAAGAAGCCTTAAGTTGGAAGTCAATAGTGTAATATAAAATCATCTGATACGGAACGGCATCCGGTTCGCAGAAGGATCCTTGCTTTGAATGTATTTGCAGTGGACAGATGTAAATTTAAGTGTGAACAAGCATTACATATACTACCCAGTACCCAACAAATGAACGCTACATCGATAGAATAAATCAACTCTCGACCAGCAACTAATATATATTTTCTCTAACCCGACAACCCCGGACGCGAGTAACATTTGTCCTCTCAGGACGAAGCAAATACAATTCCGATAAATTTCACATATCGACATCATCCAGCGATACTGTTCCTCCGCTGATGACGTTTAACAGAGTCTTGCATCACTCTTTGTTCCCGTGCCTCCGCAAACGCACCAATACAAATCCCTCTATATGGTTAGCATCTCATCCGATGTGTGGGGAAATTACCTCTGTCGATGTCTAGTCAACGCGTCCTGTCGAGCAAAACTCTTCCTACAAGCACATATAAACGGTTTATCCCCTCCATGGATCTTTTCGTGTCTCCTCAAGTCATGTTGTCTCACAAACCCAGCCCGACACACCTCACAGCGGTATGGCCGATCAGACAGATGTGTCTGTATGTGCGATTGGATATTATACTTCCGGCCGAAACGTTTCCCACAGTCAGGGTAGAGACACTCGAATTTATGGTCGCGAGGGTCTGGTCCAGCAATATAACTCTGCATCGTCGAGTCAGGGATATTACTCTGTCGTTGGCCTCTATTCTTTACGGGCCCGTCGTGGATGTACGAGGGATCCTCATCGGACGAGGAAGGTGGAGAAGACGCGTCGGTTTGGTACGTTGCGGTCGTCATGATGGAAGTGGTACTGTATCCTCTGGCGTGACCACGACGACGTTGGCCCATGAGGTGTGCGCCAAACGAGTGAGGTGCAAACTGGGGTGAAAAGGGAGGTGTTTCAAAGTTTGCGATGGAACGACGTTGAGGTGACCCATAACTTGACGTGGATCCACTTTCTGGGGAAGTATGTCTTTCCGGAGACGATGAGATGTCATGAGGAGACATGGACCGTTGGTGACGGAACGTAGGCGACACGAGTGCCTCTCCTTGTAGGGACAAGGGGGGAGTCGGGAACCGTGGATGTGTGATTGGACTGGACGTGATGTCTGCCATGGACGCAGTTTGTACATGATGAGGGTGTCGTTGGGGAGTCATGGGAGGATACATCCCGTTGACGTAAACTGGCATAGAGGGGTTATAAGCGACGGGTCCCATGGGAGTCTTTTGCACGAACGGTGGTGGTATAGCAATGTCTTTGAGGTGTGTCGTCGTGGTCAAACCATGGGTATATATATCTTGGACATGCCCGTGTGGCGGAGTGGTCAAGTCGGAGGTGGCTGGCGAGGGGAGTAGGCCGCTTTGTGTCGAGTTAGGGGGAAAGTTTGAAATTAATGTGTTATCCGTGCGTAAGGAGGATTCTACTCGTTTCAGATTAGCATACGCCTCTTCCGCATCGCAATGGGAGTGTGTGTGTGTGGCTGTATTACCTTGTTCGAAACTGCAACGGGGTGTCATGGGGAGCAATTGATCTCCGGGGAGGTCAAATCTGTCGTTCAGGCCCTGCACGTAGTCTTCCAGTTCCAAAGACTCTTCTTTTCCCGGTTGGAGGATGTATTGTTGAGGAGTCATGTAGGGAAAGTTTAGTGCGAGTCCTGTATGTGCGAGATTTTGTCCGCCGTTTAGTATCCCCAAATCAAAGAGTGTGTCGTCCGAGATTGCAGTTGTTGTGTACGACGGTTTGATGAGGTTGATGCGGGGGACATGACCTCCTCCAAGCTCAAAAACACCCTGATCTCCAGACAACAAGTCCTCTGGCGTGGATGCCCTCGAAGACAGCTCTCGTTGTGTTGTCGTCATGTCCACCGAAGGATAGTGGTATCTCGTATAAGCGGCCAGCGCCGAAATCGTTGATGTCTTGATATTTTAAGTGAAATAAACGGGAAGGAGACGGAGATGGTTTATCGACCAGCAATAGTGGCGTGGCAAAGGTTGTGCAGACGGTTTTATAGAGAGTGTGAAATCTGTCCTGCAGATAAACTGTCTTCAACAAAAGCAAGAGAAGCTCACCAGGAGCGTTGTGCTGAACAAAAGGGAAACAGAAACAAACACGGAGATGCGACGGAAGGGAGGAGGAGGAAGGAGGGAGGGTGGAGATGACGAAGTCTAAACGGGCAAAGGAAAAAGGGACGACACACAGCCGGTGTGTTACCGCGGCGCCCATAATTTCATAAAAGAGTTGCTCTGTTTACATGCACAGCCGATGTGAAATATCATATTATGACCGTTGCCACATCAACCCTCACACATTACATCTGCGCCCGAGCGCTGATCCCTTTCACCGCGCAAAAAAGGGAACGCGCCACAACCTTAGCGCCGGCCCTTAAGCTTCCTTTAGCAGGTTACAAGCTAAATTATCGGGGATAATGTGGTTGGTTACAGACTGTGCTTCAGTATGAGATTCCTTTGATGCTATTTATATGTGTTTGGGACTAAATCGGAGTTTATGCAAGATGGTCGATCCTGTCTTTGTGAGGCCGTCTAGTGATTTGTTCGCTAATATGCGCGGAATGGAAACGTTGCTTTCACTGTCTTGAGATTGCCCCGGGACTGTTGAGGCTTTGACAACGGACACCCGATGTCTGGGATCTCATTATACAGGAAATTAATGCTCCGTTTCCTATTATTCCCCTAACATATCCATTTCAAGTAACTGTCTGAGAGAGGCTCGTGATCAATTTCCTCTCTTTGACATCCGAAACACATTGTCCCACTCGGAAGTTTGGAATCTCCGAGATCCATACGCTGTTTAATTGCGAAGCAGGAAAATAAAATTGGATCATGTTTGACAACTTTTTTGTTCATTAGAAATTATGTCTACTCAATCCCATCTGTAACGATTGAGTCGAAATGATGCAAATACTCCCTGCACCAATTCCCATACAACTGTCCCATCATCCATGCAATAAAACAACTCTATCTCCATGCCAAAAAAAATAGAGAATCAAGAGGGAACCACCAAACACAAACCGAGAGTAATAAAACCCTCCCCCTTCTCCTGTTCGCTGTATAAACGAGCGCGAGTAAATTAACACACTCCGTAGAAATGTAAAAACCACAACAACAGTGCATCACGGACAGAATCCGCTCTTTTCCCTCCTGGCGTTCGTCTTCCTCAAAATGATGGAGTCCATGATAATTATACATTACCATTCGCTTGCAGAAAACGATAAAACAAGACTCGGTGTTCGATGTGATCGAAATATATGGACAGGAATATTGGAACGTGAGGAAATGGAGGTGGACTACGATTTCTTGGAAGATGAAGGTTCTCGAACCGTGACTTCATCGTCGTCGTCTTCATTCTGGTCGGGTCGAACCGTCGTCGCAGACGTTACATCTCCATCACTCTCCAACGTCCATATACTGTCCAATCCGGCACTGCTCCCCTCGGTACTAGGACTCAAACTGCCACTCCTGGCCACCTCATCCCGTTCCTCCTCTTCCACCGGCGAACTCAACTCCTGCATCTCCCAATCCTCATCCGACGAAGGCGGCAAACCCTGCACCATCCCCGTCTCCAAATCCACAAACGATCCATTCATCTGCCACGCCGCGACCGTCGCCGCAGAATTCGCTCTCGAGCGCGAAAGTTTGACGTAATGGCCCTTGGACACCGTCTCGTAGTGCCAGCGGAACAGCTTCCCCGGTTGGATTTGTGGGAGATAGTTTCGTTGGGCGATGTAGAAGACGGTGACGGCGAGACAGGATCCGCCGATGAGGTCGATAAAGTAGTGGTGGGTGAGGTACATGGTCGCCCACCATACCCACATGACGTAGGCGCAGAGGGCAACACGGGCTGCTGGGAACAGGTGGTGGATGTAGAGGGCGTGGAGGGTAGCCCAGCCAGCGTGAAGGGAGGGGAAAGCACCAAAGACGACGGGGGAGGCGGAGAAGGAGGAGGTGTAGAGTTTTAGACCGAACAGGACGTCTATTCGTTCTAGGCCGCCGGGAGACCCATTCATGCTGTAATCGGCAGGAGCGAACCCGTATGCATTTTCATACCCTGCGTAATCAGTACTATGTCCCGGGGGTGAAGGGGTGGGGAAGGGAGTGGTACATGGAGGGGAACATGGGAAGAGGAGTTGTGTTAAAACACCCGTCAAACACATGTATCCGAAACTTCGTGCGAAAACGGGAAGTGTTCCCGGGGGGCCAAAGAGGAATACAGCTCCAGCACAGACGACGGGTGCGCCGAAATGGATGATGCCGTATGGTAACCATGCTAAAACGTCCAATAACGGGGATGTATGCTTTGACAAGATATTGGATAAATTTGCTCCGTAGAGGATACTCTCGATAGCGGGCAGCATTCGGACCGAAATGTCGGGTCGCCAGTCTGCGGGTATGAAACTACACACGATGTTAGGATACGTCCGAATTGGGGGCCGGATGGATATTACCTGGCAGAGTAGAAGAGGACACCCCATGTGATGACGGGTAAGGCAGGTAAAAGAAACTGTCTCGTGATCGGGACGACGAGGCCGGCGATGAGGAGTGTTGCCAACAGAGTCTTTACAATCGGGCCAGGGGCCTCAATCACACTCAGAGCGAATATCCCGATGATGGACAGGAAGATGTAATGTCCATCCAGACCTAGAAGTCAGCATAAATTGTACGACATGATGGTGATTACCGCTCCATCGATGATGCCGCAGTGATTGCAGCGTTTTTGCAGGTGAAAAGGACGTTTCGAGTGCAGCGAGCGATTTCTGCGGTGCCTGAGCCGTTGAACGTCTCGAGTACCGTGGTCGATTATTCATGTATGGATATGACGAGGGGGAGGCGGCCTGCCATGAAGCAGCGTTTGTGGTGATGGCTGGCAGGTTGAGGAATGAGGGTTTCCGGACCCCCAGAATCGGAGCTGTGTCGAACACGCCAAACGGTGTCCGCACCATTTCTGCCGCACCGAAATCTGTCTCGGTCGTGTCCTCAACAACAAGAACCTCTGTCGATGCACGAGGAGGCGGGTAGGGAGGACGGATTGGTGAGGTGGTGTCGTTGCTGTGGGTGTGGGAAGGAAGGGCTTTTGATGGGTGAATGGAGGCGAAGGAGGATTTTTAACCCAAAAAGAAATATTTAGTGTAATATGTGTGTGTATTGGTGAATATTCGGACTTGGCGGAATTAGGGTCTTGCTCCGGGTCCGATGATATATATTATTACCAACCATCCATCCAATCACCTCGCTGAATATTTAACAAAACGGAAAATAAATACTCGATTGGGAAATTGAGTCGGGGGGAGCAAAGGAACGATGGCCGGGACAAGAGCACTTGGACTCTGAGTGGGCGGATGGGAGAACAGCAATACAGACAACCTAAGAAAGACCCAGGCAGGCTGAGACACACTTTTTCTCCATTACAACGAGGGTCCTTGCGCTCAATAACGAAATGCAACCTGCAATATTTTTCCCGCAAACCACAAAATCCAAGCAAAAAGGGTCCCCGTTCTGTAAATTGGCCGCAACCACAAATTATTTATCTTTTTCCATCGTCAGCTGACAAACTGACCGCCCCACCATTGGTGGAAGAAATCTAACCGAAAGAATCGTGTGACGTTGACCACGTATAGTAATATAGTAATATAGTGTGTACCCTCCGTTAGGCCCGACCGGCGATGCTCTTTTTTTGGTTGAATGACGCTTTCGGTGATCTTAACGTCTCCCCCTTTTTTTTATGATTTTCACGAAACCGTAGGCGGGACTAGCCGGGGGGAGCGACCGTCGACGTAAGAGTCAACCTTGTCATCGAAAAATAAGATTATCTGATTTTGTATTAAAAATATAATGTGCATATTGAATTGCGGGAAATTATCACGTTATTTATTCTTTGTTGGAAACGACGCTTTGACCCCCTAATACCTTGGACGTACTGGAATATTTACACGATTGGTGAAACGCTGACCGTCGCGTACAACGTGTCGCCCCCACCTAATATATCGCTAAGGTCTCCCATTCTGGGGCACGACACGATTTGCGACGTCGGCGTACCCCCCCGGCGACAAAACAC
>Ga0335073_10016367_pt1 | contig 10358 bp, 8 predicted proteins | sample Lox_Sample_22_FD_207093 | JGI IMG/M metagenome (GOLD analysis project Ga0335073, IMG submission 207093) | Soil microbial communities from Loxahatchee National Wildlife Refuge, Florida, United States - Lox_Sample_2.2 | ecosystem: Environmental > Terrestrial > Soil > Wetlands | place: USA: Florida... | reverse complement strand
GCGCGACCAGCACCGCCGTCCACATCCAGAACTTCGCCCAGGGGAAGCGGCGCCCTTCGCGATGCATCACCAGCAGGAAACTGGCGAACACGCCGACGAAGTACAACAACACCATCGGCACCGCGAACAGCATCAGGTTGAAAACATCCGGCGTCGGCGTGACGATGGCGGCGATGATCACGATGGCCAGAATGGCGTAGCGCGAATGCGCGAGTAACCATTTGGGAGACGCGATGCGCAGCAGCGTGAGGAAGAAAATCACCACCGGCATCTCGAACACCAGCGCCACGCCGAGCATCACGTTGCAGAACAGATCGAAATAGCTGGTGATGGTGACCATCGGGACCACGCCGACCGGCAATCCCAGTCCCAACAGAAACGCCAGGCCGTAGCGGAAGGCGATGAAGTACGCGAATAATCCACCGGTGATGAACAATCCGGCGGTGGTCAGCACGAAGGGCACCGCCCATTTCTTTTCGTTCCGGTATAAGCCCGGCGAGATAAACGCCCAAACCTGGTACAGCACCCACGGCGACGCCACAAACAGCGAGATCACCAGGGGGACCTTGAACCAGATGACCATGAAGTTTTCCATGGGTTCCGTGATCACCAGGTGCGGCGGATTCACGCCGATTTTGGTGAGCGCCGAGATCGCCGGCGCGCTGACTACGTTCCACAACTGCATCGAAAAGCCGATGCACAGAACGAAGGCCACGCCGAGCCCGGCAATCGCCTTGATCAGCCGCGAGCGCAGTTCTTCGAGATGCTCCAGGAAGGACATGCGGAGCATGCCGGATTCTTCGTCGTCTCCGTCCGCTGCCGGCGGCGGAGGAGGAGGAATGCGCGCCCCGCCGCCGGAAGGCACTATGGCCTGGGAATTCGAGTCGTCCATGCTTTTTTCGAGCTACCTTTTCAACCGGGCTGGGTGGTCGGCTCGGAGCGAGGAACGGTACCCTCGACCGGCGGCACCGCGACTGCTTCCGAATGATGCTCGGAGACAGCTTCGGTCTCATGCGATTCGGCGCTCGAATTTTCGGAGGCGCTTACCGTGGTTGAATTGGTTGCGGTGTTGGGGTATGTCTCCGCCGAGTAATCGCCGTAATCGTTATACGGGTACTCGTATTCGGAGGCCGCAGGCAGAGCGTTCTTGATTTCCGTTTTCGTTTTGTCCAGCTCTGCTTCCCGCTCCAGATTGTGCATTTCGCGCTCGAAGGATGCTTTAAGGTCGTTCGAGGCGCGACGGAATTCGGTTAATGCTTTCCCGATGGTCCGCCCGAGTTCTGGAAGCTTCTTCGGCCCAAACAGAACAAGGGCGAGAATGAAAATGACCACCATTTCCTGAACGCCGATGGTGCCAAACATCCGCCTTGCTCCTTTAACTAGACGCCAATTGCGCCTATGGCCATGATAGCAGGAGCGGACGTCGGCGCAATGGAGCGGCGGGTGGTGCTTGAAATCTGCGTCGACCGCGAGAGATGGGAGAGCCCCCGCCATGACTGGCGGGGCTGTGACGCGCTTTAGCCCCGCCAGTGATGGCGGGGGCGCGTTACGAATCAACGCAGGGCCGGCGATGTTTGGCCTTGGCCTGGGGCGCCGCACGGGAACGCAGAGGCGCAAGTGAAACGACAAGAAAATCCTCATTCTTGGGAAGCTCATCCGCGTTCGGACTTTTTTCGCGCCAACATTCCCTGGTAGGCTCGCAGCAGTTCTTCGCGAGCTTCAGCGGCAGCCGGCTGCGGCAATTCGGCGGGACGATAGTTGCGGCAGAGCTCGACCGTCTTCTTGAGACTTTCGGTGAACTCGATGCAGGGCGCGCAGCCCTTGAGATGATTTTCAATCTCGGCGCACGTCTCCGTGGGCAGCTCCAGATTCAAGTAATCCGAGAGCATCGCGAAAATCTCCCGGCATCTTTGAGTTTCCATGGGCGAAGGCATGTCATGTTTCTCCCTGGCGAGATTGCAGGCTCCCGGCGAGCAGGTATTGGTCGAGCGTCTTGCGCAGCGTCAAGCGCGCGCGATGCAGCCGCGTCTTAACGACATCTTCGCTGACGTCGAGAATCGCCGCGGTTTCCTGGGTCGAAAGCTCCTCGAGGTCCCGCAGCAAAATCACCGATCGATACAACTCCGGAAGCTGGCCAATTGCCCGGCCCAAAGCCGCGCGCATTTCGGCTTGCAGCGCCTGATCGTCGGGAACCTGCGACCAATCCGCGATGTCCAGCTTCATACGGCCGTTTTCACTGCTTTTTGAAGGCATCAGCTCTTCGAGCGACAGCTCCCGCGCAGGCGCAAACAGGCTTTTTCGCCGTTTCATCAGGCACTCGTTCTTGGCGATACGGAAAATCCAGGAGCGGACGCGGTCCGGCTCGCGCAACTGCTCGAAGTTTTGAAAAGCCTTCAAAAGCGTTTCCTGCGCCACCTCCTCGGCGTCCTCTTTGTGGCCGCACATCAGCCAGGTGTAGTGAAAGACTTTGGCGCGGAAATGATCGACGAAATCGTCAAACGCTCCCGCGTCGCCCGCTAAGAGCCGGCGCGCCAACTCGATTTCCTGTTCACGGTTGACGAGCGCGGCCACGTCCCGATCTTAACGCGCAATCCGTTTACGCGACGGGCAGGTTGAAGTTTTCCCGTCTCCAAAGATGCGATCCGTTCACCGAGGTGACGGCGCGGTCTCAAAAAAACTCACCCGCGCGTCACCTCGGTTATCGAAATGCATCCATGAGAGCGAGATGAAAGAATGTTGCGCCATTTGGCGCGGAAATACGAGATTCGCGCCAGCCGCCGTGATTCTTTTGGCGATCCTGCCGGGGACGGCCCGGGCGCAGGACGGGATCTCATTGAAGGATGCGGTTCGTATAGCGCTCGAAAAAAATCCTGCGATTGCGGCGTCGGCTGCGGAGCAGAACGCCGCCACAAGCCGTACGGCGGAGGCTCGCGGCGGAGCGCTGCCCAAGGTGAATTACGCCGAGTCCTGGACCCGCAGCGATAATCCGGTGTTCGTCTTTTCGTCCCTGCTCACCGAGCACCAGTTCGGCGCACCAGATTTCGAGCTCGGGCCGCTGAACCGTCCGGATTTTATGAATAACTTCCAATCGCTTGTGACTGTGGATCAACCCATCTATGACGGCGGAACGACCAAGCACGCGGTGCGATCAGCGCAACTGGGGCAGGCGATGGCCGGCGAGGCTCGAAGGCTCGCGGAAGCTGAAGTGATCGCTGGTGTGGTGCGCGCCTACTGCGGCGTGCTGCTGAGCTCCGAGCAGCTTAACGCGGCCGTGCAGTCGGTGCGATCCGCGCAGGCCGATCTGGAGCGGGCGCAGTCGATCCGCGCGGCGGGAATGTCCACCGATGCCGATGTCCTATCGATTCGAGTGCACCTGGCGGGCGTCGAAGAGCAGCGAATCCGGCGCGCAGCGGACCTCGACGTGGCGCGAGCGGCGTTGAATGACGTTCTCGGGTTGCCGCTGGACCATCCGCACACGCTCACCAGTTCGCTCCAGCGGGTGAATCTCTCGGAAACTTCTTTAGCCGACGATGAAGCGGCGGCGGTCGCCGATCGGGCCGAGGGGCGGCAGGCGAAGCTGGCGGTCGGGATGGCGGAGAATCGGGCCGCCGGCGCGCGCGCGAAACTGTTGCCGCAGGTGGTGGCGCACGCGGCGTTTGAAGCCGACCGCCAGAACTTCTACGACAAGGGCGGGGCGAACTGGCTCGCATCAGTTGAGCTCAAGTGGAACCTGTTCGACGGTTTTTCCGATAAAGCCAGGATCGAGGAAAGCAAAGCGGCCATCCAGCGGAGCGAGGCCGAACGCGCGCAGGCGAACTCGCAGATCCGTTTGCAGGTGCGTCGCGCGTGGGCCGATCTGCGCGCCGCCGAACAGCGCATCGAAGTGGCCCAGGCGTCCGTTGCAGAAGCGGAAGAAAGTCTGCGCATCACCCAGAACCGCTATCAGGCAGGCATGAGCAATGTGACCGATCTGCTGCGCACGGAGACGGCTGTGCTCGAATCGCGCACGCGGTATCTTGCGGCGATCCACGATCAGCGCATTGCGGCGACCATGCTCGAGATGGCCGCGGGCCGTTTAAACGCGGACTCGGAGGTCCTCAATTGATGATGAGAATTGCACTTTTTGCACTTCTACTTGCGCTGGCCGGCTGCGACAGCGAATCGGCGCGGGAACCGGAAACCGCGACTGCGGCGAGCCCGGTGGCGGTGACTGTCGCCGAGGCATCGCAGGAACAGTGGCCGGCGACGTATGAAGCGACAGGCACCGTTCGCGCCAGAGTTTCAACCACCATTTCGTCCAAATGGATGGGCTACGTTCGCGAGGTGAAGGTTCAGGTGGGGGATCGCGTTCGCGCGGGGCAGTTGCTCATTACCCTCGACGCTCGCGACCTGGATGCGGCCGCGAACCGCGCTTCGGCGGCGCGCGATGAAGTACGCAACGCGATGCCGGAGGCGGACAGCGGGATCACCGCGGCGAAGGCGCATCTCGACCTGGCGGAAGCCACGTTCAAGCGGATGAACCAGCTGTTTGAGAAAAAATCCATTTCCGATCAGGAGTTCGATGAATCGAACGCCAGGCTCAAAGCCGCGCAGGCCGACTTCGCGATGGCGCGCGCCCGGCGCTCGGAACTGGACGCGAAGCTGGCGCAAGCCGAGCAGGAAATGCGCGCCGCCGAAATCACGCGAAGTTACGCCGAAATTCAATCGCCCGCCGCCGGCGTGGTGACGGCAAAATCGGTGGATCCGGGAAATCTGGCCGCGCCCGGCGCGCCGCTGCTGACGATAGAAGGCGGAGGGTACAGGCTGGAAGCATCGGTCGAAGAGTCGAAACTCGCGTCCATCCGGCGGGGGCAGAGCGTCGCCGCGACGATGGACGGAATGGAAAGCGCCATCGAAGCCAGAGTCTCCGAGATTGTGCCGTCGGTCGATGCCGGGTCGCGAACTTACCTGGTGAAGATTGATCTGCCGCCGGCGCCGTCGATTCGCTCCGGCATTTTCGGCCGCGCCGATTTCACTCTCGGCAACCGTCCGGTACTCGCTGTTCCCGCCGCTGCGGTCATGCAGCATGGGCAGCTCGAATCCGTCTTCGTCGCCGATCACGAGACCGCGCGCACGCGTTTAATTACGGCCGGAGACCGGTCGAACGATCGTATCGAAATCCTGTCCGGATTGAGCGCCGGCGAGAAGGTGATCGTCCCGATTCCCCAAAATCTCGCCGACGGCGCGCGAATCGAGGTCCGGCCGTGAGTGGCGACCGCCAGCTCGGGCCCGCCGGCTGGCTGGCCCGCGCGTCGATCGATTCGAAATTAACTCCGCTGGTGATTGCCGGGGCCATTCTACTGGGGCTGTTCGCCGTGTGGAAGCTGCCGCGCGAGGAAGAGCCGCAAATCGTCGTGCCCATGGTCGACGTGTCGGTGGCGATGCCCGGCGCCAGCGCGCGTGAAGTGGAACAGCGCGTGACCAAGCCGATGGAAAAACTTCTGTGGGAGATTCCCGGCGTCGAATATATCTATTCGACCTCGAGCCCAGGAATGTCGCTGGCGATTGTCCGTTTTCTGGTCGGACAGGATGAAGAGAAAGCGATCGTGCGGCTGAATCAGAAGCTCGCCGCAAACATGGACCTGATTCCGCCGGGCGCCTTGCCGCCGCTGGTGAAGCCGCGCTCGATCGACGACGTCCCGATTCTCGCGTTGACGCTGTGGAGCAAGCGGTACGGCGATTTCGAACTGCGCCGCATTGCCGCCCAGGTGGACGACACCATCAAACAGACCCCCGACGTTTCCGCGGTCACGCTGATTGGAGGCGCGAAACGCGAAGTTCGCGTCACGCTCGATTCGTCGCGGCTGGCGGCGTACCGGCTTTCTCCGCTCCACGTGGTCGCGGCTCTGGGCGCCTCGAACCGTCGCTTGCCGTCCGGCGAATTTTCGAACGGCAACGAAGAATATCTCCTTGAAACCGGCCAGTTCCTCACTTGTGCCGACGATGTGCGCAACGTGGTCGCCGGAATCGCCGACGCCAAAGCCGTTTTTGTGCGCGACGTGGCGACGGTCACCGACGGCGGCGAGGAGCCTTCGCAATATGTCCGTTTCTCCGATGGCCACGGCTTTTATCCGGCCGTGACCCTCGCGGTCGCCAAGCGAAAGGGGACGAACGCCGTCACCGTCGCCGACCACGTTCTGGACCGTCTGAATCTTCTGCGCGGCAACATCATTCCCGCGGATGTGGAAATGACCATCACGCGCGATTACGGCGAAACGGCGCGCGAAAAATCGAATGAGCTGCTGTGGCACATGCTGATCGCCGTCGTGTCGGTCAGCCTGCTGATCGCCATCACTCTAGGGCTGCGCGAATCGGTGATCGTCTTCATCGCCATTCCGGTCACGCTGGCGCTGACGCTCGCCGTTTTTTATCTGTACGGCTACACGCTGAATCGCATTACCCTATTCGCGCTGATTTTTTCGATCGGCATTCTGGTGGATGACGCGATTGTGGTGGTCGAAAATATTGTGCGCCATTGGCGCATGCCCGCCAATCAGCACCGTCCGCCCTTCGACGTCGCGGTGGAAGCGGTCAACGAGGTCGGCAATCCGACCATCCTCGCGACGCTGGCAGTGATCGCCGCGATTCTGCCCATGGCCTTCGTCGGCGGATTGATGGGGCCGTACATGCGGCCGATCCCGGTGGGCGCGAGCGCGGCCATGGTTTTTTCGCTGCTGGTCGCCTTCGTCGTGACGCCGTGGGCTGCGGTGCGAATTCTCAAACCACCGGCGACCGCCGCGCACGGCGGGCGCGAAGACTTCTTCACGCGTCTCTATCGCCGGGTCATGGGCGCGCTGCTGCATCGCGCGGCCTGGCGATGGACCTTCCTGTCGGGCGTTGTGGTTCTGCTGCTCGCTTCGGCCGCGCTGTTCTATGCCGGATTCGTCAAAGTCAAAATGCTGCCGTTCGACAACAAGAGCGAGTTTCAGGTCATCATCGACATGCCCAACGGCACCACGCTCGAACAGACCGAGCGCGTGGCGCAGACGCTTGCCGAAGAAACCCGGAAGCAGCGCGAGGTGGTCAACGTCGAAAGCTATGCCGGTACTGCGTCGCCCTACAACTTCAACGGTCTGGTGCGGCATTATTATCTGCGGCGCGGCCCCAACGTCGCGGATCTTCAAGTGAATCTTCTGCCGAAGGACCGGCGCAGCCTGCAAAGCCACGACATCGCCAAGCAGGTGCGCCAGCGCCTGGATCCGATTGCCGCGCACTATGGCGCGCGGATCAAAATCGCCGAAGTGCCCCCGGGTCCGCCGGTGCTCGAAACGCTGGTGGCCGAAGTTTACGGGCCGGATCTGAATCGCCGCATCGCGCTTGCGCGCCAGATCCGCGATCTGTTCCAGCGGACCAGCGGCGTGGTGGACGTCGACTGGTACGTCGAAGACGATCAGCCGCAGTACCGCATGATCGTCGATCGCGAGAAAGCGGCGCTCAACGGCATTTCCGAAGACGACATCGCCAGAGCGATGCAGGTAGCCTCGGCGGGCGATCCGGCCGGTTTGCTGCATCAGCCTGCCGAACAGGAAGACGTGCCGCTGATGGTTCGCCTCGACCGCGCCACGCGCTCCGATCCCGAGCGCATGCAGGGTTTGAAAATCCCGGGCCGAAACGGCCAGATGGTCGCGCTGAGTGAGTTGGTTCGCGTTGAAAGCGGCCTCGAAGACAAGAGCATCTATCACAAGAACCTGATGCCGGTGACTTATGTCACCGCGGATGTGGCGGGCTCGATCGAGAGTCCGGTTTACGCCATCCTCAAGCTCAGCCCGCAGATCGACCGGATCAAGATTCCCGAGGGTTACTCCATCGAACAGCACATGGCCGCGCTGCCGTCCGACGCCTCGCGTTATTCCATGAAGTGGGACGGCGAGTGGCACATTACCTATGAAGTGTTTCGCGATCTCGGCATCGCCTTCGCCGCCGTGCTGATCCTGATTTATGGATTGGTGGTCGGCTGGTTCCAGTCTTTCCGGACGCCGCTGATCATCATGGCCGCGATTCCGTTTTCTCTGGTCGGGATTCTTCCGGCGCACGGCCTGCTGCACGCGTTTTTCACCGCGACTTCGATGATCGGCTTCATCGCCGGCGCCGGAATCGTGGTCCGGAATTCGATTATCCTGGTCGATTTTATCGAGCTGCGTTTGCGCGAAGGGATGCCGGTCGATGCGGCGGTAATCGACGCCGGCGCGGTCCGATTCCGCCCGATGATGCTGACGGCCGCGGCGGTCGTGGTGGGATCTTCGGTGATTTTATTCGATCCGATATTTCAAGGACTGGCCATCGCCCTGATGGCAGGTGAGATCGCCTCACTGCTGCTGTCCCGGATGACGGTCCCGGTTCTGTTTTTCGTGTTTAATCAACGGAGGCAAGTATGACAGTGGAGCGTTATCTGCGTCTGATCGCGGGCACGGTCGTAACTTTCAGTCTGGCCATGGGGCACTGGGTGAATCCCTGGTGGTACCTGCTGACGGCGTTCGTCGGTTTGAATCTCCTTCAATCCGCCTTCACGAACTGGTGTCCGATGATGTCCATTCTTCGAAGATTGGGCGTAAGGCAATAACCAAACGGGAGTCGCACGCGGGATTCGCGGCGATAATGAAGCATGATCAGGAAACGACGCCTGCTGACTCCCGGACCGACGCCGCTTTACCCCAAGGCTTTGTACGCGATGCTCGGCGCGGACGTGCATCATCGCACCGAGGATTTTCGCAGCGTTTATCGAGCGGCGCTGGGCGATTTGAAAGTTGTGATGGGCACGGCCAACGACGTTCTGGCGCTGGTTTCTTCGGGAACGGGCGCCATGGAAGCGTCGGTGACGAATTGTTTTTCGGCCGGCGATCGGGTGATCGTGTGCTCGGCCGGAAGATTCGGCGAGCGCTGGGCGGAAATCGCCCGGGCTTACGGGTTGAACGTCACGTTGCTCCAAGAACCCTACGGACGCGCGGTGCAGCCGCAAGCGCTGGAAGGTGCGCTGGCGGCCCATCCGGATACGGTGGGCGTTTTCGTGCAGGCTTGCGAAACGTCGACCGGCGTCGAGCACGACGTTCGCGCGATGGGCCTGGCGGTGAAGAAGACGCCGGCGATTTTCATCGTCGACGCGATCACCGGGCTGGGGACGATGCCGCTGGCGATTGACGATTGGGGACTCGATATCGTTATCGGCGGATCGCAGAAGGCGTTCATGGTGCCGCCGGGGATCGCGTTTCTTTCGGTGAGTGAAAAGGCGTGGGGCAAAATGGAATCGGCCGCGCTGCCCCACTATTATTTCAGCCTGAAAAAAGAGCGTAAGATGGCGGCCATCGGCGAATCGAGCTGGACGCCGAATACGGCGCTAATGCTCGCGTTTTCAGAAGCGCTGAAATATATCAAATCGATGGGCATGGAGAATCTGATCGGCAACGCGCGCGAGCTTGCGCGGGCGATGCGCGCGGCGTCGCTGGCGATGGGATTGGAACTTTTCGCGCCGTCGAGTCCGAGCGCGGCAGTGACTGCCGTGAAGGCTCCGCCGGGGATGGATTCGGGCGTAATCGTGAAGGAATTTCGAAACCGTTTCGGATCGATCATCGCCAACGGGCCGGGAGCGCTTAAGGGGAAGATTTTTCGAATCGCCCATTTGGGATATTTCGATTTTCCGGACCTGTTCGCCATTGTTGCGGAACTCGAATTGATCCTTCAGGCCAGTGGCTTGCCGGTGAAGCTCGGTTCCGGAGTCACTGCCGTTCAGCAGGTTTATTCGGAGATTGCGATCGCCAATCCTGAAACCGTCCACGCATAAGTGTGCGCGTGCGAACACTCAAGTGTTCGTATTGACCGATTTTGGAATTAAGAGTAGACTCTCATTAAGAAGTTGGCCTCCGTGCGGGGGTTTGTTGTTGGGGAAAGGGTCCGCACGGAGGCTAGCTGCTTTGGTTATATAGACGGACGTGGGCCGCTTCGCGTTTGTTCCCTTTTTTGGAATATTTTTCTTTCGCCCTTCCCTTAAACAAAAAATGTAACCGTGAAGGCCCGTTCCGGTATTGCCCTACATTCCGGATTTTGCGAGAAAATCCGCCGCAACGTCCGCGGGACGGCGATGATCCACGTCAACCTCGGCGTTTAGTTTGCGCATCGTTTCGCTGGAGAGCTTCCCGGATAGTTCGAGCAGCGCGGGTTTCAACCGCGGCTCCGCGGTCAACGCATTGGCGCGCGCCAGAATGCACGCCTGATACGATCCAAACGCTTTTTTGTCGTCCTTTAGAACAGTCCAGTCGTGCGCGGCCAGCGGACCATCGGTGGCGTTGGCGGCGATCATGTTGACTTTGCCGTCCTCGAGCGCTTTG
>Ga0335073_10016365_pt1 | contig 10359 bp, 7 predicted proteins | sample Lox_Sample_22_FD_207093 | JGI IMG/M metagenome (GOLD analysis project Ga0335073, IMG submission 207093) | Soil microbial communities from Loxahatchee National Wildlife Refuge, Florida, United States - Lox_Sample_2.2 | ecosystem: Environmental > Terrestrial > Soil > Wetlands | place: USA: Florida... | reverse complement strand
CGTCCGCTGGGCGCTGCTGTATCCCGACGCGTACGAGGTCGGGCAGCCCAACCAGGGTCTCGCGATCCTCTACGAGGTGCTGAACGAGCAGCCGGGTGTGCTCGCCGAGCGGACCTACAGCGTGTGGCCGGACCTCGAGCGGCTCATGCGCGAGCGCGGCATCCCGCAATTCACCGTTGACGCGCACCGGCCGGTCGGCGCGTTCGACCTGCTCGGGGTGAGCTTTTCCACCGAACTCGGCTACACCAACCTGCTGACCGCGCTCGACCTGGCGAAGATCCCGCTGCTGGCGGCGGAGCGGACGCTTGCGCACCCGGTCGTGATCGCCGGCGGTCACGCCGCCTTCAACCCCGAGCCGATCGCCGACTTCCTGGACGCGGTCGTGCTCGGCGACGGCGAGGAGGCGGTGCTCGCGATCACCTCGCTCGTCCGGGCGTGGAAGGACGCGGGCTGCCCCGGCGGCCGGGACGGGCTGCTGCTGTCGCTCGCCGCCACCGGGGCGGTGTACGTGCCGCGGTTCTACGACGTGAGCTACCTGCCGGACGGGCGGATCTCGCGCGTCGTGCCGAACCGGCCGGGCGTGCCCGGGTCCGTGCGCAAGCACACCCTGCTCGACCTGGACGCCTGGCCGTACCCGAAGGCCCCGGTGGTGCCGGTCGCCGAGACCGTGCACGAGCGGTACAGCGTGGAGATCTTCCGCGGCTGCACCCGCGGCTGCCGGTTCTGCCAGGCCGGGATGATCACCCGGCCGGTGCGGGAGCGGTCGATCAGCACGGTCGGCGCGATGGTGGCGAACGGGGTGCGGGCGACCGGGTTCGCCGAGGTGGGCCTGCTGTCGCTGTCGTCCGCCGACCACAGCGAGATCAACGAGATCGCGGTCGACCTGGCCGACTGCTACGAGGGGTCCAACGTCGGCCTGTCGCTGCCGTCCACCCGGGTGGACGCGTTCAACGTGACGCTGGCCGACGAGCTGTCCCGGAACGGGAAGCGGTCCGGGCTGACGTTCGCCCCCGAAGGCGGCTCGGAGCGGATGCGCGCGGTCATCAACAAGATGGTGACGGAAGAGGACCTCATCAGGACCGTGACCACCGCGTACTCCTCGGGGTGGCGGCAGGTCAAGCTGTACTTCATGTGCGGGCTGCCGACCGAGACCGACGAGGACGTGCTGGCGATCGCCCAGCTGGCCCGCCGCGTGATCGCGGCCGGCCGGGAGGCGAGCGGGCGGCGGGACATCCGGTGCACGGTCTCGATCGGCGGGTTCGTGCCGAAGCCGCACACGCCGTTCCAGTGGGCGGCCCAGTGCCCGCCCGATGTCGTGGACGCGCGGCTGCGCGCGCTGGGGGCGGCGCTGCGCGCGGACCGCGCGTACGGCAAGTCGATCGGCTTCCGGTATCACGACGGCTCGCCGTCGCTGGTCGAGGGGCTGCTGTCCCGGGGCGACCGGCGGGTGGCGCGGGTGATCCTCGCCGCGTGGCAGGACGGCGCCAGGTTCGACGGGTGGAGCGAGTACTTCTCGTTCTCCCGCTGGACGGACGCGGCGGCCCGCGCACTGGCCAGCGAGCCCGTCGACCTGGATTGGTACACTACGCGCGAACGCGAATACGGCGAGGTACTGCCGTGGGACCACCTGGACTCGGGCCTTGACCGGGACTGGCTCTGGGAGGACTGGCGGTCCGCGGTCGCGCCGGACGGCGCCGGTGAGGTGGAAGACTGCCGCTGGACTCCGTGTTATGAGTGTGGGGTGTGCCCAGCGATGGGTACAGAGATCCAAACGGGTCCGACGGGGGAACGGCTGGACGGCAGACGGCTGCTGCCCGTGCTGGCGACTAGCGGGAGATGAGTGTTGAGTAGCAGGCCGACACCGAAAGGTGCACCGCCCGCGCCTGCGACCCAGCACGTGCTGGTCAGGTATGCTAAACGCGGAAAGATGCGTTTTGCCAGCCACCTGGATGTGGCGCGCGCGTTCGAGCGAGCAGTGCGGCGGGCGGGATTGCCCATCGCTTACTCGGCCGGGTTCACGCCGCATCCGAAGATCTCCTACGCGGGAGGTGCCCCGACCGGGGTCGCGAGCGAGGCGGAGTACCTGAGCCTCGCGCTGACCAGCCGGACCGGGACGGACGCCGTGCGGGAGAGGCTGAACGCGGCACTGCCTGATGGGATAGACGTGATCGCTGTCACTGAGGATGCCGGGGGGCTGCCGGCCAGCCGGCTAACGGCGTCCGAGTGGCACGTGGTCCTTCCGGGCCTGACGCCGGACAGCGTAGCGCCGGCGGTGCGGAAGTTCCTGGCCCTTGAGCATGCTCCGGTGGAGCGGCTGACCAGCAAGGGCTTGCGGCGGATGGACGCCAGGGCTGCGGTGGTCACGCTTGACGTCCACGGCGCCGGCGACGACGACAACGCGGGTGACGATGGTGTCGCCCCGGTGGGCACGGCGTTGCGGATGGTTGTCCGGCACACTGCCCCGGCCGTGCGGCCGGACGACGTGCTCGCCGCGCTGCGCGAGGTTTCCGACGTGGCTCCGGCCGCCCCGCCGCTGATGACGCGGCTGGCGCAGGGGTCGCTCGGCGAATCCGGGGTGGTCAACCCATGACCACCGCGGAGATCAGGAATGCGCGCTCGATGGCCTGCACCATGTCGGGCGCGCGGAAAGCTCCCTGGGGGGATCACCTCCCGAATGCATGTCCGGTCGCTGACCGCGCCGGACAGACCGACATGCCTGGGCGCCCCGCCCGCGGCTCCGCGCGTGCTCGTTTCCCGCGCGGCTGTACCGGCTCTGCCGGCCGCGGTGGGTGTGGCCCGGGTGAACGAACACTACGAGCCTCCGTGTGGCACGCCGCGGTATCGCGCGCGCCCGGGGGCCTGACTGGAGATTGCCCGAATGCTCGAGAACGAGCGCAGCAGCCACGAGACAGACAATAACGATGCCAATGGCCATGCGCGGAGCGCGGCCGAGCCCGCATCCGCCTCGCCCCCGCCGGTAGCGCCGGCGACCCCGTCGGCGACCCCGCCGGCGGCTGCCCCGGCCGGGCCAGCCGTTCCCGCGGCGGTCTTCCAGGCGCCGCAGGTCCTCTTCCAGCCGCCCGCGTCGGCCCCTGCCCCAGCGGGTGGCGGGCGGGAAGCGGGCAGCCGGGACAGTTCCGGTGGCACGGCTTCAGGTTCTGGTTCCGGTGAGGCGCCGGCCGGCGAGTCCGCCGGGGGCTCCGACAGCGGCCGGACCGGGCGTGCCGCTCGCGGTACCAGGGGCGGGCGCGGTTCCCGCGGTGCCCGGGGTGGCCGCGACAGCGCCCAGGACGATGACCTGTTCAGCGCGCAGGCCGCCGACAGCGCGGACGCCACCGAGCCGCCTGCCGACGCCGACGCCGACGCCGGCAGCGACGCTGGCGCCGACGGCGCCGAGGAAGGGACGGGCGCGCGCCGCCGCCGGCGCCGCAGCGGCCGTGGCCGGGGCCGCGCTGACGGCGGAGACACGGCCGGCGCCGACGGCGATGGCGCGGCCGCCGCGTCCGATGACGTGGCCGAGGCCGGCGATGACACCGACGAGGGCGGGGACGAGTCCGGCGGCGAAATGACCAGCGCCGGGCGGCGGCGCCGCCGTAAGCGGCGCCGGGGCAGCGGCGACAGTGACGTGTCCTCGCCCGACGACCCGCCGGACACCGTGGTGCACGTGCGCGAGCCAAGCCGCGCCACGGACGACGTTCGCGCGATCAAGGGTTCGACCCGGCTCGAGGCCAAGAAGCAGCGCAGGCGCGAGGGCCGCGAATCGGGCCGCCGGCGCCCGCCGGTGATCACCGAGTCGGAGTTCCTGGCCCGGCGCGAATCGGTGGAGCGGACGATGATCGTGCGGCAGCGCGGCGACCGCACGCAGATCGCCGTGCTCGAGGACGGGGTGCTCGTCGAGCACTACGTGAATCGCACCACGCACGCCTCGTACGTCGGCAACGTGTACCTGGGCAAGGTGCAGAACGTGCTGCCGTCGATGGAGGCCGCCTTCGTCGACATCGGCAAGGGCCGCAACGCGGTGCTGTACGCCGGCGAGGTCAACTTCGACGCGTCCGGGCTGGAAGGCCAGCCCAAGCGCATCGAGTCCGCCCTGAAGCCGGGTCAGTCGGTGATCGTGCAGGTCACCAAGGACCCGGTGGGACACAAGGGCGCCCGGCTGACGTCGATGATCTCGCTGCCCGGCCGGTACCTGGTGTACGTGCCGGGTGCGTCGATGACCGGTATCAGCCGCAAACTTCCCGACACCGAGCGGAACAGGCTCAAGTCGATCCTCAAGAAGGTGACCCCGGAGGACGCCGGGGTGATCGTGCGCACGGCCGCGGAGGGCGCCGCCGAGGCGGAGCTCGACCGCGACGTGACGCGGCTGGCCGCGCAGTGGGAGACCATCGAGAAGAAGGCCAAGACGGCCACCGCGCCCGCCCTGCTGTACGGCGAGCCGGACCTCACGATCCGGGTGGTCAGGGACGTCTTCAACGAGGACTTCGGCAAGCTGATCGTGTCCGGCGACGACGGCTGGGACCTGATCGACGAGTACGTCAGGTACGTCGCGCCGCACCTGGCCGACCGGCTCAGCCGCTGGGAAGACGCGCCCGAGTCGGACGGCGAAGACGTGTTCGCCGCCTACCGGATCGACGAGCAGCTCGCCAAGGCCCTCGAGCGCAAGGTGTGGCTGCCGAGCGGCGGCTCGCTCGTCATCGACAAGACCGAGGCGATGACGGTCATCGACGTGAACACAGGGAAGTTCACCGGGCAGGGCGGGAACCTGGAGGAAACCGTCACCCGCAACAACCTGGAGGCGGCCGAGGAGATCGTCCGCCAGCTGCGGCTCCGCGACGTCGGCGGCATCGTCGTCATCGACTTCATCGACATGGTGCTCGAGTCCAACAGGGAACTCGTCCTGCGGCGGCTGCTCGAATGCCTGGCCAGGGACAGGACCAAGCACCAGGTGGCCGAGGTGACCTCGCTCGGCTTGGTGCAGATGACCCGCAAGCGGGTCGGCGCCGGTTTGCTCGAGGCGTTCTCCCAGCCGTGCGAGTGCTGCAACGGCCGCGGGGTGATCATCACGCTCGAGCAGCCCGAGCCCGGGCACCGCTCGACCGCCGGGCACCCGCGCCGCCCGGTTCCGGGCCCAGGCAACGGCCCAGGCAATGGCCAGGGCAGCGGCCGGGACAGCGGGCGGGACAGCGCCAACGGCCGCGGCGGCCGCTCCGCCCAGGACCGCCCACCGCGCGAGGACGACGAAGACGCCGCGAAGTCCGCCAACGGCGACGAGCCGGCCGAAGCCGGCCGGGGCAGGGGCAGCCAGGGCGGCAGGCGCGGTCGCCGCGACGGGCGCACCACCACCAACGGCGGCACGGCGTCCGCCTCCCTGGTAGAGGCCGTCGAGGCACCCCTCGCGGCAACCCCGGTTCCCGTCCCGGACTCCGTCCCCGCCTTCGTGACCCCGGTCGCGGACGCGGCTACCGAGGCAGGGGCTCCGGTCCGCCGCACCCGCACCCGCGCCGGCTCAGCGATGGCCCGGCTAGCCGCCCCGGCCGAGCCAGCCCCCGCGGAGGTGCCGCTAACCGACGCCACCCTGGCCGAAGTCGCTCCCGCCAAAGGGGCTCCTGCGGAGGCTGCTCCCGTCGAAGCTGCCCAGGCGGAGGCGCCTCTAGCCGACACCACTGCCGTCGGCGCCGCCTCGGCCGCGCCTACGCCGGCCGATGCTCCGCCGGCCGGCACGCCAGTGAACGCCGCCTCCACCGAGGCTGCGCCGGTCGGAATGCCTTCCGCAGGAGCGCCTTCCGCTTGGACAAGCAGCGAGGTGCCATCTCCCGAGGCGTCCCCCGCGGAAGCGTCACCCGCCGAGCAGATAACCGTCGAGCCGCAGGTTCCCGCCGTTCCGGAAGAGCCTGTCGCGGACGCGGGGCCATCCGAAGGCGAAGCTCTCGCGGCTCAGGAATAGCCGGCACAGCTCATCATTGGGTGTCTTTTCTGGTGCTATAACGACAGAAAAGACACCCAATGACTGTTTCCGTCAGCGCGCCGGAAGATCTGTAAACCAGTGGGGCTCGTGGTGGCTGGTCAACGCGGTCCCCCCACGCGGTCAGATGGCCGGTTGTCGGGGGCTTCGGCCGCCCGAACCCAGGCACGGGCCGCCCCGCACCCCACGATGGCCCGGCCCGCCCCGGAGAACTGGTAGCATGGACCGCAACGACCCGGAAGCCGCCGGGCGAGTCATCACGGCAAGCTAGGTGGCAGGCGATCCGCGGTCGTTTCATGCGCGTAAGATGGCATGTCAGGTTCATGGCGAGCCCGTCGCGGAAGTCCAAGGCGACGCGGGGCACGCACAAGGGAGAGGCAGTTCTCGGGTGTACGCGATTGTGCGCTGCGGTGGCAGGCAGGAGAAGGTCGCTCTCGATGACGTGCTCACCGTCGACAAGCTTGCGGACGAGGAAGCCGGGTCGAGCGTCACGTTCCCCGCGCTGCTCGTGGTAGACGACGGCACGGTCATCAGCGATCCCGCCGAACTCACCAAGTACCAGGTGACGGCCGAGGTCGTGGGGCCGGCCAAGGGGCCGAAGATCAACATGATCCACTACCGGAACAAGACGGGCTACAAGCGCCGTCAAGGTCACCGGCAGAAGTACACGCAGGTCCGGATCACCGGCATCGATAAGGCGCCGAAGGCGTCGAAGGCTTCGAAGGCGTAAGGAACGGCACCATGGCACACAAGAAGGGCGCGTCCTCCAGCCGGAACGGCCGTGACTCGAACGCGCAGCGGCTTGGCGTGAAGCGGTTCGGCGGCCAGAAGGTGAACGCGGGCGAGATCATCGTCCGGCAGCGCGGTACGCACTTCCACCCGGGCACCGGCGTCGGCCGCGGTGACGACGACACGCTGTTCGCGCTGGTGGCGGGGGCGGTGGAGTTCGGCCGCTACCGTGGCCGCCGCGCGGTGAGCATCGTTCCGGCCCCGGAGCCGTCCGAGACGGCCTAGCCGGCAACAGCAACGTACGCATGGCGGGCCGGACAACCGGCCCGCCTTTTGCGTGAAGGGGATCGAAAATGGCCGAATTCGCTGACCACGCGGTGCTGCGGGTATCCGCGGGGCACGGTGGCAACGGCTGCGCCTCGGTCCACCGGGAGAAGTTCAAGCCGCTGGGCGGCCCCGACGGCGGTAACGGCGGCCGCGGCGGCGACGTGGTCCTCGAAGTGGACCCGAGCACCTCGACGCTGCTCGACTTCCACCGCCGCCCGGTGCGCAAGGCGGGAAACGGCAAGCAGGGTGCTGGCTCGAATCGCAGCGGCGCTGACGGTGGGGATCTGGTTATCAAGGTTCCGAACGGGACCGTGGTTCTCACCACCGACGGTCAGGTGCTCGCCGATCTGACGGGCAGCGGGACGCGTTTCACCGCCGCGGCGGGCGGCCGCGGCGGCCTGGGCAACGCGGCGCTGGCGTCCCCGCGGCGCAAGGCGCCTGGCTTCGCGCTGAAGGGCGAGCCGGGGGAGGAGCGCGAGCTCACCCTCGAGCTCAAGACCGTGGCCGACATCGGCCTGATCGGTTTTCCCAACGCGGGCAAGTCGTCGCTGATCGCCGCGATGTCCGCCGCCCGGCCGAAGATCGCCGACTACCCTTTCACCACCCTGATCCCGAACCTCGGCGTGGCCGAGGCCGGTGACGTCCAGTTCGTCGTCGCGGACGTGCCCGGCCTGATCCCGGGCGCGAGCGAAGGCAAGGGCCTCGGTCATGACTTCCTGCGGCACGTCGAGCGCTGCGCCGCCCTGGTGCACGTGCTTGACTGCGCGACGGCCGAGCCGGGCCGCGACCCGATCACCGACCTCGACACGATCGAGGCCGAGCTCGCCGCCTATGAGGAGGTCGTCGGCACCGGCCTGGCCGGGACCAGCCTGAAGGACCGGCCACGGCTGGTCGCGCTCAACAAGGTGGACGTCCCTGAGGCGCGCGAGCTCGCCGATCTCGTCAAGCCCGAGCTGGCCGCCAGGGGACTGGCCGTCTACGAGGTCTCGGCGGCGACCACCGAGGGGCTGCGCGAGCTGAAGTTCGCGATGGCGCAGCTGGTGGTGCAGGCCCGCGCGGCGCAGCCGGCGGCCGAGCCGGCCCGGGTGGTCATCCGCCCGGCGGCGGTCAGCGAACCGGGCTTCGAGGTGGTTCGCACGCCGGACGGCGCCTACCTGGTCAGCGGCGAGAAGCCGGAGCGCTGGGTCAGGCAGACGGATTTCAGCAACGACGAGGCGGTCGGCTATCTGGCGGACCGGCTGGCCCGGCTCGGCGTGGAGGAGGCACTCGCGGCCGCCGGCGCGGAGCCCGGCGACACCGTGCTGATCGGCGATCTCGACGACGCGGTCGTCTTCGACTGGGATCCGGCCCTGGCCGCCGGCGGCGGCCACGTGCCCGGCCCGCGCGGCACCGACTCCCGGCTCGACCGGTGACCGGGCAGGCGATCGCGCCCGCGGGCACGGCGGGAGCGGCCGTTGCCCGAGCCGACCTCGCCGCGTCGCCACGGACGGTGATCAAGATCGGCTCGTCCTCGCTGACGACCGTGAGCGGCGCGATCGACGACGTGCGCATCGCCGCGCTGGCCGGTGCCCTCGCGGCCCGGGTGCGCGCGGGCGGCCAGGTGCTCCTGGTCTCGTCCGGGGCGATCGCCGCGGGCATGGCGCCGCTCGGGCTGCGCAAGCGGCCGCGCGACCTGGCGACCCAGCAGGCGGCGGCGAGCGTCGGGCAGGGCCTGCTGATCGCCAGGTACACGGCCGCGTTCGCGGCACACGGTCTGGGCACCGGGCAGGTGCTGCTGACCGCCGACGACCTGATGCGCCGCGGCCACTACCGGAACGCGCAGCGCACCCTGGACCGGCTGCTCGAGCTCGGCATGGTGCCGGTGATCAACGAGAACGACACCGTGGCGACCGACGAGATCCGGTTCGGCGACAACGACCGGCTGGCGGCGCTGGTCGCGCACGTCACCAGGGCGAGCGCGCTGATCCTGCTCTCTGACGTGGACGGCCTGTACGACGGCGACCCGCGCAAGGGCGGCGCCCGCCGCGTCGGCGTCGTGGCGGGTCCCCGCGACCTGGCGAACGTCCGGGCAGGCAAGACCGGCCAGAGCGGCGTGGGCAGGGGCGGGATGTCCACCAAGATCGAGTCAGCGCAGATCGCGACGGCGGCGGGCATCCCGACCGTGGTGACGGCGGCCGCCCAGGCGGCCGCCGCCCTGGCGGGCGAGCCGGCCGGAACGTACTTCGCCGCCACCGGGCAGCGGCCGCGAACCCGCCTGCTGTGGCTGGCGCACGCCGCGGTCGCCCGCGGCAGCCTGAAGCTCGACAAGGGGGCGGTGGACGCGGTGGTGAACCGCCGCGCGTCGCTGCTCCCGGCCGGCATCACCGGCGTGAACGGCGCCTTCGACGCCGGCGACCCGGTGGACCTGGCCGACGAGAGCGGGCACGTGGTGGCTCGTGGCCTGGTCAATTACGACGCGAAGGAGATCCCCGGCCTCATGGGCCGCTCCACCCGCTGGCTGTCAAGCAAGCTCGGCCAGGAATACGAACGCGAGGTCATCCACCGCGACGACCTCGTGATCCTGTGACCGGACGCCCCGGGTCGCTGCCGAGGGCGCTGAAGCGCGCGGCAAGGTCCTCGATCCAGTCCGGTGGTGTCCTGTGGTCACTGCACGGCGGGTGCTTGGATGGGGGCATGACGACTGAGCATGAGGCGCCGCGGGTGGTCAGCGCCAGCCGGGAGATCGCGGCCGGGGCGGACCGGATCTTCGAGCTGATCGCCGACCCGGCCCAGCAGCCGCGCTGGGACGGCAACGACAACCTGGCGGAGGCGGCGGCCGGGCAGCGCGTCCGGCAGGTGGGCGACGTGTTCGTCATGACGATCACCACGGGCAGCGTCAGGGAGAACCACGTGGTCGAGTTCGACGAGGGCCGCCTGATCGCCTGGACGCCCGCCGAGGCCGGGCGGCGGCCGCCCGGGCACCTGTGGCGCTGGGAACTCGAGCCGGCCGGCCCGGCCCGCACCCGGGTGACCCACACCTACGACTGGACCCGCCTGACGGACAAGAACCGCCTCCCGGCCGCCCGCGCGACCACGCCCGACAGGCTCCAGGCCTCCCTTACCCGCCTAGCCGCCCTCGCCGAAGCGCCGCGCAAACCATGATCGGAGGACCCCCCGCGCCCCGCGACCGCGGTTGCCGAGACGGTCGAACAGGCCGCTCGCCGCCCGGACGCCGGTCTCCGCGACGCCGCGGAAGATGCCGACAAGCGGGTCTTCCGAGCGGCTCCACGCGTCCTGGTAGGCCTTGGCGGCGTTGCGCATCTCGTCGGTGACCGACGCGTCCCTGTCGGCGGTGCGCCGCG
>Ga0335073_10016364_pt1 | contig 10359 bp, 8 predicted proteins | sample Lox_Sample_22_FD_207093 | JGI IMG/M metagenome (GOLD analysis project Ga0335073, IMG submission 207093) | Soil microbial communities from Loxahatchee National Wildlife Refuge, Florida, United States - Lox_Sample_2.2 | ecosystem: Environmental > Terrestrial > Soil > Wetlands | place: USA: Florida... | reverse complement strand
ACAGAGTAGAAGTCCTCGCGCATGAGCGATTGAAGATCGATACGGGATTGCCTGAAATGACGCAGAAGCAGGTTGGTGAAGACGAGAAGGACATTGAAGCTTGTCGATAGCCCCAAGAGCAGCCGTCGTGCGGTTACTTTGCGGATGACTCCGGGGCGCAGGAACACGTAAACGAGGAATCCGAGCCAGACGAAGGTAAGGGCTGGGATCATACCGAAGCCGAGAGGCAAAATGGCTGACCACGGCCATGGAACGACAGTTCGGCTGAATGATACTTCGTGGGCAAGCAAAGCCCGGCTCAGAACGTTCCAGGCGGGATAGAGCGATGTCCAGGCAGCACAGAAGATGACGGGCAATGCGAGGTCGCGCAATCTGTTCGATATGCCTATTGCGATTGCGAAGCCGACCTGGCGCCAAAACCACGCCGCAGAGCGACCGTGCTGCAACTCCTCCAACAGATCTCCCGCGAGTGCTTCATTCTTCAACCCGAGGGCGAAGTGCTCCACCAACCAAGCGGCCAGCGAAATGAACCTGAGAGGGATCATGCTATTTCGCCTCCCGTCGCGGGAAGTGACTTCCACAATTTGCTTAGCACTTTGCGTGTTTCCCGTACCGCGCGCAGACCCTGATCGGTCACGCGGAAGTATCGCTTTGCGCGCCCTCCGCGCTCCGGTGATGGTTCGCCGAGACTGGAAGAGATGAGTCCTTTGAGTTCGAGCCTGTCGAGCGCCGCATAGACGCTGCCGATGGCGACATCATCGCCACGGATCGCAGATAGTTCACGGGTGAGTGGAACTCCGTAGACCTGTTCCCCAAGGCGAATGATGGTGAGGAGAATCATGAGTTCGAATTCACCAAGATACGCATGCTCTCTCATTTCTTCTAATATAGCGAATATATAAGATATGGCAAGCGAATTCCATGAGCAGGATTTCAATGGGGCTATTCCCGGAGGCAAGATCGCACTCGACAGCAAAATGCCGAACCCTTAGCAGGTTCGGCATTCGCAGCTCGATGCTCGGGTTTTACGATTTCGATTCGTTGCCTTGAAGGGGATTACGGGTAAGGACCTTCTCAACGACACGCTCGACGTCGGTAAGGAAGAACCCGTTGGCAGGCTGCTGAACGGCAACCTTGGTGCCGTGTCCGAGAGCCGCAGCGATTTCGTTCCAGCGATAAATGGTGGAGTTGGCCGGCATGACCATGGGTTTGCGGACGCTCTCGGGCATCGCGCAGTAGACAACCCAGGTGGCGAGCACAGCGAGGATGACTCCCTCGTACGCAAACTGGAGAGGCGCAGTCAGCGACGAGTTACCGGGGATGAACGCCGCGAAGATCAGATCGTTCGCAGACATGAGTCCGAAGCCAAATCCGAGCCCCACGGCGAGATCTTTAAACGAAAGCTGCAGCGCGTTGATGCAGAGACAGAGGAACGCAACCAGGCAAAGTTCCAGAATGCTGACAGAGCGCATAAGCGCAAGAGCGAAGTCGGGAATGAGCGAAAGGCTCGGATGCGTGTAGGAGATGGACCCCAAGCTGGCGACTGCTGAGACCAGAGCCACCCAGCGGAACACTACCGTGCCGAGACGCATGAGTCCGGCGAACGCGGAGAGCACGGAACGGAAGACCTCGAGGGTAACAAAGAAGAGAGTGATGGCACTGGCGATATAGACCGCCCAGTATGGATAGAAGTAGAACGGGAAATATTGATGTCCCCAAGGCTGCGCCTGTACGAAAAGAAGGCCGAGCAGAACGGGGGTCGCGCCCACACGAAGGATGAGATAAACATTCAGAGCCGGGAAGCGTTTCTGCAGACCCTTCTTCCAAAACAGGAAACCCAGGGTCGCCCATAAGGCGAATTCCGCCACGCTTAATGCCGACATCCAGAAATCCAAAGGCATACGGGACCTTTCCGTTCTGAGGGTTCTTTCAGAATAGTCCGCGACACCTTTGGAATCAATGGAAAACACAGCCGCGTCCGGTAGCACTTTGGTGCTACGCTGCGCGAATGAAAAGACTGATTTACTACACGAAAGTTACTTGGTTGTGTTAGTGCAGTTCATGCCCGGTCCGCACGTTGGAACTGGCAGTCCAGCGGTTGCCGACTGGTGGCTGATCAAGGAATGTTTCGGGCTTGACGAGACGGAGGCAGCGGCGGCACCGGCGACCACAACAGACAGGACAAAAACGCGAAATGCGAGTTTCATAATTGGTTACCCCTCAGAGAAAAGGTTGAAGAAATAAATTGACTGCTGACACTTTTATGGTAGTCGATCAGGACCACTAAGTCCAGCTATTTCATATACATCGAAAGTATCGCACAGCTAAGTGACTTAAGTAATATTATTCTTCAGTAATCTACCCCCAAGTACTCAATTTAGTTACCTGCCGCACCCACTCGTAACGGGCGGGATCGACCGGCGATTTGCAGAGGCCCGCATGGTAAAATCAGACTCAGCAGAGTTCGCCCAAAGCCCTCGACTTTCAATCGGTTAATCCCCAAATTTGGACAGCCCGGAAGCCGTACTCCGGCACCCGGCTGCGAGATTGGTCAGGGCGAAGATTCTGCGAAATGGAAAACTATGGCAACCAACGGGAACGGCGGCAACGGTAACGGCGAATACACCGGCGAAAATATCAAAATTCTCGAGGGGCTCGAGGCAGTCCGGCTGCGTCCGGCCATGTACATCGGCTCGACCGGCGAGATGGGGCTGCACCACCTGGTTTATGAAGTAGTAGACAACTCAGTGGATGAGGCGCTCGCCGGATTTGCCAAAAAAATCGACGTGACGATTCACGTCGACAACTCGATCACCGTGGTCGATGACGGGCGCGGTATCCCGGTGGACATGATGCCGGTGGGCGACGGGAAGACGATGCCAGCTGTTCAAGTGGTTCTGACCAAGCTGCACGCGGGTGGCAAATTCGATTCGTCAACCTACAAAGTATCGGGCGGATTGCACGGCGTGGGTGTGAGCTGCGTGAATGCGCTGTCACAAGAATTCACGGTTGAGATCTGGCGCGACGGACACACATGGGAGATGGATTTTAGCTGTGGCGAGCCGACCAGCGACCTGCGCAAGGCCGGCGTAAGCAAGAAGCGCGGAACCAAAGTTCACTTCCTGCCCGACAGGACTATCTTCACGACGACCGAATACAACTACGACACCCTCGCACAGCGGCTGCGTGAGCTGGCTTTTCTGAATAAAGGCCTGGAGATCACGCTGACCGACGAGCGGACGATTGATCCGAAGACCGGCGATTCAAAGCGCGCGGAATTTCGTTATGTGGGCGGCATTGCCGAATTTGTGAAGCACCTGAATCGCGGCAAGTCCGTACTGCACGACAAGCCGATCGTGATGGAAGCGCAGCGCGACAATGTGGAGATCGAGATCGCGTTGCAATATAACGACAGCTACTCCGAGTCGGTTTTCAGCTTTGCGAACAACATCAACACCGTCGATGGTGGGTCGCACCTGTCGGGATTCCGCACCTCTCTGACGCGCACGATCAACGCGATCGGGCAGCAGCTGGGGCTGTTCAAGGATGTAAAGGAAAACCTGAGCGGCGACGATGTGCGCGAAGGCCTGGTCGCAGTGGTGAGCGTGAAGCTGTCGCAGCCGCAGTTTGAAGGCCAGACCAAGGGCAAACTGAACTCCGATATTGCAGGGATCGTGCAGGCATTTGTGAATGAGCGCCTGGGTGCGTTTCTCGAGCAGAATCCGCCAGTGGCTCGCAAGATCATCAACAAGGCGATTGAGGCAGCGCGCGCTCGTGAGGCGGCCCGCAAGGCTCGTGACCTGACGCGTCGCAAAGGCGCGCTGGATGGCGGAGGACTGCCGGGCAAGCTGGCAGACTGCTCGGAACGGAATCCGGATCGCTGCGAGTTGTACCTAGTCGAGGGCGAAAGCGCCGGCGGAACGGCGAAGCAGGGACGCGACCGGCGTTTCCAAGCGATTCTGCCGCTCAAGGGCAAGATCCTGAACGTGGAGAAGGCGCGCTACGACAAGATGCTGGGGCACGAAGAAATCCGGGCCATGATTACGGCGCTGGGAACCAGCATCGGCAAGGACGATTTCGATCCAGCGAAGCTGCGCTACGGCAAGATCATCCTGATGACCGACGCCGACGTGGACGGCTCCCACATCCGCACGCTGCTGCTGACATTCTTCTTCCGGCACATGACGGAGCTGATCAAGCGCGGCAACATCTATATCGCGCAGCCGCCGCTCTTCAAGATCAAGAAAGGCCGGTCGGAGCAGTACGTCAAGGATGAGCGCGAGTTGAATCGCGTGGCCATCAAGCGTGCTTCGGAAGGCATGATCGTTCGGCACGGCGAGAATGCCAGCCACATCGAAGGCAGCGAACTGACGCGCTTCATGGGATATCTGAATGAGTATCTCGGGTTCGTTGAAAAGGTGGACAAGCGTATCCGTAACGAACAGCTAACGGAACTGATCGCTCGTGCCGAATTGACCCATCGCACGGACTTCGAATCGAACAAGAGTGGCTCGGTTCCGCAGAAGGTGAAGCACCTTTACGAGCAGTTAGTCGAAGAGGCCGACGAGTTCAACATCAAGGTGAATAAGCCCGTCGAGGATGAGGAACATCACACCTGGTCGGTTTGCTACACCGATGCCCAAGGTGCTTCGCGGTGCGTCGATTGGACGCTGGCTTCGAGTCCGGAGTTCCGGCAGATGATGTCGAAGTACTCGCAGATCAGCCAGTACCTGGAGCCGCCGTTCCTGATCGAATATGCGGCCAAGAAGGCCGACGAAGCGGCGGATGAGCCGGAAGGCACGGAGTTCGAAGAAGGCCAGACACCGCCGAAGGCGAAGGCCGAAGCCAAGGCCGCCCGGAAGACCTCGCGGATTCTGCAGGAGCCCGTCGAAAAAGGAACGGCGCGCGAGCTGTTTGCCTACATCGTGGAACAGGGCAAGAGAGACTACGACGTGCAGCGCTACAAAGGTCTGGGAGAGATGACCTCACCCCAACTGTGGGAGACGACGATGGATCCCGAGCGACGCACCCTGCTGCAGGTAAAGCTCGAAGATATCGCCGAGACTGAGACGATCTTCACGACGCTGATGGGCGAAGACGTCGAATCGCGGCGCAAGTTCATCGAAGACAATGCACTTGATGTGAAGAACCTGGATATTTAATTCGGTTGACCTTGCTTGCCTGCTGCTTCAGCCCGCCGCCATACTAGCGGCGGGCATTGAATTTTTGGGTGTGATCTAGCTCTGCTCTTTGCTGCCTCCTGCCGCATCGTCGAGAATGCGTAAGACTGCCTGATTCCCCGCCTCCTGCGCAATTTTGCCCAGCGTCTTGCCTCCCGGTGAACGCAATTTTGCGTCTGCACCGCGATCGAGCAGCAGCGTCACGATCTGCTCACGTCCGCGCGCAACCGCGTAGGCCAGCGGCGTGTGCCACGCCTCGGCATCCCAGGGAAACAACCCGTAATCGCGGAAGGGCCGGTTGAGCACAGCCGGCTCTCCTGCGAGGATGGATGACACGCGATCGCCTAGGTCGTATTGGATGGCCTCGATGATGTCGATGGGGCCGCGCAGGATGAGATCGCGAGCTTCCTTGTGGCCGGAGTAGTCAGCCCAGCCCGCGGGAGTGCCGCGGTACTTTTCCTCGCGGGCGCGGACGTCGGCCCCGTGACGCAGCAGAACCGGAATCACGCTGAGATTGCCGTTCCAAGCCGCGGCGTGCAAGGGTGTGTAGCCGGCGGTGTGATCGATGGATGTTTTGGGATTGTCGCGGATATTGACCTGGGCGCCATGGCGCAGGAGCATTTCAACCATGGCGCCGGAACCGCGTTCGCTGGCGCGGACGATTAAGTTTTCCCAGCGGCAGCCCGGCTTGAGCGCGTCGGGCTCCTGGCTTAGCAAGCGGGCTACATCGGCATCGCGACCGAGTGCGGCGGCCGCGGGAAGACGCATCCTGGCGCCGGCATCGATGAGGATTGAGACAATCTCGGACACTCCCAACATCGCAGCCTGATCCAGCGGCGTGAATGCGGCCTCATCGAGGGATTCGAGATTTGCTCCTAGTTCGAGGAGAGCCCGCACCACAGCGGGCTGGCGTTTGATGACGGCCAGATGCAGGGGCCTCGCCCTCATGATGGTTCCGTTCATTCGCTGCTCAAGATCGGCCGGATGGCGGGCGATGAGTTCGCGCACCGCCGCGACGTCTCCCATGGCCACGGCCGAAAAAATGTTGTGACGTGCACCGTGGGCAAGCAGGTAGGCGATGGTCTCGGGATCGGCAGCGATATCCGGCCAGGCACAGGCCCAGCCAATGACGCCAAGCTCGTGATAATCGCCTTCCCCAATGGTGTCTGCGCCGTGCTCGATGAGAAGACGGATGATGGGAACGCGGTTTTTCTCCACGGCGAAGTGGAGCGGATAGGCATTGTCGCCTTCACAGCGGATATTAGGGTTGGCGCCGCGATCGAGCAGCAGTTTGACGGCTGCTTCGCTGTTGCCGAAGACGGCTTGATGCAGCGCAGTCCTCATTCCTTCGCCGCCGCGCTCGTCGATCAACTCCGGATGCGCATTGAGGAGCGCATTGAGTCGCGGAAGATCGCCTTTGCCGGCAGCATCGCGCAGCGATACTACGATTTCGGCGGTCGTGCCGGCGGCTTCGAGCGTCTTGACGTGAGCCTGCAGCTTCGGCCACGACGAGAATCCATATTCTGCCGCGATGACGAGTTGCACATCGGCAAGCGTGAGCACAGACACGGGCATCTGCCGCTCAGGCTGGTTTCGCCATCGCGGATGGCTCGCACGAATGCGAGTCCGCGCATCTGGGTCCGCTGCCTGATAGCGTTTCAACAATGACTTGGCTTGTTTTTTGAGTTGTTCGAGGCTGGGACGAGGCGGAAGTTGTTTTGCCATGGAAATCTCCTTTCAGTGGCCTGTGTCCGCACCCCAGGCAGAAAGAAGATTTGCCGGATTGTCACTTGCCAACTTCTTCAGGTGGGCTTAGCCCTTTCCGCGGACTGGATGCGCCCCGTGCGCTGGAACCAACGTTAATTCCGCGCTCGTGGGGAAGTCAAACGGGTTGGTTTTGTCTTCGGCCCTGAACTGTATTGCCGACACATGCCGCGGATGGCTACTTTGTGTGATGATTGCGGGCGAGTTCTTCTGCTGTCGCCAGTGCGTCCGCCGGAGGTACTTTAATGTCGGGCTCCACGCCTATGCCCTCCCAGTCAGGCTTGCCGTAAGGATTATTGATTCGCGTTTCCGGGATTCCCATTCCGAAATGGTCGTCGATTCGATGGAAGACGCCAAAGTGAGCTCCGCCAGCGGTTGTATCCCCGATAACCGTTCCCCGCTTCAGCATCTTCAGGTTGTACGTGAACTGCTCCGCAGCGGAGAGGGTCAAGTCAGAGGTGAGAATGTAAACCGGCTTGTTCGCGAGCCTGCTTCGCGGTGCAGGCGAAAGCCAATGCGAGCCGTCGCCGTCGCGGGGGTTGTACCAGGGAACAGGACGATCGAACAGCGGCGCTGAGATGGTCGCTACCATCTCCGGGAATCCGCCGGTGTTGTCGCGAAGATCGAAAATAATGGCGTCCGAATGGTTGAGACGCGCGATGGCTGCCTGGGCCGTAGCGGAACAGACGGCGAGATCAGGAAAGGAATTGAGTTTCAGATACCCAATATTGCCGGGAAGTATGTCAACTTTCTCGAAGGTGCAGTTCTCTTGCTGCATCGTGGCGCGGTACTGACCGAGCGCCGCGGAAGCAGGGAGTGGCGGTCCTTCAGGGATGATGTTTCTGCTGAATTCGATTCGCACATGGGGATCTGCGGTCGTACGTTGCACCTCAAACGTCAATCTTGTTGCCAGAGTTCGCCCATCCACAATGGCGTTGTAGTAGCCGTTATGCTGGAGCGAGAGAAGATCGGCCGCGGCCTGTTTCGCTCGCGCACGATCGTAATAGTGTGCGACCAGATTATCGGCCACGGAATGAATGACGAGGTTTCGCTCTGCAGCAGTGAGATGGGGGCCCGGGGCGACCGAAATCGTAGAGGGACTCTTGGACGATTCATCTGCAGAGGTCTCAGGCAGCGTTCCGGTGGCTACGGCCTGATCCTGAGATGCGGCGCGATTGATGCGCTCCAGGACGGATTCGATCGCCGATTTCGCTGCCCCGGAAGCTACGCGGAATACAGGAGGCAAGCTGAGGACCGCGCCAAAAGCAACGAGCACAGCGAACGACAGTGTGCTTCCGAACAGAATCGCCCCTGGGCGCAATGGCTCTGTATCGAGGAGCCGGAAGAGCGGAGCAGCCTGATCGCCGGGCACTAGGGCTGGCTGCGGAGCAGCAGCGTAGGAATTGCGCCTTGCGCGCGGGAGGCCGGTCAAAGCATCCAGGAGTAGATCGTAGTAGAGGCGCGCTTTGCGGATCGGGCCGGCTTCATCCCGAAGGCGATCGCGATAAAGCTGCAACGCTTCGTCGCGATATTTCTCGCGAAAGTGGGGAGGATAAAGACGGAGGAGCAGAGCAAAAAGGCGGTCAGACATATTCGCCTCGAAAGATTTTCCTGACACGGGCAACGCGCAGCAGGTCGGCGAGACGCTCGGCTTCGGTGCGTGCGAGCTTGCGACCTGATGAGCTAAGGCGGTAATAGCGGCGGCGTTCGCTGGTGCCTGATTTTGGATCGACCTCTTCAATCAGGCCTTCTTCGAGGAGCGCCTGGATGGAACTGTAGAGTGTTCCGGGACCGAGGCGCATGCGGCCGCTGGTTTGCGCCTCGACCTGGCGCATGATGGCGTAGCCATGCAGATCGCCCTCGGCCAGGGAGAGCAGGATTTGAAAAGCCGCGGAGGGGAGGGGGTCAAGTTTTCGTTTTGGCATGAGGTAGCTCGATCTTCGATATATCGATGATCGACTATATTACCCTACCCCAAAAGACTGTCAACACCAAAGTGTTGCCGGCGCACAAGGAACTACCACCGAGCGGGAGATTTTGCTGTAAACTTTCTCCCATGGCTCTGCGGTCGGAACTCGCAATCAGTTGGGACGAGAAGATGCACCCGATTGCGGCGAGGTGTACCTGGTGCGGAGATCCCATTCCGCAACCTGAGCCGGGTCTCACCGATGCCGCTGAAATTGTTCTCTGGTTTTCCAAGGCGTTTCTCGACCACAAAAGAGTTAAGCACCCGAATTCGCAGCGAGTGACCGAGGATCCGGTCGCCTCGTGATGGCGTCAGAAGCCTGATTCCCTTCTGATTCGATACGTGCAAGCGCACGTGTGGGCCCGAAACGGGCGGCATTATCCAGAATTTCTGTTCGTCCTCTTGCCGGTTCGCTCTGGTCCGAGGATCCCCCTACAAAAAAGGAGCCTGCAAATGAAGTTCCCCCTCTTTGCTCTTTTCGCTTCCACAACTCTTGTGCTGGCGCTTTCCGTTGCTGGTTGCAAGTCAAACAACGCCGCGAACCTGGCCAGTTCATCGCAGCAACCCGCGGCGGGGCAGCCAGCGTCGCCAGATACGACGTCCCCCGCGAGCGGAGGACAGGCTGTTCCGGCGGGTCAGCAGCAAGCCGCAGCGCCGCAAGCGCCTCCGCCACCGGTTGTGGTCGACTTACCGCCGGGGACGGAGATCCGAGTCAGGCTTGACTCAGACCTGGGATCGAAGATCTCGCAGCCGGGCGACTCCTTCAGCGCCACGGTGGCCGACGATGTGCTTAAAGGCGGCAACGTGATCATCGCCAGAGGCGCACGCGCCGAGGGCACCGTTGTCGACGCGAGGCCACTGGGCAAGTTCAAAGGCGGCGCATTGCTGGCGGTTAAGCTCGACAGAGTGCACTCGAAGTGGGGTTCGTACCCAGTGGAGACCAGCTCGATTTCGCGCGCTGAACAAGGCAAAGGCAAGCGGTCAGCAGCATTTATCGGCGGGGGAGCCGGACTTGGTGCGCTGATTGGAGGCATCGCCGGCGGCGGCAAAGGCGCGGCAATCGGCTTGCTGGCTGGTGGCGGTGCAGGAACAGCGGGTTCGGCGTTCAGCGGAAACAAACAGATCGTGCTGCCAGCAGAATCGTTGCTGACTTTCAAGCTGGATCATACCGTGCACATCACGGAAGTGGGTGCCCAGGGCGTTCCACCTCTGCAAACGCATTGATGTTCTGGGGCTAAAAATCCTCAGTAAGCGCTTTCCTGTGAATCTTTCGCCCCTACATCCCTTTGGCGCTGTTCCTTCCCTGTTTTTCGCAAGAATTTAGCGCTCTCTACACAACCCGGTCATGCAGTAAATGCATCCTTCATACTACGGGCGTGTACATATCCGCATTTGTTTCAGTTCAAACCTTCACTGTTGATTTAACTGAGGGCGTTCGCACTGGCGGCG
>Ga0335073_10016363_pt1 | contig 10359 bp, 13 predicted proteins | sample Lox_Sample_22_FD_207093 | JGI IMG/M metagenome (GOLD analysis project Ga0335073, IMG submission 207093) | Soil microbial communities from Loxahatchee National Wildlife Refuge, Florida, United States - Lox_Sample_2.2 | ecosystem: Environmental > Terrestrial > Soil > Wetlands | place: USA... | reverse complement strand
CGTCTCCGTGGTGCTGTCGTCCCACGTCCTCGCGGAGCTAGAGCGGGTCGCCGACTACCTCGTGCTCGTATCGCACGGCAGCGTCCAGGTGGCGGGAGAGGTTGATGATCTTCTCGGCACCCATCGCGTGCTCACCGGACCAGCTACAGAGTCCCGGCGGTATGCGAGCCAGTGGGACGTCGTGCACGCCAGCTATGCCGAACCACTGGCACACCTGCTGGTCCGCGGCAACGGCACCGCCGATCCGGTGCCACCGGGATGGCAGGCGCACCCGGTCACCCTCGAGGAGCTGACCCTTGCCTACCTGCGCGAGCCGGACGCCGCGGCGCTGCCCGGCCCGGCGCGCACAACTTGCTCCGGCGCGAAGGAGCGAACGAGATGACGACGGCTGCAACATCCGCGGTGCCCGCCCGGGGGGAGGCCCGCGCACAGCGCGTTCCGTGGCGGCGGATGGCGTGGGTGATCTGGCGCCAGCACCGGCTCGCGATCGCGGCTGTTCTCGCGCTCCTGGCAGCGGCGGCAATCCTCGTGGTCGTCGAGGGTGTTCAGGTTCACCACGCCTACGCCGCGGTGACTGCCTGCCGGCCGTCCGGTTCAGGAGCCTGCCAGCAGGCAGCGAACAACTTCTCCGACGACTACTCGGCCACTGCGGGAATCGTTGCGGCTTTGCTCCAGGCGGTCCCGGCACTGATCGGTGCGTTCGCCGGGGCACCGCTACTCGCGGGCGTGTTCGAGACCGGGACATTCCGCTACGTGTTCACCCAGGGCTTCGGTCGCACACGCTGGGCCACGGCGAAACTCGTGTCGCTCGCCGCGGTCGTGGCGGTCGCGGCCGGGGCGTTCAGCATCGTGTTCTCGTGGGCCTACGGACCGCTCCTCGGTATGAAGGGCTACGGCTACAGCTCGCTCTACTCGCTGTTCTTCGACCTGCGGGGCATCGCGCTCGGTGCCTGGACGCTCGCAGCGTTCGCGATCGGCGTGCTCGCGGGCGTGCTGATCCGCCGGGTCCTGCCCGCGATGTTTGCCACGCTTGTTTCGTGGTCGGGACTGGCGCTCGCGACAGCGCTGTTCCTTCGCCCGCACTACCGGGGGGCTCTGCGGACCACGAACCCGAACATCGGGCCGCCCGCTCAGGTCATCAGCCAGTGGTGGGCGCTGCACGGCAAGCCCGTCGGTCTGTCCGCCCTGAGCACCGCCCTCCGTCCGGTCGACGTGCGTGTCGTGACCGCGGGTGTTTTCCAACCCGGCCCGTCCACCCCGGCCAACTTCGAGCCCGTTCACTACCTCCTGGCGCACGGCTTCAACCTGGTCTCGAGCTACCAGCCCGGGGGCTGGTTCTGGCCGTTCCAGTGGATCGAGGGTGCATGGCTCCTGATGCTCTCCGTGCTCCTCGGCGCCTCGGCGGTCTGGCTGGTCCGACGGCGGGCGACCTGACGGGCGCCGGAACCGACTCGTTAGCCAGCGCTCAGGCTGGTGCGCCGGACCAGCCACCACACGACGGCGACGGCGATCGCGCCGAGGGCGAAATAGCCGCAGGCCAGGATGAGGTGGAACTCGGGAATCCGGCTCCCCGGCTGATAGCGCAGGGCTTCCATGAAGTGGTGTTGCGCCACGCACTGGGCGTCGAGAGACCCGCCGTTGGCGGACGGGCACAGCGACTGCACGGCGGCGATGTTAATGGCGTGGCCGGACGCGTCGTAGATCGTGTCCGCACCCTTGTGGATGACCAGGATGTTGGCGCCCAGCCGGGAGGTGAAGTCCTGGTTGCCGCTGAGGGGGACCAGGGCTGTCAGCGGCGTCATCAGGGACGGATACTGCCACAAGACAAGGAAGAGGACGGCGATGTACCCGGTGAGCGCGGTGAAGATGGCGGGCAGGGTGCGGCGGTACGCGGCGCCCAGCGCTACGCCGACGGCGAGCCACGCCACGGTCTGCACCGCCAGCGGCAGCATGCCGGTGACCAGGAGCGCGGCGCCGCCGAACAGGGAGAAAAAGCTCTTCCCGGTCGCGATGCTCACCACGTGGGCCAGGTGCCCGGCGGCGGCGGACACCGCCGCTCCCGCCACTGCGGTCAGGACGCCGAGCATCGCGAACTTGGTCCACAGCCAGCGCTGCGGGGTGATGTCCTGACTCCAGGCCAGCAGCAGGGTGCGCTGCTCGTGTTCGCGAGCCAGCAGCGGGGTGCCGAGGAACACGCCGGTCAGCAACGGCAGGAACGTCACGATGACGGTGAGGTAGATCGACAGATTGGTGAGTCCGAAGAAGCCTGTGAGGGGCGCGGCCTCGGCCGAGCCGGGCGGGCAGGCCGTGTTCCCGCACTGGTGGTTGATCGTCGCGATGCGCGCGGCGACGTAGAGCATGGAACCGGTGACCACGCCGGCGACTGCCAGGCCCGCGACGATGACCGCGCGGTGCTGACGCCAGGTGAGCCAGACCAGGTCGGTCAGGCGCGCGCCGCCGCGTCCCTGGCCGCGGTATGCCGCAGGGGTGGCAGTACCAGGTGTGCTCAGCGCGCTCATACGGCGGCCTCCAGGGCTCGGGGCGGCTTCGCGGACGTCTTGAGGTAGGTGATGGTCAGTTCCTCGAGGGTCAGCGGCCCGCTGCTCCAGCCCGGGGCGACAGCGGAGGGCACGGCCTGGCTGGGCAGCCGGACGATGAAGGTGGACTGGCGTGCGGTGTGCTGGGCCCGGACGATCTGGCCGGGGCACGGTGGCAGGTCCGCGCGGGGGCCTGCCAGCCGTACATGGCCGGCGAGCAGTTCCTCGATGTCGCCGGCCAGCACCGGCCGGCCCGCGGCCAACAGCAGCAGGTACTCGCCAACCCCGGCGAGCTCGGCGACGATGTGGGTGGAAAGGATCACGGTCATGCCGCTGTCGGCGACCTCGGCTATCAGCTCCCCGGTGACCTCGCTGCGGGCGACCGGGTCCAGGTTCGCCAGCGGCTCATCCAGCAGCAGCACATCAGGGCTGCTGCCGAGCGCGACCGCGAGGGCGACCTGGGCGCGCTGCCCGCCGGACAGCCGGCCGCAGCGCCGCCCGAGCGGCACCTCGAAGCGATCGAGCCAGTTCACCGCCCGCCGCTGGTCCCAGACGCGGTTGGTGTGCTGCCCGAAATTCAGCATGTCGGCGACGGTGAAGTCGCGGTAGAGCGGCTTGTCCTGGGCGAGGATGGCGACTCGGTACGCGGTGCCGCCCGGGCGGGGCCGGCGGCGCGCTTCAACGCGTTGCCCGCCCGCCAGGACCTCACCGCTGGTGGTCGGCAGCAGCCCGGCGGCGATGCTCATCAGCGTGGACTTGCCCGCGCCGTTGGCCCCGACCAGCGCGATGATGCGGTGCGCGGGCAGCCGGAAACTGCACTCACTCAGCGCCACCACATCGCGGTAGCGCTTGGTCAGGCCCCTGGCCTCCAGGGCGACCGGCTCCTCGCTCACGCCGCACCTCCGATCCCGGCGGCACGCGGTGCCGCTTCCGCACCGGCGGCCCGCCGCGCCGGACCGGGATCTGCGGCTCGTGGCGCGCCCGCTGCCTGCTGGGCGAGCACGGAGGCCACAAGCGCCTGGACGTCCTCGTCTTCGAGTCCTGCCTCGCGCGCCTGATCCAGCCAGCGTGACAAACCGCCCCGCAGCCGGGCCATGACGTGGGGATCAGCAGATCCCAGAGTGCCGGTGACGAACGTCCCAGAACCCTGCCGGGACTCGGCGAGCCCGGACATCTCCAGCTCGCGATACGCCTTGAGCACGGTGGCCGCATTCACCGTGCACGAGGTGACGACCTCTCGCACGGTTGGCAGCCGGTCACCGGGATGTAGCAGACCCAGCCGCATCGCCTCCCGCACCTGGCGCACCAGCTGCGCATAGACGGGCACGCTGCCCGTCTTATCGACATGGAAGTCGATCACACTGCACGTCCCTTCCCGGGCTGGACCGGCCAAGAAATTGTTATGGTTATGTATAACACTGAATGACTTGCGGGCGCAAGCCGACCACTCGGGCCGGGCACACGCCCCCGAGTCCCGTCGCCTGATCGGCGCCGTGAACGGCGACCGTGTCAAGCTATGAGGTGGGCGGCGAATGGCTCACCGGATCGTCGCCGGTACCGCTAGCCTGCGCTACGTGACGATCCACGCCGATAATCCGGCTGGCCGCCTGCACCAGCTTATGAGCCGGGTTCGGGCGAAGCCCGATGGACAAAACGTCCCTCGGGTATGGGGGGAGATACTTGGCGTCGGAGACGATTGGCCTGAGCTCCTTCGGCTTTTTGCCTTCGTAGCTGGCCTGCCGAAGGAGATTCTGGGCGAACTCGATCACATTGATCGCACTGCCTACCCCGTTGAGCTAGCACGTCGATGGCACGGACCGATCAACGAGGCGCCAGCCGTCGATTTTGCACGAGGTGTCCAGATTCATCACGTCAAGGCGAAGTTCGACGGCGAATCGCTGGCCTACCTGGAGCTGTGCGATGACGTGCTGCATCGACACCGTCGAGGGATAAGCCCCGACCAACCCGACCTTGGCCGCATCAGAGCGAAGATCGGCGACCTCCGGGCCCGACCTCGATGCTTATCCGGCCATCGACCTCGACGTGCTTGAGTTCCTCCAGCAACACGTCCGCGAAATGGAGCGGGCGCTTCGAGAAGTGCCGATACGCGGATCTGACGGTATCCGCGAGGCTTACGAACGCGCCATGGCCGATGTGTACGTACTGCGCCCAGAGATGGTCGAGCGGGCCGGGCCCACACGACGAGAGTTGCTGTACCAGATGCTCGGGGCGGCCGGCGCTACCCTGAGCGTTGTCGGCGGAGCGCTGTCGCTGGAGGCGGCGATCATAACGAGACCGGCAAATGGCGAGCAGGTACCGCGCGAGCGCCATATCCCTCATCAGGAGCGTCATGCGCTCACGGGACCCCAGCCGACGCCCGTCTGCGGTTCTGGGACCAGCCAGCCAGTGGCGTCCAAGGGGCCCACCCGTAGAATGATCAGTAGGCGCACATGGTCCCGCCAGCCGTCGAGCTGGTGCCCCAGGCCGTCAAGGGGACCGCGCCGAGCCCGACCGCCAGCATCACGCTGGTGCCTTCGAGGCCGCAATGGTCGCACGGGCAACCCAACTAACCCATTGCTGACACCGCCTGCCCAAGGAGGCTGCCGTGCCGGGCCTGATGCGCCGATCCCGCGCCGCCGAGGTGCTCGACGTGAGCGAGCGCACGATCCGCCGCTGGGGCGCCGCCGGCTTGCTTGAGGAACGCCACCTGGCAGCACACAGCATGCGCGTCACGGCGGACAGCGTCCGCGCCCTGATCGCAGAGACCGAGGGTCAGCAGGACAAAGATGACGCTGTGACCGCAGGAAGCGGCTAATGGCGGAGACCTGCGCTAAGCAGGAGATGACAGCGGCCTGGCAACGGCCGTCAGTCTCCGTAAGGGTCCGGTCCCCACGAGCCGTAACGGAGCCGGGCAACCTCGTCCGCCCACGGGTCAACCAGGCCGATCAACACGTCCGCCCGGGCGGTCCCGAGCTGGGGGCCGACCTGGTATTGCAGCCATTCGAGGCCGTCGGTATGAGGGCTGTCGGGGCGGTCAGGGCTGATGGCGCCGGCGGTCATGGTCGCGTAGAGCGGCGGCCCGGGGTGCGCGATCGTGTGTACAGCGGAGAGCAGCATGACCATCGACGCGGCGCTAACCCCGGCGAGCGCCGTCCACGTGAGCGGCCTACTGACCTCGAACGGGACGCAACTCTCGCCGAGCCGTAGCGGCACCACAGCGGCAGGGGGCTCGAGGCGGGCGACCTTCGCGTGGATCTTCCGCGCTGCTTGCCGCCGTCGGCGCCGAGCGCGCTTGCTGCTTGCCATGGCCTCATGATCTCGCGAATGTGGGCGGCAGTGTCGGATCCGGTTGAGTGTGTCGCCTTGGTCCCTGTGCACGGCTTATAGGGGTGCAGCGGCGGGGTCGTGCCGGGAGCCCGGCCGTGCCGGTCTCCAATCTCCCGGCACGGCGGGAGGGACCGGGTTACCCCGCCGCGGCACCGTGCCCGGACGGGGGTGGCCCGTCCGGGAGTCAGGGCGTCAGCGAGGGCCGGATGCCGGCGATGCCATCGCGGATGTCTTGCGCGTTGTCGCCGTGGATGAAGGTGTTCGTTCCGCGAAGCCGACCGTGCCAGCACGAGTTCAGGCCAACCCACACGACCCAGTCGGGGTGATCCTCCATGATCTTGCACGCTTCCGGCGGCGTCTTCACCTCGTCGCGCGGGGCTGCGTTCCGAGCTGTCATGTGAAGCTCCGTCCTGGGCTGCTGGGCTCGTCACCCGAAGCCAACCCCCGGCACGGCGTATCGTGTAGTCGTTGACCTGTGGTCTCGTGGCCGGTCAACAGGACAACGGCGGGATGGATGCGCGGTGAGCGAGTTCGGGAACGAGGTCCGGCGGCTGCTCGCAGAGCGAGGCTTGAGCCTGCACCAGGCGGCCAAGGTGACGCACTACGACGTTTCCTACCTGAGCAAGGTCGTCAACGGTCACAAACCCGGCTCCCGCGACCTGGCCGAGGCCCTCGACAGAGCGCTCGACGCGGACGGCGCGTTAGCGGCCATGGCCCCCGACCAGCCCATCCGGATCATCGCGGGCGACGACGAAGCCGACGCCTGGGAGCTGGCCCGCCTGGCCGAGGCCACCGACGTGGGCGCGGGGACGCTCGAGCGGATCGAGCAGGCCGTGGACGACCTGGCCGTGGCCTACCACGGCACGCCGCCTGCGGAGCTGCTGGCGCGGGTCCGTCTGCACCTGGGCTACGTCACGCGGCTGCTGGACGCGCGCAAGACCCTGGCCGAGCATCGCCGACTGCTGGCCGCGGGCGGGTGGTTGTCCCTGCTCGCCGCGACGTGCGCGATCGACCTTGGCCGCTGGGATGCGGCGTCAGCGCGGCTGCGTACCGCGGCGCAGCTGGCCCGCGAGACCGGGCATGCCGAGATGGCGGCCTGGTGCCTGGAAACCCGGGCGTGGCAGGTGCTCACCGTCGGCGACTACCGGGCCGCGGCCGAGTTGGCGCGCGACGCCCAGCGAGTGGCACCGCACGGCAGCAGCGCCCACATCCAGGCCACCGCGCAGGAAGGCCGCGCGTTCGCGCGCCTCGGCGACTCCGGCCGCGCAGGCGCCTATGACGCGCTGGGCCGGGTTGAGGCGCTCGTCGCCCCGCTCGCGATGCCCGACCAGCCCGAGCACCACTACCGGTACGACCCGGCCAAGTCCGAGGCGTACACGGCCACCACGCTGTCATGGCTCGGCGACCCGGCCGGCGAGCGTGTCGCACGCAGCGTCCTCGCCCGGCTGGAGTCGTCGACGGCAGGGCCGCCCCGGCCGCGGCGGGCGGCGTCCGCGCGAATCGACCTGTCCCTCGCGCTGCTCGGCACAGGCAAGCCAGACGAGGCCGGAGACGTCGCGATACAGGCCATCACGTCGGGCCGACTCGTGCCGTCGAACTACTGGCGTGCCCAGGAGGTCGTCGAGGCGATCGAAGCCGCCGGGCCCGGCGGGGTGGCGGTTCTCCGCGAGGCATATCAGGAGTTCTGCGTCGTAGGCGGGGTCGTAGGGCGGGAGATTACCGGGCCAGTGCCCAAATAAGAGCGCCGAGCGCCTCGCCAACGGGAGTGAGGCCGCTCGAGACTCCGTTCCGATCAGCGCCTGGGTCGCCAAGGTGCGCGCGCGAGTACGAGCCCGCGCACTTCGCTGGCGTTGCCCTCTTCGAGCAGACAGTCCGCGACCGCATCAAGCTGGCTCCCGGTGGTACAAACGTCGTCGAAGATGAGGATGCTGCGCCCCTCGGTAACAGCGCGGTCTGGGATCCTCAGAAGTCGGCGCAGTTTTGCTGCCGCAGAGCGCTTTGCCGCCGCGGTCCGTCCTGCCGACCTCTCCGTTTCGCCGGTCTTGATGACCGCGGGTGGATCGTAGACGTCGAACGCCCAACGCTGCTCGACATCGTCCACGGCAGCTGATTCGACGATCCGCTCGATGTGGCCGGTCGCTGCAGGTCTCTCCCCGGTGTAGGTGGGATTGGCGACGATGAGGTCAGGTGGGTCGTCGTCGGCATTGGCTTCGAGCCATCCCACGAGTAGTCGACCGAAGATCAACGACCAGCCAGTCATGTCTTCGTACTTGTACCGGTGGATCCTGACCTTCAGCGCGCCCGACAGGTAGGCAATGGCGTCGATCCGGTCGATCCGGCGGTGCGGATCGTCGCACAGCCAGTTGGGGCATATGCCGTCGGCGCCGAGGATCTGACTGCATACCCGGCAGGCTCCGGGCCCGATGCCTTCCAGGGTTTTGCTGGCACAAGCAACGCAGATCCGGGCCGGGCCCATACGCATGTACGGACAGGGGCGACATTGCGGGAAGCCAAGAGGCTCTCCAGCAGGCAATTCGACAGATCGGGTCATCTGCGTCACTGGAAGGACAGGGCCAGCTGGCCTTGCTGTTCGGTGGCCTGCCGGACGCGCTCGGGCGCGGCCAGGCGCGTGATTACCTCGTCGACGTCGGCCACCTCAATCGCGCCGCGCCGACGCACGTAATCGCTCGCCCATGGCTGGCTCGTGACCAAGGACTGCACCAGGAAGACCTTCTTGCCGTGCTCGATGGCCAGGCGTGCCTGCATCTTGGCACCCGAGGTCGAGCTGGCCTCGATCACAACAGTGCCTTGGCTGATTCCCGAGGTCACCACGTTGCGCCGCGGAAAGGTGTCCCTACCCGGAGGACGTGTCGGCCAGAACTGGGACACCAACGCCCCGCTCGCTGTGATTTCCTCGGCCAGATCTCGGTTCTCTGTCGGATAGCACACGGTGATCCCGGTCCCGAACACCGCGATGGTCCGGCCTCCGGCCGCGAGCGCAGCCCGATGCGCTGCTGTGTCGATGCCCCGGGCCAAGCCGGAGATCACCGTCACATTCTGCTCGGCGAGTAGCCGCGACATGCGGGTGGATCGGTCAATGCCGAGTTCGGTCGCTCCGCGTGTACCGACCACGGCTACCGAGCGGGCGTCCTCCTCGCGGAGCTCGCCTCGGTAAAACAAGAATGGCGGGAGATTTGGGATGAGCCGCAGGTTCGCCGGGTAGCCATCGTCCATTACGGTCACAAGGCGTGCGCCAGCCGCCTCGGCTGCCTCAAGCTCGCTATCGACCCGTTGAGTCAGATGCGATGATTCGCGGAGGGCCTTGCGCAGGAGCGGCAATGAGCGCTTCGCCGCAGCTGACTTCTCAAGCACGATCCCCTGCAGCAACTCGTCGAGCCCATTCGGATCCTGGGCCTGACGTGCGATGACGTTCCAGTCGATGCTCTCCCGCTCGAACCGGATCGCGCACAGCTCAAGCAACTGATGCTGCTTTTCGGTGACGTCCATGCTACTCCTGGCTATCGAACACTTGTTCGCATGGGCTTAGTCTGCATCATCTCAGCGAGTCTGGCACAGAGCAAGCGTGACACGCCCGGTCGGTGCTGTCCGATCGGGAACTGTGACCGTAATGCCTGCGTGGCGGGCGCCCAAGCACTGGGTGATGCGGAAGGTAGGCGCCCGGCTCCCGTGAATATGCCGGGCGTCCCTGCCTCCGCGTGTGGCGGGCTTCCCACCCCCCGATGGCCCGGCGCTGGCCGGCGGTCATGATCCGGGCCCGCCAGCAACCATCGAAGCTAGCCGATGCGAGCGGGGACGGCATGCGCATGTTGTGCAGATGGTGTGAAGATCCTTGTTCCCGTCGGTTCGCATCATGCCTGGTGACGCGCGCTCGTCGCAGCGGATATCAGCCGGGGCTGCGGCCACGCGTGGGGACCTCGGCCGACAGCGTGGTTAGGCGGATCGACCGCTCGGGCTGGCTGGCGGGGAGACCCAGCCGTCAGGTATCTGCCCCCCGACGTCGCGGAAACGGCCTAGGACCTGCTTGCCAAGTTCGGTGGGTGACCAGCTCGGCGTTGGCGGCATGTTGTGGATTCTCGTAGATCGGGGTTGGGGGGATGGCGTGAGATCGTCATTTCGGGTTGCCTCTCCGTGTCGGCGGATGGGTGGCCAAGGACCGCCGGGTGCGTCGTAAGCGCATGCGGCGGCCCGCGTTCGTTAACTGGCTAAAGACATGCCGAAGAGACGCGGCGCGGGTGCGCGCGCGTCAGGATGGTGGTGTTGAGCGGCCGCGTGCGCGCAATGTGCGCGCAGGCAGGCTCAGCGAGCAGAAGGCAGCAGCTCTCCAGTGATCTTGTCCTGGAGAAACCGCTGCTCAGAGAGCGGAGGCTCGGGGATTTGAACCCCGGATGGGCGCGAACCCAAACCGCATTAGCAGTGCGGCGCCATAGACCGGACTAGGCGAAGCCTCCCGACAACCCGGTGGGTCCGCCCTAGG
>Ga0335073_10016360_pt1 | contig 10359 bp, 5 predicted proteins | sample Lox_Sample_22_FD_207093 | JGI IMG/M metagenome (GOLD analysis project Ga0335073, IMG submission 207093) | Soil microbial communities from Loxahatchee National Wildlife Refuge, Florida, United States - Lox_Sample_2.2 | ecosystem: Environmental > Terrestrial > Soil > Wetlands | place: USA: Florida... | reverse complement strand
AGGCGCCGCGCGAGTCGTCCGGTGCGCGACAAGCGCGCCGGCGAGCCCCACCGCAACACAGATTAAAAGGAGCTGGCGGCCCCGGTTCGCGATCCCCATCCGATCAGGTTAGCGGGTGGGCGATGCTCACGCCAGTGATCGAGCTGCCGGCCCTGCCGAGGCTCGACTCAATTGCGCTGCTGCAGCACGAACTTGCGTAGTGCGTTGGCGAAGCGGGCGCGATTCGCATCGTCCCCGTACACCTCGTGACCCGCAGCGAACTGCAGAAAGGTCAGCCGCCCTGCAGGCACTCCCGCATGTACAAATCCCCATTCATCGTCGCCCCCCGCGAGGTCGTAAAACCCCGACACGGCCAGCAGGCGCACGCGAGCGTCCTGCCGCAAGCGTGCCGCGATCAGGCTCGCGGTGTCGGCGCCGTGATCGTACTTCCACGCCACATTCGCGCTGAAGTTCACGCCGATGTACGGGTCCCCCGAGGGGAACCTCAGCAGGTCGCGCAGGTACTGGCCGACCGCCGGGCTTGCAACCGCTCCCAGCGCGGCGGCCGTAGGCTTCGCGCTCGTATGCGCCTGGGGCTTGACGACCCCCAGCGCCGGATCGTCAATCGCGCCCGCCGCGTTGGTGACCAGCGCGGAGGTTGCACGTACATCCAGGAGTCCCGTTCGCAGCCCCTGGTCCTTCAGCAGGTTGAACATGTAAATGTTCAAGCTGATCCTCAGACGGTGAGCCTCGATCAGCGCCGCCGGGAGGCCGATGTAGGCTGCCAGCTCTTCGGCGATGCGGTGGCGCTCCGGGGCAGGAAGCGACTTCCCACGGGCGAGCGCCGCTGCATAGCGCGTGCGCGCGAAATTCCTGGCCTGGTCAACCACCTCTTGCACGGTGCGCCCGCGACGGTCGATCTTATCGTGGAAGTAGGCGCCGGCCGCCATGGAGGCAATCGAGGCGACATAGACGGCATTCGGTCCGGAGTCCTCGCGACCGCCGCCAGAGACCAGAATGAGGCCATCGAAGCGCAGTTGCGGACAATATTTGAGAATGAGTCCGACCCGCGTGGTGCCATAGCTCTCCCCGGTGAGAAAGCGTGGCGAGCTGCCACGGTGATGCAGCTGCAGCCAGTCCGCGATCACCTGCCCCACGGCGATGGCATCGCGCCTGCCGTCGTACCACTGTTTGGGATCGACGCCCGGCAGTGCGCGAGAGAAGCCTGTCGAGACCGGGTCGATGAAGACCAGATCGAAGTCAGCGATGGGACTGTCCGGGTTCTCGCCAAAGTTGGCGGAGCTGCGGTCACCGGCACCCCTCGCGGTGCGGCGCACCGGCCCCAGCGCGCTCATGTGCAGCGGAGACGAGGATGCCCCCGGACCGCCATTGAAGAGGAACATGACCGGCCGCTGCGTCGCGTTCTGAATCCCATCGCGGGTATAGGCAATCGTGACGACCGCCGCCCCGGGCTTGCCATCCGCGCCATCGATGATGTCATCCGCCACCGTCGCGGTGTACTGGACGTGCCGCCCGCCGACGGTGATCTCGTGATCGGTGACCGCCCTGCGGGGCGCGGTGGCCGAGACACCCCGCGAGGAGAGCGTCGCGCCGCCCTGCGCCTGTGCCCGCGGCGCCGTCGCAACGCACAGCAGCCCCAGAACTGCAATCGTGCAACAGGCCCGCATCAATGGGCTCCCGATAGAAAGGACCGCAGGTCGCGCATGAGCTCCTGGGTGGGCTCGGCGCCGAGGTAAGCCATATGACCGGACGCGTAGTACTTGAAGAACGTTCGATCGCGGGGCAGGTCAACGTGACTCAAGGCGTACTCTGCCGCACCGAACGGCGTCACCAGGTCGTAGTATCCGGCACCCACCATCAGCCTCATGGCCGGAGTACGGCGCATCGCGGCAGCGAGGTCCGCGGCATAGGGTCCCTCCTCTCCCCGAGCCCCATACTTCCAGTGAGCGTTCACGTCGCGGAAAGCGATGACCTGATAGCTCTCCTGCAGCGGAATGCGAAGCTCATCATGCAGATACTCATGGAAGGCAGTGACGAAGGCGGGCACGTATTGGGCCATGGCAGGGTCGTCCGCTACCGGATCGGAACCCGCGCCGCGACTGGCGAGCACATAGCGAGCGTCATAGCGGCCGAGCTGCAGATGCCTGTCGCGCAGCAACTCCCCTGCGAACTCCTCGGCCGATATGCGCAGGTCGCTCTTGAGAATGTCATCCTCCGATAGACCGATGAGCGCCGACATGCGCCTGGCAATCGACTGACGCTGCTCTGCGGTCAACCGGGTACCCGCGTAGAGCGCCGCCCCATAATCGGCCGCCGCGAATTGCCGCGCCTCCTGGATGAAGCCCTCGAAGGTTCGGCCCGCCTTGTCGACCTTTCCGTGATACCAGGCAACCGCCGCGAGCGAGGGCAGGAGCGACTGCAACGCCACCTCACCGCCGCCACCGCCGAGCGCGGTACCGAGAAGAATCGCGCCATTGAAGGTGATCGCCGGCAGCTGCTCACCGGCGAAGGGCCCCCCAAACGCCACCTTCAGCAGCTCGCAGACGCGAATCGTGCCGTAGCTCTCCCCGAGCACGAACTTGGGCGAGCTCCAGCGATGGTGCTGAGTGAGCCATGCCTCGATGAACTCGGCCGTGGCCCTCGCATCCTCGTCGACACCGTAGTACTGCTCGGGCTTGCCACCGGGCAGCAGATGGCTGAAGCCCGTTCCTACCGGGTCGATGAACACCAGATCCGTCACATCGAGAGGGCTGAGTGGATTGGCCCGCATCTGCGGAAAAGGCCCCACTGTTCGCGGATGCGCGGTGTCCGAACCGAGATCGACGATGCGCGGCCCCATGGCGCCCACGTGAATCCAGAGTGAAGAGGAGCCCGGCCCACCGTTGAAGATGAAGGTGACCGGCCGTGTGCTCGCGTCCCTGACTCCCTGGCGCAGGTAGGAGAAGGCGAAAATCGTCGCGGTGGGACGACCGGTTGCGGCACCCAGAAAGGTATCGGCCGCCGTGACAGTGTACGTCACCGTAGTGGCTCCGAACGTCCCGGTATGGGTGCTCTCAAAGCTTCGCGGCGCGGGCGAAGCCTCCGGAGAGCCACCCGGCGCCGTTTGCGCCCGAGGCGCGCCCGATACGCCCATCAGGGTCGAAAGCAGGAAGCCCGCTGCAACCAGCGCGGCCACTCGAATCCCTCCGTCATGCATCTGGCACCTCGTCATTCTCAGGCCCGCCTGGGCGGGCTCGATGTTAGCTCCGCCGTCTGCATTGGCGATCCGCCACCCGCGGCACACGTCGCCACTGATACGCCTCGACCGCCTCGCCACGGGGCAGGTACGTGACGGCCAGAGTCTGAGCTCCACGGCGCAGCTGCAGGCTGAGCGTCCCCTGCTGATCGGCCTGCACGTTGTCCTGGGGCACGGGGTGCAGGATCTCATCCCCGTCGCGCACTCCTGCAAGTGCCGCAGCGGATCCTGCGATGAGCCCGCGCACGATGCGGGGCTGCGTGATGAGTGTGGCCGGATCGAATCCGAGCTGATAGCGGCGCAGGAGCGCCGTCGTGCGCTCGAAGCAGGGTCCGAACCCCCCCGAAGCCGGGAGCACTGTCGCACCCGCGAGCATGGCCCGTAGAGCGGCGGGCCCCTCCGGACCGAGCTGTGCACGCAGCAACGCTACCCAGGCATCGAGATCCATGGCCTCGCCGGAGCGCCGCCGCTGCAGCATCGCAAGGACGAGGTCGTCGAGCGAGCGAGCGCCGTGGGACGCCGCGAGCACTGCGCTATTGACCGTCGCAAAGTAGAGCGACCCACGGTCGTAGGGCAGCACGCGGATGCGCGTATCGCGCCAGAAGCCCTCGGGAATCTCGGCATTGGGCGTGTGAATCAGGGCGTCCGTGTAGTAACGGGCGGCGGTGGCGTTGAGATCCTGGAGAAACTCCGTGGGAGTGAAGGCGCCCGAGCGCAACGGGAGCTCACGCTCGTAGTACACCGCGAGTCCCTCACCGAACCAGGATGAGGCGAGGCCCTGCGGCTCATCGAGCGATTGCACCCACGTGTGAAGCATCTCGTGTGCGGTCACGGTTCTGAGCTCGTCCGCTTGGGTTCGCGGTCCGTAGGTCACGAGGAACGAATGCAAGAGCCCGATGCCCGAGCCTGCGGTGATGGGGTTGGACCGCGCGAAGACAATGTACGTCGCATCGCTCGAGTCGTGGAAGAACCGCTCGTAGTAGGCGTGCAGGTGCTCGGTCCACCCCATCATGCCCGCGATGTCGTAGGGCGGCGCGCCCTCCCAGACTCCAAGAAACACGGCTCGCGGCGGCAGACCCGCCGGGTAGTGTCCCACTCGTCCGCCCATGAAGTACGCGAGGCTCAGGCGCTCGATGGGACCGGCATCGACCGTTACGTCACCGACTCCGAAGCTCGAGACCCCCAGGCCATCGCGGCCGAGTGCGGCGAGGTGCCAGCGAATCTGGAGCTTGTACGCCCCGGGCGCCTCGGGCTGCAGGATGAACATCGAGCCCAGGCCCGAGAAGGCCCCTGCCTCGCTGCGCAGCTCGTAGGCGGGCGCCGCCCCGCGATCGTTGGGTAGATCCGAGATAGGGACGCGATAGCGCACGATGAGATCGCCCGAGACGGAGCGTCGTGGGCTCCAGACACGCTCGATATTCGCGCCCGACCCGCTGCTGTCCGCGGCCAGCTCGAGCGGGCCGTGTGCGTCCCTCGCAGTCAAGCGCTCGAGTTTGTCCGCAACGCCCTGAACGTTATCGAGCACGAGCGGCAGATGCATGAGCGGTGCCCCACGCGGCGCGCGCAAGCCCTCGAAGCGCAGCTGCACCTCGATCCAGGGGATCCGGCCCGAGGGATCCGGCACGGGCGCCGAGATCGCAATGTCGATGGACCGGTCGCCCGCGGGCGAGGTCACCGGCCCGGCGGTCGCATTGGACACTGCAAGCAGAGCGAGCACGGCCAGCGACATCCTCATCGCCGGCCGCCTCTCAATCGTGCAGGTTAAATCCGACGAAGAAGCGCCGACCGAGAATGTCTCCGTAGCTGATGCTCGGGAACGAGGGATACTCGTTGGTCAGATTGATGATGCCGGCGCGCAGCGTCAGATAATTCGTCACGTCGTACAGCACCGAAAGATTGTGCTGGAGGTTCGAAGCGTAATAAAGGTACTGCGTGTTCTGGGCGTTGTCTCCGGGGGCGGCCAGCGCGTGCGACATCCCGTACAGATCATAGGTGACGTGCACCGGCCCGAGGCTGTATCCCGCGTCGAACCGCCCCACCCAGTGGGGATCGAGCGCCGTACCCGCGTACGGCGTGACCGTCTCGGCGACGTACAGGGTGTTGTTCTCGTTGTGCGTCATCTCGAGGTTCAGATCGAAATGATGGCGCTCCAGTAGTGCGAACGTGTAATGCAGGTTATAGGTCTCGCCCCGGTAGGTCTGCAGTCCCGCGTTCACGAAACTCGAGACCGCAGTGACAATGTCCCCGTTGCTGTCGCGCGCGATGGTGTTGCAGTAGGCGGCCGGCTGGGGAGTGCTGTCGAAGCAGGCCGACAGGTAATTCGCAGGCGTGAACGCCGTGATGGCGTTCGTGAGCCTGATCTCGATCCGATCCGCAACCAGGGTGAGCCCGGGAAGGAACTGCGGCTGCAGGACCATGCCTACCGTCCAGGTATGGGAGATCTCATTCTCCAGATTCGGGTTGCCCTCGGTCGTCACATCGGCAGTGCTGAAGTTCGTCGCCGGATCCTCGAACCCAGCGAGCCCGTGGCCGCCGTTGTAGGTGGGATGAGCGGCGAACAGTGCCTCGCAATTCGCGAGCCGCGCGGCCGGATCGATTCCAGAGCTGATGAACCGCTCATCGCACGGATCGGCCCCGACCGCATTCAGCGCGGTGACGGCAGGCTCGAACAGCTCGTTCAAGTTCGGCACGCGGAAGTTCGTGCCGTGCGAGGCGCGCAGCGTGATGCCCGGAACGACGGTCCAGCGCAGCCCGCTATCCCAGAGATTCGCGCTCCCGGCGATCGAGTTGTCCACGAACCGGTAGGCGCCGTGCAGCTCCAGCGCATCGACGCCAGGAAGCGTGAAGTCCTTCCCGAGGATCGGGACGAGAAGCTCCCCGGAGAGCTCGTTGTCCGAGTATGACCCGTACGTCGGTGGGGTGGGCGCGCCTCCGGGCCCAAGCCCGAGGGCCGTATCCTCGAGCGGGTCGAAGTTCGCCGTGTCCGTACGCCGCTCGTAGGTCGCATCGAACTTCAACGGTCCCGCGGGCATGGCGACGACCGGTCCGCTGATCGTGCCGAGCACATCATCCTCCTTGAGAAACTGATTGAGGCCGAACAGCCCGCTCACGTAGCCCTGGGCAGCCGCGCTTACCGGGGCGGTCCCGAACGGATCCAGCGGAACGCACGCAGGATCGGTCACGGCCGAGGCATTGATGCCGCAGACGATCTGCCCAGCCGAGTTCCTCTCGGCGTCGATCGCATTGTTGAACCGATAGCTCACCACGTTGTAGGAGCCATTCTCGTTCTGCGTGTAGCCGCGGCTCGCGGAGACCTCCCAGTAGTAATCCCCCGGCCGCAGGTTGAACGAGCCGTCCACGGCCAAGAGCGCGCGCATCGACTGGGTATCCGTGGTCACCGCATCGCTCGGGATGAGATTGGCCCAGAACTTCGACAGCCCGACGAGCGAGGTCGGCAGCGGCGCACCGCCGAGCCACGCATCGCCGAGACCCGGCCCAAGTGTCGTGTTGAGGTAGTTGGCGATCGTGCTGGCGGCTGATGCCGGAAGATAGGGGTTCGAGGCGAGGATGGGGATCGCTCCCGCGCCCGAGGCGGCCGTGTTCAGCACCGTGAAGCTCGGCTGAGAGCCGAGCGGATCGGTTCCGATCGTGTGGCCATAGGCAAGCTCGGTCGAGACCTTGATGTCCGGTGTCACATCGAAGTGTGCCAGCACCGTGGCGTTGTAGCGCTGTACTCCGGAGTACAGCGAGCCGAGATCCTCGTAGGGGTAGCCGTCGCCCCCGCTTGCGAAGGGAATTCCGACGAACGCCTGATTGGGCCCGGTGCCGGGGGGAAACCCCCCGATGTTGTATGGAACGAGCCCACTGCCTGCGGTGTTGAACTGCAGCGGCATGCCACCCGGATAGTGCACCCCGTTTCCGGTCACGAGGAATGCCCCGCCGAAAGCCGCCTGGTAGGGTGCACCGGGAGGCACCACGAACGGCACGCCGTTGTTGCTGAACTCCCAGAAGGCACCGTTCGTCAGGAAATAGTTGGGATAGATGCCATCGCTGTTGGGTCCGGTGTAGCGCGGGTCGGCATCCGGGATGAGACTCATGCCGGGCACGTAATTGCGCTGGGATTGCAGGAGCGGCTGGCTCTTAGCCCACTCGAGGTCCGCAGCGATATTGCCGCGGTCGTCCATGAAGTTCGTGCCCAGAGTCGCGCGGACGCTGTCTTGCGGATAGTCATCGTGGGTGGTCTGTCCGGTCTGGGCGTCCAGCTGCACGCCCGTGAAGTGGTCCTTGAGGATATAGTTGACCACGCCGGCGATCGCATCCGAGCCGTACACGACCGAGCCGCCCGCATCGGCGACCTCCACCCGGTCCAGCAAGCCGGTGGGAATCATGTTCGTGTCCACCACGTTGTCGCCGAGATTGACCACGCCGGTATCGGGCGGCGTTGCGACGCCGGAGCTCACCACTCGCCGGCCGTTGATCAGCGTCAGCGTGCGTCCAGCGCCGAGGTTGAAGAGGTTCGGGAAATCCTGCCCGCTGCCGCTGCTGCTGCCATCGTGGGGTGTGACGGCGAATTGCGGGCTGTTCACCGTCAACTCGTTCAGGGCATCGCCCACCTGGGTGTAGCCCCGATCGGTGAGCACGTCCGCATCGATGACGTTGAGCGGTGCGCTCGTCGTGGTGTCCGAGGCCTCCCGATGGATTCTCGAGCCGGTGACGACGACTTCCTCCGGCGCTTTCTCCTTCTTCTCATCTGCGGGAGTCGATGGGGGCGTAGTCTGGGTGCCTGAGGCGCCCGGAGCCTGCGCGTGAACACCCTGAATCCATAGTCCCAGAAGCGCGGCGCCGAGCATGCGTGCCGCGAGCTGACGATCGAGCAGAGAACAGGCCATTTTGACTCCCCGTCGAGGCCGCTCGTTCCGTGAGCTTCTGTGGAGCCCATCGCTAGAGATGCGCGCGCGAGCCGAGACCTCGATCAGGAGAGTATATGTTGGCCCGGGCGCAAATTTTTTTCGTAAACGAGCCGATTCCCGGCCCGCGTGCCTTCTTTATGCGGCGGGACACTCAATGACGCATTAAACATGTCAGTGCTCGGCCGCCCCGTCGGCAGTGATGAACTGCCGGACATCGCGCATGAGCTCGCGCAAGCTCGCCTGGATCGTATAGGCCATGTGGCCCCCCTGATAGAAATGCAGGGTCGTGCGATCTTTGGGCCAGCCGGACTGGTCGAGCGCCAGCTGAGCGGCCCCTACCGTCGTTTGTGTGTCCAGCCATCCATTTCCGATCATCACTCGGAAGCGCGGGCTGCTCGCAAAGACCGCGGACACGAGCGACATGTAGGGCCAGTCCGCGAACGGTGAGATGCCCGTGCCGTCCCACTTCCAGCGATCGAATCCCCGCACTGGACTCTGCGTGATGTATTCGCCCACGCGCCCGAGGCCGAGATCTTCATGCAGATAGGACTGGAAGGCCTTCTCGAACGCGCGGTAGGTCACCTCCGCCGGATCGTAATTGTTGGACCCGCCTGCCGGACCGACATACCGTCCGTCCGTCATGCCGAGAATCTCCTTCCGATCCCTGAAGAGCTCGCGCCGATAGAGCTCCTTGCTGATGCGCAGCGAGTGGGCTTGATACCAGCTCGCCGGAATTCCCGTGTAATCCTCCAGGCGCCTGGCGATGCGCTTCGCGGTAGATGCCGGGAGCGAGCTCCCCTGGTAGAGCGCGGTGAGGTAGTCGGTGCGCGCGAAAAGCTCCACGCTCGCGATGAACCTGTCGAAGCTTGCACCCGCGGTACGCGCCTTGCCGTGCGACCAGGCGATGGCTGCCAGCGTCGGCAGGGAAACCACGTAGCTCGTGACGTTTGCGGGGCGCTGCGAGAACTCGATGATGTTGAGCGCCTGCCCCATCAGCACGATACCCGCGAGCGGCACCGGAGCGGGGAGCTTTTGCAGCTGGCTGGCGGTTGCGGCGGCCCTCATCGTGCCATAGCTCTCCCCGAACAGATACTTCGGGGAGTCGAGCCGTTGATGCGCCTTGCACCACTCGACAATCAGCGCAGCCAGCTGCTGAGCGTCGGCCGTGACGGAAAAATAGCTCGTGGGGTCGATTCCAGGCAGCACGCGGCTGTAGCCCGTGCCGGCAGGATCGAAGAACACCAGGTCTGCGACGTCGAGCACCGTATAGGTGTTGTCTACCGTCTGGAACTTCGCCGGATCTGCGGCCAGATCATCCGGAATCGCCACGCGCTTGGGGCCGAATGCGCCCATGTGCAGAACCGACGACGGCGAGATCGGGCCGCCGTTGAAGACGAACAGCACGGGCCGCGACGGTGAGCTCCGACCGCTCGCCACGTAGGCGATCGTCACCAGGCGTGCGGCGGGCACTCCGGCGGTATTGGCGACGATGATGGGCTCGACGATCGCGTCGTAGTCCACACGCCTGCCGTTGAAGGTGCCGCTGTGATGGGTGATCACAGGTTCCTGCGGACCCGCGAGCTTGCTCGCAGCCGCTGCAGGCTCGCGCGACGCACTGGTGCTCGGCTGGCCGCAGGCCCAGCAAGTCTGCGCGAGCAGCAAGACCGTGCCCGCAACGCGCGTGAGCACTCTGAGCCGAGTCGGCATGGAAGTGGACCTCTATGGAACGGATGCGCGCAGCTTAGGGCTAGCGCGCCGCATTTCCCAGCTCAGCGCAGCTTCCGTGGCTTCAGCGGAATGGCCGTGGTGCCTTTGGCTTGCAGCAATGTCACGATCGAGCGGATATCCTGCACGCCCGGCAGCTTCATCAGCACCGAGAAGATGAACTCCTGATACCACAGCACATCCGGAGCGATGACCTTCATCATCACGTCCATCTCGCCAAATACCGTGTAGCACTCGAGGATCTCGGGGATACCCTCCACCTGACGGAAGAACTCCGCCCGTGACTCCTCGGTGAGCCGCGCCATCTTCGCCTGCGCGAAGATCTGAATCTGAAACCCGAGCTTCTGGCGGTCCACGATCGCGACCGTCGCCTTGATGTAGCCCTCTTCGCGCAGGCGCTGGATTCGCCGCCAGCACGGTGACTGCGATACACCCACACGCTCGGCAAGCTCAGCGGTCGACAACGAGGCGTCCTGCTGCAGCAGCCCG
>Ga0335073_10016357_pt1 | contig 10360 bp, 11 predicted proteins | sample Lox_Sample_22_FD_207093 | JGI IMG/M metagenome (GOLD analysis project Ga0335073, IMG submission 207093) | Soil microbial communities from Loxahatchee National Wildlife Refuge, Florida, United States - Lox_Sample_2.2 | ecosystem: Environmental > Terrestrial > Soil > Wetlands | place: USA... | reverse complement strand
TGGCGTCGGTGGCGGTGCCGACCGTGGAGCGCGGGTCGGAACCCATCCGCTGCTGGTCAACGATGATCGCGGTGGTCAGCCCTTCGAGCACGTCGACCTCGGGCCGCGCCAGCGTCGGCATGAAACCCTGCACGAAGGCGCTGTAGGTTTCGTTGATCAGCCGCTGCGACTCCGCGGCGATCGTGTCGAACACCAGAGAGCTCTTGCCTGAGCCGGAGACGCCCGTGAACACCGTCAGCCGGCGCTTCGGAATCTCGACGTTGACGTCCTTGAGGTTGTTCTGACGCGCGCCGTGCACGCGGATCACCTCATGCCGGTCGGCAACGTCCGGCGCCGCCGATGGCGTCTCCGCCGGAGTGGCCATGCTCTTCATGCCTCCATCTGTGCTGGTTGCCTTCGCCGCCGCGGCCGCGGCAACGCGAGGTCACTTGTCCTGGATCAGCCCTAGCTCGTTGCCGTCGGGGTCGGTGAAGGTGGCCACCATGCGGCCGCCACCGACATCGTGCGGGGCCTGCTTCACCGTGGCGCCCGCGGAGGTCACCTCGGCCAGCTTCGCCTCGATGTCCGCCACGTGCCAGAACGCCACCGGCGAGGTCATCCCCTGGTGTCCAGGGGGCGGCACCAGCCCGATCTGCTGGCCCGCGACCTCGAATCCGACGTAGTACGGCGCGTCGGCCGTCGGCGGCACCCCGAGCAGGGCGGAGTACACCGGCTTGGCCTTGGCCAGGTCGGACACGGGGTGCAGCACGGTCTTGATTCCCTCGTTAGCAGAGCCGGTCATGGTCACTCCTGAAGTCGTGGGTCAGATCGACCCGGTCGTGTCACGACCACGGCAGGGCGCGAACCAGGCAGTCAGAACCATAAGTTTGCACCCCCGCCGGGGAGTCGTGACGTTCATGACGGTCATGCTAGGCACGGCTTCGTGACCTGCGCTTCTTCAAAACTGCTCACTTCCGGCCGGCCCCGCCCGCCGCAGCGCGGCCGGCCGGGTAAAAAAGCGGCGCAGGGCGGGCGGGCAGTGATAACGACCTGGCCGGCGGGCAGGCTAGCAGGCAGCTATGAAAACTTGAACGTTCTGTTCGCGACCCCCCTCGGGGCCTACTAAAATCCTTTGCCGCATACGCCAAATAACCTTGACGGACTCGCGGATCCAGCTGGTCATCGCTGGCCGTCAGCGGCCAGATCGCCCAAGTTCCGGGCGTCTTCAAGGTTTATCCCCATCTTCGAATGGAGCTTAACTGATGAATCATGACCAACGTGAAAGTATATCTCCGGCATCCTCCGCAACGCTGCGGATTAGTGTTGTCAGCGGTTACTTCAATCCACTGCACGTTGGCCATATTCGTATGATGGAAGGCGCTGCGGAACTCGGCAACCGGCTGATCGTAATCGTGAATAATGACGACCAGCAGCTTATGAAGAAGGGTCGCATAATAACCCCGCTTGACGATCGCCTCGAGATAGTCAGGGCGCTCAGGATCGTCGACGAGGCGGTCCCGGCCATCGACGAGGACCCCACGGTGAAGCAGACGCTTGCCTCGCTGCGGGGACGATTCCCCTCGGCCTCCATGACGTTCGCGAACGGCGGGGACCGCAGCGCGGTGTCGGTAGTTGCCGAGGCTGAGCTGTGCCAGGCCCTCGGGATCAACGTGGTGCTGGGCGTCGGTGGCTGCGAGAAGGCCGACTCGAGTACGAGGATCAACGCCGCCCTGGGCATCCAGTAGGCCCGGCGCGGCCCGTTCAGCGATCCCGGCCGGGTCGGCCGCCGGGAAACGGCGCCGGGAAACGTGGTGACCGGGGCCGGCACCCGCGTTCGCTACTCACCGTGAACCGCCGTGGCCGAATTCGCGATATATCTTGCCGGTGGGCGCAGACGCGATGTATCTTGATCCTTAATACACGACCGAGCGAAGCTTAGAAGAGCGGAGCGAACCCATGTTCGGGCGGTTTACCGACGAGGCACGTCGTGTTCTAGCCTTGGCCCAGGAGGAGGCCAGGACGCTCAACCACAGCCGCATCGGCACCGAGCACCTCCTGCTCGGCCTGGTCCAGGAACGCGAGGGCACAGCGGCCGAGGCGCTGGAATCGCTGGGAATCAGCCTGGATGCGGTCCGCCAGCAGGTCGAGAAGATCACCGGCCTGGTGCGGGACGTGCCGGCCGCCAGCCACAACCAGTACACACTGCGAGCCAAAAAGGCGCTTGACCTGTCCCTGCGCGAGGCCCTGCAGCTTGGCCATCACCACATCGGCACCGAGCACATCCTGCTTGGCCTGCTCCGCGAGGGCGAGGGACCCGCGGCCCAGGTGCTGGCCGAACTCGGCGCGGACCTCACCCAGGTCCGCCAGCAGGTGCTGCGCCTGGTCGATGATCCCGCGGGTAAGCAGGAACCGCAGGCCGCGCAGGCCGCTCCTCACCCCGGGCAGGCTAGCGCCGGCCAGAGAACGGACAGCCCCGAAAGCCGGATGCTGGCCGAGATCCTGAACCGGATCGAGGCCATGGACTCGCGGCTGTCGGCCGTCGAGCAGCAGATGGGGGCCGGGCCGGACGTCGGCGATCTCGATCAGCAGATCGTGCAGGCCCGCCGGGACAAGGAAGCCGCCGCGGGAGCCGAAGACTTCGAGAATGCGGCGGCGCTGCGCGACCGGGAACGGCAGTTGCTCGCCGACAAGGCCTCCCGCCAGAAGGACTGGGCGGCCGGGCACCCAGATCTGCCGTCCCTGGCCGAGGGGCTGCACATGCTCAGCGACGAGGTCGGGCGGCTGCGCGGCCTGCTCACCCAGCAGAACAACAAGTCGCGGGATGGCGCCGCGTAGCGGGATCGCGGTGCGCGACGGCAGGGCTGGGCCGGCTGGCGGCCAGACTGGCAGACTGGGCTGGTGACCCTCCCCGAGTCCGACTTCGAGCTGGGTACCGACGGTCCGTCGCTGATTCTGGTCGGCGTGGACGGCTCGCGGACGTCGTTGCGGGCCGCCGCCTATGCGGCCGGGCTGGCGCGCAGGCAGCAGTGCCGGCTGCTGGCCGTCTATGTGGCGCGGCTGTCGGCGAACATCGCCAGCGCCCCGGGCGCGGCGGCCGCGATGAACGAGGCGGTGGCCCAGGCCGCGAACGAGCTGGAGCAGCAGTTGCGGGCCGGGGCCAAGGAAATCGGCCTGGACCTGGAGTTCCGCTCGGTGGTCGGAGATCCATGGACCGAACTCACCCGCGCGGCCGCCGAGACCAAGGCGGACGCGGTCGTGGTCGGCGCATCCGAGCACGCCGGGCACCGGATCGTCGGATCCCTGGCGACCCGGCTCGTCCGGGCCGGGAAATGGCCGGTGACGGTGGTCCCGTAGGCCAGGGGCTCAGCCGGGCCGGCCAGGCGCCGTGTCGTGCGCCGTGCCGTGGACGTGCGGGCCGGACTGCTCGTCCGGGGCGCCGCCCATCATCTTCAGCATCATTCCGGCGCCGGACCGGAAGAACCGCACCAGCAGCGCCGCCGCGAGCAGCAGGAAGATGATGTTGAGCACGGTCGTGTAGTTCCACTGGATGCCCTGCTCGGCCACCCGGGCGGCCCGCTGGGCCGGGATCAGGCCCAGGGCGCTGAACAGGAACTCGACGATGTAGCCCGCGATGACCATGGTCGCGTAGAAGATCCCCAGTATCGCCAGCATCATCTTCGTGCCGTAGTACTTCCGGTAGATGATCAGGATCGGGATGATGATCAGGTCGGCGAAGATGAACGCGATGACGCCGCCGAAGCTGATCCCGCCGTTCCACAGCACCCCGGCCAGCGGGACGTTGCCGATCGAGCAGACGAAGCTGAGCAGCGAGATGACCGGGCCGATGACCGGTCCCCATAGCCGGGCCGCGAGCGGATGACCGGTGAGGAACAGGTGCCGCCAGAACGTGTCCGGCACCCAGGCGCCGACCGCACCGGCGATGAGCAGCCCGACGACCAGGTCGCGGATGACGGCCGCCCATTCCATCACGAAGACGTGGCTGACCGCCGTGTAGCCGTCCCGGCTGAACAGCCGTTCCCAGAAGCCGCCGCCCGAGGAGATGCTCATGTCCATCGCGGCGTGGCCTTCCATGGATCCGGCCAGCCCCCGCTCGGCCTGCCGCCTGGCCCCCTCGAGCAGCTTCTCCCCGACGAATATCTTGAACGTTACGCCGACGAGGATGATCATGATGACCCCGCCGACATACTCCGCCAGCGTGAACTGCCAGGAGATCAGCAGGGCCAGGATGATGCCCAACTCGATCACCAGATTGGTGCTGGCGATCTCGAACACCATCGCGGCGGTGAAGCTGGCGCCCTTCCGCAGCAGCGACCGGGCCAGGGCCACCGCCGCGTAGGAACAGGATGATGACGCGGCGCCGAGCCCGGCGGCGAGCGCCAGCGTCGATGGCCGGTCACTGCCCAGCCGCCGGATGATCACCTCCCGGCGCACCACCGCCTGCACGATGGCCGAGAGAGTGAAGCCCAGGATGAGCGACCAGGCGATTTCCCAGGTCATCGATCCGGCCACGGCGAGCGCGTGGCCCAGTGCGTCAAGCACCCGCACGATCGGCCCCGGGGGCGGCAATGGTCAGCAACTGGCGCAGGCAGTGCTCGAGCAACTGGTGCGGGAAGCCGTCGCTCAGCCGGTAGCAGACCAGGCGGCCGTCCCGGCGGAAGCCGACCAGCCCGGCCAGGCGGAGCATCTTCAGCCCGTAGGACACCTGGTCCTCGGTCACGTCGAGGGCCAGCGCGAGGTCGCCCACGCACAGCTCCCCGGCCGTCACCAGGGCGAACAGTATCCGTGATCGCACTGGGTCGGCGAGCATGCCCAGCAGGCCGGCCAAGCGCCCGGCGTCATCGACCGACAGCAGCCCGGCCCGTGCGGCGGCGACTCGCTCGGCGTCAACCGGGTGCTCATGGGTACGCGGTACCACGCCACACGTCTCCCCGAATCGTCCCGTTCATCTGTGGTCTCTGCTTTCTTCGTTCTTGGGTTCCCTCGTGCTTCCGCCCTACCCCGCTCCTCCGTTCATCCGTAAGACTACACGGATATGCGGACAGATGAGATCGGCCGGGACGTGTCAGACTGTCGGCATGGACAGCCGCCTGGTGGTGCTGGGCAGCTGTGGTGCCTGGCCCGAGCCCGGGCGGGCCTGCAGCGGCTTCGTCATCGATCACGCCGGCGCGCGGATCGTCCTCGACCTGGGCTATGGGACGCTGCCCCGGCTGCTCGCGCTGCTCGGCTCGTCGGCGGCGGACGGGATCGACGCCGTGATCGTCACGCACGCCCATCCCGACCACATGGTCGACCTGCACGGCCTGCTGCGCGCCCGGTGTTATGGCCGGCGGCTGGCTCCGCCCATCCCGCTGCATGCGCCCGAGCCGGTGCTGACCCGCCTGACCGGCCTGGAAGACGACGGCGCCGAGGTGGTGCGCCAGGCCTTCGACTGGCATCCGCTGCCCGCCGCGCCACAGCAGATCGGGCCGTTCCGGCTGGAAAGCATGCTGCTGCCGCACTATCTCCCGAACTCCGGAGTCCGCCTGTCCGGGGCCGGCCTGACCGTCGCTTATACCGGGGACACGGGTCCCGATCCGGGGCTCGCGGAGCTTGGCCGCGACGCTGACCTGTTCATCGTCGACACGACAGACCGCTGGCAGCGGCACTACGCTCCCGACGCTCCGGACGTCGCGCCGGGACCAGGGCTGAACCTGACCGCGCGGGAAGCAGGCGAGGCCGCGGCCGCGGCCGGGGCCAGGCGGCTGCTGCTCACTCATTTCTGGCCGGACAACGACCGGGAGGCATCGCGGGCCGCCGCCGCGGCCGCGTTCCGCGGCGAGATCCTGCTCGCCGACGAGGGCCTCGAGGTGCCTTTGGGATCAGTAGGGCCAGCGGGGCCAGCCGGGTAAAGCCTAGGAAACCTCCTTTCCAAAGACGTGCTCCGGCTACCGGGCTTATGCTCGCTCTCGCATCAACGGGGACGGGGAATTCACGGCGGGGCTTTGGTGTCTGAAAGCCCTGCTGGCAGGGGTATGTTCATTCACTTCACTTCAAAGAGGACCGCGTACCGCTTGACCGGTTACGCGGGTGAATTGGGCGTTCAGGGGGAAGGCATGCCCGCGTGGGGAGATCAGCTGCGGCGATCTCCCGCGCACGCCGGCCGGCTGCGGCCGTGGGAGCGGTTCACGATCGGGCTGGTATTGGCGCTCATTGCCGCGATTGTCGTCGCGCTATCAATATCGGATGTGCAGACTCATCCGCCCGGGCCGCCGGTTAAGCAGAAATCCACGCCAGCCGTGGAACGCTTCGCGCTGGGTGGCGGGCCGGGCTCCGCGCTATTGACCGCGCCGGGCAGCATCCCGTTCCCGTCCGCGCCGCAGGAGAACGAACGCCTCACCGCTGCCCTGTCTTCGGTGCGGCGGCACCACACCGGCACCTTCGCGGCCGGGGTCATCGACGCGGCCACGGGAGCGGTGGCCGTCTTCCACGGCGGCCGGCTGTTCCACACCGCCAGCATCGTCAAGGTGGACATCCTGGCCACCCTCCTGCTCCAGCACCAGCGGGCACGAACGCCGCTGAGCCAGCGGCAGCGGACGCTCGCCGCGGAAATGATCGAGAACAGCGATAACCTGGCGGCCAGCGACCTGTGGGACGCGATCGGGCGGGCCGGCGGCCTCCGGAAGGCCAACCACAAGCTGGGCTTGCGGCACACGACGCCAGGTGAGGGGGCCTACTGGGGGCTCACCAGCACCACGGTCGATGATCAGCTACGGCTGCTGGCCGACCTCACCTTGCGGAACTCGCCGCTCTCGGCGCGATCCCGCTCCTATGAGCTGGGCCTGATGCGGCATGTGGCCGCGGACCAGGCTTGGGGGGTCACCGCGGCAGCCACGCCGGGAACCCGGTCAGCCGTCAAGAACGGCTGGCTCCCCGACGGGAGCTATACCACGTGGGTGATCAACAGCATCGGAGTGATCCACGACGACGGGCACGAGATCCTGGTGGCGGTCCTGTCCAAGGATCAGCCGTCCGAGTCCGCGGGCATCGCCCAGGCTGAGGCGGCCGCCCGGGCCGTCGTCTCCGCGATCATCCATGGCCGCCCGGCTGCACCGCCGCGCGGTAGGCACGCCTACCGCGCGGCTTCCGTCGGCGGGCCCAGGGCCCGCGTCCCGCTCAGTTCGCCGGGATGACGACGGTCCTCATGATCTTGTCGGCCAGGGTCTGCCGCTTGGCGTCCCACAGCGGGAACAGCCAGCCGACGTAGCAGATGATGGAGTCGATGAAGTGGCACAGGTCGCGCAGGAAGGCCATGCCGCCGCCGATCGGCTGCCCGGTGGCCTCACCGATCAGGCTCAGGTGCAGGGCCCTCTTGCCCCACGACTGGCCCGTCTTCCCCGCCATGTACCAGCGGTTATACGCGGTAACACCGAGAGCGATGAGGATGAAGATGTCCAGGATGGCGGCGCTGCCGGTGGCCTTGCCGATGATGATCAGGACCCACACCGGGACCAGATCGATCAGGTAGGCGCCGGCCCGCTGCAGCCAGTTCGCGTAATAGCTGGCCTGGTAACCCCCCTGGTTTGGCGGGCCGCCGTACCCTCCCGGCTGTGGCGGAGCGCCGTAGCCTCCGGGCTGGCCGTAACCGGGCTGCCCGTAGCCGGGCTGGCCATAACCACTGGATGGCGGCGGGGCGCCGTAGCCACCAGATGGCGGCGGGGCGCCGTAACCGCCGGACGGCGGCGGGGCGCCGTAGCCGCCTTGCTGGCCGTAGTTCTCGGATTGGCCGTAGCCACCCGACGATTGGCCGTAGTTCCCGGGCTGGCCGTAGCCCCCGGACTGTGGCGGGGCGCCGTAGCCCCCCGGCGGCTCGGGCTGGCCGCCGTAACCTCCGGGCGGCCCGGCGTTGCCCCCGGGCGGGTTTTCGTAGGTCATGGAAGTGCCTTTCTGGTGACGGAGATCGTCGTCTCGGGTCGGACGATGCGGGAAATCACAGAAAGCCGTAGCGGTGCAACTGGAAGACCCAGGAGAGAGCGACCAGCACGGCCACGGCCCAGGCGGTGCGGCGACGCGCGGCCGGCGACCAGGCCCGCGGCGGCGTCACCAGGCCCGCGTTCCGCGCGACCAGCACCGGTGCCGTGCCGAGGGCCAGCACGGCAACGAGGTAGGCCAGTGGGCTGGTGGCGGCTGCGGTCGCCCAGTGACCGTGTGTGAGCGCCACGGTTGCCGTGGTCAAACCGCAGAACGGGCAGGGCACGCCGGTGAGCGCCCGCAGCGGGCACTCCAGGCCATGGCCACCGGTATGCGCCATGATCAGCGGGTACACCGATCCCACCAGGCCCGCGCCGGAGTAGAACAGCGCGATGTTCTCCGGCACCGAGTAACTTCGGCGGATAATCACTGACCTGCTCCCCGTTTGCTGACTCACCACCTAATGAGACGGCTGTCGGCATCGTACGGGTTCAGCCCGGCAGTGGGGTAGGAAATGGGCCGAGTGCCCCGCCGGTCCGGCCCCAGTGCTTCTGCGCCTGCGGCGGTGCTTTCTGCGCCTGCGGCGGTGCTTTCTGCGCCTGCGGCGGTGCTTTCCGCCTCCGCGGCGGCAGAGCCCGGCTCAGCCGGGCCGGACCGGCCGGTAGACGGGCTCCCACATCAGGCTGCGGACGTGCTCGTGCAGGCCGGCGTCCAGGCTGGCGGTTGCCACGCCGTCCGCGACGGCGGCCCGGGCCACGGCGGCCGCAACGGCGACCGACGTCTCGCGCAGCGCCTCGACCTCGGGCAGCAGCGGCGCGCCGGGCGTGGCGGTGCCGACCAGCTCCGACAGCGCGTGCGCCGCGGCCGCCAGCATGCTGTCGGTGATCTGGGTGGCCCGGGCGGCAATCACGCCGAGCCCGAGCCCGGGGAAGATCAGCGCGTTGTTGGCCTGGCCGATGACGTACCGGACGCCGCGGTAGTCCACCGGCGGGAACGGGCTGCCGGTGGCCACCAGCGCCCGGCCCTCGGTCCACCGGATCAGGTCGGCGGGCAGCGCCTCGGACAGCGAGGTCGGGTTGGACATCGGCAGGATCACCGGCCGGGCGCAGTGCGCCGCCATGTCCCTGACCACGGGCTCGGTGAACGCGCCCGCCCGGGTGGACGTGCCGATCAGGATCGTCGGGTGCACCCGGTGCACCACCTCGGCCAGCCCGACGCCGCCGACCGAGTCGTCCCGCAGCCACCCGGCCACCTCGGCCTCCGGGCGTGCGTACCGGCGCTGCGCCGCGCCGAGGCCCGGGGTCGCGGTGGTCAGCAGGCCCGCCCGGTCGATGGCCCAGAACCTGGCCCGGGCCTGGTCCTCAGCCAGCCCGCTGGCCAGCATCGCGGCGGTGAGCTGGTCGGCGATGCCGGTCCCCGCCGTCCCCGCCCCGAAGATCACGATCCGGTGCTCGGCCAGGCCGACCCCGGTGGCCCTGGCAGCGGAGAGCACGGCGGCCAGGTTGACCGCACCGGTGCCCTGGATGTCGTCGTTGAACGAGAGTGTCTGGTAGCGGTACCGGTCCAGCAGCCGCCGCGCGTTGCTCACGCCGATGTCCTCCCAGTGCAGCAGCGCTCCGGGGAACAGCTTCCCGACCGCGGTGACGAACGCATCGAGGAACCGGTCGTACTCGGCCTCGCCGGCCCGGGGGCGCCGGTTCCCGATGTACAGCGGGTCGTCGAGCAGGCTCTGCCGGTCGGTGCCCACGTCGAGCATGACCGGCAGGGCCCGGTTCGGGTCGATGCCGGCCGCCGCCGTGTACACGGCGAGCTTGCCGACGGCGATGCCGATGCCGCCCACCCCCCAGTCGCCGATCCCGAGGATCGCCCCGGCGTCGGTGGCCACCACCAGGTCCACCTCGCCCGGGCTCAGGCCCGGGGCCTGCAGTGAGGCCTCGATCAGGCCGGGCTCGTCGACCGACAGGTAGACGCCGCGCGGGCGGCGGTATTCATGGCTGTACTGCTCGATGGCCTGGCCGACCGTCGGGGTGTAGACGATCGGCAGCATCTCGGTGAGATGCCGGGTCAGCAGCTGGTAGTACAGCACCTCGTTGCGGTCGCGCACCTCGTTGAGCAGCACGTTCCTGGCCAGATCGGTGGCCTGGTTCTGGTACTGCGCGTACACCCGGGACACCTGCCCGTCCAGGGTGATGTGACCGCTGGGGATCAGCCCGGTGACGCCGAGCTCGCGCCGCTCGTCGTCGCTGAACGCGGTTCCCTTGTTGATCCTGGGGTCGGCGAGAACCTGCCGCCCGCGCAGCGTGGTGTGCCAGACACCGTCGTCGCCGGTCCAGACCGTCTTCATCGAAGGCCCCTTCCGGCTACGTCGAAGCAGCCGCCTGTCCGGCGGGCTGTTCCGCCCGCGGTCGGCGCA
>Ga0335073_10016354_pt1 | contig 10361 bp, 9 predicted proteins | sample Lox_Sample_22_FD_207093 | JGI IMG/M metagenome (GOLD analysis project Ga0335073, IMG submission 207093) | Soil microbial communities from Loxahatchee National Wildlife Refuge, Florida, United States - Lox_Sample_2.2 | ecosystem: Environmental > Terrestrial > Soil > Wetlands | place: USA: Florida... | reverse complement strand
CAGCGATCACGTCGAGTGCTAAGGCAAGATCGGCGGCCGTTCTAGCCATCGGGCCAATCACCGCAAGGTCGGTGTCACGCGGCAATGGGGGCGAGGGTGGCATGCCGTACCCGCGAAAAGGCACCATACTCAGCGTCGGCTTGTGCGCGTAGACGCCGCAGAAATGCGCCGGCACGCGCACCGATCCGCCGATATCTGATCCGAACGACAGCGGTCCAAAGCCAGCAGCGAGGGCCGCTGCGGACCCGCCCGAGGAGCCGCCGGGAGAGCGGCCTGTGTCCCAGGGATTGTTGGTCGTTCCGTAGACGTCGTTGTAGCACTGGAAATCCCCGAGACCCAGAGGCACGTTGGTCTTGCCCAGCACGACCGCGCCGGCCCGCTTCAGGCGCGACACAATTAGCGCATCCTCCTTCGGCACGAAGTCCGAGAATTGCGGAAAACCCCAGGTTGTCGGAAGGCCCGCGACATTGAAGGCTTCTTTGATCGTGATCGGGATGCCGAGCAATGGCCGCCACTCACCGCGAGCGAGCGCGAGATCGGCCGCCGCCGCCGCCTGGCGTGCACGCGCAAAGTCGCGCACAACAACCGCATTGAGGCGTTTGTCCAACGCTTCAATTCGTGCGATGGTGTCGTCCGCGAGCTCTGATGCAGAGACCTTTCGGGTCTGCAATGCTGCAACGAGTTCTTTGGCTGAGCGGTAGTTCCAGCCCGATGCCGGGACGGGATCGGGCGTTGTCGGCGACGCTGCGAGCGACGTTACGGTGTTCGGGACATCACCTGCGGCCGTGGCGTCGCCGCATTCGCGCGAAATATCGCGCTGCGATGGATCTGTCATAACATAGCCCTCCTACGCTGAAATCGCCGGCAATCTGGTCACGACACCTCGAATGTGCCCTCGATCTCAATCGCTGCGTCAGTCGGGAGCACCGGAACGGTGACGGCGGTACGAGCGTGGCGCCCCTTGTCGCCGAACACCGCCACCATCAGGTCAGACGCACCGTTCATAACCACGGCGGCGGCGACAAAGTCGGGGGTCGCACTGATAAAGCCACCGAGCCGTATCACACGCGACACTTTGTCGAGGTCACCCAGCGCGGCCTTCACTTGAGCCAGGAGGTTGATCCCGCTTGTACGGGCGGCGGCCTGACCATGCTCAACGGTTACCTGCGCGCCAAGTTTGCCCTTGGCGACCGGAACGCCGTCGGCGAGGCAAAGTTGGCCAGACACGAACAAAAGCTTTCCGCTGCGGGCAAAGCCGACGTAATTGGCAATCGGTGCCGGCGGCGTCGGCAGTACGATCCCCAACTCTGCTAGCTTCCGGTCAACGATTCCAGACATTTAGCCCTCGCTGATTTCGATCATGCCGGCGAGTGATTTCACCGATGAGGATGACACTACCGTCGGAGCCGCAGCTGAGCATCTCCAGGATTGCTGAAGTTTTCCCGAACAACCGTATTTGAGCGTGGGTCGAATTTCAGACCTGCGCTCACACGAGCTGCAGTTAGTTTCTCGAAATAGGCAGACCCCTTGGATCTGACTGTCGCAATGGTTTCAGTACGATAGCTTTGGCCCCGGCCCCGGCCACATGAGGTCGTGGCGGTGGTTGCTACGCAAACAACGCTATGGGAGGTTCCGCTGCGTCTCCCGGCGGGAAACTTTCCGTATTTCAGGCCAAATACCGGCAGATGGAACGCCGACGTGGGCAGCCATTCGGATCTCAGGCCCTAGGTCCGCTCTGCGCCAGCCATCGAAAGCAGGAAAGCTCCTGCTTGGGGAGCGTTCTGCGCAGCCCGATCCGCTCTGGCGGAACGTTTGGCGGTTAGGGCTTACAACCCCTGCCAAGGGCCAATTTTTCGGGCATCTGACAGACCGCGACGACAGATCTCTCATAGCATACGGCGCAGGTCGGTTGTCGCTTCGTCCAGAGCCCCAGTCACAACCTTGATTAGCACGTTGCCTTTGTCGCTGCGACCACGATATGCATTGTCGTAGCCGGACAACTCGGCTGATCACTGGTTCCTCTTTACACGGCCCGGAGAAGTCCCATGACCGACGTTCGTATCGAAACCGACAGCCTCGGCGAAGTCCGCGTCCCGGTTGATAAGCTCTGGGGCGCGCAGACGCAACGGTCGCTGGAGCATTTCAGCATCGGGGCAGACCTGATCCCGCGCGAGATGATCGCGGCGTATGCGACGCTGAAGAAGGCAGCCGCCAACGCCAACCATGCCGGCGAGCGACTCGACGGCAAGATTCACGCATTGATCGTCAAAGTCTGTGACGAGATCCTGGCGGGCCAGCATCACGACATGTTCCCTCTGCATGTCTGGATGACCGGCAGCGGCACTCAGTTCAACATGAACGTGAACGAGGTCATCTCCAACCGCTGCTGCCAACTCGCTGGGACGGCGTTGGGCAGCAAGTCGCCGGTCCACCCGAACGACCACGTCAACATGTCGCAGTCATCCAACGACAGCTTCCCCTCGGCGATGTACGTCGCGGCGGCGATGGGTGTGAACGAGCGGCTGATGCCGGCCATCAAGGCGCTGCACGACGCGATCGCGGCCAAGGCTGAGGAATGGCAGGACGTCGTCAAGATCGGCCGTACCCATATGCAGGACGCGACCCCGCTGACGCTCGGTCAGGAATGGTCGGGCTATGCCGGGATGCTGGACGACGATCTGGTGCGTCTCGGGGACGCGCTGACGGGCGTATATCGCCTCGCCCTGGGCGGTACCGCGGTCGGCACCGGCATCAATGCCGCACCTGGCTTTGCCGAGGCGGCCACGGCGGAGATCGCACGGCTTACCTGCCTGCCGTTCGTAGGCGCTCCCAACAAGTTCACCGTCCAGGGCGCGCACGATGCTCTCGTCCAACTGTCGGGTACGCTGCGAACGCTCGCCGGCTCGCTCTACAAGATCGGCAACGATATCCGGCTCATGTCCTGTGGCCCGCGTGCCGGTTTCGCGGAGCTGATGATCCCGGAGAACGAGCCCGGCTCGTCGATCATGCCCGGCAAAGTCAATCCGACCCAGGCCGAGGCACTGACCATGCTCGCGGTGCAGGCGATGGCGAATGACGTTGCCGTCGGTTTCGGCGGTGCCGGCGGCTACCTGGAGATGAACGTCTACAAGCCGCTGATGATCTACAACATCACGCACTCGATCACCCTGCTGACCGACGGCTGCACAAACTTCCGCAAGTTCCTGGTCGAGGGCACCCGCCCGAACCGGAAAAAGATCGCCGAATACGTCGAGCAGTCGCTGATGCTAGTGACGGCGCTGGCGCCAGTCATCGGCTACGATAAAGCTTCGAAGATTGCCCATCACGCACTAGACCATGACCTCACGCTCAAGCAGGCAGCCCTGCAACTGGGCTTCGTCACCGAGGCCGAGTTCGACCGCGTTGTCGACCCGGCCAAGATGGTCAGGCCATATGTGGCAACGGCAAACTGAGCAAACTTTTGCCCTGATGCGGCCGCGTGCGTGATTGCGTGGGGCCCGATTGTGACCGGCTAGCAGAGCTTTCGAGTATAGCCCTCGTCTCGCCCAGTGTGTCAGCGCGCGGAACGCATACGCTGCCGCGCCACACACCGGTCCGATGCCGATCGATCCCGCAGCCAGCGAGGCGCTGATGCCGACCAGCGGCTTGCCGAAACGGAACAATGCCCACCAGCCGACGCCGGCCACCAGCCCGCCGGCGGTGAGCGCGGCGAGGCGACGCAGCGGCGCTGCGAAGGTGACGCCTTCGAGGAAACTCTCCCGACTCGGAACCGGCCCGAGGTCGTAGCCATGGGCGACGTGCCGCACGAAGTGCAGCAGCAGGGCCAGCAGCATGCCGCACAGGCCGGCCGCGACGCCGGTCTGCAGCACGGCGACGCCGAAAGCTGCCTCAGGCGCGCGCGGCTCCATGCTGGGGGCGGTCATTCCCGGCGCGCTTGTCCGATGGTCGTCCATCAGGTACTGCGCTTTACAATACGCGTCACAGCGCGGGCGTCCGCGCGAGATAGCAGAGAGCCGAGCCTGCGAAACAACACCCCAATCAGCGTGTCGAGCAACCGCAACAGCGGCTGTTCCCAGGCCTGCCGCGGGCTCAGGGCCGCGATGACGATGACGACTGCCGTGGTTATGCCGGCCGTCACGATGTCGTCATGGCGACCCTGCGCCATCAGAATCAGGGTACCGAGGGCAAGCAGCACCGCTATGCCGACGGCCGTGAAAGGAAACAGCAGAAGGTACGCAAGGCAGAGCGCGAAGCAGACGCAGGTGTCCGCAAGGCGCGACAGACCGGCTGGCAGCGATTCCGAGCGTGTCTCCCTGAATACGAAGATGGTGGCCACCACGGCCCACATCCCTCCTAGCAGGTCGTCGTCCGGACGCGCCAGATGCGATAGGCTCATGGTGGTGATCCAGTGGGCGACCAAGCTCGCCGCTGCCGTGTCGATGGCATAGCCCACCTCCCAGCCGAAAGGCGACCGCGTCCCTCTTGCTTCGGCGTGATGCGGTCGCTCCTTTCCGCCTGCCCTGCCCTTGGCAGTATGACGTGCCGTCTCTCGCGGCGATGGCACGCCGACTGATCAATACTCCGGCTGGTAAAGCTGGCCCTCGATCCAACTTCGGATGTCGTGCGGTCGATCGACCTGGGCCAATCCCTTGTCTATCAGGTATTCGGTGACGCGGGTTGCGGTGCTTACCTGGGTCTGCAGGATGTCGCGCTGGTTGGGAAACAGCATACCCCGGGCGCGCAAATCAGGGCCGACCTGGTCGGCCGTGGCCTGGGCCGCGATGATGAACGCCTCATCGGTGAGGAGTTTCGGGCGTGCAACGTAGGTGGCCAGGCCGATTGCGGGGAAGATATAAAAATTGTTGGCCTGCCCCGGATGAAAGGTCATGCCGTGCAACGTCACATCTGGGAACTGTACCCCCGCGGCGTAGAGTGCCTTGCCCTTCGACCAGGTGTACGCTTGCTCGGCCGAGCATTCCGCCTTATCGGTCGGATTCGACAGCGCGAAGATGATCGGGCGCTCATTATGCTTGCTCATCGCCTGCACCACCTCGTGCGTGAACGCCCCGCCCTTCGTGCTGACGCCGATCAGGATGGTCGGTTTCAGCGTCTCGACGGTTGCCAGAAAATCGCGCGAGGGCGCCGTTTTGTGGGCATAAGCCTTCTGCTCTTCTGACGGGCCCGTGCGCGACGGTTCCAGCAGCCCGTCGATATCGAACATCGAGATGCGGCTGCGTGCCGTTTCAAGCGACAGTCCCTTCATCTGCATTGCGGAAACGATCAAATTGGCGATGCCAATCGCAGCCGAGCCGGCGCCAAGGAACAGGAGGCGTTGCTCGGTGAGCGGCGCGCCAATGATCTGCAAGGCGGTGATCAGACCGGCCAGGGCCACGCTTGCGGTACCCTGGATGTCGTCGTTGTAGCACAGCACCATTTCGCGGTAACGCTTCAACAGGTGGATCGCGTCGGTGCCCTTCCAATCTTCGAAATGGACGCAGCAACCGGGAAACACGGTCTGTACTGCCTGGACGAACTCGTCGGCCAGCTCGTCCAGTTCGGTGTCGGAGGGCGGCTCCTCGCGGAGGCCCAGGTATAGCGGGTCGGCGCGCAGCGCGTCGTTCGTGGTGCCGATATCGAACAAGACCGGCAGCAGGCAGGACGGCGGCACCGCGGCGCAAGCGGTGTAGAGTTGCAGCTTGCCGATCGGGATACCCATGCCGTTGGCGCCGATGTCGCCGAGGCCCAGTATGCGGCCGCCGGTCGAGACGCAGATGAACCGCACGTCGCGCTCCGGCCAGTTACGCAATACCTCGGCGATGCGGCCCTTCATGTCGCGGGTGATGTACATGCCGCGGGCGCGGCGATAGATGTGACCGAATGCCAAGCAGGCATCGGCGACCGTCGGATCGTACAGGATCGGGATGAAACGCACGGGATCCGACATCACGACGCGATAGAACAACGTCTCGTTCCGATCCGTCAGACCGATAAGGTATATGTAGCGCTCCAGGTCGGTCGGCTTGGCAGCGAGATGCTGCATCACCCGCTCGACCTGCCGATCAAGCGACTCGACTGCGTGCGGCAGCAGGCCCTCCAGGCGATGCCTGCGCCGCTCCTCCGGCGTGAAGGCGGTGCCTTTGTTGGCGACCGGATCGTCCAACAAAGCAGGGCCGCGCAGATCGCTCGCAGGCAGGATTGTTGCAATATGCACCATATGGGGGTTCCTTCAGGCTCAATGACTGGCCAAATCCGCCGGTCGGGCGACCGGCAGTACCGACAGCGAGCGCACGCCTTGCGCCCCGTGGATCAGCACGCCTTCGATGTCGGCGGTGGCCGACGGCCCGGTATGAAAGCTCGCATAGGCCTGCTCGCGGAATTCATGCCGGCGATAGGCGTGATGGATGTTGGCGACGAGGTCGGCAGGATCGAGCAAGACAATCAGGTGTTGCGACAGGTAGGCAAGCGCGTTGATCCGCAGGTTCGTGGTGTGCAGCAGCACGGACCCGGTTTCAGCCACGCCAAACGCGGCGCGGACGACCCCGATATCGACATCCGCCAACTCTTGCGGCGTTGTCATGCTGGTGATGCCGCGATTGCCGGCGACTTCGGGTGTCGCGGAACATATGACCTTCGCGGCAGCAAGTTTCGCGTGCACCGGTGCGAGGACATCGCCATCTGCCGGCGGATCAAGAAAAATGCCGCCCATGCGTTGCAGGCTGTCCTTGAATGCCGGGAGCAGCGATTCCGGCGACGCTGAACCGAACAGGGGCACCATGGGCAACGGGCGTTCCACCCGCGGCAAATTCGCACGGATCACGCCGAGGATGTCGTCGCGGCTGCTCATGTGCGGTCTCCGCGGTTCTCGAGGTACCAGCTATGGAATGTCTGTGCCGGCGCATGCGGCACTTCGCGGTGCTTGCCCCACGCGTTGAGGCCGTTGTAGACGACGAAACGCGGAAGATGCGGCAGCGCCGCGTCCGTCGCGGCGATCGCCGCGCGGTAGGCCGCCGGGTGCGATAGCAATTCGCCGGCCGCCTTCATTGCTGCGCTTTTGACGAACGGCACCTCGTGCCGTTTTACCAGCTCCCGCCGCCAGGCATAGATTTGCTCGTGAATGTTGATTTTCACCGGGCACACGTTGCTGCAACTGCCATTCAGCGATGAGGCGTAAGGTAGATTGCTGTATTTGCGCGCATTGAAGGTGGGATCGATGATCAGCCCGATCGGCCCCGAATACGTCGCGCCGTAGCTCAGCCCGCCGCTGCGGCGATACACCGGGCAAGTGTTCATGCAGGCGCCACAGCGGATGCATTTCAGCGAGGTCCAGAACTCCGCCATGCCAAGCCGCTCAGACCGGCCGTTGTCCACCAGCACCACGTGCATCTCGCCGCCCTGGCGCGGGGCGCGAAAGTGGGAGGTGTATTGCGTCATCGGCGAACCCAGCGCGCTGCGCGACAGCAGGCGGATGAACACCGCAAGGTGCTCCAGCTTCGGGATGATCTTCTCGATGCCGATCGACGCGATGTGCAGCTTCGGCACGTTGGCCGACAGGTCGGCATTGCCCTCATTGGTGCAGACGACGAAGCTGCCGGTCTCCGCCACCATGAAATTGCCGCCGGTCATGCCGGCATCGGCCGCCAGGATCAGCGGGCGGTTGGACTCCCGTTGCGCCTCCGCCAGGTAGTGCACGTCGCTGTTGTTGGGATCGGTCCCGATCGTGCGGGCGAACACCTCCGCCACGTCGCTGCGCAGCTTGTGCACGGCGGGAACGACGATGTGGCTCGGGTCCTCGCTGTCGAGCTGCTGGATGCGCTCGCCCAGGTCGGTTTCGATCACCTCGATGCCGACCGACGCCATGTAGGGCCGGAAGCCGCATTCCTCGGTTAGCATCGACTTGCTCTTGATCAGCGACCTGGCACCGTGATCGCGCAGGATGCCGTGCACGATGCGATTATGTTCCGCCGCATCGCGCGCCCAATGCACATGAGTGCTATTGCTGCGTGCATTTGACTCGAACTGGTCAAGGTACTCGTCGAGATGCGTCAGCGTGTGTTCCTTGATCGCCGCCGCGAGCGACCGCAGTTCTTCCCATTCGGGGATGCTGTGCATTTCGCGGTCGCGCTTCTGCCGCAGGTCCCATAGCCGTTCGTCGTGCATCTTTTCATGCTCGGGCGCGGCGATGAAGCGGGCGGCGGCTTCCTCGTGGTCGATCGGGCGGCTGCCGCAGACTCTGGCACCGCGCGGCTGCGGTTCGGGATGCGACCGCAACGGCTTCGACGTCCCCTCGGCGTGATCGAGGCGGCGGCCGGCACGGACGATACCACCGGCATCACCCTGCGCCAGCAACTCGGGATGCAGCATGCCGGTTGCGTCGCTCATGCCATTGCTCCGTTCAGGATTTGGGCGATGTGGATGAACTTGAGCGCGACGCCGATGCGTTCGGCGCAGCCCTTCTGGTGCATCATGCAGGAGCTGTCAGCGGACACGATGTATTCGGCGCCGGCTCGGGCGTGATCGCTGACCTTGTCGTAGCCCATTTTGCTGGAGACAACCTCCTCCACCACCGAAAAGGTGCCGCCGAAGCCGCAGCATTCGTCGGGCCGTTGCGGCGTGACGAATTCGATTCCGTCGACCTTGGTCAGCAAGGACAACGGTTTGGAGAAGAACGGCTGATGCAGCTCGGAGGGCGTTGCGTGCTTCAACCGCCGCAGCGTGCCGCAACTGTTATGCAGTCCGACGCGGTGCGGGAAGCGGGCCCAGGGGAACTCTTCGACCAGCAGGATGTCGTGCAGGAATTCGACCAGCTCATAAGTTCGCGCGCGAGCTTCCTGCACTTCTGGGGTTTGCTCGACGGCGTCCAGGTGATCGCGCACATGCTCCACGCAACTGCCGGACGGCGCGACCACGTAGTCGAAGCCGGCAAAATTGCGCACGAACAGCGCCTCGGTCGCGGCACAGTCGGCGTTGAAGCCGCTGTTTGCCATCGGCTGGCCGCAGCAGGTCTGGTCGCGCGGGTAGGTCACGTCATGGCCGAACCGCTCCAGCAATTCGAGCGTCGCGATCGCAACCTCGGGGAAGAACGCGTCGATGAAGCAGGGGACGAACAACCCGATACGCATGGGGACACACTCCGGATCGTGGCATGCTGTCAGTAGTGATGGGGGGCAGCGCTGACCCGGCCACGGAACACGCGGTAACTGATCGCGGTGTAGGCCAGCATCAGCGGCAGAACGAACACGCCCTCGCCCCAGAACATGAAGGCGAGACTGGAATGCGGCGCGGCAGCATCGCGGAAGGTGATCGCGAACGGCACCATGTACGGCCAGAACGACGCAGCGAGCGTGCCGAACGCCGCAAAGAACAAGGCGGCGACGGCGTATAACAACCTGCCGTCGTGGCGGTCGCGCAAGCTTGTGGCGAGCAGTCCGAAGGCAACGGCACCGATCGTCGGGAAGACGACCAGGTAGGGACGCTCCAGCCAGCGGTCCATGATGCGCAGGTGTTCGATCATCGCGTAGACGAACACGACGACCAGGAAGCCGAGCAAGCCGACCGAGAGACGAGGCGCCAGGCGATAGGCCACCTCGCGAATGTCGCCGTCGCATTTCCGGATCAGCCAGCACGTGCCGAGCAATGTGTAGCCGAGGCACAGGCCCACGCCACACAGCACGGCGAACGGGCTTAGCCAGCCGAACTCGCCACCGACGTAATGTCCATCGGCCATCGGCAGGCCGCGCACTAATGCGCCGACGGCGAGGCCCTGCATGAACGCGGCAACCAGCGAGCCGCTTGCGAAGCAGACATCCCAGATCCAACGCATCCGTTGCGTGCGGGTGCGATATTCGAACGACACGCCGCGCAGAATCAGGCCTGCCAACATCAGCAGCAGGGGAAGATAGAAGGCGGACAGCACCGTGGCGTAAACCAGCGGGAACGCGCCCCACAGCACCACGCCGGCCACGACGAGCCAGGTTTCGTTACCGTCCCACACCGGCGCCACCGCGGCCAGCATCGCGCTGCGGCGTTGCTCGTCGTGCACCCCACCGAACAGGATGCCGACGCCGAGATCGAAGCCATCCAGCAGCACGTAAAGCAAGATGGCCAGGGCGAGCACGAAGACCCAGAACAGTACCATGGCTATTTTCCTGCCGACGCGTGTTGCTCATCCGGCATGTGCTGCGGTCCCACGACCGACATGGGCCGATTGGGAATGGCGGCGGGCGCGTGCAGCGCCAGGCGCCCCGCCGGACCGGCACGCAGCAGGCGATAGATGTAGAGTACGCCGAATGCGAAGATGAAGCTGTAGACGGCACAGAACACGACCAGCGAGATCAGGGTGGAGCGGACCGTCAGGAACGGCG
>Ga0335073_10016353_pt1 | contig 10362 bp, 7 predicted proteins | sample Lox_Sample_22_FD_207093 | JGI IMG/M metagenome (GOLD analysis project Ga0335073, IMG submission 207093) | Soil microbial communities from Loxahatchee National Wildlife Refuge, Florida, United States - Lox_Sample_2.2 | ecosystem: Environmental > Terrestrial > Soil > Wetlands | place: USA: Florida... | reverse complement strand
GATCCTGGCATCGTATCTATCAGCGGCTTCGCTGGGGATGGGCTACGCTTGGGTTTTTCTCGATGAAGATGCGCTGTGCTGGCACGATCGCATCACGCACACCTATCTGGCGCTGAAGAAGAAATCCGCGACCAGCGAATGACGAAAACGCGAGAGTCCGTGATGAGAATCTCGCGTTACGCCGCTGGAATCGGTCCGTGCTGGAAGTGATATTGCAGAATCCGGGCTGCTAGCGCGGGGCTGAGACTTTCTTGGGTCGGAGCGACGGTGCGCACAACTTCTCCTCTGCAAACGACTTCAGTAGCCGAAAGACCCGCCAGTTCTGCCGGTAATACCAGGTTGATTTCCAGTTGTATGCTGGGCTGCAGCATCTCATCGGCCTTGAAAAGCATGCCGGAGCGGCTGATATTTTCGGTGGTGCCCTGATGCCATGCATTTTCGCCTAGCCGGCGATAGCGCAGCGGCAGGCGAAGCTGAAAACGCTGCGCGCGCGTTGGGGAGACTTTGGCTATAGCCGACGGCCGGCGGGGAGCGGTTTGCATCACAACCTCCGTTGGAACTGCGCTGCTGTCGAGGACTTCCCGTACTTTGGCCTTCAGATCGCGAAGGCTGAACGGTTTCTGCAGCAGGCGCACGTCGGCATCGAGGGTCCCATCGTGTCCCACCACATTCTCGGTATAGCCGGACATATAGAGCACCTTCACGTTCGGGCGGATTTCCGAAATACGCTGCGCCAGTTCGCGGCCGTTCATCCCAGGCATGATCACGTCGGTCAGCAAAAGATGAATCACGCCTTCGTGGGCCACTGCAATTTGCATCGCGACCGCGCCATCGGCTGCTTCGATAACCTTGTAGCCCTGCTTTTCCAGGAACTGCCGCGCCAGATAGCGCAGGTTGGCTTCATCCTCGGCCAGCAGGATCGTCTCCGTCCCCGGTTCAACCACGCGGATTTCCTCCACAACTGCGACTTGCGCAACTGCTGGCTCTCCGGCGGCGGCGATTCGCGGCAGATAGATCCGGAACGTCGTGCCATTGCCCACTTCGCTCTGCACCCAGATGTATCCGCCGCTTTGCTTGATGATGCCGTAAACCGTTGAAAGTCCCAGGCCGGTACCCTTTGGTCCTTTGGTGGTAAAGAACGGTTCGAAGATGTGGGATTGGGTTTCGGTATCCATACCCAAGCCGGTATCGCTCAGCGAAAGCATGACGTAGTCGCCGGGCCGTAGCGGCGCGTGCAGCCGGGCATATTCTTCGTCGAGTGTGACGTTCCCCGTCTCGATGGTCAACTTCCCGCCCGAAGGCATCGCGTCGCGGGCATTGACAGCGAGGTTCATGATGACTTGTTCGATTTGACCGGAATCGGCACGCACCGGCCACAGATTTTCGGCGGGATGCATGACCAGATCAATATCTTCTCCGATCATGCGGGTCAGCATTTTCAGGTTTTCGGTGACGATGCTGTTCAGGTAGACAGTTTTCGGCGCGAGCATCTGCTTGCGGCTGAAGGCCAGAAGCTGCCGGGTGAGCGAGGAAGCCCGCTCCGCCGCACTGGCAATCTCCTGCGCCGGCGCCCGCAACTCAGGCTGGCCTCCGAGTCGCTCCAGCAGAAATTCCGAATATCCCGAGATAACCATCAGCAAATTGTTGAAATCATGTGCGATACCGCCCGCGAGCCGTCCAACCGCTTCCATCTTTTGCGACTGCCGAAGCTGTTGCTCCAGAGCGCGGCGCTCGGTCACATCCTCGGCAAAGAGCTCGAAGCCGCGATCCTTGTCAGTGCCATTCGCCACGGATCGGCCCGAGACGCGTACGCCAGTCGTGCTGCCGTCCTTCCGTTTCCACTCGGCTGTCAGTCCCTTGAACGGCATCGAGGCGCGCAAACGATCGGCCAGCTCGAACCACTGATCGGTATCCGCGAAGAGTGAATGGACCGGCTGGCCGATCAGCTGGTCCCCCGCGGAATAGCCCAGTAATTCCAGGAATGCGGGATTCACATCCAGCAGCTTGCCTTCGGCGTCGCAGCGGCAGATCCCATAAGGAGCATTGGTGACCAGGGAGCGGAAATTCAGTTCCGAGCGCCGCAGGTTCTCTTGGGACGCGCGTAATGCCGCATTCAGCCAGCAGATGAGCATGGCGATGAAAAAGAACAACGACAGCCGGATGATAGCCGTCCGCATTTCGCTCGGCGTGTGTTCGCCGGCGAGCGAAAAATAGGCAATCACGGTTACCGCAAACGAGGTGGCGACCAGGCCGGGCTTCCAGCCTCCATACCACGCACTAACCATGACGGCGACGCCGAACAGGGCGAGGCGGCTTTCAGAAACATCAGCGAGCAGAATGGTCGGGATCAGCGCCAGCGCCGTGCTGAGCACGGCGACGCCGTAGCGCAAAATGGGCGCACGCGAGGATCGTATGCGGAGTAGGGGGAGGGTTCCTCGCATGCGCCTATGCTAGTGCGAAAAAAGTAAACTCGATAGTTACAGGAGTTCATTCTGTGCTTGCACGACGGCACCGCAGATGGTTGGAATCAGCCGCTGTCTATCAGGACACTGGCCGGAAGGACCATATCCATGCAGGAAACAGCCACCCCGTCAACGAGCCCCCGCGTTTATCCTGCTGCCAAATACGCGTAACGTAAGATAAACAGCGCTGTCAGGATCCATATGACGACGCTCACGTCGCGAAACTTTCCCGCGGCGACCTTTACCAGCGTGTAGGAAATCACTCCCAGGCTCAATCCCGTGGCGATGCTGAATGTCAGCGGCGTCGCCAGCAAGGTCACAAATGCCGGAATCGCTTCGGTGAAGTCGGACCATTGCACGCGGGCGATCGATTCGGTCATCAGCGCACCCACAAGCACCAGCGCCGGAGCCGTCGCATAGCCCGGAATGGCGCTGGCCAGCGGCGCGCAGAACGCCGCCAGCAGGAACAGCCCCGCCACAAAGATATTGCTCAATCCAGTCTTCGCTCCTGCCGCAACACCCGCCGCGCTTTCAATGTAGCTGGTCACCGTGGAAGTGCCGGTGAGCGCCCCGAAAATGCTTCCGACCGCATCGGATACAAGTGCGCGGCCCACCCGGGGAATTCTTCCATTTACAACGAATCCGCCTTGCTCGCAGACTCCGACCAGCGTTCCAACGTTGTCGAAAAGATCGACAAACAGAAAAATGAAAATGATCTCCAGCAAGCCCAGGTGCAAAGCGCCGCGCAAATCCAATTGCAGAAACGTGCCGGAAGGATGGGGCAACGAAAAAATTGCCGTAGGCCAAGCCGCCATGCCGCGCAAAATTCCCAGCAGGGTAGTTGCCGCAATCCCGATCAAGATCGCCCCGGTGATCTTGCGCGCCATCAAAATCAGCATGATGGCCAGACCGATGCACGCCAGCTGCGTCTCCCGGTTGGCAAACGTGCCCAATCCGACGAAAGTGGCCGGATTGGCGACGACGAGCTTGGCATTGCGCAATCCGATGAACGCGATGAACATGCCAATTCCGCCGGCCGTTGAATGCTTGAGGCATTCGGGGATTCCATTGACGATTTGCTCGCGGACACCCGTGACGGTCAGAAGCAGAAATATGCAGCCCGAGAAAAAGATCACGCCCAGCGCCGAGCGCCAGGGCACATGCATCCCCAGGCAGACGACATACGTGAAATACGCGTTCAGCGACATGCCAGGCGCAAGCGCGATGGGATAGTTCGCGTACAAACCCATGACGAGCGTAGCGACGGCGGCAGCGATGCACGTCGCGAACAGTACGCCGTCAATCGCCATGCCGGTTTCGGACAGCATTTTCGGATTTACGGCGATGATGTAGGCCATGGTGAGAAAGGTCGTCAGGCCGCCGAGAAACTCGCTCCGGATCGACGTATTGTTTTCGCGAAGCTGAAAGAAACGATCAATCGCGCTTCGCTTCTCGACCAAGGTGGATGATGTAGCACTAGATAGCATGGGTTTGGAAACGAAGCCGACATTCTACGGCATTGCGGGGAAATAGCTGCATGGGAATTCCTGATCCTGAATAGAAAAAAATAGTAGCGCCGGCATCCTGCCGGCTGTTTGGCGGGCGACTCGCCCCGCCCTCGCCAACAACTCGGTCGCTTTTCTAAGGAAGCGAACTGCTGGCATCCATAACGGAGGCAGAAGCACCTTCGAATCGCGACACGCTGATTTCATGGAGTGGGCCGGCGTGACGAAGCTCCGGAAAAAGCCACGCCCAGATCACGATCACGACGAGCGTCCCGACCCCGCCAAGCACTACGGCTGGAACCGTCCCAAACCACTGCGCTGTCACGCCCGATTCGAACTGCCCGAATTCGTTGGAAGTCCCGATGAAAATCATGTCCACCGCGGTGACGCGCCCGCGCATCTCGTCGGGCGTAGCGAGTTGGGTCAGAGTCGCGCGAATAATCACGCTGACCATGTCGCTGGCCCCAAGCAAAACCAGCGCGATTAGCGACATTGTAAGGCTGCGCGAAAGACCGAAAATGATCGTGCATACGCCGAATCCCCCGACCGCCCACAAGAGCGCGGGGCCCGAGCGACCACGCAGTGGACGATGCGCCAGCAAGACAGCCATCAACGCAGCGCCGACTCCCGGAGCGGTACGAAGCAGGCCCAATCCCCAGGGTCCGGTGCGGAGGATTTCGCGAGCGTAAACCGGCAGCAGCGCGACCGCCCCACCCAGCAACACGGCAAACAGATCCAGGGAAATCGCACCGAGAATCAGCTTGCGGTTCCAAATAAAATGCAGGCCGGCGAACACACCCTTTAGGGTCATGCTGCTTGGAGATGTCGCCTGACGAGGTCGCGCCTGAAACTGCGGATGGATGCGGAAAGAGGAAATCGTGGCGCTGATCGCGATCAGCGCCGCGATCACGTATACCGCGGACGGACCCCGGGCGGCCGCATAGAGAATGCCTCCAAAGGACGGTCCAAGAATCGTCGCGGCTTGAAAAACCGTGGCGTTCCAGGCCACGGCGTTGGGGAAATCCTTTTCCGGAACAAGCTGAGGCAGAATCGAGCGGCTCGCGGTGCCATTAAACGACCGCACGACACCAATCAAAACGAGAACCACGTAGATAAGCGACACTGAGTGCAAACTGCGGTAAGTAAGCGCGAGCAGCAATCCGAAGCAGAGGCCGTAGCCAGCGTAACAGGCAGAAAGCACATGACGACGCTGGTAGCGATCCGAGGCGTGCCCTGAGATGGGAAACAGCAGAATCCCCGGCAAGAATTGTGCGAGGCCGACATAGCCGAGGTCGAGCGGCCGCTTCGTAATCTCGTAGACCTGCCATCCGACGGCGACGGCTTGCATTTCCACCGCGGCCACGATCAGAAAGCGTGCGACTTCAAAGATTACGAATGCGGGATGCCTGAAGGCGGCGCGTCCAGCTCTGGCGTCGGTCGGGGCGGACATGAACTTCTAATCTGACACAGAACTCGACCTTCCGGATGCAAAGAGTTCGATAGAGTTTTCTAGGAGACAAGCGCTAGGTGCTTCCCGCAGCGTTGGAGGTTGCAGAGGGAGAAAAGACCTCGACCCGATTCCTGCCTTTTTTCTTCGCTTCATAGAGGCTGAGATCGGCTTCGCGAAGAAACTCGGAGACGGAGCAGTCCCGGCACGTCGAGGTCGCAGTCACACCCATGCTTAACGTCACAGAGGTCGTTCCGAATGGCGTCTCGATCGGATCTTTGCAGACTAACGTCCGGATTGCATCCCCACGCCGCGCGGCGTTTTCGAGATTGCAGCCGGGCAAGAGAATCAGGAATTCCTCGCCTCCGTAGCGGCCGACAAGATCGTACGGACGAAGATCGACCTTGAGGCGCCGCGCAACTTCTTTCAAAACCTCATCTCCGGCGGCATGCCCCAAGGTGTCGTTGACCCGCTTAAAGTGATCAATGTCGGCGAGAATGATCGCCATCGAATTGTGTTCGCGTCCACCGCGGGCAATTTCTCGCTGTAACGCCGCGAGGATTTCCGATCGATTTAACAAGTTGGTCAGAAAATCATGCGTGGCCGCGAACCGCAAAGACTGCTGCAGTTCAAGAATTCTCTTGCCCACCACGATGCGGGAGCGCAGATCGGTCGGATCGATCGGCTTGGCCAAATAGTCGTCCGCCCCAGCTTCCATTGCAGCCATGCGATCCTTCTTATGAGTCTTAGCTGTCAGCATGACCGTGTAAACGTAAGTCCCCTGGGTCAGTTTGCGGATGCGGCGCAGAACATCGATTCCGTCGAGCCCGGGGAGCAGCCAATCGAGCAACACCAAATCCGGAGGAGTGGCGCTTTCTAGCAGTTTGACTGCTTCCGTGCCGCTGCCTACCGACTGATATTCGAATCCCCAGTCGCTGAGATACGCGCCAAGCTTGCGGCGTTCTATATAGGAATCTTCTACGAGCAGAATTTTCATGCGTACACGCCCATTCGGATGTTCACAAGACATATCGTCACTTACAAGTTACGAGCAGAACACGAAAGGACATGGTCGGCAGGAAACGGTCTCACGCGATCACTGGCGTATTGGAAATGCCCGCTGTACCGAAAACTCTTCGATACCGCTCGATCTCAGCGGGTGCGCCCAGAGCCTTCGAGTAATTGTCGGAAAGCTTTACGGCGGGGCGACCCTCGACCATGGAAACCTTGCAGATCAGGCTGATCGGATCGAAACCGTCCCCTGTATTGGGATTGCATCCGCGAAAATCGTTGGTCAGCAGCGTTCCCCAGCCGGCGCTGAGGCGGATGCGGCGCTCCGGAGTCCACTTCTTACGATCGTAAAAATCGTCGGCACTGCAGAAATCGCTCGGCTGCAGTCCTGACGCCATCGTTCCTGCGAAATAGGCGTGCAGCCCGAGAATGATGTCAACATCCAACGTATCGGAGAACACCAGCAGTTTCTCTCGGGGATTACGGCCGCGCGTTTTCAACCACTCGATATATTCATCGCCGGCAATGTATGGATCCTTGCTGTCGACGCGCTGACCGGTCCAATCAGCCACCCAGTCGGGAGCGCCAGCGAGAAACTGTGTGGTTCCGAACGTATCCGGCAGCATGACTCGCAGAGCGCCCTCGTAAGTTTGCTGCCAGAGTTCGAGAACTTCATACTGCGATTGCTTCAAAGCTTTGTCATCAGGGGCAAGCGCAGCCATGACCATCGGGATCTCATGGGCGTTCGTGCCAATGGCCTCCAGATCGTGCTTGTGCGCCAGAAAGGCATTCGACGTCCCAACAAAACTGCTGCCGAGATTGGCAGCCATCGCGACTACGACATATTCCTGCCAGAGGAAGCTATGGCGGCGTCGCGTGCCAAAATCCGCGACGCTGAGGCCGGGCACACCCCGCAGACGCTCGATCTTGCCCCAGAGCTTTGTTTTCGCGCGCGCGTACAGAATGTCGAGCCCAAATTCGCTTAGCGTCTTCAGATGCGCCCGCGTTTTCAGTTCATCGAGAATGGCAAGCCCATACAGTTCCCACATTGTCGTTTCGGCCCAGGGACCATCGAAACTGAGATGAATCTGGCCGTCATGCATCGAAAGGCGATAATCCGAAAGACGAAAGTCGTGTTCCAGCCAGTCCAGGAATGCGGGCTCGAAGATTCCGCGCTTGCCATAAAACGTGTTGCCAGCCAGCCACACCAGTTCCGACTTGCGAAATCGCAGCCCGCGCACATGTTGCAATTGCACCTTCAATTCTTCAATGTGAATGGTGTCGGCAATGCGCACGGCCGAATGCCGGTTCAAAAGCGAGAACTCGACGCGTGTTTTAGGAAAATGCTTCCAGATAAACTGCAGCATCAGAAGCTTGTAAAAATCGGTGTCGAGCAGCGAACGGATGATGGGATCGAGTTCCCAGTTGTGATTGTGTGCGCGCTCGGCGAGGTTGATGATCATCAGGCTTGAGTCTCAGCTGCGAGGAATAGTTTAATCTAGCCGAGGCTAAGAGCTCCTTTGTGCCTACTATGAATGCCATTGCCGTGATTCCCGCGCGTCTGGCATCGACCCGGCTGCCGCGCAAAATGTTGCGCGAGATTGGGGGCAAGCCCCTGATCGGAATGGTGTATGAAGCGGTGCGATCCTCGCCGCTGCTGGACGACGTGATTGTTGCGACCGATTCCGACGAAATCTTGCGCGTTTGCCGCAATCATGGATGGAAAGCACAAATCACCTCGTCCAACCATAGAAGCGGCACGGAGCGCGTGCATGAGATTGCCACACAGCACCATGCCGAGGTCTACGTAAACGTGCAAGGTGACGAGTCGATGGTTCGCCCCGAGCACATTGCCAGCCTGCTTGAACTGATGCGGGATTCGGAAGCCGATGTGGGTACTCTCAAAACTCGCGCCGCAGAAGAGGACGTAACCAATCCCAACGCCGTGAAAGTTGTGACTGCCGCAAACGGCCGAGCCTTGTACTTCTCTCGCGCAACGATTCCGTTCGACCGCGACGGAACCCATCCTCGCTACTTCAAGCATCTTGGCATCTATGCCTATCGTCGTCCGGTTCTGGAGCGATTCGTCACCCTGCCGGAGTCGCCTCTTGAGAACAGCGAACGATTAGAGCAGCTGCGTTTTCTCGAAAATGGTTTTTCGATATACGTCGCGGAAACGCCCTACGACAGCATTGGCGTGGACACTGAAGAAGACCTGCACAGGGCGATTGCGATTCTGCGAGAGAAGTGACACCTATGATCTTCATGCAGACGGTTCACAATGCTGCTGGCGTGGAAACCGACGCTGATCCTCTGGGTTTATGACTTAGCTTCGCGGAACCCGACCTTTGGTGCTTGAATTAGGCCGCGAAGCTGCCTTCCGGGAGTTGCGGAATCGGATCGGGAAGGCGGTCGCTCAATTCGGCCAGCAGGGCAAGTTTCTGAGCCAGTTCCGGCCGCAAGAGATTCTCGTCAAAGCGCCAGCACCAATTGCCGTTGCCGTTCATGCTGGGAATGTTCATGCGTGCGTCGCTGCCCAGTCCGAGCACATCCTGCAGGGGAACGATACTCAAACTGGCAGGCGAACACAGGGCCGCGCGAATGAAGGCCCAGTGGACGCCATCCTCACAACGACCGAGATACGCTTCGGCGTTGCGGCGCTCGTGCTCCGCCGCGCCTGAGTTCCACCATCCGACGACAGTATCGTTGTCGTGCGTGCCGGTATAGATAACCTTGCCCGCCGCGCGATGTGGGAGATACATGTGCGCACCGGGGTCGCCGAAGCCAAATTGCAGGACAGCCATGCCCGGAATCTGCAGACGATCGCGCAGGGCGTGGACTTCGGGAGTGATGTAACCGAGATCTTCCGCAAAAAAAGGCAAACCACCAAGAGCTTCCCGGATTTTGACGAATAGATCATCGCGGGGACCATCGACCCAGCGGCCATTCACGGCCGTTTCTTCGCTGGCAGGGATTTCCCAGAACTGGTCGAATCCGCGGAAATGATCGAGCCGGATGTAGTCGCAATTCTGCGTGGCCCAGCGCAGGCGCTGAATCCACCACTGATAGCCGCGTGATTTCATTACGTCCCAACGGTAAAGCGGGTTCCCCCAACGCTGACCGGTTTTGCTGAAAAAATCCGGAGGGACGCCCGAGACAACTTCCGGTTGGAGATCGCCGTTTAAGCGGAAGAGATCGGGATGGGTCCAGACGTCGGCGCTGTCGTAATTCACAAAGATGGCAAGATCGCCAACAATGCGAATGGCGCGTTCGCAACAATATCGGCGCAGAGCGCGCCATTGCTCGTAGAAGGCAAACTGCAGGGCGGAACGAATTCGAATGTCGTCGGCGAGTTCTTCGCGAACTTCTCGCAACGCGGCGGGCTCCCGGTGGGCCAGTCCGCATGGCCACTGATTCCAGCTCTCCAGCTTTTGCTGAGCTCGAAGCGCGTCAAAGAGGACGAAATCGTCGAGCCACCATGAATTTTCCGAGCGGAAATTCTGGAAGCGCGAGAGCGCGTCGGACGATCCTGAGCTCAGGAACTTTCGCGCCGCCTCGAACAGAAGCGGCATCTTCCTGGCAAATACCTGATCGTAATCGACCGCCGAGCCGTCCGTCCCGGCGCGCGCCTCACAACCGAATTCCCTGAGCTTCTCCCGATCGATCCATCCGCGGTCAGCCAAACGCTCAATGCTGATGAGCAGGGGATTGCCTGCGAATGCCGAAGTCGAGGAGTACGGCGAGTTTCCGTAGCCGAGCGGGCCCAGCGGCAGAACCTGCCAGAGACCCTGGCGGGCTGACGCCAGGAAATCGACAAAACGATAAGCGGACGGCCCGAAGTCGCCGATTCCGCCACGGGCGGGCAACGACGTGGGATGCAGCAGAATTCCGGCGGCGCGCGGAAAGGCCATGAAACGCGGTTACATTCCTTCCTCGG
>Ga0335073_10016352_pt1 | contig 10362 bp, 8 predicted proteins | sample Lox_Sample_22_FD_207093 | JGI IMG/M metagenome (GOLD analysis project Ga0335073, IMG submission 207093) | Soil microbial communities from Loxahatchee National Wildlife Refuge, Florida, United States - Lox_Sample_2.2 | ecosystem: Environmental > Terrestrial > Soil > Wetlands | place: USA: Florida... | reverse complement strand
ATGACCTGCGGCCGCTCGGGAAAGGCATCCGGCGGGCTGAGCAGGTCCGCGCCGGGCAGGAAGCGCAGGATGCGCGGGATCTCGAACGGCAGGTCGCCGAACGAGGCGACCACGCGGGGGGGCGCCGGCGGCCGCTCTCCCGCGCCGCCCGGGCCCGCCGCGCCGCCGGGCACTGTGGCGCCTGGCACTGGGGCGCCTGGCACTGGGGCGCCTGGCACTGGGGCGCCTGGCACTGGGGCGCCGCGCGCCCGCAGCGCGTGCGCGACCGCGAGCATGGAGCCGAGCGCGTCCCCGTCCGGCCGGACGTGACAGGCCAGGCAGATCTCGGCGGCGCCGTCGAGGACCTTGACAGCGCGCGACCACTCCGCCTCGATGTCCGGGCCGGGAAGGTCCGCGGCGCCCGCACCGCCGGCGTCCTGACCCGGAGCGCGGGCGTCTGCACCTGAACTCTTACCCGGGACGAGCGGATGATCGTCTGTCACGACGGTGAGTATCTCGCGCGGCCATCACCGGGCGCCGGGTTATCGCGCAGAGCGCCGCGGGCTGTCCGCCGGGCCGGAAGCGGATGACCGGGCCCGTCACCCGGTGCCGTCGCGGATGCCTCGTTCGCGTGCCTGCTGGCAGGCTCGCGGGGCGGGACGGCCGGGCCGCTGCCCGTCACGCTCCGGCGGGCCGCCGGCTTCCGGGCTCCGGGTAGCTGCCGAGCGGGCCGCGGGGCCCGTCGGGCGCCCGTGTCCCGTCCCGCGAACCGTCGCCGGAGTGCGCTTCGAGATCGCCATCCGGCTCCTCGTCGGGGTCAGCCCGGACCCGGTAGGGGTCGGGGTCACCTGCGGGCTCGGCCCCTTCCCGGGCGGCGGCGACCGCCGCGTCCGCCACCCGGGCCCGGGCCACCAGCTCTTCGATGTTCCGCGCCGCATCCGGGACCGTGTCCGGCTCGAAGGCGATCGACGGGGTGTGCTTCAGGCCGGTCTGCCTGCCCACCTCGGACCGGATCACGCCGGCCGCGCTGGCCAGCGCGACTGCCGTTTCGGCGCGCTCGGAATCGGAGCCGTAGACCGTGTAGAACACCGTGGCCTCGCGAAGATCGCCGGTTACCCGGGCCTCGGTCACCGTGACGAAACCGAGCCGCGGGTCCTTGATCCGGCGCTCCAGCATCTCGGCGACGATCTGCGCGATCGCCTCGCTCAGCCGACGCGCCCGGGCCGTGTCCGCCATGACTTGCTCACTCCTCCTCGCTGAACAGCCGCTGCCTCGCGGACAGCAGCTCGATGTCGGGGCGTCCCGCGACGAAGCGCTCGCAGGCCTCGAGGACCTCGACGGCGTGCGCCGCCGTCGAGGCCGCCACCGCGACGCCGATCTCGGCCCGCCGGTGCAAGTCCAGGTGCCCTGTCTCGGCCACGGACGCGCCCGGAAAGCGCCGGTTCACCTCGGCGATCAGCGGCCGGACCGCGGAACGCTTCTGCTTCAGCGACCGCACGTCGCCCAGCAGGACGTCCAACGTCAGGGCACCTACGTACATCCTGTTTCTCCGCGCTCGCCCGGGCCGCCTTTCCTCGTCGCTGATCGCTCCTAGCCCAGGCGGCGCGTCCTTTGGCTCGCGGTTCCCTTCATCAGGCCCGGGGCTTCTCCCGCATCTCGAACGTCTCGATGACGTCGTCGACGTGAACGTCGTTGTAGCCGAGGCCGATGCCGCACTCGAAGCCCTCGCGGACCTCGGTCACATCGTCCTTGAACCGGCGCAGCGACTCGACCGTGAGGTTGCCCGAGACCACCACGCCGTCGCGGACCAGGCGGGCCCTGCTGTTGCGGGTGATCGTGCCGGAGCGGACGATGCAGCCGGCCACATTGCCGACTCGCGGCACCCGGAAGATCTCCCGCACCTCGGCGGTGCCGAGCTGGGCCTCTTCGAAGACCGGCTTGAGCATGCCCTTGAGCGCGGCCTCGACCTCCTCGATCGCCTGGTAGATGACCGAGTAGTAGCGGATGTCCACGCCCTCGCGCTGGGCCAGCTCGCCAGCCCGGCCCGCGGGCCGGACGTTGAAGCCGATGATCACGGCCTCGGAGGCGATGGCCAGGTTGACGTCGTCCTGGGTGATCGCGCCGACACCGCGGCCGATGACCCGCAGCGCCACCTCCTCGCCCACGTCGAGCTGGAGCAGGGCATCTTCGAGCGCCTCGACCGAACCGGACACGTCGCCCTTGATGATCAGCAGCAGCTCTTCGCGTTCGCCGGACTTGAGCGCCGACTCCAAGTCCTCCAGGGTGACCCGGGGCCGTCGAGCTGCGAACATCGCGCTGCGCTCCCGAGCCTCGCGCCGCTCGGCGATCTGCCGCGCGACCCGGTCGTCGTCCACCACCAGGAAGCTGTCGCCGGCGTCGGGCACCGCGGTGAGACCGAGCACCTGCACCGGCCGGGACGGCGACGCCTCGATGACCGGGTCGCGGTTCTCGTCGAGCATGGCCCGAACCCGGCCAAACGCCTCGCCGCAGACGATCGAGTCGCCGATCCGGAGCGTCCCGCGCTGCACGAGCACGGTGGCGACCGGCCCGCGGCCCTTGTCCAGCTCGGCCTCGATCGCCACACCCTGAGCCTGCTGGTCGGGGTTGGCGCGCAGGTCCAGCTCGGCGTCCGCGGTCAGCACGATCGCCTCGAGCAGGTCGTCGATGCCGGTGCCCTCGCGGGCCGAGACGTCGACGAACAGGTTCTGGCCGCCGAATTCCTCGGCCACCAGCCCGTACTCGGTCAGCTGGGCCCGCACCCGCGCTGGGTCGGCGCCCTCCTTGTCGATCTTGTTGACCGCCACGACGATCGGCACGCCGGCCGCCTGGGCGTGGTTAAGCGCCTCGGTGGTCTGCGGCTTCACGCCGTCGTCCGCCGCGACCACGAGCACGACCAGGTCGGTCGTCTCGGCGCCGCGGGCCCGCATGGCGGTGAAGGCCTCGTGACCAGGGGTGTCGATGAAGGTGATCTTCCGCTCCTGGCCGTCAACCTTGGTGTTGGCCTGGTACGCACCGATGTGCTGGGTGATGCCGCCGGCCTCGTGGGCCACCACGTTCGTACGCCGGATCGCGTCGAGCAGCTTGGTCTTGCCGTGGTCGACGTGACCCATAACGGTCACCACGGGCGGACGGGCCACCAGGTCGCCCTCGTCGCCCTCGTCCTCGCCGAACTCGATGTCGAACGACTCGAGCAGCTCCCGGTCCTCTTCCTCGGGGGAGACCACCTGGACGTTGTAGTTCAGCTCGGCGCCGAGCAGCTGGAGCGTCTCGTCGTTCACCGACTGGGTCGCGGTTACCATCTCGCCCAGGTGGAACAGCACCTGTACCAGCGAGGCCGGGTTCACGCCGATCTTGTCGGCGAAGTCGCTCAGCGACGCGCCGCGCGACAGCCGGATGACCTGCCCGTTCCCGCGCGGGATCTGCACGCCGCCGATCGACGGCGCCTGCATGTTGTCGAACTCCTGGCGCCGCTGCTTCCTCGACCTCCGGGCGCGTGCCGGGCGCCCGCCCGGCCGCCCGAACGCTCCCTGGGTACCGCTCCGGCCGCGGCCGCCGCCACCGGGACGGGCCGGTCCGGCGCCCGCTCGCTGGCCGCCGCCGCCGCCCGTACCGCCTCGCGGGCCGCCGCCGCCCGGACCCGTACCCGGGCCACCGCGGCCGCCAGGCCGGGTGCCGGTGCCCGGGCCGCCGCCGCGGCCGCCCGGCCCGCCGGCGCCCGGGCCGGAGAAGCCGCCGCCGGGGCCGCGGCTGCCAACTGGCCGGGGCGGCATGCTGCTCGGGCTGGGACGAGGCCCGCCCGGGCGCGGACCGCCCGGGCGCGCCGCATCACCAGGACCGGAGGGGCCAGGGCGACCCGAGCCCCGCGGCGCGCCGGGCCGGGGCGCGCCCGGACCCGGACGGCCAGCCGACTGACCGGTACCCGGAGGGGCGGCGAAGGCCGGGCCGCCTGCCGCGCCCGAAGCCCCGGGCTGGCCTGGCCGGGCCCCACGCGGCGCCGACCCCATACCGGTCGCCGTAGAGCTGAACGGGTTGTTGCCAGGCCGGGGCCCAGGCCGGGGCGGGCCGGGTGTACCCGCGGGCGGCCGGGGCGAGCCGGGCCGGGGCGCGCCCGAACCCGGACGCGGCCCAGCCTCCCCCGGCGCGGCCGGGGCCCCGCTGGATGGCGCGGCTCGTGTCCCGGCGCCGGGCGCGGTTTCCGCTGCCGCGGCTCGCGTGTCCGGCTGGCCATGCGGGAACGGGACCGGCGGCCTCGCCCGCTCTCCAGACCCCGTTGGCTGGCCGGGGGCCGCGGGCGTGCCCGCGGCCGGCCCGGTCGCGCCGGGGCTCTCCGCCGGGCTGGCGGCCGGCCCGGCCGCAGGTGCCGAGGGCACGGCCGGGCCATGGCCGTTCGCACCGCTGTGCGGTTCCCGGGCTGCGACGCCATCCACCGCGGCCGGCGCGTCCGCACCTGCCGTCGCCGCCGGCGCTGCCGCGGCGGCCACGGCCGAGGCGCCCGCAGCTGACGCTGCCGCGACGGCCTGGCCGTCCTGGGCCTTGCCCCCGCGAGCCTGCGCGGGCTGCTCGGCTGCGAATGCTTCCTTGAGCCTGCGGACCACCGGCGCCTCAATCGTTGAGGACGCCGACCGCACGAACTCGCCCATCTCCTGGAGCTTGGCCATCACGGCCTTGCTCTCTACACCGAACTCCTTCGCGAGTTCGTATACCCGGACCTTCGCCACTGCGCTCCCTCTACTCGGTCCGGCTCGGCCGGACCCGTCAGCCGGTCGGGGCAGCGCGTGCTCCGTCCGGCGTCAGCTTCTGCTGTTCATCGCCGCATGCTCATCGGTCGCTCATCGCAATCTCAGCCTGCTTTCCGGGACCGTGTTGCCACGGCCCTGCCGTTCGTATCGCCCGTCGGGGTCGGGGCCCGGCAGACCCGGGCCCGACTCCGCAAGATACTCGGCGAGCTTGTCGGTCCCCAGCGGTCCCGGCAGCCGCAACGCCCGCGCGAACGCCCGGCGACGCTGCGCTTGCTCGAAGCACCCCCAGCTGGGATGCAGGTACGCGCCCCGGCCAGGCCTTCGCGCCGGGGCATCAGGAACGATCTCGTCCCCGGCTGCCACGACGCGAAGCAAGTCGGACTTGGCCGCGCGAATTCCGCATCCTACACAGGTCCGCACCGCTGGCGCGTGCCGAGCCTGACGCGGATACCGCGTGACCATCTCCGCCAAGCTTACCGTGCTTGGGCATCTGGGGCACCGCGCACGGTGCCTGCCGAGCCCGGGGCCTCGCTGACGGCGCTCGCCAGCGCCTCGTCGGGGGCTTTTGGCCCGCCGGCCCGGCTCTCGGCGCCCTTCCCGCCCAGCCCGCCCTCGCTCCCCTTGCTCTCCCCGCCCGCGCCGGCCCGGCCCGCGTCCTCCGGCGCGGCCGAGGCGACGGGTTCGTCAGCGTCCGGGCTGTCGGGCCGGATGTCGATCCGCCAGCCGGTCAGGCGGGCCGCGAGCCGCACGTTCTGGCCCTCTTTGCCGATCGCCAGCGACAGCTGGTAGTCAGGCACGATCACCTGCGCGACGCGCGCCTGGGCATCCACCACGATCACCCGGGACACCCGGGCCGGGGACAGGGCATGCGCCACGAACTCGGCCGGGTCCGGCGAGTAATCGACGATGTCGATCTTCTCCCCGTGCAGCTCGGTCATCACGTTGCGGACCCGGCTGCCCATCGGGCCGATACAGGCGCCCTTGGCGTTCACGCCCTGCTGCCGCGACGTCACCGCGATCTTGCTCCGGTGCCCGGCCTCACGGGCGATGGCGGCGATCTCCACGGCCCCGGAGGCGATCTCGGGCACCTCCAGCGCGAAGAGCTTCTTGACCAGGTTCGGATGGGTACGGGACAGGGTCACCGACGGGCCGCGGTAGCCCTTGCGAACGTGCAGTACGTAACACTTCAGCCGCTCGCCGTGCACGTAGCGTTCGCCGGGGACCTGCTCGCTCGGCGGCAAGATAGCCTCCAGCTTGCCCAGGTCCACCAGCACGGCCCGCGGGTCCTTGCCTTGCTGGATCACGCCGGCGACGATGTCTCCCTCACGGCCCGCGTACTCGCCGAACGTGAGCTCGTCCTCGGCGTCGCGCAGCCGCTGCAGGATGACTTGGCGGGCGGTGGTCGCCGCGATCCGGCCGAAACCCTCGGGCGTGTCGTCGTACTCCCTGGTCACCGCGCCATCCGGGGCCGTCTCCGCGGCCCAGACGGTCACGTGGCCGCTGCCCCGGTTGACCTCGACCCGCGCCGTGGCGGCCGCTCCGTCGGTCCGGTGGTAGGCGACGAGAAGCGCGTCCTCGATGGCCTTGATGGCCAGGTCCATCGAGATGTCCTTCTCGGCTTCCAGGCTCCGCAGGACGCTCAGGTCAATATCCATCGGGCCCCTCCTCGTCCGCGCCGTCGCCGGCGTAGCCGTCCAGCGGGGCGAACTCGATCTGTATCCTCCCCGGGCCGAGTTCGGAGTAGCCGAATTCCCGGCTCTCTCCGTCGACGTCGAGCCGCACGCCGCGGGAGTCCGCCCCGGCGACGCGTCCCGTTACGGTCAGCGAGTCGGCCGGGCCGTCCGTGGCCGGCCGGGGCTGGGCCCGGAGCGGCGCCTTCACCAGGCGGCCGACCGCGCGCCGCCAGTGCTTCGGCTCGGTCAGCGGGCGGTCAATGCCTGGCGAGGACACCTCCAGGGTGTAGGGCGCCTCGCCCATCGCGGCCGCCCGGTCGAGCGTCGCCGACAGCTCCCGGCTGACCAGCGCGATGTCGTCAAGGGTGACCCCGCCGTCGGAATCGACTACGACGCGCAGCAGCCGCCGCCGCCCGGCCGAGGTGATCCGGACATCCTCCAGATCCATCCCCATGGCGGCCACCGCCGGCTCAAGCAGGTCGACGATCTGCTCGGCGTTCGCAAAGGCGCCTCGCGACGGCGACGAACCGTGACGCGAGTTACCGTGCATCACGACCTCCTCGCCCGCGACCTGTGCTGTTGTCCGCTCTACCTCTAGCCTAACCGGGCCGACCGCGGCCAGGGCGATGGCCTGTCATGCCGCGCGTCGGCCCGGCTCCGGTGGGATCGGGCGCGTGGCATGCTAGGGCCGCGGCGCGACACCGGCGGGAGGGTCCGTGGCGGCACATCCGACACGCAGGGCAGTGCTCGCGGTCGCGGCATTGCTGCCGCTGACCGTGACATCCGGCTGCGCTGGCGTAGACGTGCTCGCCGCCCCGCCCAGGCCAGCTCCCGACGTCGCCCTGCTCCGGTCGGCGATTACCGCCGAGGAACTAATGGTTGCTCGTTATACCAACGTGCTGAACGGCGTGCGTAATCCCGCCGGCGGGACCCCGGCCGGCCGCGGCGGCTCGCGCGCCGCCCTGGCCACGGCACTGGAGCCGGTGCTGGCCGAGCACCAGGCCCATCTCGCCCAGCTCCGGTCGCGCCTGGTCGTGCCGGCCGGGGCCGCGCCGTCGCCGTCCCAGCGGCCCCCGGCCCAGCCGACGGTACCCACGGCCCCCGGTGCCGCCGTGACCTTCCTGCGAGCCGCCGAGCAGGCGGCCGCGGCAGCCATGCTGGACCGGCTGCCGCACGCCCCCGCCTCCCTGGCCCAGCTGTTCGCCAGCATCTCGGCCTCGGAGGCAACGCACGTCCCGGTGCTCGACGCCGTGCTCCTGGCCACCGGGCAGGCGGGCCGATGAGCGGCCGCGCCGGTCCCGGGCCGCAGTCGGCCCTGGCCACGACCGCGGCTCTGCAGTCCGCGCTGGCCGCCGAACACGCCGCGGTCTACGGCTACGGGGTGGTCGGCGCCAACCTGTCCGGAAGCAAGCAGGCCACGGCCATGACCGACTGGGTGGCCCATCAGGTTGCCCGGGACGCGCTCGAGGCCATGCTGCGGTCCCGGGGAGCGCAGCCGGTCGCTGCCGCCGTCGCCTACCAGCTGCCGGTCACGGTGCGCACTCCCGGCCAGGCCGCCTCGCTGGCCGTCATCCTCGAAGACCGGGTCGCCACGGCCTACCTCGGCCTGGTCGCGCTGAGCTCCCCCTCGATCAGGAAGTTCGGCGCGCTGCAAGTCCGCGCGGCTGCGTTGCGCGCCGCGTTCTGGCGCGGAAGCACCGTGGCCTTCCCTGGCCTGCCGGCCAGCGCGCTCACCGCCCCACGGCAGCCCGAACCCGGACCCTGACCACCAACCCCAGATCCGCCGAACCTCCCCACCGGCCTCAAGACCGTTGAGCGAAACTCGCATGTGGGTGAGATCACTCCGAATCGGGATTCTGACCAGCAACTGGACACTGCAGGGCTCCGGCGCCACACTGAGAGCCCCCGCCTGTCGCGCCCCGGGGAGGTGACACCGATGTGGTCTACCTGGAAGACCTGACCAGCGCCCTGTACCTGGAGGACGTCGCCGAGGTGGACCGTTACAACGTGTTCTTCAACCAGTTGCGGGCCACGGCACTGTCGTTCGACGACTCGTCGGTGCTGATCACGTCCGTGCTCAAGGAAATGTAGCCCGTCGACCGGATTTTTAGTGATCGTTTTCGACTTTTCATTGGTTTCAGCCATTTCCTGGGATAAAATGTCCGAATTATGGCCACGGAACCAATGAAAAGCCGCCGAGATCATCCTTAACGGGATCAGCGGAGGGCGGCGGGGAGGGGCTCGGAGTGCAGGACGGTGAGCCTGGAGACCGCGCGGGTCAGGGCGACGTAGAGCCGGTGCAGCCCGCGTGCCTCGCCGACCGCGATCTGGGCCGGCTCGACGACGATGACCTGGTCGAACTCCAGGCCCTTGGCCAGCGTGACCGGCACCACGGTGAGCGGCTGGCTCTCGCTGTCGCCATCCAGGACGGCGTGCGCCAGGCCGGCCTGATCCAGGACCCTGGACAGCCCGGGGACCTGGTCATCGGCCGCGATCACTGCGGCCGAGCCCGGCCGGGTCAGCGCGTCCGCGCACGCGGCGGCCACAGCGCCGGGCAGCGTGGCCCCGGTCGCCGCCGTGATCACGAGCGATCCGGCGTCCTGGCGGAGGGACCTGGCCGGGGTCAGGCCGGGGCCGATGTGGTCAAGCAGCCTGCTGGCGAAGTCGAGGATCTGCCGCGGCACCCGGTAGCCGGTGTCCAGAACCCGCAGCCCGGCGTCTTCCTTCCCGAGGTGAGCCAGCAGCTGCGGCCAGCTGGCGGTGGCCCAGGGCGTGGTGCCCTGGGCTATGTCACCCAGCACCGTGGCGGATCCGGTGACACAGCGGCGGCCGATCGCGCGGCACTGCATCGGTGACAGGTCCTGCGCCTCGTCCACGACCACATGGGCCAGGCTCGGCGTCCGCTCGATCAGGTCACGGGCCTCGTCGACCAGCACGGCATCTGCCGCCGACCAGCGTGCCGACCCCGGTCCCCGCGGCGGCCTGGCCCAGCTGATCGCGGCCTGCTCGGCGGGGTCCAGCAGGCCGTGCGCGGCCACGGAAAGCAGGACCGGGTCGGAGAGCAGGCGGAACACCAGCCGCAGTGGGTCGGCCTTCGGCCAGATGGCGTTCACGGCGTCCCGCACCGGCCCGGAACGACGCACCGCCTCATGGGTCCGGTCGTCGCAGGTCTCGCCGGCCGCCTCCATCCTGGTCAGGATCACGTGCGCGATACGGTGCGAGAGCATCTCCCGCCCCGTTCCGTAACGCACTCCGCGCGTCCGCAACTCGTCGACGAGCATGGCCAGCTCGGACGGCCAGACACGCCATCGCCTGGACCCGCGGACCAGCATGATCGCCTCGGCGGGCTCGCCCACCTGCTGCCACAGGGCGCGCCGCAGAACCTCGGCCATCCGCGCGTCGCCCTTGACCGTGGCCGCTGGCTCGGAATCGACGCCGCGCACCGGCACCGCGGCCAGCAGGTCGTCCACTGACAACTGGGTCACGTCCAGCTCGCCGAGGGCCGGAAGCACGTTGCGGATATAGGCGAGGAAGGCCCGGTTGGGCCCGATCACCAGGACCCCGCCGCGGCGCATCCGCTCGGAGTACGCATACAGCAGGTAGGCGACCCGGTGCAGGCCGACAGCCGTCTTGCCGGTGCCCGGAGCGCCCTGGACGCATACCGTCTGGTCCGCGCCGGCGCGCACGATGTCGTCCTGATCGGGCTGGATCGTCGCCACGATGTCACGCATCGGGCCGGATCGCGGCCGCTCGATCTCCTCGATCAGGATCCGGCTGGCCGGTAGCGCGGGTGACGGGGCCGACGCGGCGGACGGCGCGGGCGGCACCAGGCCCGCGGTGGCCGGTTCCCCGGCGACCGCGAAGTCCTCGTCCTCGTAGGCGGTCAGCTCTCCGCCGGAGAACCCGAACCTGCGCCTGCGGGCCAGGCCCATCGGCTCGGCCGGGCTGGC
>Ga0335073_10016350_pt1 | contig 10363 bp, 7 predicted proteins | sample Lox_Sample_22_FD_207093 | JGI IMG/M metagenome (GOLD analysis project Ga0335073, IMG submission 207093) | Soil microbial communities from Loxahatchee National Wildlife Refuge, Florida, United States - Lox_Sample_2.2 | ecosystem: Environmental > Terrestrial > Soil > Wetlands | place: USA: Florida... | reverse complement strand
ATCGACGTGCGCGAGCCCTGGGAGTTTGCGGCGGCCCGCGTCGAGGGCAGCCTTTCCATGCCCATGGGCGACGTGCCGGGCCGCGCCCACCAGGAGCTGGACCCCGAAGAGCGACTGCTCATTGTCTGCCACCACGGCGTTCGCTCCATGAACGTCGCCGTCTGGCTCCGCAATCAGGGCTTCGACCAGGCCCAGTCCGTGCGTGGCGGCATCGACGCCTGGAGCCTCGAAGTTGACCCTGCGGTCGGCCGGTACTAAGCAAAACACATGCTCATGCGCGCAAATCGAATTGTCGGATTGTGGGCCTTGCTCTTTGCTGCGACGCTCCCCGCCGAGGTCAAACCCTCGGCCCTGTTTACCGATCACATGGTCCTGCAGCAGGGGGTGCCGGTTCCCGTCTGGGGCACGGCGGCGCCCGGCGAGTCCGTCACCGTCGCTTTCAACGGCCAGGACCTCTCCACCACCGCCGGCCCCGATGGACGGTGGATGGTCCGCCTCGACAAGCTCAAGCCCGGCGGCCCCTTCGAGATGGAGATCCGGGGCAAGAACTTCATCGCGCTCCATGACGTGATGGTGGGTGAAGTCTGGCTCGCCGGCGGCCAGTCCAATATGGTCTTCACCGTCTCCAGCAAGGCGCAGTTCTTCGCCGGCATGCTCGATGAGGACAAGGAGATCGCCGCCGCCAACTATCCCCAGATCCGCATGTTCACGCAGCGGCCCGTCAAAGCCCTCAGGCCGCAGGACGAAGCTATCGGCCAGTGGCAGGTGTGCAGCCCGCAAACAGTCGGCGCATTTTCCGCGGTGGGCTATCTCTTTGCCCGCGATCTGCAGCAGCGTTTGCACGTGCCCGTCGGCATCGTCACCGTCGCCTTCGGCGCCAGCACCGCCGAATCGTGGCTGCCCCGCGAGGCCCTTGCCGCCGATCCGCAACTCAAGCCCATGCTCGACAGCTTCGACGCTCTCGAAGATTACTTCAAGACGCATCCCCACGCCACGGTCACGGGCGCGCCTCCCGCTCCGCAGACAATTAATGGCCACCAGCAAACGCAGGGCCTGATGCGCGATCCCGCCGAGGATCAGCACCAGCCCACGGTGCTCTTCAACGGCATGCTGCATCCGGTCATTCCCTATGCGATGCGCGGAGTCATCTGGTACCAGGGAGAATCGATCGTGGGCGGCCGGCATGGCGTCGAGCTCTATCCGCACGTCATCGAGACGGTGGTCAACACCTGGCGCAATCTCTGGGGCGAAGGCAATTTTCCGTTCTATGCTGTGCAGCTCGCGCCTCTCAGGAATGTGTCCAACAACCCGGTCGTGCGTGAGCAGCAGGCAAAGATCCTCTCGTTGCCGAACACCGGGCTTGCCATCACCATCGACGTGGGCGATCCCGACAATGTGCATCCCAAAGACAAGGAGCCGGTCGGCGAGCGGCTAGCCCTGATCGCGCTGGCAAAGACCTATCATCAGAAGGTCGAGGACTCCGGACCCGTCTATCAGTCGATGAAGATTGAGGGCGGCGCCATTCGCATCCACTTTGCGCATGTGGGCGAAGGTTTGGTTGCCAAGCCGGTTCCGAATCAGAATGGGCTTCAGGATTTCACCATCGCCGGCTCAGATCAGCACTTCTTTCCGGCCGAAGCAAAGATCGACGGCGATACTGTCGTAGTGCGCAGTGCGCAGGTGCCCGCGCCCGTGGCTGTGCGCTATGCGTGGGCCGAATATCCGGAGAGCCCCAACCTCTACAACGCCGCCGGACTCCCGGCCGCGCCGTTCCGCACCGACGACTGGGATGCGCTCTCTGACATCGCGCGCGAATTCACTGTTAACTGAACCGGGGTCACCGCCCGAAGACGTAGCTCACCTGGTACATCAGGTTATCGATGCCAGGGTTGAAGCTTGCCGTGCCATGGTTCGAGATGTGGTGATAGCGAAACTCTCCGCGGATGGACCGCGTGTGCGAACGGAACACCTCCACTCCCACGCCCAGGTCGAAGGTGAAGTTGAACGACCCCGCAGCGGCCACCGGGATCGGCTCCGTCGAGTACATATACCCGCCGTGCCCCACAAAGAACGGCTGCGTCTTGTGCCGCGGCCGGAAGTTCCACTGGAACCCGATCGGCGACATAGCTTCGCCGATCGTCCAGCGCCGTCCATTGCACGAGATCGTCTCGGTTCCGGCATAGGTTACGCCGCCGTAGACGAAGCTGTATTGCGCCGTATAAGTCGCGCAAGAAAGAATCGGCCCATCGTCGTTGGTGAACGTTGCCGTCGAAGGCGAGGTCTGATTATTCACGGAAGTGGACACCGGATCACTCTCCAGCGCCGCCGGCAACAGCTCCGCGTCATATTGCCAGTCCACGATGCGATTCAAAAAGAGCCGGCGGCTGTACGAGCCGCCGATATTCAGCAGCATGCGGTTCTCCGCGCCGCCCAGCAAAATGTGGCTCGAATCAGGCGAAAAAGCTGCCAGCAGGCCGAAGCTGTTCTTGCGCGCGTAATACGGCGAGCCATGGGACGAGTCGGCGCCGCTCTGAGCCGCGGCCCCGGCCATGCACACACAGGTTGCGACAGCGACGAACAGGCAATTACGGCATCGGACGAGCAGGGAGATTCGTCGGCTTGTGAGCAACAGGTTGTCCTTTTACGAGCACTCGGTATGGGGCTGACGGATCTGGGGAGTCTTATTGCGATTCCAGCGTAACTGGCCGCTCTATACTCATGCTTTGACTGCAAAATCCATCTTACGGGAGCGTTTTCATGTCTTCATCCACAGCCGTAACCTTCGCCGGCCGGAACCATCCCCGCTTTCTGGAGGAGCTGAAAGCGCTTCTGCGCATTCCTTCCATCTCCACGCTGCCCGAACATAAGGCCGATTGCCGCCGTGCCGCCGAGTTGCTCGCTGCCGAACTGAAGCGCATCGGCATGGAAAACGTGCGGCTGATCGAAACCACGGGGCACCCGCTCGTTTATGCCGACTGGCTGCATGCGGCAGGGAAACCGACAGCGCTTGTCTACGGCCACTACGATGTGCAGCCCCCCGACCCACTCGACGAGTGGCTCTCGCCCCCCTTCGAACCCACAGAGCGCAACGGCAATCTCTACGCCCGCGGCGCCGTCGACGACAAGGGCCAGGTCTGGCTGCAAGTCAAAGCCCTCGAGTCGCTGCTGGCCGAAGGCGGCTCCCTGCCCCTGAATGTGCGCGTGCTCTTTGAAGGCGAAGAAGAAGTCGGTGGAGAGGGAATCGCCGCCTATGTCGCATCCAGGCCCGCGGACCTGAAAGCCGACTTCGCCCTCGTCTGCGATACCGAGCTCTTCGCCCCCGGCCTTCCTACGCTCTGCGTCGGCTTGCGCGGCATGATCTACACCGAGCTCGAAGTCCGCGGCGCAAAGAGCGATCTGCACTCCGGCATGTACGGCGGCGCTGCTCCGAATCCGTTTGTCGCCCTTGCCCAGATCCTCGCCAGACTCAAGGACGAGAACGGTCGCATCCTCATCCCCGGCTTCTACGACGACATCATCCCGCCCAGCGCCGAAGAACTGGCCGCATGGCGCAGCTTGCCCTTCGACGAGGAGCAGTACCGCATCGCCGAGGTGGGTTCGCGCCAATTGGTCGGCGAGCCCGGCTACTCGGTTCTCGAACGCACCTGGGCCCGGCCCACGCTGGACGTTCACGGCATTCCCGGCGGCTTCATTGGTGCAGGCGCAAAGACCGTTATCCCCGCCAGGGCCGTTGCCAAAGTCTCCATGCGCCTGGTCCCCGGCATGACTCCCGCCAAATCCTTCGCCCTCTACAAAAGCTACGTGGAAAAGATTGCCCCCGCCGGCGTCGATGTCGATGTCCGGCTGATTCACCAGGGCGACGCCTGCCTGATTCCCGTGGACAACCCCTACATCCGTGCTGCCACACGCGCATTGCATGAAGTCTGGGGCCGCGACACGGTCTTCATCCGCTCCGGCGGCTCGATTCCCATCGTCGGCGACTTTGCCCGGCACCTCGGCCTGCCTAGCGTCATGATGGGCTTCGGCCTGCCTGACGACAACCTCCACGCCCCGAATGAAAAATTCAATCTGAAGAACTTCGAGCTGGGCATCATCTCCACCATCCGCTTCTTCGAAGAAGTCGGCGCCTGAGCCAGCCGAAGCAACACCCACCGTGCCCCGTCCTATCGCCTCTTTTCTGGCGATAGGGCGGGAGAGCACAACAGATTGAGAAATGCCCGTACTCCACCAACCCGCCGCCGCCGGTTTCGTCCTCGCCGGCGGACAATCGAGCCGCATGGGCCGCGACAAAGCGCTTCTCCCGCTCGCCGGCCAGCCGCTGATTGCGCGTGCGCTGGCCAACCTCTGCGACGCCGGCCTATCCGCCGCCATAGCTGGAGCCCGCTCGAATCTCGCTCAGTTCGCTCCGCTCGTAGAAGACGCAAACCCCGGCCTCGGCCCGCTCTCCGGCGTCTGCGCCGCGCTGGCGAGCACATCGGCACATCACTCGGTGTTCCTCCCGGTCGACCTTCCATTCCTCCCGGCCTCGTTACTCTGTTACCTCTTGCACCAAGCCCGAATCACGGGGCGTGCCATCACCGTTCCCACCATCAATGGCTTCGCTCAGACGTTCCCCGCTGTCCTGGATCGCGCGATTCTTCCGCTCCTTCAGGCCGAGCTGGCCGCCGGACGCCTGGGCTGCTTTGCCGCTTTCCGCTCTGCTGCCGCCGCCATCGGTCAGCCGGTCTCCAGCGTAGCCGTGGAACTCCTCGTCCACGCCGGCCATGTCGAGCATCCAGCCGGCCTGCCTCCCGCGCACTGGTTTCTGAATCTCAATACCCCCTCCGATCTCGAACGGGCCGAACGGGAAATGACCTCCCGCTTCGCGTAAGCTGAAAGACAGCGCATGGACGACCCCGAGCCTAATTCCGATCCGAAACCGAGCCGGGACCCCGGACACGTCGGCTCCGATTCCCCCGAGGGCAATCTCCCCGGGCTCGAGGAAACCATGGCCGAGATTGCGGCTGCCGAGCCTCCGCAGGCGCCGCCCGAATTGCCTCTTGCCTCGCTGGACGAGAGCCCCCACTGCCCCACAGATCCCATCATCTGCTTCAACCACATCTCCATCTCCTTCGGCGACCGGCCGGTGCTCGAAGACATCAGCTTTCACGTGGAGCGCGGCCAGACCCTCTGCATCCTGGGCCGCAGCGGCGTGGGCAAATCCGTTTCGCTCCGGTTGCTGATGGGCTTTCTGCAGCCGGACGCCGGCTCCATCTGCGTTGAAGGCCGCGAGATTGTCGGCATGAGCGAGGCCGACATGATGAACATCCGCAAGCGCGTCACCATGGTCTTTCAGAACGGCGCTCTCTTCGATTCGCTCAGCGTCCGCGAGAACGTCTCCTTTCCGCTGCGTGAGCGCGGCGGCCTCGACGACGACCAGATCAAGCAGATCGTCGACCGGCTCATCGGCCTGGTCGGCGCCGACGACGTGGTCGACGCCCTGCCGGCCAGCCTCTCCACCGGCCGCAAGCGCGCCGTTGCCATGGCCCGCGCGCTCGCCGCGCAGCCGGAGGTCGTGCTCTACGACGAGCCCACGACCATGGTTGATCCGATCATCGCCCGCCGCCTCGGCAATCTCATCCAGCGGCTCAAGCATCAGCTCGGGTTTACCAGCATCGTCGTCACGCACGACATGCGCTTCGCCGAGCGGCTCGCCGATTCCGTGCTCTTTCTCGATGATGGCAAAGCCCGCTACTTTGGCCCGCTGCAAGGCTTCCTCAAGTCCAAAGACCCCCGCGTGCAACAGTTCCTCACGCTCGACGCCTACGTGTTACCGTCTGTCTAACCGCTGCGGCGCACATTCCATTCCAGCGCCGCGATAAACTAAGAGTGTGAAGATCGCGCTCGCCCAGATTGACCCCACCGTAGGGGATTTCACAGGAAACCTGGAAAAAATCGTAGACGCCAGCCGCCGTGCGGCCGATCTCGGCGCCCGTCTCACCGTCTTTTCGGAACTGGTGATCTGCGGCTACCCGCCCGCCGACTTTCTCGAAAAGCCCAGCTTCCTTGCGCACTGCCGCGCCGCTGTGGACGAGTTGGCCGAAGCCACGCGCGAGCTGCCCACCGCCGTCCTCGCCGGCGTCGCCCTTCCTTCCCGCACTGCCAGCGGAAAATCGGCTGTCAATGCCGCGGTCCTCCTCGACAAGGGCCAACTGCTCCTCGAGCAGCACAAGCGCCTGCTGCCGTTCTACGACGTCTTCGACGAGCAGCGCTACTTCGCTACGGCCAAAGAGCAGCATGTCGTGGAGCTCGATGGCGTCCGCCTTGCCGTGAGCATCTGCGAAGACGCGTGGAACGACAAGAACTTCTGGCCGAATCGTCTCTACACCATCGATCCGATGGAAGAGCTGATGCGGCAGAAACCCTCTCTGCACGTCAACCTCTCTTCGTCGCCGTTCTGGCACTCCAAGCGCGCCCTCCGCCGCGAGATGCTCGCCTCCATCGCGCGACGCGACGGCATTCCCGTGTTGATGTGCAACCAGGTCGGCGGCAATGACAGCCTGATCTTCGACGGCTCCTCGCTCGCTCTCAACGGCCGCGGTGAACTCATCGCGCAGGCCGCATCGTTTCAGGAAGACATCGTTGTGGTTGACCCCTTCGAAGCTCGAGCCATCGAAGCCCCTGAAGACGACGACACCGAGGGCGCCTATCGCGCGCTCGTTCTGGGCACGCGTGACTACGTGCGCAAATGCGGCTTCCGCAAAGTCCTCGTCGGTCTGAGCGGCGGCATCGACTCCGCGCTCGTCGCCGCCATTGCCACCGAAGCGCTCGGTGCCGAGAACGTCATCGGCGTCGGCATGCCCAGCCCGTACTCATCGGCAGGTTCGGTTGACGACAGCCGTCAGCTCGCGGCTAACCTCGGCATCCGTTTCGAGATGATTCCCATCAGCGGCCTCTTTGCCGAATACACGCAGGCGCTTAGCCCGATGTTTACCGGCCTCGCGCCCGATCTCACCGAAGAAAACATTCAGTCGCGCACCCGCGGCACGCTGCTCATGGCCCTGTCGAACAAGTTCAACGCGCTGGTGCTCACCACCGGCAACAAATCCGAGATGGCCGTCGGCTATTGCACGCTCTACGGCGACATGGTCGGCGCGCTTGCCGTCATCGGCGACCTGGTGAAGACGCGTGTCTACTCCGTCTGCTATTGGCTCAATCGCGATCGCGAGATCATCCCGGCGGCGATCCTTGAAAAGCCGCCCTCCGCCGAGCTGCGCCCCGGCCAGAAAGACACCGACTCGCTTCCGCCCTATGAAGTCCTCGATCCCATCGTGGAGGCCTACGTAGAACGCTACGAAACGCCGGAAAAGATTGCCGCTGCAAACGGAATCTCGATCGAACTCGTCCAACAGGTGGTTCGGCTCATCGAGCGCTCCGAGTACAAGCGCCAGCAGGCCGCGCCCGTCCTGAAAGTTACCTCCAAGTCCTTTGGCATGGGCCGCAGATTTCCCATCGCCGTCAAGGTCAAGGTATAAGCTAATGTGTGAGGAATCGAGCGGTTCCGAACGGCTCGATTCCGGACCATCGCGGCGTTTCAGCCACGAACATCGCAAACGTTTGAAGGAGAACTGCTTGATCCGTCTGTCTGCCCGCCTGTTCAGCGCCGCACTCTTGCTGGCCCTGTCGTGGTCCGCGCTGGAGGCCTCTGCACAAACGCAGGTCCCGCCCGTGCCCGCACAAACGCCTTCCTCGCCCGCTGCGGAGCCTGCCGCTCCTGCGCCTGCCGGCCCACCCACGTTTCCCAAGCCTGATCCCGCCAACTTCACCGCCGCCACGCCCACAAAAGAGGAGGTCAACGCCTTCCTCCAGACCAACTGGGGCTACGATGACAACCGTATGTGGCAGGTTCAGGCCATCATGAGCACCCCAGTGCAGGGCCTAAGCAAGGTCATTGTCTTTGTAGGCGACAAGAGCGGCAAGGAAAAGCCTCAGGGTCTTGAGTTCTTTGCATTGCCCGATGGCAAGCACATCATCTCCGGCGACGAAGTGCTCCCCTTCGGCGAGCATCCTTATGCGGATTATCGTGCGGAGATGCAGCAGCGCGCCGACGGGCCCTATCGCGGGCCTGCCTCCAAGAACTTCGAGATGGTCGAGTTTGCCGATTTCCAGTGCCCGCACTGCAAAGAGGCGCAGGCCAATATGGACAAGCTGGCGACAGATTTTCCCAACGCCCGCATCGTCTTCCAGAACAACCCCATCGAATCCATCCATCCCCAGGCAGCAACGGCCGCCGATTACGGCGTGTGCGTCGCCAAAATGGGCGGCAGCGACGCCTTCTTCCGGTTTGCTTCCGCTGTTTTTGACGGCCAGGACGGTCTGGCCACTGCCGACGGCGCAACGCTGACGCTCAACAGCGCCACCACCAAGGCCGGCCTCGATCCAGCGAAGGTTTCCGCCTGTGCCGCAACGCCTGGAGTCAAGTCTCAGGTGGAAGCGTCCGAGAAACTGGCGAAGGATGTGGGCGTTAACCAGGTTCCGATGCTGCTTGTCGACGGCCGCCAGGTCCCGGCAAACATCCCCTACGACACGTTGAAGAAGATCATCCAGTACCAGGAAAAGCTCGACGGCATCAGCCAATAAGAGCATCTGCCGTACTCGATCCCCTCTAACAATCCCTCCGGCCCTATCCTTTCCGTCTTTTCAGCGGAAAGGGTGGGCCAGCACGATTACCGTCCCACCGGCCCCTTATCCACGATCATCATCGGCGTATGTCCGGCCGCCTGCGTCCCGCGCACCACATGCGGCGTGAGCACAATCAGCAGCGTCGCATAGTTCGCTTGAACGTTCTTATCGGTCGCATTATTCAAGCCGGGAATCTCGCTCAGTCCCGGTGTGCCGCTGATGGCACGGCTCTGCGTCTTGCTCAGCTCAGCGGCAATCACCGTCGCCTCGCCTTCCTTCACTGTCACCACGCCGGAAAACGACTGGTTGTTGAGAATCGGGTTGCCATTCAGCGTCGTGCCGCCGAGCGAATCGAGCTGCAGGTCGAGCGTGAGCGCGACGTCGTCATTGCGCATTACCTTGGGCGTGGCCTTGAGCGTCAGGCCCAGATCTTCATACTGCACCATCGGGATATTCGGCACCGCGCTGTTCACCGATCCCAGCAGGGAATTGAGGCTGCTCGAAGTTCCTGCGCCGGTAAGCCCCGGAATATTCGGAAGCGTGGGCGCCAGGCTCGAGTACGAAGAAGTCTGGATCGGATACTTCTCGCCTTCCTTGATGGTTCCCGCTGCTCCGTCGCTCAGCCGCAACTGGACATCATCGAGCGTGCGTGAATCGGAGGTATTCAGATTCAGGTTGAACGTTGCCGGAGCCGGAGACAGTCCCGAGGCCGTGAGTCCACCGCCGAACAATGCAATCCCATTGGAAAAAATGGAGCTCGAAACCTGGCCCGAGGCTAGCAGGATCCCGAGAATCGCCAGCGTATCACCCGGGCCCGCAAGCCCCGACGAGATGATCTGCTGCACCAGGCTGGCGTTCTGGCTAAGGATCTGTTGCTCTTGGGCGTACACGTTGAAGGCCGTGACGGTCTGAGGCGGCTGCGCGCCGGTATTCCGCGTGGCGTTGTGCGCCACCTGGATGATCCGCACGTCAATCAGTACCTGGTTGCGCCCGTCAAGAAGGCTGCGCATCGTGGAGTTGAACGCAGTCAGCGTAGCCGGCGGCGCGCGCAGCGTCAGCGTGCTCGATGCCGCATCCACCGCAACGTGCTGCACGTTGAACACGCTTTTGGCGATCGTGCTCATATCGTTAAGCTCGGTGGCGCTTCCTCCGGAGTCGTTCAGATCCGTCAGGCCGGGAAGGTACAGCGTCTCGAGCTCCTGCCGCGTGTACTGCTCGCGAAGCTGCGGCGTATCGTGCGCCACCAGCGCGCGATGCTCATCGAGAGGCACGTAGAACGTGTTGGTGGCCAGCCCAAGCACGCGCGCCGCCTCCTGAAAGCTGGCATCGTCTACGTCAAAACGCACCGGCACATTGCGCACGCTGTCATCGAGCATCGCCGTGATGCCGTAAGCCTGAAAGACCTGGTGGATCAGCTGTAGCTGATCGGTGCGCAGGTGAAAACTGTGCAGGCCGGCTGCGGGCGTGAGCGAAACCACGTCGCCTAGCGACGCGCCCGTCCCTGCGTACAGGGACTTAGGCTGGCCGCGCAGTGCATCGTCACCCAGTTCGTAGAGGTGCTGCGTCGCTTCCACATTGTTCGGGTCGAGCTGCAGCGCACTCTGCAGGTCCGCGCGCGCCGTGCCTTCATCGCCGATCAGCCGCGCCTTGGCCGCAGCTTGAATCAGCGCCGTCACCTCGTGGCTGCGCGCCACCTCGGCCG
>Ga0335073_10016348_pt1 | contig 10363 bp, 1 predicted proteins | sample Lox_Sample_22_FD_207093 | JGI IMG/M metagenome (GOLD analysis project Ga0335073, IMG submission 207093) | Soil microbial communities from Loxahatchee National Wildlife Refuge, Florida, United States - Lox_Sample_2.2 | ecosystem: Environmental > Terrestrial > Soil > Wetlands | place: USA: Florida... | reverse complement strand
GCCGGGGCCGGTGGGCCGGTGTTGATGGGACCGCTGCCGCTTTGAAATAGTGGCCCTCCACCCGGAGCACTCAGGATATAGACTTCCGAACAGGAGCCGTTACTGTAATCAGTTCCCGTACAGCCTCCAGATGCTCCATTCGGATAGGCCATGTTGGAGTTGAACGCGACGTAACTAGCATCACGGGAAATCGAAGGATTAGGAATACCGTAATAGTCCCCAGCCTCAAGTGACCGTGCCCTCGCCAACCCCATGCGGTAGACGCCACCGAGGCAGGTAATTGCCGACGATGTGCACACGGTATTCATATTGACGCCGGAATTGACCAGCACGATCTCATCCTGATAAGGCACCCAGCAATTCCCTGATGTCGTAGTGCTGACTTGGGTACAGGTAGGCATCGTAACGTTATAGTCTGCGTTATTGGTCATGTACTCCGCGGAGGAACCAGAGCGGTTGTTATCCCAGAAGGAACTGAGAAAATATGGCTGTGTCGAGCCGCCTGGGCCGTGCCAGCTAAATTCCTGTTGTTCCCAGTTCACATTCGGAGCACAAGTCGCACCACCCAGGGCATTGCCGGGGTCGGTAGGAACCGTCAAGTCCAATCCGCCATTACTATTGGCCCCGCTCCACTGACCAGTGGGACAGGCCTCGATACCGCTGCTTAGCGCCTGCCGCATCTCAACCCACTTCATCACTCCATTCAAGTCCGTGCCCGAGGCGTTATGCCCAGTGTTGCTCGATGGCTGCATCTGTGTAGCGGTTGGACTACTAGGATTGCCATGAAACCACACATCGCCGCTGTAGGAGCCGTCGCTCCCGCCGTAGCCAATGAGCACGGAACCATCGGGGAATGGCAGGACGCCGTGAACACATCCGGGCTGCGGTGCGGGCGTGCCCGTACAGGTTGTGGTGTGCCAAATCGTGTTCGTGGAGGTAGTCAAGTTCCATGTGTCAACATCCATCGTGCCGTTGGAGTTGAAACCCACGAAAGTAAGATAGCCGGGGAAATTGTCATATTTGTCCGTGAACGTTACTGCCGTGTAGCCATTGCCGGTGCTACCGCCTGAAGAGGCGAAGCTCTTTATTACAGTGGTCGTGACGGAACAGGTTCCAGCACTAGTCGGTGTTCCAATGCAACCAGGAAGCCCGTTGATAGTCGCAAGCAAAATATCCTTCCCGCTGCTCCCGCCAGCAATATAGAACTGATTCGCTTGGGAGTAATTCCAAGAAATGACCCACCCAACTGAACCGCCAACGGAAGGCATCTGCGAAGAACTGAGCACAATCGAGCCGGGGGTATGAGCGGAGTCTGCTGGGGTCGAGACGATCCATTCGCCATCCTGCGGGTTCTGCATCCAAATCATTTTGTCGTCTTCGGAGAATGCCCCTACCTCGGAGTCGTAAACGACACCTTGAGCGCCACCACTCCCCCACTGGCTAACGCGGGTAATCTGGCAACCGCTCATTGGATCAATATAGAAACTGCCGAGCGATGGTGCGGTAAAGGTATTCCAATTCTGCCCGTAGGTTGCATCATAAGTGCCGGCAGCCGGCGACGTGGTAAGCGTGATCGAGGTGGAATTTGCGCTGGAGATTGTGTACGCCACCGCGTTGCCGCTGAGGGGATAAAGGTATACCGTGCCTGTCATCGAGCTATTCGGTGCAGTGCCCTTGCCGTTCCATGTCCAGATGCTTCCGCTCACCGTTCCCTGCGAGTACCAGCTTGACGGCAATAACGGCGTCTGATCGCCGTTCCAGCCGCAGACGGGGACGCCTGGAGAACTGTTCTCGTTGTAGCAGGTGGTGGGATTAAATGCCGAGACGCTTCCCGAACCGTCCGGGTTCATGCCCATGACGTTCAAAGCGCAGTTCATCGCGGGATTGGCATTGGCATGACCCGCGAACGCCGAAGCGGCACTTCCTCCGCATTGAGAAGCGTTGGTCACGTAGCTTCCGGCGTAAGTGCTGCCACTGGCGCAGAGCAACAGGTTACCGCCCGAGACATCTGGCCCTACCGAGGGCCACGCGAGGCTGCCAAAGAAGAATGGGGCACTCGTGAACAGAAGCGAAGGCGGCAAGGTGCCGGGACTGGCTAAGCCCACGTAGGAACTGGTCGACCCGCTGGCGTCTCCGAAGCTCGAAGCCGTCGACCCTACGCAGCCACTCGTCGGCGTGTTCGTTCCGGTGCAACTCGCGCCGGTAATCACGTCGTAGTTTTCATACAGCATCAAGGAGTTCTCGGCCAAGGGGTCATAGGCTGCAGTGCCCCCGCTGCAATTCGTTGGCGTGGCACAGAACGTCGCGCCGGATTCTCCGCAACCGACCAGGAAGATAATTTTCCAGCTGGAGTTCCCGCACGTCCCACTCGACGGCGCAAAGTACAGCGAGCCACTGACAGTATGATAACCGGACTGCCCGACAAGGTTCCCGACGACGTTTCCGTAGCGGCTGCCACCATAGATGAAGTCGGACACGGTGTTCGTAGTGCAGGCGGTCCCGTTGCAGCTCGAAGCCGGTGCCCAGCCTTCCAGCACATTCCTGAAATCCGTGAAGAAGTGGTGCGTCCCGTGGGTGTTGTCGTGCTGGATGCCGGAGACGATCTCACCTTCTTTCAGCAGAAAACTGTCCCCAGAACCGTGGTCGAAATCCATCTGAGTCATGAATCCCGTAGCATTCGAGTCGCTAGATACCGGGAAGTTATAGGCTGCGATGTTCCCGGTGCCTCCTCCGGTCTGTACCGTGCACTCGACAACTCGCTGGCAGATGTTGTTCAAGACTAAAGTGTCCGAAGTGTCGAATATCTCGATGGCATAGCTGCTGGTGCCTGTGTATCCCGAAGCCTCTAGATAAGCGTAGCTGCTCATCACTGTAACGTTCTTCGAGTACTGCACACCAATATGGTTGCGAGCGCCCTGCACGGTTTTGACCTGATAAGCGAAGCACTCGTAACAGTTCCAGAAGATGATTGGGCTGGTCGCGGTAGAGGCGTTGGTCATGTCCAGGGTCAGGTCGCGGATGCCTCCTTCCACGAGCGTCGTAGTCGGCCACCATGCTCCGGTGCTTTGGGCACTCCTCCAGTTGGCCATGCGTAGGGCAGGCGTGATCGTCACCGTCGTAGAGCCGGAGTTATTGCAGGACGGAGAACAAGAAACCACCGTCACGACTTGCTCCTGCGAACAGTGCCCGTTGTTTGGCGAGACGCTCGATGAGCAGGTGTTGTCGGTTCGCGCTCCGCCACCCGAATTAGCGGCCCCGCACGGCGTTGTGAGGCAGTTCCAGATGTAGCCAGTGTCCGCAGTCTCGTCCTGCTGATCTAGGATAATGTTGCCGCCCACGGCTAGATTCGTGGAATTGGATAGAGTAATTGACGTTGCGCCCTTAGAGAATCCGGCAGTCCAGGTGGCATGGTTCTGCTCTCCGTTGGCGTAATTGTTGCTGCCTTGGATGCACACGAAGGCGCTGCCAGTCATGCAGCCGCCGCTGCCATAATTCAGGAGAAAAGTCGAGTTGGCGCCAGCGCCGCGCAGCTCGCAATTCGCGGGGACAGAGATTGTGCCGGTCAAGTAGAACGTGCCGGAACCGAGCAAGACGTATTCGCCGCCAGAGCAGGAGTTCAAAGCTGTCTGAATGGTGCTGGTGCTCGCTGGAGAGCCACTAGACCCGTAGGCCGCAATCGTCGTTCCACTTTGCGTCCAAGTCTCTGCCGCATTGGGGACGCATCCTTGGTCTGGCAGCGCTGCCGGAACTCCGGGGCAGGATCCCACGCCGGTCCAGTCTATAGAGCGAGCCGGAGCGAGTACGCCGCCGCCAGCGGTGATGGTGTAGGTCGCGCTCGTCACCGTGGAGTTCTGGTAGTAGGTCATGCAGGTAATCGCTTGCAGCGTAGCGCTGACCGAAATCGTAAGGGGACTAGTGTACTTCGTACCATGCGTGGCTGTGATGGTGTCGTTCGCGCCCAACGTGCAACTCGGCGTGCTGCCATCCGTGGTGTAGTAGACAGACGCGCCAGGGGTCATCAGTTCACCGGGGAGATTGCCGATGGTGACCGTCTGCGGACTCGAATAACTGCCACTTACGAGCGATAATACTGGAGGAAGTTCTTGCAGACCAGGAGGCAGCGGGAACGGACATTCAGATTCTCTCGTCGTTACTCCACATATCATCACCGTTCCTAAGTAAACATGATCGCCGACAGGGAGGCCGTGACCAACGCCAGTTCCGACGTAATAGCCTTCCACAACCTGGGCGCTGGCGCTTGGTCCATTGGCCAAGCTATTGGTGATGAATTGTCCGGTCGTGCCGTTCCACATGCCGATGAATCGACTGGTCGCGCCACCGGCATACTCATTCACGATCCACCAGGTGTTGCTCGGGAGTAACCGATATGATGCAGGATTCTGCGTGCATCCTCCGCACTCGAAATCCCAGTCTAGTGCGTTCGTCTGATAGTAATTGGCCCACTGGAAATTGACAAATCCGCCGTTAGTCGAGATGTCGAAGGTGTCATAATATTGCCCTCCTCCAACCTGTGGCGCATTCTGCGGTACATCAGTCATCCAGGGCACGGCGGCAGAGCCCACGGTAGGTCCGGTCCCGCTGTTGAAGTACTGCGTCAAAGTGTTCTGCGGAGAACCACTCGGAATAGTTAGTGTCAATCCCACCGTGGACGTAGGGAGCGTTCCCGCGCAAGTGGGGGTTATCCCCACCCACGGGTTATATTGACCAGTCGAGGTCACCGTGAGATAGGTAGTGCCGCTGAAAGAATTAGTTGTGGGGGTTTCTCCGAACGTCGAACTTGCAGTGCAACTGGTCGTTGGCACCGAGCCGCTCGGGGCGCAAGCGTCCCAGTCCATCACCACGCAGTAGGGCACTGGAATCTGAGCCTGAGCGTAGTTCGCACCAAGGACCAGAAACAATAGTGCTATAAAAAATACTGTAAGTAGTCTATTCATTTTACAGCAACCACGCTATCTTGTGGATTCTGCCCACTATATGCCGTGCCCGGAGTGAGAGTCGGATTAATTGTAGATGTGTTTGGAGCAGTATAATTTGCCGTAGTCCAAGAGATATTGTTTCCTGTTAAGTTTCCATTTCCAGATAGTAGGTACGGCGTGACAGTCGAACTTGTATAAGCTCCATTCACCGAAACTACCAAGAGCAGATCGTTAGCTGTTCCTGGAGTTATGGACGCCAACGCGCAGGCGCTTGAACAGAAAGAACCTGTAAGTCCGTGGTATACAGGACCAGTATCCACTGAATGATAATTAGAAACCTCGAACGGAAAGCATCCGACATTTGTGCTGGCACCATAATTACAGGTGATCGTAATCGAACCGCTGCCCGTAATCGAAGCTTGGTCCCATCGCATCGAACCTTCGCAAGAAGTTCCAGTAGCGCTACATCCTGACCCAATTTGAGTAATCGTACCAATTGTCGCAGTTCCGCTTGATTTGGTAGGAGCAGACAGCGTTTGGACGCTGGATGCTGCTGTAAGAATAAATAACTCATTTCCAGAGGTAACATTCACAGGAGCTGAGCAGGTATTTGTAGTTCCTCCGACATACTGACCGCAAGCTGCTGCGAGTGGATTCGCGGAAGTCGGTTGAACAATGGTAGCGTTGGAGCCTCCTGAATACCCCGTAACACCACCTTCTGGAAGTTGTCGAAGACAGAAGAATGTACTCAGCAGAAATAGAAGAGACAGTGCAGCCAACTTCATCGCGTCACTCTCCAGTTAAGCGTCAAGGCGCTTGGAGTAATCGAGCTTCCCGTGTTATTACAGACTTCAAAGTTGACGTTGCCAGAGGTTGGAAAAGCCCAGATATAAAGTGAACCGGTAGCGGAAGCTTTGTATCCAGTAACACCCTGCGGATCGACGTTTGGTGTGTATTGAATCGTATCGGTGGTAGCCACACCCGATGCCGTGGAAGTTACCGTAGAGGCACAAGCGCCGGAAGAAATTGCAGTCGTGCCGAGTGCCGCTGTGCCACTGGCGATGGTCTGTGTCAATGTTGCTGAGGAAGGAATAGAAGTGCCATTGACGCTGGTGGTGCTCGACAGGGCTGCAGGAACTTGTGCTGCGGTCACCGTTGCTTCACTGCCCAGTACGCCACCGCTGGTAGTTGTTACCACACCTGCCGTAGTCAGCGGCGTCGTCACCGTTCCGGTGAAAGTAGGCGAGGCCAAGGGAGCATAGCCAGTACACACAGAGGAAGTAGTGCATAGCGTTGCCGAGGATGGGATCGTGGTGCCATTATAAGTTCCGCCATTCACGTTGCCTTGATAAGTGATGTTGAATACTGAGGCTGCGCCATTGACGTGGAAACGTAAGAAATCGCTAGTAGAGCTACTGGGTAAGTTAACGCCAAAGGCCGTCCCGTTGGTGCTCCAGTCGGTCGGGGCAGTGCCAGCGTTTATGTAGAAAAGCGGGTAGGTCGTAGTTCCGCTGCCGCCCGTGTACGGTGTGCCCGTGAACGTAACCGAGGAAGCACTAGCCGCGCCATTGGTTGAGTTACTCAGGATGCCGCTCATACTCAGACTGGTGCTGGTCGCTGCGCCGATGTTTGGCGTGGTGAGCGTTGGGCTGTTAGCGAAAACGAAAGCGCCTGTGCCTTGCGCGCCTGTGCTGGTGACACCTTCCACAGTGACATGGCCGGTAACGGAAAGCGTCCCAGGGAGTGACATATTGCCGCTGGAATTCAGTGTTGCTGTAGCTGAAGGCGTTTGAATCGCTTGCGATCCCCCACCTGTTACGATGGCTGTGCTGGTGAGATTCCCGGCACCCACTACCGTTACTGTGCCCGTGCCACCTCCACAGCCCGTGCAGGAATTGACCGTGATGTTGCCCTGATAATCGAGCTTGGCAACTGACGAGCCACCATTGACGTGTACATCCCAAATATTCCCGGTAAAGCTGCTGGGAGCATTGAAACCCAAGTAGGTTCCGTTGGTGCTCCAAGTGCTAGGCGCGGTGCCATCATTGAAATAGGCTAATGGATAAGTCGTGGTGCCCGTGCCTCCAGTATAAGGCGCTCCGGTGAGTCCAAAACTGGCCGTGCTCGCCGCTCCTGCTTTACTGTCGGTCAAGATGCCGGTGAAAGTATTGGTCGTTCCGCTGAAAGTCTGTGTAGCGCTGAGCAATGCTACGTTTGAAGTGGCGATACCAGAATCCGAACATGTACGATTGGCTCCTGCAAATTGCACTAAGTCTCCGCTCGTACCTGCCGACGCGCAAGTCATCATATTCGCGGTGGTGTTGCCTACGAAGGCATCTGTGGCCACATCCGTACTGCTGTCGCCTGTAGTCTGCGTGGTAGCCGTAGTCCCGTTTGGCAACGAAGTAGCCACAGACCAAGTGCCCGAAGAAACTTGAGCGATGCCAGTGGAGGAACTGGTATTCAGTCCCGTGCCGCCGTAGGTTGCGCCGATGGCCGTAGCGTTCCACGTACCGCCCGTGATCGTGCCCATCGAGGAAAGCGGTAGGAAGTTGGAGGTTAATGCACCATAGCTAGGTGCACCTGTTGTTCCAGCGAAACGCCCCCAGACGTAGTAGGCACTCGCTGTGCCAAGTGCCAGAGTGACCGCGCCACTAGAACCACTATTGGTTATCAGTGCTCCGTCGCCACTGACGCTCGTTACCCCGGCAGTGATGGAAGATGCTGCGCAATCGGCCAGCCAATTTGTGGTGGAATTCGGGTCTACTTTGATCCGGCAATAATTTCCAGATGGCACCGCGAGAGTGGCACTACCGTTGATAGTCCATGTCGTCGGGCTAAGTGTGTCGGTATGTGTCGAATGGTTGCTGTAGGAATAGCCAAAGTTGCTATTGCCCAACGTGGTCGCTGTTGGAATCGTCTCTGTCACGCTCGCGGAGCCTGCCGAATCATGATCCACTACGGTCAAAGCATCGGAATAAGCTACCGTGTCTGTGGTTGCGGAGCCTGTGACAGCACGTCCACCGAGACCAATAAGATTAGCTGTGGGCGCGACCGCCGCGCTGCCTGTGACGTTGTAATTTACAGTGTAGGTTCCATTCGTTGTGGGAGGAGTTAAGCTGGTACCCGTTGTGGAAGAAGTGGCATATAAAACTCCATCTGTAGCTAATCCGCTCAAGCCTCCAGGGCAAGCTTGGAAAGAGGGGTCTGCATTGCTGCCGTTACCTACCAAGCAATCCGTGGAAGTTCCAGTCAGGAAGGTCCAAGCGCCGGGACCTTCCGCAATGGGGAGTGTGTGTGCTGTTGGACTAGAAGTGCCAGTGCCGCCAGAAGCGGCATTAACCGTTCCTGTCGCTTCAAAGACTTCTGTGCTGGTGGAATTCGCTGGAGTGATTGTTAAACCAGTTGCATTCGTCGTGCTGGTAATAAAGTTCAATGTGGTTTGGCTGCTATTGTTTGTGCCCTTCGTCTGGAGAGTTACGCCAGAAGGTGTAAAACAGCCAGTCGCATTGCCGCTTGCAACGATGCCTATAGCTGCCTGCCCTGCCGAGCATGTGGTAGGATTTGCAGCAAGCGTTGTAGCTGTGGCTGCGTTGCCCAAATACTGACTACCACCGATTTCCGCTTTGAATTGATTAGTTCCTGGGTTGCTAACTGTTATAGAAAGTCCGACAGAGTTGGCTGTGGAATTGATGGCATTAAATCCGGCTTGAGAGGTCAAGTTTGTTCCGTTCACTTGTTCAGGAATGGTGCAGGTTGAGCCAAGTGTACAAGTTTGGCTGTTTACCGTAGTCGCGGTATTCGCCAGATTTCCATTGGGCAATAGGCCTGTAACGATGCTGGAACCACCAGCCAAATTGATGGGACCAAACACAGAGTATGCCGATGATCCTTGACTAATCAGCGGTACGCCCGAAGTCGCGGAAGGGACGATATTGCCGAGGACGGTCGCGCTCGTCCAGGTTGGGATGCCGTATTGTGCGCCCGTGGAAGTCGATACGTTGCCCGAGCCAGATGGCGTGTTGCAAGTGCCATCGCCGCGTAGGTAGGTGGTCGAGCCACAGCCAGAAGCACTGGTAAAGGAAATGCCGATGATTCCGCTGGCGTTGATGGTGCCTGTACCGGAGTAGGTCATGGATGCGCCAGAGCCGACCGTCATAGTTGCAGTTGTGTTAGTACCTGTCGTTAGTCCTGAGAAGGCTGGAGTTCCGCATACTGTAGAACCAAGAATCCAAGTGGTAGCACTCATGGTCACGCATTGCCCACTCGCCCAAATTGTTCCCGTGGGAAATCCGGTCAGGTAATAAGGCCCAGCACTGGCTACGTAGAATTGCGGCCAATTCGCGCTGGTGCTATGAATCAATGTGGTTCCGTTGAAACTTCCTATATTTACTGCACTGGTTCTGACGCCAATGCGAAGGTCATTGCTCCAAATGGTATTGTGTTGAATCCCGGCAGGTCCCGATGCTGAGAGCGTAGACCCACCGCTGCCGCAGTTGAAAGTGTATGTGCCGTTGTAGGTTAGGCCCGTGACCGCAGGAATGGTGCAAGCCGAAGCGGTCTCGGCAAAGCCTCCGTTGCTGTACCAGTCGTAGCCAATCGCGCCGTCTATCGCCGTGGGCACGACACCTTGAGGATATTGGCCCGAGGTCGTGGTCACCGAGCAAGAGGCGGATGCGGTGCCCTCTGCGCCGTTGGCGAACACCGGCGTGTAGTAAAGTGTGAAGGTGCCGGGATTGCTTGTGCCGGTCTGTGCCGAGCAGGTAGGAGCCGCAGGCGTCGGATTTTCCGAGTGAATCGCTCCAGGACCGAGGCCGATGTTCGGGAATTGTACCTTGGCAAAGTTGCTATTCGGTATTGAACCATTGTTATAAATTCCATCGATGGCCGAACCAAAAAGATTCATGGTCACGTTGGTGTTCTGGCCAAGCTCGTACGGAAAGGTCTGATTAGTCGATTCGGAGATGACTTGCGAGAATGCGCCACTGACGAGAATTGAGCAACCTTGCACCCCGGCGCCCTCGATGAGTAGGCTTTCTCCGCCATTTCCAAGATAAGAGATCGTAGGCACGCAGGCCGTATCCGTCCAGGTATTGCGCACTGTAAACCAGCCGCCACCAGAGCCACCACCGAGCGTAATCATCGGCATATTCGCGCTCTGCATCGAGAAATTGCCGTCGAATACGCCGATAGGTGCCCCAGCGAGATAGACGCCGCGGTTGTGAAGCATGATGCCGCTGATGTTGTAGAGGGTCGAATTGTCTTGCCAAACTGGAGTGTAGTCCGCTCCGGTAGCGGAAGTAGCCGGGCCGGGATCGAAAACTAAGTTGTGGAATTGCTCTCCTGCTGATTGCGGAAACCCCCAATCATCAATGTACAGGTTGTTGTAGTCGGCAGAACCATTGGCAGCGGCGAAGGCGTCGTCT
>Ga0335073_10016346_pt1 | contig 10364 bp, 13 predicted proteins | sample Lox_Sample_22_FD_207093 | JGI IMG/M metagenome (GOLD analysis project Ga0335073, IMG submission 207093) | Soil microbial communities from Loxahatchee National Wildlife Refuge, Florida, United States - Lox_Sample_2.2 | ecosystem: Environmental > Terrestrial > Soil > Wetlands | place: USA... | reverse complement strand
CCGCCGGCCGCGCCGGCCTTATCGGCACTGTCGGCGGGCACTTCGACCTGGGCCGACCAGCGGGTCACCTCGATGGTGAGGTCGTGACCGGCGCGGGCGGCCAGGCCGGCCCGGGTGGTCTTGATGACGACGCGGCCCGTGTCGGGGCCGAGTGAGAAACTTCCGGTAGGAGCAGCCACGGGCCTACCGTAGGCGCTCGGACCAGGAAAGGTCTACGCCGGGAACGATCTAAGGGAGCGGGAACTCGCCGAACAGCTCGCGGATCCGGCGCAGGTCGCGCAGCCGGGGCTCGGTGGTGCCGCCGACCCAGCGGCTGACCGTCTTGACCGAGACGCCGAGCTGCTTGGCGGCGGTCTCCATGGTCATGCCCTCGCGGCGCAGCACCCCGGACATCCAGTCGGCGAACTGCATCTCCTCGCCGTTCAGGGCGGGAGCCCCGTCGCGGCCGGCCGTGGCCGCCATGTCCGCGGCCTGGTTCTTCAGCAGCGAGGACAGGGCGTCGATGCCGGCCGGGGAACTGACCTGCGCGCCCGAGCGCAGCACGTCGACCTCGACGTGGTCGGGGAAGATGCGGAAGGAGACGTTGATGGCGCCGGTGGGACCGGCCGCCTCGAGCAGGGCGTGGGCCACGGTCTCGCCCACCGACCGGTTGTCCTCCTCGGTCAGCGGGGACTGGGCCAGGCAGCGCTTGACGAAATCGCGGACATCGGGGATCGAGGACGGGCGCGCGGGGAACGTCTGCGACAGGACCACGACGGGTACGACTTCGATGTTGTCGCTGAGCACGTCCGCTGGCTTTTCCATCCCCGCCCTCCGGGTCGCGCGCGGATCAAAATCAAACCGCCCGGTGCGCGCTGTCACCGGGTATGCAATGAGAGTACGTGTAAAACCAGGTCCGAGACGACCCGGACTAGATAGACATTTGTGTCCGGCAACCCGACTCATGTGTCTTGTGCTTGCATCACCGCAGGAATAATCTGAGGTAGCCGGTGATGGCCCCGTTGCCGTCGGCCGGCATATTGTGAGCATGTGATGAGCGGTGAGCGGGCTGGCGTATACCGTCGGCAATGTACTGAGGCACGTCGGGAATGGTCCCGCGTGGCCCAGCATCCCCGCGTAGCCAAGCAGCACCGCATAGCCCGGGACACAGAGGACACTGTGAGCCCGCACCATGCACCAGCGCGATTTCGTTCGCGCACGACCTTAACCGAGGCGCCCGCTGAGGCGAGGACGCCTAGCGAAGGGGTAGCGCTATGAGCCAGGCCGCGGAGGATCCCGTCCTGCACATCCTCTGGATGAACGGAGGACTCAGCTGCGACGGAGACTCGGTCGCGCTGACGGCGGCGACCCAGCCCAGCATCGAGGAGATCGCGCTCGGCGCCCTGCCGGGTTTGCCCAAGGTCGCGGTGCACTGGCCGCTGATCGACTTCGAGTGCGGCCCCGAGCAGGGCGCCGACAACTTCATCGAGTGGTGGCACAAGGCCGACCGCGGTGAGCTCGACCCGTTCGTCCTGGTGGTCGAGGGTTCCATCCCCAACGAGGCGATCAAGTCCGAGGGCTACTGGTGCGGGTTCGGCAACAACCCGGCGACCGGTCAGCCGATGACGACCAGCGAGTGGCTGGACCGGCTGGCCCCGAAGGCCACGGCCATCCTCGCGGTCGGGACCTGCGCCACCTACGGCGGCATCCACGCCATGGCGGGCAACCCGACCGGCGCCATGGGCGTGCCCGACTACCTGGGCTGGGACTGGAAGTCCAAGGCGGGCCTGCCGATCGTCTGCGTGCCGGGCTGCCCCATCCACCCCGACAACCTGTCCGAGACCATCCTGTACCTGCTCTATCAGGTGCAGGGTCAGGCGCCGATGATCCCGCTGGACGAGGCGCTGCGGCCCAAGTGGCTGTTCGAGGCGACCGTGCACCAGGGCTGCGACCGGGCCGGCTACTACGAGGAAGGCGAGTTCGCCAGCGAGTACGGCGCGCCGAGCTGCCTGGTCAAGCTGGGCTGCTGGGGCCCGGTGGTCAAGTGCAACGTGCCCAAGCGCGGCTGGATCAACGGCGTGGGCGGCTGCCCCAACGTGGGCGGGATCTGCATCGCGTGCACCATGCCCGGCTTCCCGGACAAGTTCATGCCGTTCATGGACAAACCGCCGGGCGCGACCGTGTCCACCACCGCCAGCGGCATGTACGGCACGGTGATCCGCAGCCTGCGGAGCTTCACCGCCAAGACGGTGGACAAGGAACCGAAGTGGCGCGTGAAGGGCTCCGAACTCCGCACCGGCTACCAGAAGACGTGGTGACGATATGACGACCGAGGCAGCTCCCGAGCTCACCGAGATGACCTGGGACCCCATCACCAGGATCGTCGGGAGCCTAGGCATCTACACCAAGATCGACTTCAAGGCCAAGCGGGTGGCCGAGTGCCACAGCACGTCGTCGATCTTCCGCGGCTACAGCATCTTCATGAAGGGCAAGGACCCGCGCGACGCGCACTTCATTACCAGCCGGATCTGCGGGATCTGCGGCGACAACCACGCCACCTGCTCGGTCTACAACCAGAACATGGCCTACGGCGTCCGGCCGCCGCACCTGGGTGAGTGGATCATCAACCTGGGCGAGGCCGCGGAGTACATGTTCGACCACAACATCTTCCAGGAGAACCTGGTCGGGGTGGACTTCTGCGAGCGGATGGTGGCCGAGACCAACCCCGGCGTGCTGGAGCAGGCGAACCACACCGAGGCGCCGCACGCGGGCGAGCACGGCTACAAGACCATCGGCGACATCATGCGCTCGCTGAACCCGCTCGAGGGCGAGTTCTACCGCGAGGCGCTCCAGGTCAGCCGGTCCACCCGGGAGATGTTCTGCCTGATGGAGGGCAGGCACGTGCACCCGTCCACGCTGTACCCGGGCGGGGTGGGCACGGTGGCGACGGTGCAGCTGTTCACCGACTACCTGACCCGGCTGATGCGCTACGTGGACTTCATGAAGCGGGTCGTGCCGATGCACGACGACCTGTTCGACTTCTTCTACGAGGCGCTGCCCGGCTACGAGGAGGTCGGCCGGCGGCGGGTGCTGCTCGGCTGCTGGGGCAGCCTGCAGGACCCCGAGCACTGCGACTTCACCTACCGGAACATGGAGGCCTGGGGGCGCAAGATGTTCGTCACCCCGGGCGTGGTGGTGGACGGCAAGCTGCTCACCACGTCCCTGGTCGACATCAACCTGGGCATCCGGATCCTGCTCGGTCACTCGTTCTACGAGGACTGGGAGGACAAGGAGATGTTCGTCACCCACGACGAGCTGGGTAACCCGGTCGACCGGCGGCACCCGTGGAACCAGCACACCATCCCCAAGCCGCAGAAGCGCGACTTCGACAACGCGTACTCCTGGACGATGTCGCCGCGCTGGTTCGACGGCCAGGACTACCTGCCGCTCGACACCGGCGGCGGCCCGATCGCCCGGCTGTGGACGACCGCGCTGGCCGGCCTGGTCGACTGCGGCTACGTGCAGTCCACCGGGCACAGCGTGAAGATCAACCTGCCCCGCACCGTGTCCCGCCCGGAGACCACGTTCGAGTGGACGATCCCGGTCGACAAGGAGGGCAAGCCGCTGTCCAACGCGATCGAGCGGGACCGGGCCCGGACCTACTTCCAGGCCTACTCGGCCGCGCTCGCCGTGTACTTCGTGGAGAAGGCGCTGGCCGAGATCCGGGCCGGCCGGACCAAGACCTGGGAGTCCTTCAACGTCCCGGACGAGGCGTTCAGCTGCGGCTTCACCGAAGCGGTGCGCGGCGTGCTGTCGCACCACATGGTGATCAAGGGTGGCAAGATCGCGAACTACCACCCGTACCCGCCCACCCCGTGGAACGGCAGCGTCCGCGACGTCTACGGCACCCCCGGCCCGTACGAGGACGCGGTGCAGAACACGCCGATCTTCGAGGAGAACACCAAGGACAACTTCAAGGGCATCGACATCATGCGCGCGGTCCGCAGCTTCGACCCGTGCCTGCCCTGCGGCGTCCACATGTACCTCGGCGGGGGCAAGGTCCTCAAGACCGCGCACTCCCCCACCGGCGTCCAGCTGGCGATGTGATGGCGGCCGCCAACGAGACGGAGGTAACCGGCCAGCGGGTCGAGGAGCTGCTGGCCGAGCTGCGGGCGCAGGCCGGGCCGCAGGCCGCGGCCACGGCCGAGGAGCTGGTGAGCTGCCTGGTGGAGCTGTACGGGGCCGGGCTGGCCGCGATCACCGAGATCGCGGCCGAAGCTGGCCTGATGGATCAGCTGGTCGCGGATCCGCTGGTGGAGAGCCTGCTGCTGGTGCACGACCTGCACCCGCTCGACACCAGCGCCCGGGTCCGGCGGGCGGTCGAGGAGGTGCTGCCGCAGCTCGGCTCGCACGCGGGCAACGTGGAGTACCAGGGGTTCGGCGAGGACGGCGTGCTCCGGCTGCGGCTCGAGCAGAGCGGGTGCTCGGCGGACACGGTCCGGGACCTGATCGAGAAGGCGGTGACGGGAGCGGCGCCGGAGGCGGCCGGGGTCGCGATCGAGCTGGTCGCCCCGCCCGCCGAGCCGACCCTGCTGCAGATCACCAGGCGTCCCGTGGGCACGCGGTGACGAACCCCGAAGGGGTCACCGGGCTGCGCCGTTTCGTCAAGCGGCCGCCCGGGTCCCAGCCTGAGGCGGGGGCCCAGGTCCCGGGGGCCCAGGTCCCGGGAGCACTGCCGGTGCCGGGCGGGAAGCGCCAGGAGGACCCGCCGGGGACCGAGCGGTGCGAGATGTGCCAGACCGTCCTCGACGGCCGGCACGGCCATCTGATCGACCTGGAGAAGCGGTCCATCGCCTGCGCCTGCCGGGCCTGCTACCTGCTGTTCACCCACGGGGGGGCGGCCGGGGGCCGGTACCGGTCGGTGCCCGAGCGGATCTGCCACGACCCGGAGCGGCCGCTGGCCGCCGCGGACTGGAACGAGCTCCAGATCCCGGTCACGATGGCGTTCTTCTTCGTCAACTCGGCGCTGGACCGGGTGGTGGCGGGTTACCCCAGCCCGGGCGGGGTCACCGAGTGCGAGCTCGACCTCGAGGCGTGGGACCGGCTCACCGTCGCGTACCCGCTGCTGGCCGAGCTGGCGCCCGACACCGAGGCCATCTTCGTGCACAAGGACGAGGTGTTCCTGATCCCCATCGACATGTGCTACTCGCTGGTCGGCGAGCTCCGGCTGTACTGGCAGGGGTTCGACGGCGGGACCGAGGCCCACGAGGCGCTGAGCCGCTTCCTCGACGGCCTGCGCCGGCGGGCGGTCGCACTGGAACGGGAGCATTAAGTGGCCGACCTCATCTTCGGCTGTACCGGCGCGACCGCGGACAAGTACGCGGCCACGCCGGCGCTGTCGTTCCAGCTGACCATCACCGAGCGGTCCGGCGTCAAGGTGCACGCGATCGCGCTGCGCTGCCAGATCCGGATCGAGCCGCACCGCCGCCGCTACTCGGCGTCCGAGGCGGAGCGGCTGCACGACCTGTTCGGCGACCCGTCCCGCTGGGCCGAGACGGTCAAGCCGATCCAGCTGGCCACGGTGACGGCCATGGTGCCCAGCTTCACCGCGGTGACCGAGGTCGACCTGCCGGTGCCGTGCACCTACGACCTGGAGGTGTCCTCGGCCCGCTACCTGCACGGCCTCGACGACGGCACGATCCCGCTGCTGCTGCTGTTCAGCGGGACCGTGTTCGTCGCCACCGAGGAGGGCTTCTCGGTCGAGCTGGTGCCGTGGAGCGCCGAGGCCTCGTACCGGATGCCGGTGACGGTCTGGCGCGAGCTGGTCGACGCGCACTTCCCCGGCAGCTCGTGGCTGCGCTGCAGCCGGGAGACGCTGGACTTGCTGTCCGCGTTCAAGGCCCGGCACGCGCTGCCGACCTGGGACGCCACCCTGAACGCGCTGCTGGGAGCGGCGGAGCCACGGGATCAGGCCGCGGCGCCCGCCCACGACGGCGAGAGGGGGGTGGCGGGGTGAGTATCCAGGACGTTCGTAAAATGGCGGACGCGGTCCTGTACGAGGGTTACATCCTGTACCCCTACCGGGCCTCCGCCCAGAAGAACCAGAGCCGCTGGCAGTTCGGCGTGATCATGGCGCCGGGGTACGCCGCGGCCGAGGAGTCCGAGGCCAGCGCCAGCCGGGCCGAGTGCGTGCTCGAGCACACCGGGTCGCCGTCGGTCACCGTGCTGCTCCGGTTCCTGCAGGTCCAGCGGCGGACCGCGGACGGCGCGGTGTGGGACGAGGCGGTCGAGCGCGAGGTCGAGGTGAGCGCGGACGCTTTGGCGCTGTTCGGGGACGGGGTCACGCACGAGTTCGCGGTGCCGGGCGGCGAGGACCGGGACGAGGGAGCAGTGCGGCGCCGGGAGCCGCTGGCCGGCACGATCACGGTGCGGACGGCCGAGGTCCCGGGTCCGTGGCGCGCCGTACGCCTGCAGGTGGTCATTTTGAACCAAACGGCGCTGGCTTCCACCCCCCGCCACCGCGACGACGCGCTGCCGACGGCGCTGGTCGCGGCGCACGCCATCATCACCGTCAGCGGCGGGCAGTTCATCTCGATGACCGACCCGCCGGAGTGGGCGCGCCCGGCCGTGGACGAGTGCCGCAACGAGGGCGGCTGGCCGGTGCTGGCCGACCCGGACGGCGGCCGCGAGATCGTGCTCTTCTCCCCGATCATCCTGTACGACCACCCCGAACTGGCGGCCGAGAGCCCGGGCGAGCTCTACGACGGCACCGAGATCGACGAGATCCTCACCCTGCGCACGCTGGCCCTGTCCGACGCCGAGAAGGCCGAGGCCCGGGCGACCGACCCGCGGGCGGCGGCGCTGCTGGACCGGGTCGAGTCGATGGACGCGCAGACGATGGCGCAGCTGCACGGGACGATCCGGTCGCTGCGGCCGGTGGTTCCTGGGTCGGGCCAGCCGGATCCGCTGGCGGCGTTCGACGCCGGGCCGGTGGATGCCGTTCCTTCCGTGCCCTGGTGGGATCCGGACGCGGATGCTTCCGTGAACCCCGATACCGACGCCGTGCTCATCGCCGGTCATCGGGTCGCGCGGGGCAGCCGGGTCAGGCTGCGGCCGGGCGCGCGCCGGGCCGACGCCCAGGACATGTTCCTGGCCGGCCGGGTGGCCGAGGTCCAGGCGGTGCTGCACGACGTGGACGACACCCCGTACCTGGCGGTGTCGCTGGCCGACCAGCCGGACGAGGACATCAGGATCGCGCACGGCCGGTTCCTGTACTTCATGACCGACGAAGTGGAGCCTTTGCCGTGAGGACACTGGTGGCCGGAGTCGGCAATATCTTCCTCGGGGACGACGCGTTCGGGTGCGAGGTGATCCGGCAGCTGGCCGGGCGGCCGGTGCCCGCGGGCGTGGAGGTCAGGGACTTCGGCATCCGCGGCGTGCACCTGGTGTACGACCTGCTCGACGGGTGTGACCTGTTCGTCCTGGTGGACGCGGCGGCGCGGGGCGAGGCACCGGGCACGGTGAGCGTCATCGAGGTCGAGGTGCCGAAACCCGACCCGTCGGTCCTTGGGTCCGGTCCGGTCATGGACGCGCACGACCTGACGCCGGACGTGATCTTCGGGATGCTCGGGTCGCTCGGCGGCCGTCCCGGCCGCAGCCTGCTGGTGGCCTGCGAGCCCGCGGACATCAGCGCCGGCATGGGGCTGTCCGAGCCGGTCAGGCAGGCCTTGCCGCACGCGGTGCGGACCGTGGAGGAGATCATCGCAACGACCTGAGCCCGAGCCTGGAAGGGAGGTGCATGGGGATGGTGAGCAGGCTGGTGAAGGCGGCCGTCGTGGCCGCGGTGTTCGCCCTGGTGATCGAATCGCTGCCAGACATCAAGCGCTACCTCGAGATGCGTGACATGTTAGCCCTGAGTGCGCCGGGAAGGATGTGAGTGGCGTGGAAGTAGTGATCGGCTTTGCTGTCGGCTACTGGGTTGGCACGCGGCAGGGTCGTGAAGGCATGCAGAAGGCACTGGAATCCGCTCAGGCCATCTGGGCCCACCCGGAGACCAGGCGGCTGCTCGGCGAGGGGCTGTCCGCGGCCGAGACGGTGGCCGCCCCGGTCCTGGACCGGGCCCGGTCGAAGAGCCGCCGGGCGGCCCTGATCGGTTCGGTGGTGGACGAGCTCATCGAGCGGCGCCAGGCTCGCCAGGCGGCGTAATCGGATTACTGGAAGAGGAGCGGAATGCACGAGTACGGCTTGGCCGAGGGCGTGCTGGCGTCGGTGCGCCAGCGCGCCGGCGGCCGCACGGTGGCCGGCCTCCGGGTCCGGTTCGGCGTCCGGCACGCGGTCGACGAGGAATCCCTGGCCCAGGCGTTCGGCTTCGTAGCCGAGGGAACGGAGGCGGCCGGCGCCGAGGTGCACCTGGTCACGGTGCCGGCCACGCTCACCTGCCGGGACTGCGGTTTTACCGGGGACACCAGCGACGTGCTGGCCGTCTGCCCGACCTGCGCCGGGGATAACGTCGAGATCACCGGCGGCGACGAGATGACGCTCGAATCGATCACGTACGAGCCGGTCCCTGAATCGGCCTCGTCGCCGAGTGCGGCCGGGAAGGGATAGCGATGTGCCTGGGGATCCCGGCTCAGCTGGTGGAGGGTGAAACCGGCCACCAGGACCTGGTCATGGCCGCGGTGGGCGGCGTGCCGCGGCCGGTGAACGTCGGGCTGCTCGATGAGCGGCCGGGGATCGGCGACTGGATCCTGGTGCACATGGGCTTCGCGCTCAACACCATGACGGCGGCCGAGGCCCAGGACGCGCTGGACGCGCTCGGGGCCGAACGAGCGGCCGAGGATCGCGAAGCCGAGCGAGAAATAGGCGCGCTGCAGGCGGCCATGGACGCCGCGGCCCAGGCCGAGGAGGAAGCCATCGCCGCGCGGTGGATGTCGTGACCGAGCCGACGGGGCCGGACCGGGCCGGGGCCCGTATGTTCGTCCGGTACGCCTACCCGCCGAACGCCCTCGGGTACTGCGGTCCTGAGGGCTTCCGCGACTACGCCGAGGCCGGCGTGGTCGACCAGGGGCTGGTCAAGCAGGTCCAGGCGTTCTCCGGGGCCTGGCCGTACCTGGAGCTGATCTCGTCCGGCAGCGGTATTCCCGACCCGCTCGACCACCGGGTGGTGGAGGCCTACTGGGTCGGCAACGACCTGCTCGACCGGGTGGCGCTGGGTCAGCTCGGCGACTCGATGGCCGAGCGGTTCCGCCGCCAGGTGGGTAACAAGTTCCAGTTCCTGGCCGAGGGGGTGCTGGCCGGCGGGGTGCCGCACCACAGCTTCCACGTCTTCGGCGTGTACCCCTGGGTCGGGCTGCTGGGGAACGACCGGATGACCAGGCACGCGCTCACGGTCCTGGACCGGTGCCGGGTCAGGTGGGGCAAGGTGATCGCGGTCCACGGCGACCAGGCGACGGTGGAGTCCCGGCCGCTGCTCTGGGACGGGCGGCTGCTGACCCTGGGCGAGCCGGCGGCCGAGACGGCCCGGCTGGCCCTGAACGGGACGGCGCTGACTGGTTCGGCCTTGGCTGATCCGGCGCTGGCTGATCCGGTGCTGGCTGATCCGGCGCTGGCTGATCCGGCGCTGGCTAACGGCATCGCGCCCGGCGACTGGGTGGCGCTGCACTGGGACTGGATCTGCGACAAGCTCACCGACCGCCAGCTCCGGGCCCTGCGCGGCTACAGCCAGCGCCACCTGGACATGGTCAACCACCGCGTCGAGCACCCCGGCACCGTCGCCGCCCTCGGCTGAACCGGGCTCCAGCGGCGATGCGGGGGCCGCCTCATGATCGTTCGTCAGTTTGTGCCGTCGTAGGGCGTGTTACCTATTCGGGTTGGCGGGATCTACGGCATTTCCTCTGGCAGGATTTGTTTATGGCACACCAGTTCAGGCTGCCTGAGCGCCGGGCCTGGCCGGTCACGGGCGCACCACCGGTCCCGCCAGCCGCAACCCTGCCCCTGGAGCTGCAGGTTAACGGGGTGGATTTGGGTTACGGGGTGGCTTCAGGGGTCTATGGTGCACCAAGATCACCCCGAAGCCCCAATCCACCCCGCTATTCCGCAGCCCGGTGCAGCACGGGCCACCCGGGCCCCGCGGCTCCCGGACGTCACCCCTGGCCAGCCCGCCGCCGCGCACCACGGGAATAGCAAGAACCCGCAACAGCCCCCATAGCGACCCAAACTGACGAACGATCTATTATCCCGGCCCCTGAGGTCCGGGCTGCGAAATTGACTGTCGTAAACAGCGACTGTTGCTGATAGCGTTATGTCCGTGGAAGCAGGGCGGCCGCTCAGCGCGCTGGCGGGGAACGCCGGGTTCCTGCTGTCGCGGGTGGGGACGGCGGTGCAGG
>Ga0335073_10016345_pt1 | contig 10364 bp, 9 predicted proteins | sample Lox_Sample_22_FD_207093 | JGI IMG/M metagenome (GOLD analysis project Ga0335073, IMG submission 207093) | Soil microbial communities from Loxahatchee National Wildlife Refuge, Florida, United States - Lox_Sample_2.2 | ecosystem: Environmental > Terrestrial > Soil > Wetlands | place: USA: Florida... | reverse complement strand
CGGTGGGCGCCGGCGTGCCGGGGCTTGTCGCTCTGGCCGTGGCCGAGCAGGTCGAGCAGCACGACCCGGTTGCCCCTGGCCGCCAGCGCCCGGGCCAGGTTGCGGCTCAGGTTGGCGTCGAGCAGGATGCCGTGCAGCCAGACCAGGACCCTGTCCCCTGAGCCGTAGACCTCATAGTTCAGCCGGTACTGCCGGTACGCGAGCGTATGCCGCGTCCCGCTGACCTCGGCGCTCACGAGCGGGCCCGAAGACCTCTCACTGATGACCATTGGACTCTACTCGCCACCTACGTAAGACAAACATCATCCAATTGTGAGCATAGCGCCGGACGAAACCGGCAAAACACCCTCAGCGCGGAGGGCCGCATGGATGATACCCAGACGAAGCGGTCAGATCACTGGCTGACACTGCAGTCGACTGGTTCGGGCGGCACTTGGGGCTGCCGGATCGAGAGCGTGGGGGTGAAGCTCCCCGCCAAGCGGCTGACGACGGCAGACCTGATGAGCAGGACCAGCCACGACACCAAGATCCAGCTGGAGCGCCTGACAGGCATCCACGAACGCCATGTGGTCGGCCCCGGCGAGAACTCATTCACCCTGGCCACCGGGGCGGCCCGTGACTGCCTGTCGCACTCGCGGCACCACCCGTCAGACATCGAGATGCTGATCAGCACGAGCATCACCCGCTCTAAGGGCGGCTCCTCGCAGTCGTTCGAGCCCCCGCTGAGCCTGTACGTCAAGCAGGCGATCGGTGCCACGCACGCGGTGAACTTCGACCTCTCGAACGCGTGCGCCGGCATGCTGACAGGCGTTTTCGTCCTGCAGGATCTCGTGGCACGCGGTGAGATCAGCTGCGGCATGGTGGTTTCCGGCGAGTACATCTCCCACCTGAGCTGGAACGCGGCCCGGCAGATCCGCTCGCTGTTCAGCAAGCAGCTCGCGTCGCTGACGCTCGGCGACGCGGGGGCCGCGGTGATCGTGGAGCGCGCGCCCACCGGTTCGGGCATCGACGTCATCGGCTTCACTACCCTGGCCGAGCACAGCCGGCTGTGCCTCGCCTTCCCCAGCTCCGTGGGACCGGGGGCGCAGATGTACACCAAGGCCCGGACGCTGCACAAGGTAGCGATCGAGGACATGGCGCCGCTGGTCGCGGAGGCGATCGGCGAAGCGGGGATCGACCTGGCCGACATCGACTACCTGATTCCCCACCAGACCTCGGCCCGCGCCATCCGGGCCGGCACCGAGGCATTCGTCCGGCGTCTCGGCACCAGGCCGAAGCACGTGGTCGTCAACCTGGAGGAGTACGGCAACACGTCGTCGACGACCCTTTTCGTCGCGCTGCACAAGTACCTGGACGAGCAGAAGATCCGCAAGGGGGACCGCGTGATGCTGCTCGCGCTCGCCTCGGGCATCGAGATCGGCATGGCCCTCTTCACCATCGACAACCTGGCGGACAGTTATGGGAACGCACATTGAGGCCGCCTGCGCGCAGGCGGGCACCGGAGCACGAAGGGCCACCGCCCGCCACCTCGCCGACGCCGCCGCCCGGAACTGCGTCGCGCTGGCCGGCCGCAGGGCCGCCGACATCGACATGCTGATCAACGTGGGCATTTACCGGGAAGACAGCATGGGCGAGCCCGCGCTCGCCGCCCTGATCCAGGAGGACATCGGCGCCAACCGGGGCCACCCCCCGATTGGAGGGTCCGGCACCTTCTCGTTCGACCTCCTCAACGGAGCCTGCGGCGTGATCACCGCCATCCAGATCGAGTCGGGCCTGCTTGAATCCGGCGTCATCCAGCTCGGCGCCGTCGTGTCCAGCGACGTACAGCCGGAACTGGAGAACTCCCGGGGGCGCTTTCTCCGGCCCGCCGGCGGCGCGATACTGCTGCGGCGGGACGACAGCCTCGCCGGATTCACCGACTTCTCGTCGGAAACGTTCCCCGAGTACGCGGACCTGTTCACGAGCGGGCTGGTGTGGCGGGAACGGCGCGGGGTCCGCGCTCCGCGGCAGGGGTACGGGCACCACCCGATGGCCGTGGCACTGAAACCCGGCTACGAGGCCCGCCTGACCGACTGCGCGGAGGAGGCCACCCGCCGCTTCCTGCGGCGCCTCGGCCTTGGCGTCGATGACATCGACCTGCTCGTGCCGTCACCGTCACGCCCAGGCTTCGTCGACCCGCTGCGGGTACGGCTCGGCATCCCCGGTGACCGGGTCGCGTACACGCCGGAGGACCTGGAGGGCGCCTACACCACCGGGCCCATCGCCGCCCTCCAGGCGGCCATCAAGTCGGGCCGGCTCGCCGAGGCCGAGAACGCGCTGCTGGTCGCGGCCGGGGCCGGCATCACTGTCGCGCTTGCCCTGTACCGGCAGACCCCCCAGGGTTGATGACGATGGCGGTTACCACGAGGACGATGACGGCCGTCGTGGCCGTCTCCGTTGCCGCTGGCCTCGCCGCGAAGGCCATGGCGAGGCGGCGGCCACGGCAGGCGGCGCCGGTGCCCCCGGCCTTCCCGCCGGGCCGGGTGCTGAACCTGGCGGGCCGCGGCGAGGTGTTCGTCCGCGACTCCGGCGGCGCGGCCGGGAGTCCTGCGGTGCTCCTCTTGCACGGCTGGACCGCCAGCGCCGACATCAACTTCTTCCCGGTCTACGCCCGCCTCGCCGGCTCCTACCGGGTGATCGCGCTTGACCTGCGCGGCCATGGCCGCGGGATGCGGTCCATGGAGCCGTTCAGCCTGGAAGACTGCGCCGACGACGCCGCCGCGGTCCTGGACCAGCTTGGCATTGGCCGGGCGATCGTGGTGGGGTACTCGATGGGCGGCCCGGTCGGACTGCTGCTGGCGCGGCGCCATCCAGCGCGGGTGGCGGCCCTCGTCATGCAGGCTACGGCGCTCGAGTGGCAGCGCGCGGCCCGCGAGCGGGCGGTCTGGCGCCTGCTCCCTGTGCTGGATCTCGGCCTGCGCCTCGGCGCCTGGGGGATCTTCGTCGAGCGGGTCCTTCGCCGGGCAGCCGCGGAAGACCCCGAACTTGGTGGCTGCCGGCCCTGGCTGGCCGCGGAGTTCCGCCGCGCGACGGCGCGCGATCTCGTGGCCGCGGGCCACGCGCTGAGCCGCTATGACGCCAGGCCGTGGGCGGGACGGCTGGATGTCCCGGCGGCGGTGCTCGTCACTACCCGCGACCGGCTGGTCCACCCGGCCAAGCAGCGGGAACTCGCGGAGGCGCTGCGGGCTTCCGTGCTCGAGATCGACGCCGATCACGACGTCCCCCTGGCCAGGGGAGGGGAGTACGCGAACCTGACCCGGCTCGCGGTCGACAAGGTGGCCGCCGCGGCCGGGCTCATGCCCGGCCGGTGATCGGCAGCCGCAGCGCCGCCGGCGCGAAGGCCGGCACGACCGGGTTCCGCGGCAGCACGGGGGCGACGCGCCGGTAGCCGGCCCCGAGCGGGGGCCGGGGGTCGGTTTCCCCGTGGTTGGGCCACATCGCCATCGCCCGCTCCGCCTGGGCGGTGATCGTCAGCGCCGGGTTGACACCCGGGTTCGCCGAGACGGCCGAGCCGTCGGCGACATGCAGCCCGGGATGCCCGTACATGCGCTGGTACGCGTCCACGACGCCGCTCTCCGGCGAGTCGCCGATGACGCAGCCGCCGAGGAAGTGCGCGGTCATCGGCACGTCGGCGATCTCGCCGGCGCTGCCGAGCGGGAAGCCGTCGACCCGGGCCGCGGCGCGGCGCATGGCATCGTTGGCGGCGGGGATCCAGGTCGGGCTGGGCACGCCGTGCCCCTGCTCGGAGGTCAGTTTCATCCGGCCGGTCACGGTGCGCTTCGGGCGGACCGTGATGGAATTGTCGAGGGCCTGCATGGTCAGGCCGATCAGGACGCGCTCGGACCAGTGACCCAGGCCAGCGTACAGTGACGCCATCCGTCCCGGATGGCGCGCCGCCTGCGCGAGCCACGTGACCCAGCGGGGCGCCGGCCCGCCGCCGTCGGTCATCAGCGTGCTGAGCAGCCCCATGGCGTTGGAGCCCTTGCCGTAGCGGACGGGCTCGATGCTGGTGTGCTCGTCTGGATGGATCGAGGAGGTGATGGCCACACCGCGGGTGAAGTCGTGCTTCGCGCGGCTTCGCAGCTTTGTCATCGCGCCGCCCAGGGCCTCCGAGTTCGTGCGCGACAAGAAGCCAAGCCGCGCGGAGATCCCCGGCAGTGAGCCTGCTGCCTTCATCCCGTGCAGCAACCGCTGCGTGCCCCAGGTCCCCGCGGCGAACACGACCTGTCCGGCGGTAAGCGAGCGCGCTGTCCGGCTGGCCCGCCAGGCGCCGGTGCGCTCGGTGTCGACGGCGTACCCGCCGTGCGGCAACGGCCGCACGGCGACCGCGGTGGTCAGCGGGTGCACCGTGGCCCCTGCCTGTTCGGCGAGGTACAGGTAGTTCTTGACCAGCGTGTTCTTGGCGCCCCGCCGGCAGCCCGTCATGCACTCCCCGCACTCGAGGCATCCCCGGCGGGGCGGCCCGGTGCCGCCGAAGAACGGGTCCGCGGCCAGGACGCCTGGCTCCTTGCGGCCGTCCCGGCCGAAGAACACGCCGACGCGGGCGGTGCGGAACGTGGCCCCGGCGCCCATCTCCTCGGCCACCGACTTGAGGACGTCGTCCGATGGGGTCATGGTCGGGTTCGGCACGACGCCGAGCATCCGCTCCGCCTGGTCGTAATACGGCGCGAGTTCGGCTCGCCAGTCGGTGATGTGCGCCCACTGCCGGTCGCCGTAGAAGGAGTCTGATTCCGGCCGGTACAGCGTGTTCGCGTACACGAGCGATCCGCCGCCGACCCCCGCGCCAGCCAGGATGATGACGTTCCGCAGCGCGTGGATCCGCTGGATGCCGGTGCAGCCGAGCTTCGGCGCCCACAAGAACCTGCGGACGTGCCAGGACGTGCGGGGAAAGTCGGCGTCCTCGAACCGGCGCCCCGCCTCGAGCACCCCGACCCGGTACCCCTTCTCGGTGAGCCGCAAGGCGCTGACGGATCCGCCGAAGCCGGAGCCGATCACCAGCACGTCGTAGTCGTGCTCTGGGGCAGATCGTGTAATCGTTTCTCACTCGCCTTTCGCCTGGGCAGAAGACCGCCAGTGTCCCCGCGGCCGCACACCGCCGGGTAGGGCTGAAGGTCCCCATTTCCGGCGGCGCCGGCGCGCCGGGACTTCCTTCCCTACGTGGCCAGATCAGCCGCCGCTAGCGTCGTGCCCAGGTAAAGACCTCAACCCCTGGGGGTCGCCATGCATGAGTTCTCGGTGCCTGTCCGGTATGTCGTCAGGCCGGCCGACAACATCACCGACGACGTCGTCGCGAACGCGCGGCGCGGACCGGATTCGGCCGGTTTTCGGAGGATCCTGAACGGCGCGTGGGTTCCCGTGACCTGGCGCGAGTTCGCCGGTCAGGTGCGCGACCTCGCCGCGGGGTTCATCGCCGCAGGCATCAAGCCAGGCGACCGGGTGGCGCTGATGTCACGGACCCGGTACGAGTGGACCGTCCTGGACTACGCGATCCTGACCGCCGGCGGCGTCCTCGTCCCCATCTATCCGACCTCGTCGCCGGACCAGGTGGAGTGGATCCTCGGCGACTCCGGCGCCGTCGCCGTCGTCGTGGAGACTGGCGAGCACGCCGGTAAGGTCGCGGCGGCGCGAGCCGGGCTGCCCGCACTTGGCCATGTGTGGGTGATCGACGGCGGCGGGCTCGCCGACATAACGGCGCGCGGCGCGATGGTCACCCCGGAACAGGTGGAGGAGCGGCGGCGAAGCCGCGGCGCCGGCGACCTCGCCGAGATCGTCTACACCTCGGGAACGACCGGCCGGCCGAAAGGCTGCATGCTGACCCACGGCAACATCGTCGCCAACGTCCGCAACTGCATGCTGAACGACGGCTTCCCCGAGCTGTTCAACGAGCAGCAGTCCACGCTCTTGTTCCTGCCGCTGTCGCACAGCTACGCCCAGCTCATCCAGTACGGCGCCGTGCACACTGGCACCGTCCTGGGGCTGACCGACATGGCGTACGCCGTTACCGCGATGCCGGCGTTCCGGCCCACCGCCGTCCTGTCGGTGCCGCGCGTGTGGCAGAAGGTGTACCAGAGCGCGCGGCACACCGCCGTCGCCGGCGGACACGGCAAGACCTTCGCCGCCGCGGAGGGCGCCGCCGTCGCCTACAGCCGGGCGCTCGACACCGGCGGCCCGGGCGTGGTGCTCCGTCTCAGGCACGTGCTGTTCGACCGGCTCGTCTACCGCAAGCTGCGGGCGGCACTTGGCGGTGATGTGCGGTACGCCTGGAGCGCGGCCGCTCCGCTCGGCACTCAGCTCGGGCACTTCTTCCGCGGCTGCGGCATCAACGTGCTCGAGGGCTACGGGCTGACCGAGACCAGTCCCGCGACCAACTCCAACACGCCGAGGGACCAGAAAATCGGCACTGTGGGCCGGCCCATCCCTGGCTGCGTGATCCGCATCGCGTCCGACGGTGAGGTCCTGGTGAAGGGCCACATGGTCTTCCAGGGATACTGGGCGAACGAGGCCGCGACCAAGGAGATGATCGACTCCGGCGGCTGGCTGCACACCGGTGACCTCGGCACCCTCGACCAGCAGGGATTTCTCACGATCACGGGGCGGAAGAAGGACCTTATCATCACGGCCGGCGGCAAGAACGTCGCGCCGGCGGTGCTCGAAGAGCGGTTGCGGAGCCACTGGCTGGTCGGCGAGTGCCTGGTCGTCGGTGACGGGAAGCCGTATATCGGGGCGCTGATAGCCGAGGATCCGGAGACCTTCGCCCAGTGGCGGACGGAGCACGGCAAGCCGGAGGCGGCGACGATGGCGGACCTCCAGGGCGACCCCGCCCTCCGGGCAGAACTCCAGGCAGCCGTCGATTACGCCAACCGGGCGGTGTCGCAGGCAGAGGCGATCAAGAAGTTCGCGGTCGTCTCCGGGGAATTCACCGAGGCGGGCGGCCAGCTGACGCCGACGCTTAAGGTTCGCCGCAGCGTCGTCACGGAGCAGTACGCCGCGCAGATCGCCACCCTGTACGACGAAGGCCGTCGCTGAACCGCGCGTTGCGCCAATCATCTCGTTGCCGCCGATATCCTGGCGAGTGAGGCATAACCCGCAGGAGGGGAGTCTTCCGGCATGATCCTCTTCATCATCGTCCTGCTGATCGTCGGGTTCATCGTCGGCGCGATCGCGCGCCTGCTCATGCCCGGCCGTGACCCGATCGGAATCCTCGGCACGATCGTGCTCGGCGTCGCCGGCTCGTTCGTGGGCGGATTCCTGCAGAACCTGGTCGAATACCACACGCTCAGCGTGCACGCATTCCACGCCGTCGGCCTCATCGGGTCGGTCATCGGCGCCTGGGTGCTGCTGCTCCTGCTGCGCCTCACCGGGCTGGAGCCTGGCCGCCGCCGCTACCGCCGCTACTGACTTTCAGGGCCGCGTGGCCGCGGCGGGCAAGCCCGCGACGAGTAAGCGGGTTGTCCCGAGCTGCCCGGCGAGGAAGGCGCGCTCGGCCTCGTTGGCCGCCAGGGCGAACGCCTGCCGGTAAGCCTCGGCGGCCTCGCCCGCCCGGCCCAGCCGGCTCAGCAGGTCGGCCCTGATCGCGGGCAGGTACTGGTATCCCGCGAGCCGCGGATCGCCTTCGAGCCGCTCGACCTCGGCCAGCGCGGCCTGCGGGCCGGCGACCATCGCCAGCGGCACGGCCCGGTTGAGCGCCACGACCGGGGACGGCCACACCTCGAGCAGCCGGTCGTACAGGGCGACGATCTGCGGCCAGTCGGTCTGCTCGTACGCAGGCGCCTCGGCGTAGAGCGACGCGATCGCCGCTTGCAGCACGTACCGCCCCGGCGGCCCGGCCCGCAGGCAGTCGATGATCATCGCGTCGGCTTCGGCGAGCGCCGCCCGGTCCCACCGGGACCGGTCCTGGTCCTTGAGCCGCAGCAGGCGGCCGTCGCTGTCGGCCCGGGTGGGCCGCCTGGCATCGGTGACGAGCAGCAGTGCGAGCAGCCCGCGCGCCTCGGTGTCGCCGGGCATCAGCTCGGACAGCATCCGGGCCAGGCGCATCGCCCGGTCCACGAGATCGGCCCGCATCAGCGAGTCACCCGACGGCGCGGTATGCCCGGTGGTGAAGAGCAGGTGGATGACGGCGAGCGCGGCGCGGAGCCGTTCGGGCAGCTCGGCGGGGTTCGGGATGCGGTAGGGGATCCGCGCGGCGGCGATCTTCTTCTTCGCCCGGGTGATCCGCGCCGCCATCGTCGGTTCGGTCACCAGGAACGACCGCGCGATATCCGGGACCGGCAGGCCGCACACCAGCCGGAGGGTGAGCGCCACCTGGGCTTCCTGGCCGAGGGCCGGGTGGCAGCAGAGGAAGATCAGGCGCAGCCGCTCATCGGGCACGGCCTGGCTCAGCTTTTCCATCTCCCTGCCCTCCGTCTCATCGGGTGCCTGGTCTTCTTCCTCGACAACGAGCAATGGCAACCGGGACCGCAGCGCCGCGTCCCGGCGGATGGCGTCGACCGCACGCCGTCTCGCCGCGGTGGTGAGCCAGGCGCCCGGGTTGTCCGGGACCCCGGACCTGTCCCAGGCCGTCATCGCCGCGGCGTACGCCTCTTGCACGCACTCCTCGGCGAGGTCGAGGTCGCGCGCGACGCGAACCGTCGCGGCGAGCACCCGGGCCCACTCGCGGCGGTGCGCGTCGGCGAGCGCCGCCTCGGCCGCGGTCACCCGCCGGCCCGCTCGTCCCGCTGTACGAAGCCGCCGCCGGCCACCGGGCGGACCTCGACGCCGCCGCCATCCCGCACGACCGGGTTGGTCCGGGCGATCGCCAGGGCCGCGTCCAGGTCGGGCGCCTCGATCACGTAGAAGCCGGCGACGACCTCCTTGGAGTCGATGAACGGACCGTCGGTGATCGCGTCGCCGCGAATCGACGTGGCCATGTCCCTGGGGGTGAGCGCGTACGCCATCACCAGCGAACCGCTCCGGGTCAGTTCGCCCGCGTGCTGGTCGCAGGTCTCGATTTCCTCGGGCACCGGGTTCTCGCTGTGCGCGGAGTCATGGGCGTAGATCAGGATCGCGTACTGAGCCATGATGGCTCTCCCTTCAAGCTTGACCGTTTGGTCGTGACACCCCTACGTCGCACCGGTCGCGCGGAATCGACAGCCCTTCAGAAAATAACGCGGATGGCCTGCCAAGCCGGGATAAGACTCTTACGGGATTATCTATCAATAGACGTATCCTGAGGCCATGACGGCTACCGAACAGGCGCGGCAGCGGCAGGTCATCGACCTGAGCTTCCTGCTGAACCACGCCGCGCATGTCCTGGCTACCCGGATGGCGGCGGCCTTCGCCGAGATCGGCGTCACGCCCCGCGACTACTGCGTGCTCAGCCACGCCATGTCCGGCGACTACACGCAGATCGAGCTGGCCAAGCTGTCCGATCTGGACAAGACCACGATGCTCAACACGCTCGACGACCTTGAGCGAGCCGGCTACGCGGAACGCAAGCCATCGCCCGCCGACCGGCGGGTGCGGATCGTCGCGGTCACCCGGGCAGGCGCCGGCCTGGTCGCCACGGGACACCAGATCGCCGACCGGGTGCACGGCGAGGTGCTCGGCGCCCTGCCGCCGGAGCAGCGGCAGGCGTTCACCGGCGCGCTCTCCGGCCTGGTGACCGGGCTGCTCGCCGAGCCAGTCCAGGCCGAGCGGCCAGTCCGCAGGGCGCGGGTGCCGGGCTAGCCAGCGGCGGTGGCCCACGGGCTGCGGGCCAGAGGAAGGCCGTCCATATGGAGATTGTCTAATTACAGATCGTCTGTTACGGTCTCTTTAAGGGTTCCTTCCGGCAAGGATCCGCTAGGAGAGGCCGCATGCTTCGCTCTCGCTGGTTCGCGCTCGTCATCCTCTGCGCGGCCACCTTGATGATCATCCTGGACGGCACGAGCGTGACCGTCGCGCTGCCCGTGATCCAGGCCGGCCTCGGGTTCACCCCGGCCAGCCTGAGCTGGGTCATGGACTCGTACCTGATCGCCTTCGGCGGCCTGCTGCTGCTGAGCGGCAGGCTGGGTGACCTCCTCGGCCGCAAGCGCATGTTCCTGGCGGGCCTGGCCGTCTTCACGCTCGCCTCGCTGGCCTGCGGGCTGGCGACCGGGCCGGCCATGCTGATCACGGCGCGTTTCGTCCAGGGCACCGGCGGGGCGATGGCATCGTCGGTCACCCTGGGCATGATCGTCCGCCTCTTCGCCCAGCCCGATGAACAGCGCCGCGCGATCGCCGCGTTCTCCTTCGTCGGCGCCGTCGGCGCCTCGGCCGGGCTGATCATCGGCGGCCTGCTCGTGCAGCTGGTGAACTGGCACTGGATC
>Ga0335073_10016344_pt1 | contig 10364 bp, 8 predicted proteins | sample Lox_Sample_22_FD_207093 | JGI IMG/M metagenome (GOLD analysis project Ga0335073, IMG submission 207093) | Soil microbial communities from Loxahatchee National Wildlife Refuge, Florida, United States - Lox_Sample_2.2 | ecosystem: Environmental > Terrestrial > Soil > Wetlands | place: USA: Florida... | reverse complement strand
CGTGAGGGTCGGCATCAGCTGGAAGAACTGGAACACGATGCCGAGGGTGCGGCCGCGCCAGGCCGCGAGCTTGTCCTCGGACATCTGGTCCAGGCGGCTTCCGGCGACCCTCACCGTGCCCGCGGTGGGCCGGTCGATGCCGGCGATGAGGTTGATGATCGTGCTCTTGCCGCTGCCCGACGGGCCGGTGATGGCGACCATCTCGCCAGCGGAGATGACCAGGCTCAGGCCGCTCAGCGCGGGGAACCCGACTCGGCCGCTGCCGTAGACCTTCTCCACTCCGGCCAGCTCGATGATGGCGGGCGCAGCGCTGCCGGGCTCGCTGGCCTGGCGCTGCTGTGCTTGCGCCTGCTTGTTCATGATCGTCATGATCGCCGGGCAGGCGGCCGTCGCACATCGGCCGCTATGCCCGTTTCCCGGGCCATCCCCGGCGGCCTTTTCGCCGCGTCCTGGGGCCGGAATTCCGCCTCTGGTAGAGGCCGGCAGTTCAGCCCTGCGGAGGATGGCTGCCGCGTCGGGACCGGATTTACGATCGGCTGGTGAGAAGGCTCGCCGACTGGGCGCTCGGGCTGCCGCCGCGCATGCAGGACCTCGCGCTGGCGCTGGCGCTCGCCGCCTACAGCGTCGGCTTGCTGATCCCGGTGACCAGTCAGCTGAACCTGCCGGTCGCGGCGTTCGTGCTGGTCGTGCTCCAGGCGTTGCCGCTGACCTGGCGGCGGCGCTGGCCGGTGCCCGTGCTGTTCGCGATCGGCATCCCCAGCCAGCTCTACAACTTCCTGGGCATCCCGTACGGCGGCGTGCCGTTCGGGCCCATGATCGCGTTTTACACCGTGATGGACCGCAGCTCGACCAGGACCCGCTGGCTGATCTGCCTGCTCGCCGTGGCCGGGCTCGTCAATGTGCAGTTTCTGCCGTACCACAATGGCGCTTACAGCTTCCTCACCGGAGTGCTGGAGTTCGGCGTCGCCGGCGTCGCCGGGGTGCTCAGCCGCACCCACCGCGCCTACACCCGCGAGGTCGAGTCGCGCGCCGAGCAGGCGGAGACCGAACGTGAGCGGCAGGTGGCGCTGGCCGCCGCGCACGAGCGGACCAGGATCGCCAGGGAACTGCACGACGTGGTCGCGCACCACGTGAGCCTGATGGCGGTGCAGTCCGAGGCGGCCGCCTCGCTGCTGCCCGACCGGCCTGCCGAGGCGGGCAGGTCCGTGCAGGTCATCGGGGATACCGCGCGCGAGGCCCTGACCGAGCTGCGCAGGCTCCTCGGCGTGCTGCGCGGCCCGCCCAGTCCCGCCACGGCGCGTCAGCCGGTCACGGCGCCGTCCCCGTCGATCGGCCAGCTTGACGAGGTGCTCGTGCAGGTTCGCCAGGCGGGGATCGCGGTGGACCTGCGGGTGGAGGGCGAGCCAAGCAAGCTGGCGCCCGGCGTGGATCTCGCCGCCTACCGGATCGTGCAGGAGGCGCTGACCAACACGGTGCGGCACTCCGGGGCATCGGCGGCGGCGGTTACAGTGAGCTATGAGCCTGGTTTCGTCACCGTGTCGGTGACCGACACGGGTCACGGAGCTCACGCACCCGCCACCGTGACCGTCAGCCAGCAGCCGACCGCGCCGACCGCCCTGAACGCGGCGAATGGGAGTGGCGTCGGCAAGACCGGGCTCACCGGGGCCGCCGGGAACGGCGGTTTCGGGCTGGCCGGCATCGCCGAGCGGGTGGCGTCCTGCGGCGGCAGCCTGACCGTCGGGCCCGCGCGAGCGGGCGGGTTCGCGGTGACGGCAAGGCTGCCGACGCCATGACCGGCGCAAGCCCGATCCGGGTGCTCGTCGCCGACGATCAGGAACTGGTCCGGACCGGATTCTGCGTGATCCTCGACGCCGCCGACGGGATCACGGTGGTCGGCGAGGCGGGCGACGGGGCGCAGGCCGTCCGGGCCGCCGCCGAGCACAGTCCCGACGTCATCCTCATGGACGTGCGGATGCCGGAGATGGACGGCCTGGAGGCCACCAGGCAGATCACCGGCGGCGACCGGTCGGCAGCGCCACGTGTGGTCATGCTGACCACCTTCGACCTCGATGACTACGTGTACGAGGCGCTGCGCGCCGGGGCGTGCGGGTTCCTGCTCAAAGACGCGCCGCGGCACGACCTGATCGCGGCGGTGAAGACCGCCGCCTCGGGCAACGCGCTGCTCGCGCCGTCGGTGACGATGCGGCTGATCGACGCGTTCGCGCGGCGGCCCGCGCAGACGCTGCCGACCCCGTCCCGGCTGGCGTCGCTGACGGCCAGGGAGCACGACATCCTGCTGCGGCTGGCCCGCGGCCTCACCAACGCGGAGATCGCCGCCGATCTCGTCGTCAGCGAGGCGACCGTGAAGTCGCACGTCGGGAACCTGCTGGCCAAGCTCGGCCTGCGGGACCGGGTGCAGGCCGTGATCCTCGCCTACGAGACCGGCATCGTGCGGCCGGGCGACCCCAATGCAGGGTGACGCCGGGGACTGCGCCGGGCTCCCGGTCATCGACGTGGCCCCGCTGGTCGGCGGCGGGCCGGCGGCGGAGTGCGCCGCGGCCGCGGGGCAGATCCAGGCGGCCTGCCGCGACCGCGGCTTCTTCTACGTGACCGGCCACGGCGTGCCGGCCGGCCTGCTGGGCCAGCTCACGGCCGCGGCCGGCGAGTTCTTCGCGCTGCCGCTGACGGACAAGCTGGAGATCGCGATGGAGCGCGGTGGCCGGGCGTGGCGCGGTTACTTCCCGGTGGGCGCCGAGCTCACATCCGGGCGACCGGACCTGAAGGAGGGACTGTACTTCGGGACCGAACTGGCGGGCGACGACCCGCGGGTGCTCGCCGGCCTTCCGCTACACGGCGGGAACCTGTTCCCAGGGCAGGTCCCTCGGCTGCGCCCGCTGGTGCTCGGCTACCTGGACGCACTCACCAGCCTGGGCCAGGCCGTGCTGCGCGGCGTGGCGATCAGCCTCGGCCTCGACGCCGGGTACTTCGCCGACGGATACACCGCGGACCCGACGATCCTGTTCCGGATCTTCCACTACCCGCCAGCTCCGGCTGCCGATGACGGCTGGGGCGTGGGTGAGCACACCGACTACGGGCTGCTGACCCTGCTGGCCCAGGACGACAGCGGCGGGCTGCAGGTCGCCGCGCCCGAGGGCTGGATCGCCGCGCCACCGCTGCCCGGCACGTTCGTGTGCAACATCGGCGACATGCTCGACCGGATGACCGGTGGCTGGTACCGCTCCACGCCACACCGGGTCCGCAACACGACCGATCACGGCCGCCTCTCGTTCCCGTTCTTCATGGATCCGGCGTTCGGCGCCGAGGTGCCGCCACTTCCCGCACGGGCAGCCGCGGGAGAGGATGGCGCGCGCAGATGGGACGGCCAGGATCTGCGCGCGTTCACCGGAACCTACGGCGACTACCTGCTGGGCAAGGTGTCCAAGGTCTTCCCGCAGCTCCGGCGGGACGTTCTGGAAGACTAGGGCGGCAGGAGGCCATGGGTGCAGATCATCCGGTACGCGAGTGCCGCAGGCGCGGCGGTCGCGGTAGACGACGGCAGGGCGATCCGGCCGCTGCCCGTCCGGTCCATGGCCGAGCTGCTCATCCAGCCGCGGGACCGGCTGCGGGAGGTCCTCGACCGGGCTGGGCAGCCGATGCCGCCCCGCACCCCCGTCCGGATGCTCCCGCCGGTGGACGGGCTGACCGAGGTGTGGGCGTGCGGCGTCACCTACGAGCGCTCCAGCGCGGCACGCCAGGAGGAAAGCCAGGTCGCCGACGTGTACGCGCGCGTCTATGACGCCGAGCGGCCCGAGCTGTTCTTCAAGAGCCCGGCCTGGCGCGTCTGCGGCCCCGGCGAGCCGATCGGGATCCGGCCGGACTCCGAGATCTCCGTGCCCGAGCCGGAACTCGCGCTCGCCTGCAGCTCGAGCGGCGAGATCGTCGGCGTGACCATCTGCAACGACGTGTCGTCCCGCTCGATCGAGGGCGAGAACCCGCTGTACCTGCCGCAGGCCAAGGTCTACCAGGGTGCGTGCGCCCTGGGACCGGGCATCGTGCCCGTGTGGGAACTGCCCGGCCTCGGCTCGCTCGCGATCACCGCGTCGGTTCTCCGCGGCGGCCGGGCCGTCTGGCAGGGCGAGACCTCAACGGCGAAGCTGCACCGCGGCCTCGATGAGCTCGTGCATTACCTGTTCCGGTGCGCGAGCTTCCCGCACGGAGCGATCCTGTCGACCGGTACCGGGCTGGTGCCCGACCTGGACTTCACCCTGCTCGATGGCGACGAGGTGCGAATCGACATCAGCGGCGTCGGGAGCCTGACCAACGTCGTCCGCCCGGCCACCGCCGAGTGGTTCGGCTGGCTCACTCCCGAGCCGGACCGCAGCACGGCTGGATGACAGGCGGGGCGCATGGCTGAATTGGGAGGCGCTCGGCTTTGGGCAGGTCACAGGAATAGCCCAAGTGGGCCCGGCGCAGGCACGATCCAAGAGAACCGATTGGGCCGAACTGGCTTGGAGCTGTTCGTCGGCCGAACTTAGGCACACCTTAGGTTCCCGGCTTGGTGCACCGATTCGCTCTACGCAATCCAAGAACTAGCCGGTCAGCGACCTGTAAACCGCGCTCCAGACCGTTGAACTTTGCCGCAAGTAGATCCCGGGAGCCAACGGCTCCAACCCGGTCGGGGCGATTCAGCCCTGAAGGGGAGGGTGCCTCCATTTGCTGACAGGGTCAGCCAATTGCGGCTCATGACGAGCAGGTCTAGAGTTTGCCTACGCTTTACTTGCTCTTGGGGGGGCGTGAAGCATGGACAACGCGCACGAGAGTCAGACTCCGTCAGCGGTCTCACAGAAGCGGATATTCATCAGTTACAGGCGCGCTGACACCAGCGGGGAGGCGCACGCAATCCGCGAGCGGTTCGGCCAACGTTACGGTCGGCAGCGGGTCTTCATGGACACTGATTCGATACCTCTTGGCGAAGAATTTGACAAGTGGATTAACCAGGAGCTTGACTCTACGGCCATCATGCTGGTGCTTATCGGCCGTCGCTTCCTGGGAAGAGTGAGAACTCGCCGGATCGACGCCCGGGAGGATTGGGTCTGGCGCGAGATCAGCGTGGCCCTCGACCGCGGTATCCCGATCATTCCGATCCTCGTAGAGGGCACCCTCATGCCGTCCAGCGGAGATCTGCCCGAGAATCTGCGTCCCTTGATCATCAAGCAGACAATGACCCTAGATAGCAGCAGCTTCGAATCCGATATAGCGCGCCTAGAGCAAGCAGTAGCGCTAGTTGTCCCGCTAGATGATCATGAAGCAGATAAGCGGAAAACTGTCCGGCGGACTCTCTATGCTGCGGCTGGGGCTGTGCTGATTGCCGCCATCGCCGTAATACTCTTGCTCACCTTGCCGGGCCACCACTCCGGATCGAAGGCGGTTTCAGCGACAGCGTCATCAGCAGTCCTCAAGCTGCAGTCACCGGACCTTCTCACCGAGCACCTGCTAGCTAAGGGATTTGTCGGCCACCTGCCATCAGATGTCTCCTCCAGTGCTGCTCAGCTGTCTGCTAGCCCTCCTGATGGCCTCACCTACCAAGGCCTGGCCGCAACTGTCCACATTCCCTTGACTGGGCCAGCCAGTGCCATCGACGTCTATTATCTTATCTTCCAGAATCAGGGTGACGCCAGCAGTTATTATTATAAGACAGTTCCATATCCCAGTGGGTACCGGCCAATAAATCGTCTCACGGACGTTGGTGTTGGCGACCAAACAAAATGCGGCGCTGCACGGCGGGCAGCGCCGTCGGGATCAAGCTCGTGGGGATGCCTGTCACTGAGTGGCACGGTGGCCACCTTTTCGATAGTGGTAGGAGACAATAGCGGTACGAGACTTGCTGGCCTGGAAAGAGAACTGGCGCCCGAAGTTATCCGTAACCTCCAGATGGTGGCCACCAGGACGTCGCCCAAGCAACTTCCTGACCCCCCGGCGATGACCTCGGCCATGGTCATGACTGGAAGCGATATCTATGACTCGCTGATAAGTTCTTTTCCAGCGGCGCTGGTTCCGCTGGGGTCGCATTCGCCAAATACGAGCCAATACCCTGATAAAGGCGTTTCAGGCCTGATCAACGGAAAATTGATTCAAATAAATTTCACTGGACCCGACGAAGCCGATGCCCTAGCGTTCTATATTTTCGAGACTCAGAAACAAGCATCTAACTATTTTGCCGCCATGGCTCCGACCGGCCCGACAGGGGCTGTTGACCAGGCCACGGGTTCGCCCAGCGTCTCTGGTTTTTCCGCGTCGCAGCATGTTCGATGCGGGACCTGGTCCCAGCAAGCCGTGCATGGTACGCCAGCCCTCGGTGACTCGGACTGTTTCGTCCAGTGGGGTGACATCATCATCGATGGCGGCAACCTGATAACGGCCAGCCTTACCCACGGGAATACCGACTTTGCTCTTGCGCTGGCCCGGTCAGGGGTCCTGCGCCTCGCTCAGATCATGGGTTCCTGATCAGGCGTTCCAGGTCAAACCGGAACTAACAGCACCGTACGGAACTGGCTGCGTGGAACTCCCGACCTCTACGAAGGCCGGGAGGACATCCTCTCGGTAGTCGGCGGCCGGGATTCTCGCCGCGGCGAGACGATGGCATATCCCGCTGCCGCAAGGAGAGAGGGGACAAGCCGCACAGCGTCGCGGTCGAGGTCCCGGATGTCCTCGGACAACTGGTCCCATGGCACCAGGTACGGCGAAAGCTTGGCGGCAGTGTCCTTGGGCCCAAGGCGGTAGCCTGCGCGCACCCGCTCTTCCACAAAGCGCTCGTGCTCCATGCAGGCGAGTGCCTCGATCTGTTCCGGAGGGAACACGAACAGATCAGTATCCCAGTCCTCGGTTGGTGCAAGCTCGTAACCAACGGCGCTGAGCTTGGCGGGGATGTCGGCGACCTGCGCGCGGTTTGACTCTTGCAGGCTGTCAGGAAGATCGTCCCAGGCGGACAGCGCGGGGTCATTGGCCAGGTCTGCTCCCTGCGCCAGCCGCCTGCGAACGTAGTCACGGTGAGCGGCGCGGGCCAGGATCTCGCGATCCAGGTTGAGGATGATCTCGGGTCGACAGATCCGGTCGAGCAAGCCGAACCCATGAACGTTGGCAAGGTAGCCGCTGGCCGGCCGGTCCAACATGGCGATGAGGCTCGTGCCCGCCAGCCCGCTAGCGCATGCCACGATCGGAACGGCATCAGGCAGGCTGCGCCGCAGCCGGATCGCCGCCTGGACGTTTTCGGCGTCGGCTTCGAAGCACGCGAACGCGACGTCAGGCCTGAAGGCATTTTGACTGCCGTCGACCGCTGCCGCCGGGGTGAGGACGAGCGGCGGTGCCATCGCGTCGGCTGGGTCGGCAGTCACGGCGGCCACGTCAGCGCTACGCGCAAGTGCGGGGAATCGTTGCTGCAGTGCAGCCACCTGGTCAACGGCGTCGACAGCAACCAGAGTGACACGAATCCGGTCAGGAGAGGTGCGGTGCCCCAGCCGCCACTGGCGGGCCGTCTCGGTAACCACGCTCAGGGCCAAAGGGCCGGAACCGGCAACAATGATGGCAGGCGGCCGGCCGCCTGCAACAGTGGGGGACAGCCAGGCATCGAGCAACGCCCTCGGACCAAGCCGACTCAGGTTAAAGAATTCCAGCCGTACTCCTGTGGGGTCTGGCGACGTGAGCGCGGATTGTTCCAGCAGATGGCACAGCCTGGCGTCGCTGATCTGTACCAGTACCCGATGGACAGCGCTACGCCGCCGCGACTGATGCGTGATCAGAATGGCGACATCTGCATTCGTACCGTCGTCACCGCAAACGACGAATATCAGCCTTGCATTCCGGAATCCGACGCGAGCAAGAACCGCTGGGTCGGTTGCGTCACCGCGCAGGAGCGGAATTCCCTCCTCAGCGCAGCCGGCTACTGCCGCCCCAGCAGGATTTAGGTCAACGGCGACCACCCGGTCGCCGCGCTGGCGGAAACTGGTCGCCAGGCGCATCCCGCAAGATCCCAATCCCAGGACAATTACGTGACGACGGAACATTATCCGCACCCGGAACCAGACCCACTGTTCCGCGAAGATTGCCGCTAGGACGCGGAACCCAGCGTACGCGACAGCAAGCGGCGCGAGCCAGCGCGCGATTTCCAGCGCGGCGGGTAGCGGCGGTGTCAGATTTTGATTGAAAGAGAAGAGAGAGACAGTCTCGTAGAGCCGGTCCACGAAAGGCTGAGACGAAGGAATACTACCATTGCGGGGATCATACTCTCCGAATCCGATGACGCCGAGAACTAGCGCTGCGGCTGCCGTAGCTCCGGTTACCACCCAGTGATACTGCCGCCACAGGACACGGAACCGTCGATATGTATGCGCGCCCGTTGTCAGTGCTCACCCCCATCATCGCTTACTATCAGGAATCCGTCAGATAGTTTTCGCCTCATGTACTTTGATGAGCGGATCCGGACAGTGGCATGATTCATGCGATCATATCCTGTCCCTCAACGCCGCAGAAGGGAACCAGGCGATCTCTACTTATTACTGACCATCTCCACGGAGACGTCGTGGGCCACTCAAGCGCTGACGGCGTGGGCGGCCCTGACAGACGCGTAGTGGGCACTGCTGGAGTCGCTGCCGGCGCGAGGCCAGGGCCATATCCAAGACCATCACCACAATCGCGGCGTGCAGCGGCCCGGGATTGTCGGTGCCCGCCGGTAACGTTGCGGTCATGGACGGCAAGGAACTGTTCGCCCGAGTGCGGGACGACCTGCCGGGCCTGCGGCAGTTGCCCGCCGGCCCGCTGCCGGTCTCCCAGCCATCCCGCCTGGACGAGATCCGTGCAGCCAGGTTCGACGCCTACCGGAAGCGGGCCGCGGCCGCCCGGGTTTACCCGGCCGATCCCGCGGCGGCGACCGTCGCCAGGCGCGGCAGGGCCGCCGTCGCCGAGGCGCTCCGGAACTGCCGCAAGGCGAGCTGATGCAACGCTCGATGCCGGCGGGCGGCAGGATCTAGCGTGGGAACCGTGAACGCAGCCGATGAGAGGGCGCTGCTCAAGCTGGCCCGGGATGGTGACGAGGAGGCGTTCGGCGAACTCGTCGAGGCCCACCAGGCTCAGCTGCGGGCGCATTCCTACCGGATGCTTGGCTCGGTGCACGACGCCGAGGACGCCCTGCAGGAAGGCTTGCTGCGCGCGTGGCGCGGGCTGGCCGGGTTCGAGGGCCGCAGTTCCGTGCGCTCGTGGCTGTACTCGATCGTCACCAACGCCGCCCTGGACATCACGAGGAACCGGTCGCGGCGGGAGCTGCCCGTCGATTTCGGCCCGGCCGCCGGGCAGGCGGATCACCTGGAAGCGGCGGTGACCGACCCGGTCTGGCTCGAGCCCTACCCGGACCGGTGGCTGACCGGCGGCGAAGGCCCCTCGCCGGAAACCGCGTACGAGCAGCGGGAAAGCATGGAGCTGGCGTTCATCGTCGCCCTGCAGAAGCTGCCCCCGCTGCAGCGCGCCGTGCTGCTGCTGCGGGAGGTGGTCGGCTTCTCGGCCGCCGAGACCGCGGCCCAGCTCGGCGCGTCGCTGGCGTCGGTGAACAGCGCGCTGCAGCGCGCTCGTGCCACGGTGCGCAGCGGCCTGCCCGACCGCAGCCAGCAGGAGACGCTGCGCGCGCTCGGTGACGAGCGCACCCGGGCCATCGTCGAGAAGTACATGGACGCGATGGAGCGGGGCGACGCGGAAACGCTGATCAGCATGCTCACCGAGGACGCGACCTGGTGCATGCCGCCGATCCCCACCTGGTTCGCCGGGCGCCAGCTGGTCAGCGAGTTCCTGGTCGCCTACCCGCTCGCCGTGCGGTGGAAGCACCTGCCCACCCGGGCGAACGGGCAGCTCGCCGTCGGCTGCTACCTGCTCGACCCGGATGTCGGCAGCTACGTTCCTGCCTGCATCGACGTGCTGACGCTGGACGGCGCGAAGATCCGCTCGGTCGTCGGCTTCCTGACCGCGGCGCATGAGGAGTCCCCCGACGCGCGGACCTGGGCAGCGGCCGCCGAGGTCTTTGCCCGCTTCGGCCTGCCGACCGGGTTGCCCTGAGCCAGTCCGCTAAGGTGGCCCGGGTGCCGACGGGGGGAGGCCGGGCCCCGTGGCCCGGCGCGGCATGACGAGGGCCCCGGGAGAAGATTGGTGCACCATCGCCTCGTGCACACGAGGGGCGCGTAGCGCCCCACCACAGCCCGAACGGGAGCAGCCCATGATCGTGACCATCAACGGCAACGACCTGAACGTCGAGGTTCTCGGCCCTGAGAACGCTCCCGTGCTGATCGCCCACCACGGCGGCGGCGGGATCGGCTCGCTGGAGGAGC
>Ga0335073_10016343_pt1 | contig 10365 bp, 4 predicted proteins | sample Lox_Sample_22_FD_207093 | JGI IMG/M metagenome (GOLD analysis project Ga0335073, IMG submission 207093) | Soil microbial communities from Loxahatchee National Wildlife Refuge, Florida, United States - Lox_Sample_2.2 | ecosystem: Environmental > Terrestrial > Soil > Wetlands | place: USA: Florida... | reverse complement strand
TGGCAACCGGCTAGAGCTTTTCCGCCAAATGTCAAGGTCGGCTGCGTTCAGTTGGCACACCGCGCGCCCGTCTTCCGGACGGTCGCAGAGACGGATCGACCATCGGTAGGCTGAGGTCACTGAGGAAACAGGCCATATGCAGCCGATGGCTACAAGAACACATTTGGAGGCGGTGATGGTACGATCGGCTCAGCGGACAAATCAATAGGCTTCGTGTTTGCATCTGTGTCGATTTAGCCGTGGCAGTACCTCGATGATGGAAAGCTCCGTTGTGCCAGCTCGCAGTAGAGTATTCCGTCCATGCTCGCCAAGGTGGGACTCGCATCAGATGAGCCATTTGAGGGTTACAAAAGCTCCAGACCTCGCCCCGCCGCACGAGAAATCCATGTTCCTTCGATTCTCTGCTAGAGTGCTCGCATTCACCGCTTGTGTCCGTTTGTGAGACATTGGCTTTTGGCACATAAAGGTGACTTTCACCTTGGCGCACCTGAAGATTGGCATTCACACTGTTCGACTCGACTCCCAATTCGCGTGCACATCGCCGACGACCTTCCCTTTTGCGTCGGTGATCACACGCTACGTCTGAAGCCTCTGATCGTGCGAGCTCGATCTTCTACCGGTACCGTTATTACGCGACTTCAGCCCTCCGCCAACGCCACTTTGTCACTTTCCCCGCAAATTTGAACCCCTCGAAGGCCTCGCCCGTCAGTTCCTAAAGCTCTCATCCCCACCAACCTTGAGCGAGCTACCCCATTCTCCGTCACTTCACAACTTCAACTGAATTTTTGAGCCTTGATTGAAAGAAAACTCGATTCAACATGTCTGAGGGCGCAGTGAAGCCCACGAATCCCGTGGTTGCCGAGGCACACGAGGTCGATACTTATCACGGTAAGCTTCTCCGCTCACCCGGCTGTGGGAAGAAAGAGGTACTGACAGAAGTCTTCACAGTTCCAAAGGCATTTTTTGGGTAAGTTTTCATGCTGAATTATTTGCCGCATTCAATTCGAAAGTTGATGCGACCTCCATAAACTGCTTTTGATTGTTTTGTCTTCAATTCTGCTGACACTCCGTCCCAGAAAGCATCCGCACAAGCCGCATCTCAATGGCCTCGACCACTACAAGGAGCTGTACAAGGAGTCGATTGAGAATCCCCACAAATTTTGGGGAAAGATGGCTCGTGAGCTCCTCACCTGGGAGCATGACTTCAAAACCGTCCACTCGGGTAGCTTTGCGAACGGAGACAACGCCTGGTTCCTTGAGGGTTACCTGAACGCTTCCTACAATTGTGTTGACCGTCATGCCATCAAGCACCCGAACAAGACGGCCATCATCTACGAAGCCGATGAGCCCAACGAAGGCCGGTCCATCACCTATTCCGAACTTCTCCGTCAGGTATCAAAGCTGGCCTACGTTTTGAAGGAGATGGGTGTTAAGAAGGGTGACACCATCGCCATCTACTTGCCCATGATTCCTGAAGCAGTCGTTGCTTTCCTTGCATGTTCGCGTATCGGCGCTATACACTCCGTCGTTTTCGCCGGTTTCTCGTCCGACTCGCTCCGCGACCGTATTAATGACGCCGAGTCCAAGGTCATTATCACGACCGACGAAGGCAAACGTGGAGGCAAGATCATCGGCACCAAGAAGATTGTCGATGAAGCTCTCAAGCAGTGCCCTGGCGTGTCACACTGCTTGGTGTACAAGCGCACGGGTGCCGACGTTCCATGGACCAAGGGCCGCGACTATTGGTACCACGAGGAGGTCGATAAGTGGCCCTCCTACATCCCGCCTGTTTCCATGAACTCCGAGGATCCTCTGTTCTTGCTTTACACCTCTGGCTCGACGGGTAAGCCAAAGGGTGTCATGCACACAACCGGTGGTTATCTCGTGGGAGCGGCGGCAACAGGTAGGTATGTGTTCGATATCCACAACTCGGACATCTTCTTCTGTGGTGGTGATGTTGGGTGGATTACTGGTCACACATACGTCGTGTACGCACCACTTTTGCTCGGTGTTCCCTCTGTCGTCTTCGAGGGTACACCAGCCTATCCAAACTTCTCTCGTTACTGGGACATTGTTGAGAAGCACGGCGTAACTCAGTTCTACGTTGCACCGACTGCTCTGCGTTTGCTCAAGCGTGCTGGTGACCACCACGTGAAGCACGAGATGAAGAATCTCCGCGTTCTTGGATCTGTCGGCGAACCAATTGCCGCTGAAGTGTGGAAGTGGTACTTTGAGGTTGTTGGTAAAGAGGAGGCGCATATCGTCGATGTGAGTTTTACCAGCCGTACAATTTACACATTTGCTAACATATGGCAGACATACTGGCAAACCGAGACCGGTTCGCACGTTCTGACACCTCTCGGTGGCATTACTCCAACTAAGCCCGGTTCTTGTTCGCTCCCGTTCTTCGGTATCGAACCCGCAATCATCGATCCGGTGTCTGGTGAAGAAATCCACGGCAATGACGTGGAAGGCGTACTCGCTTTCAAGCAGCCATGGCCAAGCATGGCCCGTACCGTTTGGGGAGCGCACAGACGTTACATGGACACTTACTTGAATGTCTACAAGGGCTACTACTTCACTGGTGATGGTGCTGGACGTGACCACGAAGGTTACTACTGGATCCGCGGCCGCGTCGACGATGTAGTCAATGTTTCAGGACATCGTCTGTCCACTGCTGAAATCGAAGCTGCACTCATCGAGCACCCAGCTGTCGGTGAAGCCGCCGTGGTCGGCATCCACGATGAACTCACGGGCCAGGCTGTCAATGCCTTCGTCGCTCTCAAGGATGGCTACGATCACAACGATCAGGTCAAGAAAGATCTCATTCTGCAAGTACGCAAGAGCATTGGCCCATTTGCTGCACCAAAGGCCGTCTTCACGGTTGATGATCTACCAAAGACTCGATCAGGTAAGATCATGCGCCGCATTCTGCGTAAGATTCTGGCCGGCGAGGAAGACCAGCTGGGTGACACTTCGACTGTGAGTTACCTTTCACTCAACTATTCATTTCTGTGCAGAATACTGACTTTGTATTACAGCTCTCCGACCCTTCAGTAGTTGATAAGATCATCGCCACGGTTCATGCTTCTCGCAAGAAGTAGAGAACGTCTGTCCAAAGTTGGCACAAAGGGAGTATCTCCCGGCAATTGATGATGCAGAACGAAGGAGCCAGAGTTTTGATTCCCCTTAAAATATATATCTCCTTTCATCACTCATACCCGTCCATTCAAGAGTCCCCATGGTCTTGCCTTCGATCAACTTGACATCTGTCTTCAAGATGTTCATTTGATCAGTTTATACTACGAAGAGGATAATCGATTTGGACCTTCCAGTCGGCAGAATGGCGCTAGCCTAGTTAGTCCGTTCCAATGAAACCAAGTTTTGAAGAAAGCTCACAATCTCCAATATAAATGATTTAGCTGTCACTGCAGAAATATGAATAGAATCGTCTCGAAACTCTAAGTTACTACGTTCTATGATCATGATGAGAACATAGCAAGTTTGGAGTCGATCGTGAATCAAATGCTGCTGAGATTCAACAATTGATAACCATCCAGAGTAATGAGAAGCGGTGATGAAGATTCGCATCTGCTGTAATGTAGGTCTAAGTATATCTGTATACAATGGCTAGTAACGTCTTGTCTCACCCATCCAGGCGACAAGGTCATCGCCGGCATCTAAACAAGTACATATAGTGAGCACATCATGCTGAGACCGAGAATCATGCTGCACCAAAACAGCACGTTATTCAAGAGAGTCCGTCCTCTAACCCACTTCGACCGCTGCACCACGACAATTGGCATCTGCAACATCATAGCAAAGAAACCATATCCTCTCAGCTTCTTCGTGATGCAACCCATGAGCAACTCGTGAGCCAGCGCGGAGACAAAGAAAGTAAAGGCGGTAGCAGCGGCCTTGGAGAAGCGCACGCCGCGGGAGGCGGAGTAGACATGGCGCTGCAGGAAGTGGTGAACGGGGACGTTCCAGGCGCGCGAGAAGGCCAGCCAGTCGCAGCTGTTCCACCAGTCGGCGTAGAAGCGGCGGTCCGCGAACCGCGTCGCCTCCGCGAAGAAGTTCAGCACGTACTCGAAGATCACCAGGAATACCAGCAGGAATGACGTCATGAACGGGAATAGCAACCGCGAGATCGTCTCCACCAGGATGAGCGCCCGGTCGGCGTGCGTGGCCGCCGTCGAGTGGAATTGCGCGTTCGATTCGGCCAGCACGGGGATGATGAAGTGCTCGCTCGTCACCGTCAGCAGAAAGATGCACCCGAAGACGGCGAGCGTCTTGTAGAAGAGTTCTGCCGCGTTGATGGACTCGGCGCGTGGATACTCTATCTCGTAGCACAGGGTTGGACAGAAGAGAAAGTCGGTGAAGTTGAGATAGGTCAAGTTTGCCGGGTATGTGACGCCGCCGATAGGAGACGTCAATTCGACGGCAAGATCTTCACGGAGGGTTGTCAGTTCGCCGGAGTTAGTGCGCGGTACTGTCGGCGATGCCATCCGCACATCATCTCTGATACCGCTATTACTGGGATAGCGTCGCACCGGTCGCCGAGACTTGCCTTCGGGACAGTCGAGTTCTTGGAGTCGTCTGCATGTCTCAGAGAGGTGACCCATGTAGAATGCATACGAATGCATCTTCATGAAGAGGACAAGAGTGTGCATCGTGAAGAAGACTTGAGCCGTCCATGACCAATCCCAGATAAAAGGCCACCATATCCAAAGCGTCAACCATGCGGCCTGGAATAAGCTTTGGAGAACTATTCCACCTTTACTCCAACGAAAAATGCTGTCATTGCTGGCATAGAGTTTGTGCAAGGGTAAGCAGAGGTACGTTGATGCGGTCATGATCAGGTCGCTAGAACCAAGCTCCCAGATATTCTGAGTGAAAAGATCCCATTGACTAATAACCAACGGGAAACCAGTTTCCTTATAGTTTCTCAGCATGGCAGTAATGACCATGATGGCAAGTGCAATCCAGAAGAGCACGAAGAAACCTCGAAAGTCATGATGGTCGCTCTTCGGGTCGAAATGCGATACTCGTGACGCATACTCGACAGTTGGAAACATACGCCTCCGTCGTTCCGCTCGAATCTGCCTTCGTGCAGAAGATGTGGCTTGAACTGATGGCGGCGCATCAGGTGGTATTGGTGTCGCCGAACGACTGTCGCATTATGATTAGCTTTGTGGTTGCCTGGTCGAAGAAAGGACGCTTTAGCACCTCGATAACTGTGATGCTGTCACAACACCTCCATTAGGGGTTAGACCTTCATCCTTCGACCTCTCGCTCAGATCATTTCGCCATGGCTTTCTCGCGCTGGGTGTGACTACTTCGATGGCACTACCGTTCGCCGAGCCATTCCCGTTGATCCCGTTCATAATGAACCTATCGCGAAGATACCGCTCGTCATGCAGAAGAGCAGCACTTCAGAGAACACCGCTAAGCAATTAATTAACAATGAGAAAGGAAGAATATCGGAGATCTCAAAATGATTAAACAGTGTGGTATGAAGGAGGCGGCTCTCACGTTTTATTCTGGTACAGATCGGTCGGGGTGTTAAGGGTTCCGGCTCCTTGCTGATCACAGTCCCCAAGCAATGACGGAATTATGAGGAGCAGCGGAAGTGGTAATTAACTAAACAAAAAGAGAAAGATCTGATGGGCTTCGGTAGACAGAAAATAGATATACAGATCCGAGGCTCGTTGTTGGGCTGAAAGCTGACCAAATGCATGGAGCATCTGTCCTGATGGACTTTGTAAGCAGGCCAACGGTCAACCCCGGCGCTTCGTAATTACGTCTTGGATGATACCCTTAAGTTACTCCACACTCTATGCTCCATATTCCCTATCCGTACCTTAACGACCCACTAACTATTAGTGGGTGGCTTCTGTTACTTGAAGCCTCAGGCGAAAAGCCGTGGGTAAACTTCGGTTAATCATCATCCCGGAGCTCGCACTCTTTCTCACCCTCATTCATACGTGTGGCAGACTGTGAGCTTGTTTCTCTAAGCCGATGGCCGTTTTTACGGTTTGAGATGCTCTTCGCAAGACAAGTCACACAGAAATTCCCAAACCATAGCCGATATGCACGCTGCCCGCGACTAGTGTCACCAATAAATTCCTTAGCTGACCTGACCACCAAGAGCTCAGCCTCCGACGACCACTACAAAAGCTGAGGCCCCGCTAGTGGGCGCTGAAGAAGCCAGCGACCATGAGTTCCCGTATGCCTGAGGTCTTGCCAGCCGGTTTCGTCTACTCACATTTGACAGTCAAGCAATTCATACGCAATGTTCGCGCCGCAAAGACCATCGCCGACGAACGCGCCGTCATCCAAAAGGAAAGCGCCGCCATTCGAGCCAGCTTCCGCGAGGAGAGTCACGATGCCACCATCCGGAGGAACAATGTAGCCAAACTGCTTTACCTCTTCACTCTCGGCGAAAGAACACACTTCGGTCAGATAGAATGCCTCAAGCTACTTGCTTCTCCGCGCTTCGCCGACAAGCGTTTGGGCTATCTAGGCACCATGCTTCTACTCGATGAAAATCAGGAAGTCCTCACTCTTGTCACAAACTCCCTCAAGAACGACCTCAATCACTCGAACCAGTATATAGTCGGACTCGCTCTTGTCACTTTGGGCAATATCGCTTCCGTCGAAATGTCCCGCGATCTGTTCTCCGAAGTCGAGACCATCATTTCAAGTAGCAACCCATACATTAGGAGAAAAGCCGCTCTGTGTGCTATGAGAATATGCCGCAAAGTTCCAGATCTAAAAGAGCACTTCATCGAGAAGGCAAAAGTTCTGCTGAATGATCGCAATCATGGTGTGCTACTTTGCGGTCTGACGCTGGTCACGAGTATGTGCGAAGCAGAAGAAGCAGAGGACTCAGAGGACTACGAGCAAGGAGTTCTTGAGATGTTCAGACCACTTGTACCGTCACTTGTTAAAGTTCTGAAGAGCTTGTCAACGTCAGGTTATGCTCCAGAGCATGATGTGACGGGTATTTGTGATCCATTCCTACAAGTGAAAATTCTTAGGCTACTACGGGATCTTGGACGCGGCGATGTCTCAACAAGCGAGCAGATCAACGACATACTGGCGCAGGTTGCAACAAATACCGACTCATCGAAGAATGTTGGCAACTCCATCCTCTATGAAGCTGTACTTACCATCCTCGATATTGAAGCAGATTCCGGACTTCGGGTTCTAGGCGTCAACATTCTTGGAAAATTCTTGTCCAACAAGGATAACAACATTCGCTATGTCGCACTTAATACTCTCATCAAGGTTGTTGCCGTTGAGCCTAATGCTGTTCAACGACATCGAAACACCATCCTCGATTGTTTGAGAGATCCTGACATCAGCATTCGTCGCCGAGCACTTGATCTCAGCTTTACACTCATCAACGAGAACAACGTGCGCGTGCTTATTCGCGAACTGCTTGCATTTTTAGAAGTTGCCGACAATGAATTCAAGCCCACCATGACCACCCAGATCGGTATTGCGGCCGATCGTTTCGCACCGAACAAACGATGGCACATAGATACTATGCTTCGAACCCTGAAACTTGCCGGAAATTATGTCAAAGAGCAGATATTATCTTCATTTGTTCGTCTCATCGCACAAACGCCTGATCTCCAAACATACGCTGTCCAGAAGCTATACGCCGCTCTCAAAGATGACATTACTCAAGAAGGTTTGACGCTTGCCGGTGCTTGGGTTATTGGAGAGTATGGTGATGCACTACTACAAGGAGGTCAATACGAAGAGGAAGAGTTGGTTAAGGAGGTCAAAGAAGCAGATATTGTCGACTTGTTCGAAACAATCCTCGCCAGCAGTTACTCCGGTCAGATGATCACAGAGTATATCATCATGTCAACTATGAAGCTCACCACGCGCCTTACGGAACCAGCACAAATTGAAAGGATTCGCCGACTCCTGCAGACTTACACAACAGACCTTGATATCGAAATTCAGCAGCGAGCCGTTGAGTATGGTAATCTGTTTTCGTATGATCAGATTAGGCGAGGAGTTCTAGAGAAGATGCCTCCACCTGAGATTCGTGAAGAGCAACGTGTACTCGGTGAAGCACCAAAGAAGCCTGCACGAACATCTGGGAAGAAGAAAACAAGTCAGATCACGGAGCAGGACATGCTGCTCGACCTCATGGGCGGCGACACACCGCTTCCAGCTACCGATATCAGCGCCACACTCAACGGCTCACAGAACAACGCGGATCTCCTTGCCGATATCCTTGGCGGAGGCGGACTATCGTCTCCTCCTCCACAGACCACATCTCCTCCTCCAGCGCAAGCACGCTCGAATGTCGACTCCATCATGGACCTCTTCGGCACCCCCAACACAACGACCACTCCCGCTCCACTCGCACAGTTCTCCGCACCTTCAGCATCCTCTGACCTCCTAGGCATGGGATTCGGGTCGTCTGCACCGGCGGCCACACCCTCGCCCGCGGCCGCCGCCACGCCGCCCACGCAACCAGCCGGGCACCAAGCGTACGCGAAGCACGGGCTGGTGATCACGCTGGCGCTCGTGCGCACCGCGACCGCCATCAACGTGACGGCGCGCTTCCGCAATGCCGGCCAAGCCCCGCTCGCAAACGTCTCGCTGCAGGCCGCCGTCCCAAAGAGCCAGAAGCTCGCCATGCAGCCCATCTCCAGCGCCACTCTCGCTCCCGGCCATGATGCCACTCAGCTTATGCGCGTGCAGGCCCTCGCTGGCGTGAGTTCCCCCTTTTCTTTTTTGAGTTCTTGGTTTTGGTTGATCTTGGCTGACGTTTCTTTCACAGGCGCCGCCCGCGAAACTGCGGTTGAGGCTGAAGGTTGGCTTCTCCACTGGTGGTGGGCCGCCTGTGGCCGATCAGGTGGATTGGTCGGAGCCGGCTTAGCGATTTGGGCTCGCTTGAGGAGTGCGTTGATGGTTCTGGACGGTGGGCACTATAACTGGAGAGTTCGAGCGTAGTCATGGCAGAGGAGCCACGGGGTTGGTTGCATCGAGCATGGTGTTCACCTTCAAGGCGGGAGTATCATCGTTTTTGAGCCTCGCTTGAGGCAAAGAGTGGTTCAGAGGATCGATCATTGGGGAACCTGAATAACAGAGGCTTCTAGACTAGCCGTAGTGTGGAATTCTGCGAGCGAAAATGAATACATCCATTTCGCGTCGATGTCTACCCAGAACACTTCCAGGTGTTTATTCACAATGACTTAGTGAGGTATAAACGAAGAATTTCATCTCATCAATCTCCATTCAACTATCTAAGCAACTTCATCCACCATCTTTCCACTCGCCATCAACTCGTGTCATCTATAAAGAAGTATGTCCACCACAAGGAACATAAACGACGCAGCGCGTCTGTCGCGTAGACGAACGCCGGCCAAGTGAAACACGCCCAAGAAAAAGGGTATAATATAATGCAACAAGCAATGTGTACGGCAAAGCCGAACAGAAAGAAAAGGGGTAATTCTACACGGGAGGTGCCTCGCAAGATGCCGTACCGACAACGCAAGGCTCCCTCCGCCTTTCCAAACAAGATGGCCACCGCCGCGTCGGATGATTAGGGCAGTGGATTGGTGTATGGTGGAGGGTGAGGTGTTTGTGCAGATTATGTACAAAGCAATCGAGATGTAAGAGGAACGCTGGTTCCACTAGATTCTAGAGTGCGGACGTCCGACAATGGTGATAAGGAGATCTGTGATTTGGTGGATGGTAATAGGCTCCGCAGGGCGGATGCTGGAGCCACGTTGAGGAAATACGACGGTGTGAATTAAAATTAAAGAATGACGCATAGTTGGAGGGGTATTATTACGGCGTTGAAAACCAAAATGGAGGCTTTTGGGATGAGTGGTCCGGTTGTTCTTCGTGATATCGTACTAGGTGTCGTGGGAGATACATGGCTCTGAACGTCTATGTGGACCACATATGTTTGCACAGAACCAAGGAAGATGCGAAAGATTTGGATCCGAATGATAGCGAAAGTCCGAGTAAACATTACATATCCTCGGTGAATCGAGTCGAGTGGCTGCTATCTTGGTGACTGCGGCCGATCGTACCTGATCCAGCAGTCGCTGGAGGAGTTTGTGCCATGTTGGTCCATGGACCGCCCTGATGAATAACTGGAGTACGCGCAGGGCTTGGCCGCATGTTCTCAGGGCTAGGAACGTTTTGACGAGGTTGAGATGGTTCACCGAAGCCGCCGGCAAGAGGTCCTGCTGGTCGTTCTGGAGATCCGCCCATGCCGCCATAGAATCCATCACCGTCTCGGTAGAAGGAGATGTCGGACAGATTTGTCTCAACAGTGTCGCGATTCGATCGGCGATTGTATGATGCAGTAAAATCTTTGCT
>Ga0335073_10016342_pt1 | contig 10366 bp, 5 predicted proteins | sample Lox_Sample_22_FD_207093 | JGI IMG/M metagenome (GOLD analysis project Ga0335073, IMG submission 207093) | Soil microbial communities from Loxahatchee National Wildlife Refuge, Florida, United States - Lox_Sample_2.2 | ecosystem: Environmental > Terrestrial > Soil > Wetlands | place: USA: Florida... | reverse complement strand
CGATCTGGGATACCTGCCGCAGGTCACCGTGCTCTCGGTGCCCGTGACCTACGCCTCGATGAAGCACAAGGACATCGACGTGTTTCTCGGGAACTGGATGCCCTCGATGCAGGCCGATCGCAAGTCGTACGTTGCGGACGGCTCGGTGGAGGTGATTCGGGCCAATCTCACGGGCGCCAAGTACACCCTCGCCGTGCCTGCCTATACCTATGCCCAGGGCCTGAAGGACTTCGCCGACATTCACCACTTCGCGGCTCAGCTGGATCATTCCATCTACGGCATCGAGCCTGGCAACGATGGCAACCGGCTCGTCCTTGGGATGATCAAGCAGAATCTCTTCGACCTGGGCGACTTCAAGCTGGTCGAGTCGAGCGAGCAAGGCATGCTCGCCGAGGTGGAGCGCGCGGTTCGCGCCCATGCGCCCATCGTATTTCTCGCCTGGGCGCCCCATCCGATGAACATGCGGTTCGATCTGCGCTATCTGACGGGCGGGGATGCCGTCTTCGGACCGAACTTCGGCGGCGCCGCGGTGTATACCAACACGCGAGCCGGTTACGCCGCTCAGTGTCCGAACCTCGCGCGGTTGCTGCGCAATCTCACCTTCACCGTCCGCGGCGAGAGCGAGCTCATGTCGAGCATTCTCGACCAGCACCAGGCACCCGAGGCGGCCGCGAGAGCATGGCTCGCAGGTCATCCCGGCGTGGTCGCAGGCTGGCTCCAGGGTGTGCGCACCTTCGACGGCCGTCCCGCGAGCGCAGCTCTCGGCGGCCGTGCCGCAAGTCAGGGGGCAACGAGCTTCGAGAGCTGGATCAGCGGCCACAAGCTCCCGGTCGGTGATGCCGTCACGGTCTTCATCGAGTACGTGAAGTCTCACGGCCGCATCTTCTTCGACGCCGTCTCGGCCGTGGGCCGCGGCAGCGTCGACGGCCTCACGCGACTCCTGCGCGCGATCCCCTCGCCGCTCCTGATCGTCGCGATCGTCGCCCTCGCCTGGGGGTTGCGCCGCTCGCTCGCGCTGTGCACGTTCGTGGCTCTCGCGCTGCTGTTCATCATGAATCAGGGCTACTGGGGCGCGACGCTCGAGACGCTCTCGCTGGTCTGCGTGGCCGTGCTCATCTGTGCACTGCTCGGAGTGCCGATCGGCATCGCCGCCGCGCACCGCCCGCGCCTTGCGGCCGCACTGCGCCCCGTGCTGGATCTGATGCAGACGCTGCCGACGTTCGTGTATCTCATTCCGACCCTGGTGCTGTTCGGGCTCGGAGTCGTGCCCGGGCTCATCTCGACGATCGTCTTTGCGCTGCCGGCGCCCATTCGCCTGACCCAGCTCGGGATCAGCTCCGTGCCCGAGCCTCTCAAGGAGGCCGGCGAGGCGTTCGGAGCCACGCGGCTGCAGCTGCTCTGGAAGGTCGAGCTGCCCAGCGCGGCCCCGACGATCGTCGCGGGAATCACCCAGTGCATCATGCTGAGCCTCTCGATGGTCGTCATCGCCGCCCTGGTCGGTGCGGGCGGTCTCGGTGTTCCTGTGGTCCGAGCGCTCAACACGGTTCAGATCGGCATGGGCTTCGAGGCAGGATTCGTGATCGTGCTCCTCGCGATCATCCTCGATCGCTTGAGTCGCCCGGGCGATCGATGAGCGAATCCCAGCCCGTGCCGATGGCTCCCGCCATAGAGTTCCGGGCCGTGGACATTCTCTACGGAACGCAGCCCAACCGCCGCTCGAGCGAGCTGCTGCAGCGGGCGCTCAATGCGCTCGATGCGGGTCGTTCGCGCGCCGAGATCCGCGAGCAGACCGGAATCGTGGTCGGAGTGGCCAACGCCAACCTCAGCGTCGCGCGCGGCGAGATCTACGTTCTGATGGGGCTCTCGGGATCGGGGAAGTCCACCCTGCTGCGAGCGGCGAACGGCATCACGCGCGTCACCCGCGGCAAGGTGCTCGTGAGCGATCGGGGTAGCGTGGTCGATGTGGCCTCGTGTGATCCCCATACGCTGCGCAGCGTGCGCCGGCGCTGCCTGGCCATGGTCTTCCAGCAGTTCGCGTTGCTGCCCTGGCGAACCGTTCGCGACAACGTCGGCTTCGGATTGGAGCTGCGCGGGGAGTCCGTGCGGGAGCGCCGCCGGATCGTCGAGCAGCAGTTGGAGCTCGTCGGTCTTGCAGAGTGGGCCAATCGGTACTGCAGCGAGCTCTCCGGCGGGATGCAGCAGCGTGTGGGGCTCGCGCGCGCGCTTGCAACCAACGCCGACGTCCTGCTCATGGATGAGCCCTTCTCAGCCCTCGACCCGCTCATCCGGCGCAAGCTGCAGGATGAGCTGCTCGCATTGCAACAGCATGTCAAGAAGACGATTCTGTTCGTCAGCCACGACCTCGATGAGGCATTGAAGCTCGGCGACCGCATCTCCATCCTCGAAGGCGGACGCATCGTTCAGACCGGCACCGGAACCGAGATCGTCGAGCATCCAGCCGACGACTATGTCGCCGAATTCGTCCGTCACGTGAATCCCCACGCCGTGAAGAAGACGAGCTGATGTCGTATCCGTTCAAAGCCGCCGCCGAGCAAATACTGGTCTAGCGGCGCAGCTGCGGGCATCATGCCCCATCCATGCAACGCTTCTCGGCTCTCGCGCTCTTGCGGCGCGGCCTGACGGCACATCGCAGCTGGGCCCCGCAATGGCGTCGAGCGCAGCCGCAAGCGGCGTACGACGCCGTGATCTGCGGCGGCGGCGGCCATGGCCTCGGCACCGCGTACTATCTTGCGGCCGAGCACGGCATCAAACGGGTGGCCGTGCTGGAGAAGGGCTGGATCGGCGGCGGCAACACCGGCCGCAACACGACGATCATCCGCTCGAACTACCTCTTCGACGAGAGCGCCGCGCTCTACGATCACGCGCTCAAGCTCTGGGAGAGCCTCTCCCAGAGACTCAACTACAACGTCATGTTCTCTCCGCGCGGGGTCATGATGCTCGCGCACTCGGTCCACGATGTGCAGGTCGCCCAACGTCACATCCATGCGAATCGCGCCAACGGCGTCGACAATGAGTGGCTCACGCCGGACCAGGCGCGCAAGTTTTGCCCACCGCTGCGCACGGCGGGCATCCGCTACCCGGTGCTCGGGGCGGCGCTGCAGCGGCGCGGAGGAACCGCGCGGCACGATGCCGTCGCATGGGGCTACGCGCGCGCCGCCGATGCGCTCGGAGTGGACATCATCGAGAACTGCGAGGTGACGGGGATTCACCGGGGTACGAGCGGCGCCGTCGAGGCGGTCGAGACGAGCCGCGGACTCATCCGCACCCCGAAGGTCGGTGTCGCCGCGGCCGGGCACACGAGCGTCGTGATGCGCATGGCAGGTCTCGAGCTGCCCCTCGAGAGCTTTCCGTTGCAGGCGCTGGTGTCCGAGCCCATCAAGCCCATATTCCCGTGCGTCGTGATGTCCAACACCATCCACGCCTACATCAGCCAGTCCGACAAGGGCGAGCTCGTCATCGGGGCCGGAACGGACGCCTACATCTCCTACACGCAGCGCGGCGCGCTGCACATCAGCAATCATGCGCTGGCGGCCATCTGCGAGCTCTTCCCGATGTTCCGGCGGCTGCGCATGCTCAGGGCCTGGGGCGGCATCGTCGATGTGACGCCCGATCGCTCCCCCATCATCGCCAAGACGCCCGTACCCGGCCTGTACGTCAATTGCGGCTGGGGCACCGGCGGGTTCAAAGCGACGCCTGGATCGGCGCACCTCTTCGCCTGGACCATCGCCCGTGATGAGCCTCACCCGATCAATGCACCGTTCACCCTGGAGCGCTTCCGGGACGGCCACTTGATCAACGAGGCTGCCGCCGCGGCGGTCGCGCACTGATCCCCCACCGGCGCCACCACCCGAACATGCTGCTCATCGCCTGCCCGTATTGCGGCCAGCGTCCCGAGGTTGAGTTCTCCTACGGGGGCCAGGCCCATCTCGCGCGCCCGCAAGCTCCGAGCGAGCTCACGGACGATGAGTGGGCGGCCTATCTGTACCGCCGCGACAACATCCGGGGCGTGCAGGCCGAGCGCTGGCGGCACCTGCACGGGTGCGGGCGCTTCTTCAATGCCCTGCGCGACACCACGACGGATCGGTTCATCGCCACCTACCGCACGGGCGAGCCGCGCCCCCCGGAGCGCGCATGAGCCGCACGTTGCGCACGGCGACCGGTGGGCGCATCGACCGCGCGCGTGCAGTGCGCTTCAGCTTCGATGGGCGCGCATACACGGGCTTTCTCGGGGACACGCTCGCCTCCGCGCTGCTCGCAAGCGGTGTGCACCTGATCGGACGCTCATTCAAATATCACCGTCCCCGCGGCATTCTGGCCGCCGGCTCCGAGGAGCCCAATGCGCTGGTTGCAATACGGCGGGATTCGGCGCGCTACACCCCGAATTTGCGGGCGACCCAGGTCGAGCTGTACGAGGGTCTCGAGGCGCACAGCCAGAACCGCTGGCCGAGCCTCGCGTTCGACCTCGGCGCGATCAACGATCTGCTCTCACCCTTGATTCCCGCGGGCTTCTACTACAAGACTTTCATGTGGCCGCGCAGCGCTTGGCGCGCCCTTTACGAGCCCTACATTCGCGCGGCGGCAGGTCTCGGGCGAGCTCCCGCGCAGGCCGATCCGGACCGATATGCCAATCGCTTCGCGCACTGCGATGTGCTCGTCGTGGGCGCAGGACCGGCGGGACTTGCGGCGGCGCTCGCGGCCGCCGAGCACGGCGCACGGGTCATTCTCTGCGACGAGCAGTCCGAGCTCGGCGGCTCGCTCCTCGGAAGCTCCGATCTCGGATGGCTCGAGACTGCCCGCAAAGCGCTGCGCGGATTCGAGGATCGCCTGACGCTGCTGCCACGCACCACCGCGTTTGGCTACTTCCCTCACAACTTCATCGCGCTCAATCAGCGTCTGACGGATCACCTCGCTGCGCCGCGCCCGGACCAACCGCGCGAGCGGCAGTGGCAAGTGCGCGCGAAAGAGGTCGTGCTGGCAACCGGTGCCATCGAGCGCCCGCTCGTCTTTCCCGGCAACGATCGGCCTGGAATCATGCTCGCCGGCGCCGCCCGGACCTACCTCAATCGGTATGGAGCACTCGCCGGGAAGCGCGCAGTGCTCGTCACGGCGCACGATGAGGCTTACCGGTCGGCCCTCGAGCTGCACGCCGCGGGGGTGCAGATCGCGATGATCGCCGACCTGCGCTCCCGCGCCGATGGCAGTCTGCCCGATGCAGCGCGGCGCACCGGAATCGAGGTACGCACGCAAGCGAGCGTGGTCTCAACGACCGGTCGATTGCGTGTGAGCCGCGCGCACATCGCATCGAGCGGCGGTGCGCCCCGCGCCGTCGCGTGCGACCTCCTGCTCATGTGCGGCGGCTTCACCCCGAGTGTGCACCTGTTCTCGCAGTCGCGCGGCAAGCTCGCCTGGGATGCGGCATTGCAAGCGTTCGTTCCGGGGGAGTCCGCCGAGCGCGTGCGGGCGGCCGGCGCCTGTCGAGGTGTGCTCGACCTCGAGGCCGGTATCGAAGATGGAAGACAGGCCGGAGCGGCCGCGGCAGGCGCCGCAGCCGTCCCGGACACTCAAGCGAGCTCGGCGGTATCAGCTGCCCGGCCCGTGCCCGCCAGCGCCAGCTCAGGGGCAGACCCGCCCGTCCCCGCTCGCGGAGCCTCGCGCGGCAAGGCCTTCGTCGACTGGCAAAACGATGTGACCGTGCGCGACCTCAGGCTTGCGATGCGCGAAGGATTCCGCTCGATCGAGCACATCAAGCGCTACACCACGACCGGCATGGCGACCGATCAGGGCAAGACGTCCAATCTCAATGCGCTCGGCATCGTCGCGGATGAGCTCGCGAAGCCGATTCCGGAGGTAGGCCTGACCACGTTCCGGATGCCCTACACGCCGGTGAGCTTCGCGAGCTTCGCGGGCACGGACCGCGGCGAGCTCTTCGACCCCATCCGAACCCCGCCCACCCACGAGTGGGCCGCCGCGCGCGGCGCCGTGTTCGAGGATGTGGGCCAGTGGAAGCGCGCGCGCTACTTCCCACGCGCTGGCGAGGACATGCACGCGGCCGTGGCCCGCGAGTGCCGCGCCGTACGCAGCGCCTGCGGGCTCTTCGATGCCTCGACCCTCGGCAAGATCGAAGTCGTAGGCCCGGATGCCGTCGCGTTCATGAATCGCATGTATGTGAACGCCTGGACGAGCCTCGCCGTCGGACGCTGCCGCTACGGAGTGTTGCTGGGGGAGGACGGTTTCGTGCTCGACGATGGCGTGGTGGCGCGGACCGCCGAGGACCGGTTTCATGTGACCACCACCACGGGAGGAGCCGCGCGGGTGCTCGCCCTGATGGAGGACTACCTTCAAACGGAGTGGAGCGAGCTCACAGTCTGGCTCACCTCCACGACCGAGCAATGGGCCGTGATTGCCGTGCAAGGACCGAGCGCTCGGGAGGTACTGCGACCCCTCGTGGACGGCATCGACATCGATGGGCCGGCGCTGCCACACATGGGCGTCGGCCACGGTCGCATCTGCGGCGTGCCGATGCGGCTTTTCCGCGTGAGCTTCACGGGCGAGCTCGGATTCGAGGTGAACGTCCCGGCTGATTTTGGACTTGCGGTGTGGGAGGCGATCTTCGCCTCGGGCGAGCGCGCGGGCATCACCGCGTACGGCACCGAGACGATGCACGTGCTGAGGGCGGAGAAAGGCTACATCATCGTGGGCCAGGAGACCGATGGAACCGTGGCGCCGGACGATGTGGGGCTCGGCTGGACGATCGGCAAGACGAAGCCCGATTTCGTGGGCAAGCGCTCACTGCAGCGGCCAGCGCTCGCCTCGCAGGATCGCAAGCAGCTCGTGGGTCTGCTCACCACCGACCCACGGACGGTTCTCGAGGAGGGCGCGCAAGTCATGGCGGCGTCCGCTCGCCATCCGCCCAGGCGGCCGATCGGACATGTCACCTCCTCCTACGCGAGCGCAACCCTGGATCGCTCCATCGCCCTGGCGCTGGTTACGGGGGGACGGGCACGGATGGATCAGACCCTCTACATCGCAATGCCGGACGGTGATGTGCCGGTGCGCGTGACCTCGCCCGTCTTCTACGATCCTCAAAACGCGCATCTGCAGGGAGTCTCCGAGGCGTCCGCTCGGCCGGAAGCTCTCACCCACGCCGGATCGCAGGAGAGCGCGCGGCGTCAGCGGCCGGAGGTTGCGGAGAGTCCCCTCATGCGGGGATTGCGGCCGGCAACGCGCTACCTCCTGCGGGGGGGGCCGCAGGCCCTCGTTGCGGCTGCGCAAGCGCTCGGACTGAAGGACTGCCCGCAAGCCTGCCGCGCGCAGGCCGCAGGTGGGCGTGCGGTCCTGTGGCTCGGGCCCGATGAGCGCCTGCTGCTGGGATCGGATCGGGAGGCGGAGGCGATGAGGGATGCTCTCGGGCGAGCCCTCGCCGGCGTGCCCCATTCGCTCGTGGACGTGAGCCATCGTCAGGGCGCGCTCGAGCTGGTCGGACCGCAGGCGGCGACCGCTCTCAATGTCGGCTGTCCGCTCGACCTGCATCCAAGTGCCTTTCCCATCGGAATGTGCACTCGCACGATGCTGAACAAGGTCGAGATCGTCCTGTGGCGAACCGCTGCGGAGCGCTTTCATCTCGAGGTGGCCCGCTCCCAGCTGGCGTACGCCTGCGGATTGCTGGGGGAAGCGGCAAGCGAGCTCGCCGTCTGCGACTAGACGCCCGGTCCGCCGTCGCTCGCGTGGCCTAGCTCGTCGCTTTTGGCCAACTCGTGTCGCGTTCGCCCCCTTTAGACTAACTTGCCGGAGAAGGAGGCAAACGCGTGAGAACGCATGCTCGAGCGGTCGTGGTGGGGGGCGGTGCCGTTGGCGTCAGCACGCTCTACCATCTGGCTCGCAAAGGCTGGTCGGATGTGGTCCTGATCGAGCGTGCGGAGCTGACCGCAGGCTCGACCTGGCATGCCGCTGGACTGCTGCCGCTCTTCAACATGAGCTACACGGTCGGCCAGCTGCACAAGTACTCGGTCGACCTGTACAAGCGCCTGCCCGCCGAGACCGGACAGGACGTGAGCTTTCGCGTCACGGGAAACCTGCGGCTCGCAACCTGCCCCGAGCGCATGGACGAATACCGCAAGTACTGCGGGACCGCGAACACGATCGGGGTTCCCTTCAGAATCATCACCCCCGGTGAGGTCAAAGAGCTCTGGCCGCTCATCGAGCTCGGCGGGAACGAGAGCACTGCGGCGATCATCGGCGCGCTGTATCACCCCGATGACGGTCATATCGCACCCGCAGACCTCACCATGGCGCTGCGCAAAGGCGCTCGCAGCGGCGGCGCCGAGATCTACGAGCACACCGAGATGACGGCGCTCGAGCGAACCGCCTCCGGGGAGTGGCGTGTGCGAACCTCCCAGGGCGACATCCTTGCCGAGCACGTCGTATTTGCGACCGGCAACTACGCCCGACAGACGGGACGCATGGTGGGACTGGAGATTCCCTCGATTCCCGTCGAGCACCAGTACATCGTCTATGACGTGTGCCCTGAGCTCGAGCGCTATCGGCGAGGCGGCGGACGCGAGCTCGCCGTGCTGCGCGAATCCGATCAGTCCTACTACCTGCGCGAGGAGCGCATGGGCTGGATCCTCGGGCCTTATGAGCGCGGCGCACCCGCACGCTTTGCGGACGGCGTCCCCGACTGGTTCGGCAAGAGCCTCTTCGAAGGCGATCTCGAGCGCCTGCTACCGCACGTCGAGGCGGCCCAGCGCCGCGTGCCGTCCCTCGAGCATTGCGGCATCAAGGACATCATCAACGGGCCCATTGCGTACACCCCGGATGGCAGCCCGCTCATCGGCCCCGCCTGGAACGTGCGCAATCTCTGGCTCAACGAGGGGCACAGCTTCGGAATCACCGCAGCCGGCGGCGCCGGCTGGCAGCTCGCCGAATGGATCGTCGAAGGCGAGCCCGGGATCGATATGCTCGCGGTGGATCCGCGCCGCTTTGGAGCGTATGCCGGTCGCGGCTATCTCATCGCGAAGAACGAGGAAACCTACCGCAACGTCTTCACCATCCATTTCCCCGATGAGGAGCGGCCCGCTGCGCGCCCGGCCAAGACGAGTCCGGTCTACGACAAGCTCTCGCGCCTGGGCGCGGTGTGGGGACAGCGGTACGGTTGGGAACGCGCCAACTGGTTCGCGCCTGCCGGCGTGGAGCGCAGCGACCGCTGGAGCTTCCGCCGGACCAACTACTTCGAGCACGTCGGCAACGAAGTCCGCTTGATGCGAGAGCGTGTCGGGATCATGGACCTGACGCCGTTCACCAAGCACGAGGCGATCGGACCCGGCGCAGAGGGGTGGCTGAATGGGCTCGTCGCCAACAAGGTCCCCGTGCAGCCGGGACGCATTGCGCTGTGCCATGCGCTCACACCGCGCGGCGGCATTCGCTCCGAGTTCACCATCACGCGCCTGGCGAGCGAGCGGTTCTATGTCGTGAGTGCCGGTGCCGCGGAGCGCTACGACAGCGATTACCTGCGCAAGAGCCTGCCCACCGACGGATCCGTGCTCTTGAGCAATGTGACCGGCGCGCGCGGTTGCTTCGTGGTTGCAGGACCTCACTCACGTGCGGTGCTCGCCAAGCTCACCTCGGCGCCGCTAGAAAATGCCGGCTTCCCGTGGCTCACGGGTCGAGCGATCGAGGTGGGACTTGCGACGGACGTCTATGCGCTGCGCGTGAACTTCGTCGGCGCGCTCGGGTGGGAGCTGCACTTTCCGATCGAGTACGCGCACCATCTCCTCGATGCTCTGTTCGCGGCCGGTGCGGAGTTCGGAGTCGGTATGGTGGGAATGCGCGCGATGGAATCGATGCGCATGGAGAAGTCCTATCGCATGTGGGGCACCGACCTCACACGCGATTACAGTCCTTTCGAGGCCGGTCTCGACCGCTTCGTTCGTCTGGAGAAGGCGAGCTTCATCGGCAAGGCTGCGCTTGCCGAGCAGCGCGCGCGCGGGGTGCCCCATCGCTTCGCGACGATCGAGGTTCATGGCGTGATCGATGCCGATCCGCTGGGCAACGAGCCGCTCTTCGCCCCCGGCGGCCCCATGGTCGGGCGAACCACCTCGGGCTACTACGGACATGCCTTGCGCAAGAGCCTCGCGATCGGATACGTGAAACCCGAGCTCGCTCAAGTCGGCACGCAGCTCGAGGTCGAGATTCTCGGCGAGCGCAAGCGGGCGACCGTGTTGCCCGACTCGCCGTACGACCCTGAGAACCGGGAGCTGCGCGCATGAGGCAGGAGGTTTGACCATGGATCCGCAGCCTGATCAATCCCCCAGAGCCCGCCGGCCGAGCGGCCGAGACGCCAAGCGTG
>Ga0335073_10016340_pt1 | contig 10366 bp, 8 predicted proteins | sample Lox_Sample_22_FD_207093 | JGI IMG/M metagenome (GOLD analysis project Ga0335073, IMG submission 207093) | Soil microbial communities from Loxahatchee National Wildlife Refuge, Florida, United States - Lox_Sample_2.2 | ecosystem: Environmental > Terrestrial > Soil > Wetlands | place: USA: Florida... | reverse complement strand
GCGCCCTGCTCGTGCCGGACCAGGACGTGCCGCAGGGATGACGACAGCAGCGGGTCGTAGGTGGGCAGGATCGTGCCGCCGGGAAGCCCGAAGACTACCTCGACGCCCTGCCGCTCGAGGCTGCGGACGAGTGCCTGGGCTCCGGTGAGCTCTTGCACGACTGGGCTCCTTTTAATTACTCGGTAGTCCGACGAAATTGCTTGGTAGTCCAACAAAAAACCTCCCTGCCGGCTGGCAAAGAGGTTGTAGCGCGAGCCCGTGCGGGCGTCGCGCTACGTGATAATAAGTACGAGGTGTCTACGCGGACTCACTGCTGGTTTCCTGCCTGGTCACGGTGCTAGCCGCACGGTCTTGAGCTTTTCGCTGTACACCATACCGCATATTCAGATTCCTGCGGGCAGTTGGGCCCGGTAGGGCCCAACTGCCCCCGGTTATTGGTTGCCGAGCAGCCAGACCGGACTCAGCGTGTATTCGAACCTCGCAACCTGCTGGCCATCCCGCAGGTGCCTCACCCTCGGTTGACGGCTAAAGGGGGGGAACGCTGGGTTGGGATGCAGCAGTACGCTGGCCAGCCAGCCCGTGTAGGCCTTGCCGACCAGTCCGCTCGCCGGATCTGCCATTGCCAGCTCGAGGACCCGGAACGGGACGCCTCGGCTGGCGCCCGGACCGGAGTCAGTGAAGCCTGCGATGTCAATTGAATGCTGGCTGCTCAGCGTCCGCAGCACGAGCAGAAGCCGGGGATCGACCTCGCCCGCAGCCAGCTCGTTGCGGGCCAGCGGCGAAGCGGAGACGCGCCCGCTGTTCAGCAACTGCTCGCCAGCGCGGATCCGGCTCTGCACGTCCTGCCTGAGCGCGGCCTGGTAGGCCAACGCCCCCTTTGGATAGACCGGCAGAATGACGATCCGGGAGCTGCCGGAACCGAACTTGGCCAGGATGACCGGGGCTACGTCAGCGCCAAGGGCAGGGGTAGCGCTGAGTGCGCTGCGGAGCGCCGGGGTCACCACAACGAAATTGGCGCTGAGCAGCGCCTGCGGGTTCGTCCCCAGCCGGACCTCACGGCTGACGGGAAACCCGGCCGCTTTAATAGAAGAGCAGATCGGGGGCGTGCATGCCACCAGAGCATCAGGTCCGACCTGCTTGGCGACCCAGCTTGACGCGCGGATAACCTCAGCAGGTGGCAGTGCGGAGCTGGCGGGAGGCGTCGTCGGAGCGGTGGTCTTCGGCGTCTTCACGTTCGGTTCGCTGGTCCCAGTCTTGCTTGGCCCGGCCGCGGATGGGGTGCTGCGCAGGGACATGCCGAGAACCAGCCCCCCGGCCGCAAGCACCACTGCCCCCGCAGCGATGAGCGTTGCCGTGCGATAGCGCCAGCGGCCCGATGACGCAGTCCACTGGCCCGGCGGACCATTTCCGCCGCCGCCCCTCCGGCCTTGCGGCCGATATTGGCGATGCCCGCCTTGCGCCCCGGAGTCCTCCGGCCAGAGCCAGCCGATCGTCCCCTGCGGGGTCTCGGCCGGCGGCCACGCGGCCCTGGGCTGGTCCGGAATTCTGGGTGGCTCGGGCGCGACCACGGGCTGGGCCGCCATCACCGGCTCGGGCACGCGCACCGGCTCGGGCGCACGCACCGGCTCCTCAGCAATCACTGGCTCGGGCGCACGCACCGGCTCGGGCGCATGCACCGGCTCCTCAGGAATCATCGGCTCCTCAGCAATCACCGGCTCAGGCGCGCGCAGCACCTCGGTGACGCGCGCCGACTCAGGCGTGCCCAGCACCTCGGTGACGCGCGCCGACTCAGGCGTGCGCAGCACCTCGGTCGCGCGCGCCGACTCCTCAGCAATCACGGGCTCAGGAGCACGCAGCGGGTCGTCCCTGAGCACTGGTTCCTCGGGCCGCAGCCGCCCCGCCGCACTTGCTGGCTCTTCACTGCCATGCGGCTCCATGCCACGCGACTGCGCGGCGCGAGGTCTCTCTGCGTCCCGAAGCTCATCTGCCGCCTGCAAGGCCTTCGCGACTCGCAGCGGCTCCTCCACACGCGGCGCCCTCGTGGCGCGCGGCCTTGGGGCGTGGTCGGAGGTGGCGGGCGGATTCCCATTCACGGTCACAACTGGTATCGGCTCTGTGTTGGGCTCGCGCTGGCTCGGCAATTCTGAGCCTGCATGCTCCGCATCGATGGCTGCCTGGATACGGTGGACGTCGGTATCCGTCAGGTCTCGCCTGACGGCCTGACTAGGACCTGACCGATTCGAACCTGGCACGCGCCGGGACAGTGGCGTCCCGGTTCCGTCATCCTTCATCCGGCCCAAACCCCCCAACACCGCGCGCGTCCACGCGGAATTTCGCAATTATGACCGAGGTAGCTACTCAATGCATGCAAAAAACAGAAAGATGGCTACCCACCGGGCGGCGGGCGGGCAGTCGGGCGCAGAGGACACCTAGTCGCCAGCAGACTCAGCTGCCGAGGGGGCTCGGCGCGTCATATTCGACCTCCACAACCTTCTGTCCGTCGGGCAGTACCGCCTGGCGGATGTGGCTGAAGGCGGGGAAGGCAGCGTGCGCTAGCAGGAAGTGGTGCAGCGCCTGCCGATATGCCGAGGCAGTAACCGACGCCGCTGGGTCTGTTTCTGCAAGGGCCATGAGGCGGAATGGCACACCCGCGGTGGCGCCGGGACCCGAGTCAGCAAAACCCGCGATGCGGACCGGCACCAGGTTAGATGCGGCCTTGATCACGAGCAGGAGCCGTGGGTCGACCGCACCGGCCGCCAGATCGCTCGCGGCTGCGGCCGACGTGACCACCCTGCTGACGGTCAGCAGCTGCTTGCCGAGTTTCATCCGCGCTTGCACGTTCTGCTTAAGTGCGGTCTCGAAGGCGCCCGCGCCGGCCGGATAGACCACTTGGACGGTGACAGTTGAGCTGCCGCTACCGAAGCTGGCCAGGTCTGTGGGAGCCACGTCGGCTCCGGCGCTTCTATCTGTCGTAGTGATCAGGGTGCGGAGCTCGGGGGTCACGACAACGAGGCCGGCGCTCGACAGCGATTTCGGTCTCGGTCCGATCTGGACCTCGTGTCCCGCGGGGAACCCGCTGTGCGTGAGCGCGGCGCACGTCTGGGCATCACACGAGACAGCCGCAGCGGCCGCCACCTGCTGGGCCACCCAGGTTGCTGCTGCCGCGATATTGGTCGCTACTGCTGGATCCGCCGAGATCGTCGGCTTCGGCTTCGGCTTCGGCGAGTGATTCGCAGGTGAAGGAGAGCCATGGGCAGCGGCAGAGCCTGCCGCGGCAGAGCTACCCCTTGCCGGCGTGGTGGCATGCCTCCTCGACCTCTTCGTGGTCCCATGCGTACCTACTTTGGGCCCTGATATTGCTGGATGCGCGCTGGTACCGGTTGGGGCACTGTGCAGAACCATGCCGAGGACGAGGCCCCCTGCCACCAGCACTACCGCCCCGAGAGCGACGAGCGTAGCCGTGCGATAACGCCGCCAGCCAGCTGCCGTCCACCGAGTCCTCGGCGGATTCCACCGGGGACTCCCTGCTCCCGTTGCGGAGTTCTCAGGCCACAGCCACCCGATAGTCCCCGGTGCAGGCTCGGCGGCCGGCCACGGCGCCTTGGGCGTCTTCGCGCGCTGGGGAGGCTGAGCCGCGATGACCGACGGAGCCGCGAGAGCCGGCTCCGGCGCAACCACCGGCTCCGGCGCAACCACCGACTGCGCGGCAAGCACCGGCTCCTCCGGACGCAGCCGCCCGGTGGCGCTGGCCGCGTCGGCTCCAGCAGATTGCTCGACGCGAGGTGTCTCCGCAGCGTGAAGTTCCTCCGCGGCCCGCAACGCCTTGGCGGCCCGCAATGGCTCCTCCACGAGCGGTGTGCCGCTGCCTCCCGGTGCCTCCGCAGCGCCTCCGGCACTCGCGGCCTGCATGGTCCCCGGCCCAGGCCCGGTCACGACCGGTATCGGCTCGGTATTCGGCTCCGGCGGACTCGCCACGTCCGCATTCGCGTTCTCAGCGTGGATAGCTGCCTGGATACGGCCTACATCAGTGTTGGACAGGATCCGCTTGACAGCCTGCTTCGGGCCTGGCCGGTTCGAACCCGGCACACGCCGCGACAGCTGGGCGCCAGTACCGTCGTCTGTCATGTGGCCCCACCCCGATTTCCCGTGACTTCCTTCGCTGTATCTGGCATCCGGCACCGTGCTTTCAGAACACGCCGGGCAGTAGGGCGGCGGTGCGGCTCCGATAGGAGCGGTAGGCCGGCAAGGCCCGAAGCAGCACCTGCTCCTCCCGCATCGCCCGGTAGACCTGGAGGCCGCACATCGCCAGCCAGAGCCCGATCGCCGCGTAACTGTTCGCCGCCAGGGCGAGGCCGAGCGACGACACGATCTCGCCGAGATAGAGCGGGTGCCGCACCCAGCGGTAGGGTCCGGTGTCGGCGACGCCTCGGGCCTGAGCTAGCACCGAAATGTTGCGGCCAAGGGATGCCACTGACCACGCCGCCCAGGCGGTGCCGCTCACTACCAGCACATCGGAGACGATCTGCCGACTCACATCTGGCGCGGCTCCGTGTATCAGCGGAAGTGCAGACAGTATCCACGTGCCGAGCACAGCGGCAGCATGACCCGTGATTGAGCTGCTGGTGGCGATGGCCGGGCCGCGCCGGAGATAGCACCAGATCACCAGAACGTAGAAGGTCAGTGCGAGCGCTGCGCTAGCCGGCTGCAGCATGCCCGTCCCGCCTGAGACGCCGCGGTGCTCCAGTTTCGGAAGCTGCGCCAGCAGGATCAGGGCGATTGTCGGGACCATGACGAGCCTGCCGACGTCGAGCCGGATCCGCGCGGACGCCACCGTAGCCAAGGGGCCTCCTACTTCTTCAGGATCGTGTGGAACAGCGTGTGCCAGATTTCGAACGCTCCGGGCGCAAGGACGATCACGAGAATGCTCGGGAACAGGCACCCGATCAAGGGAAAGGTGATCTTTACCGGCACCTGCTGGGCTTTCGTCTCCGCCCGCTGCCGACGCCGCAGCCGCATCTCCTTGCCTTGCTCGCGCAGTATGTCGGCGACCGGGATACCCAGCTCGGTCGACTGGATCAAGGCCGTGACGAATGAACGCACCTCAGACACCCGGCAGCGCTCGGCCATCGCTCGCATGGCCTCGGTGCGCGATTTCCCGAACTGCATCTCCTGCAGCACTCGCGCGAACTCCGCAGCGAGCGGGCCGTCGGTGTTCCGGGCGACCTGCGCCAGCGCGGCATCGAACCCCAGACCCGATTCCACACAGATAGAAAGCAGGTCCAGCGCGTCCGGCATCGCCACCGGAATCTTCTGCTGCCGCTTCGTACCGGCGTTGTACAGCAGGACATCGGGAAGAAAGAACCCGGCCAGCGCGCCCACGCCAGCCCCGGCAACCAGCAGCAACGGGTTATGCAGCCCGAACAGGGCGCCTAGTATTCCGAGGACGATCAGGCCGAGACCTTTGACCGCAAGGATGCGGTCTGGCGTCCAGCCCGCCGGGTTGCCAGCCACATCCAGCCGACGCTGCAGGGAGCTGCTGGGGCTGCCCGGCGATAGTCGGACTGCCATGCCTTTCAGCCATGGGGGCAGTTGCAGTGGTCCGACGCGATCCGGACCCACACCGGTGTGGCGGGCATACCGCTTCTCGATCGCGGCCAGCGCCTGGTTGACGCTTGGCTGATCGCTTCGCCTGGGCATAAGCGCTACCACGAGTGCGAGGATCGCTAGAAGTATCGCCCCAAGCCCGGCGTAAAGAAGACCCGCGCCCAGCACCCTAGACCTCCAGCCTGATCGCCGCGCGCATCCAGAACGCGCCGATGACCACCATGATGCAGTCGATGACGAGCACGGCAATGCCCAGCGGAGTCGTGTAGAGCGGACGCATGTAGCTCCGGGCCACGACAAACATCAGGGCCGCGACCAGCACCGGAAGCGCAACGAGGATAATGGCGGACATCCGGCCCTCCGCGCTCAGCGCGTGCACCTGGCGCCGCAGAAAGCCGCGCTCCCGCATCGTTCCGGCGACGGTCGTCAGAATCTCCCCAAGGTTGCCGCCGACACTTCGCTGGATGCGGATGGCCATGACTGTCCAGCGCAGGTCGGCGGAATCCATCCTCCTGACAACAGCCTCCAGGCAGCTCTCGAGCTCACCCCCGAGCCGGGCCTCCGCCATTGCACGCGAGAACTCCCCGGACGCGGGCTGAGAGTCCTCTCGTACCACCGCATCGAGGGCCTGCAGGAGCGAGTAGCCCGATTGCAGAGCGCTGGCGATCAGCTGCAGCAAGTCAGGTAGCTGCTCGCGGAATGCGGCGCGCCGCCGCCCGATCTTGTAGCTAAGCCACAGCCGCATGCCGAGCCAGCCGACCAGCGCACCGCCCAGGATCCCGACCAGCACGTTGCCGGTAGCAAGGCTCAGCGCCGCCGCGATCACGACACCTAGCCCGACGCTGAGCAGGGTCCATTCGGCCGGCTTGCGCGAGACCGCGGCGAGGTCCAGTCGCTCGGCCAGGCGCCGCTGCGCCTGAGGACTCATCAGTCGGTTTGCGACGTCTAGCGCACGGCGGTTCAGGTCTGGCTCCCGCACCGGCTGGTTACTGACCACAGGTGCCCTGCGCTGCGGGCCGTAGCGCTCAATGCGCCCGGCGAGCTCCCGTTGCCGACCGGAACGGGAGAGGGCACCCAGCGCGCTCAGCACGCCGAGGAACACCGCGACGAAGATGGCCCCGAGCGCCACGGGCAGCGACCCCAGCCAGCCATGCAACATCACGATCCGTACCCCCTCCCGCTGAAGATCTCCAAAGGCACGTGGATCCCCCGGTCCGCGAGCCGGTTCACGAACATCGGACGCAGCCCGGTAGCACGCAGCGTGCCGCGGTGACGGCCGTGAGCGTCGGTCCCAGCCTGGAAGTCGAAGACGAACAGGTCCTGCAGGACGACGACCCCGCTCTCCAGGCCCTGCACTTCGGTGATGTGCGTAATGCGCCGGGAGCCGTCCTTCAGCCGGGACTGGTGCACGATCAGGTCGATCGCAGAGGCCATCTGCTCGCGGATGGCTCGCTGCGTCAGGTCGACGTTGGCCATCATTACCATCGTCTCCATCCGGGACAGAGTGTCGCGGGGTGAGTTGGAGTGAATGGTGGTGATCGAACCGTCATGACCGGTGTTCATGGCCTGCAGCATGTCGAGAGTGGCCGCGTCACGCACCTCGCCGATGATGATCCGGTCCGGCCGCATTCGCAATGCATTGCGGACCAGGTCACGGACGCTGATCTCGCCGCGCTTCTCCAGGTTGGGGGGGCGCGATTCCAGCCGTAGCACGTGGTCCTGACGCAGCTGCAGTTCCGCCGCGTCCTCGATCGTTATGATGCGTTCGTCCGCTGGCACGAATGTCGAGAGCACGTTCAGGGTCGTCGTCTTGCCCGAGCCGGTGCCACCGCCGATGACGATGTTGAGGCGGCCCTGTACGCACAGCCGCAACAGGTCCGCTACCTGGGGCGTTATCGTGCCGAAGTGGACCAGGTGGCCCATGGTTAGCGGCTCGACGGCGAACTTTCTGATCGTCAGCATCGAGCCATCGAGCGCTACCGGCGGCACGACCGCGTTAATCCGGCTGCCGTCGGGCAGCCGAGCATCCACCATCGGACTGGATTCGTCCACCCGCCGACCCACCCGCGCGACGATCTTCTCGATGGTCCGACGCAGATGTGCCTCATCCGCGAAGGAAGCACTGACCGGATACAGCCGGCCGTCCCGCTCGACGTAGATCTGGTCGTAACCGTTGACCATGATCTCCGACACGCTCGGATCGCGCAGGTACGGCTCCAGCGGGCCGTGACCCAAGATGTCGTCGGCTACTTCCTGGGCCACGCGCGCCCGGTCCGCCGAAGTCATAGGCGTCTCTTCGCGCTGGAGCACGGCCTGCAGCGTCTGCATCACTTGCTGTTCCAGGTCATGCTCGTCGAAGTGCGCATCGTAGAGCGTCGGCCCGAGCACTTCGAGTAGCGCCTCATGGACAGTGCGCTTCAGCGGGCCGAAGGGGTCTTCATGGCGGGTGGCGCGGCGAGGCTTACCAGGGCGTTCTATGGTCGGGCTACTACTACCGTTAAGCCCCATCTGGGAGAGCCGGTCGGACAGCGTCATGCGACCCGCCTCTTGCCGCGTGAGCGGCCCTCGGACCGGCGCGCTGTCGACGGAGCCAGCAGGCGCTGATGCGCGAACTTAGCCACTGCCTGGCTGACTGCATGGCCTGGGCTATCGAGGGTGATGGGCACTCCCTTGTTGACCGAGACGGGCACAGCGCGACTGGACGGGATGAGCGCGGCGATCTCGCACCGCACGACCTTCTGGACGTGCTCTACGCTGAGCCCTACTTTGGAATCGGCTCGGTTCACCACCACCGACCGGATCTGCCGCGGGTATGAGAGCATGTCCAGCATGTCCAGCGTGACCCGGAGGCTCTTCAGGGCAGGCACGTCCGGCGTCGTAAGCAGCACGAGCTGCGAGGACACGTCCATCGCGGTCAGTACGTGCTCGCTGAACTGGGCCGGCGTGTCGATGACAACGAAGTCGTACATGCTTCGGAGAATCGCGAGCATCTCGCCGACCAGCCTTGGCGGAATCTTCTCCGCGTCGCCAGGGGTGACTGGCGCCAGTAGCATGTCCAGCCCTGGCTGGTAGCGGGTGAGCAGCGAGGCCGCGCCTGACGCATCCAGATGACCCGCCATCGGCAGCGCATCCGTGATCGTTCTGAGCGGATCCAGCTGGACGCTGATGGCGACATCGCCGAACGCTAGATCGAGATCCACTACGCAGACACGCCCGGCACCCTGCCTGGCCAGTACGACGCCCAGGTTGACCGCCAGCGAGGTCTTGCCGCAGCCTCCCTTGGCCGCGAACACCGTCACGATCTGGCCCGGTACTGCCTCGTCCTCGGATGGCGGAGCGAGCATCCGTCGCGACACCTCATAGGAGCGCCGGCATGCGGCTGCCATCGCCGCGTCGTCGCCGACGAGGACAACGTCGCGGATGCCGGACTGCATGGCCCGCGACAGCAGGGCGACGTCGACCTCCTTGCGGGCCAGGATGACGCCCACCGCGGGGCGCGCGAGTCGCAGGGCCGCAGCGAACGCCAGAGCGTCGCTCGTCACGGCACGCGGGCCGATGATCACCAGGCTCTCGTTCGGGTCGCTGTCGAGGAGCTTGGCCGTGGCAGCGAGCGTATCGGCCTTGCGCACCTCGCCGTCGATGCCGGAGAGCACCTCTCCGGCAGTGGATACCGGCTCGCACAGTATTGGCAAGGTTCTCTCCTCGACTCAGGGCTGGGGGAACTGAGTGAACTGCGGATCGACGGTTGTCGTCGAGCCTTTCGTGAGCAGCCCGAAGGTCGGATCGCCGGCAGTAGTCAGGGCGACGAGCTGTCTGGCGACTTTCTGGGTCGGCGCTGCTAGCGTCACGAGTACTTCGCCGCTGGAGGCAACTGGGCCTGCGGGGCTCGGGGCGTCTGCTGTCAACTGTCCCGCTGCTGAGCTTGTGCCCTGGGAACTAGCCGGTGTCACGGACAGGACTTCGACGCTGGGCACCACGACGCCTGTGACTATGGTTCCCTTACTCGGAGGCTGATGACTCGTGCAGGTGTACAGCATGTTCCCGCCGGTCGCCTCTGTGTCGAATACCGCGACATAGGATCCGGGCTGGACAAACCCGGCTACATCAGCATCCAGGCACATCTCCATGGTTACTTCGATCTGTCCTGGCTTGGGCGGGAGCGAGGATGCCGAGCCACTGGAGCTGGCTACTGGCGTTCCCGGCTTGACCAGCATGTTCTTCAGCAGCAGCTGGCCTTTCGCCATATTGACGCCCAGGACCATATGTTCATTTGCGCTGGTGATAGATGGCACCCCCTCGGTAGAAAGAGAAAGGCGAGGCACTTTCTCAGTGCTAAGGAGGTTCCGCGCGTCGTTCAGCGAGGTGCCCGCCTGGATCGAGCCAGTGGCCCACATGACGGTCAGCGGCTTAAGGCCGTTGACGGCCCGCTCATTGGCCTGGTGGGCGTAAGCGAGCACCGCGACTACACCAAAGATGGCCAGCACGGCTGCCAGGACGACTACCAGCAGACGACTTCTCAACGTGACTCCACTCTCGGTCCGGTCTGTGCCTCAGCCGGTCAGGTCGATGACGGATGCACCCAGGCCGGGGCCGGTGGTGATGCTGCCGGTGGTCGGAATGAGGCCCTGGACGAAGTAGCCGCTGAGGCAAGTTTCCGTGTCCGTGGCCGGGCAGGTGTTCGCCGGGTCGAGCAAGTCCTGTGCCTGGGACACGCGCGGCAGGTTGTAGCCGGTGACCACGAAGTCAGCGAAGCCCTGCAGGC
>Ga0335073_10016339_pt1 | contig 10366 bp, 8 predicted proteins | sample Lox_Sample_22_FD_207093 | JGI IMG/M metagenome (GOLD analysis project Ga0335073, IMG submission 207093) | Soil microbial communities from Loxahatchee National Wildlife Refuge, Florida, United States - Lox_Sample_2.2 | ecosystem: Environmental > Terrestrial > Soil > Wetlands | place: USA: Florida... | reverse complement strand
CTGCTTGTCGAAAGAAATTTTTCTGGCAGGCCGAGCATTGCCACGAGCCAATCAAGCACGTGGGTTTCGAGTTCCGTGCAGGCGGGGCTGGTCGACCACAACATTCCCTGAACGTCGAGACCGGAAGAAAGAAGATCACCGAGAATTCCCGGGCCCGAACTATTCGAGGGAAAGTAGGCATAGAAGTTAGGCGATTGCCAATGAGTGATGCCAGGCAAAATGATGCGGTCCATATCGCCCAGAATCTGCTGGAATGATTCGCCCTGAGCCGGCGGACTGGCGGGCAATTGGGCGCGAATATCTCCCGGTTTGACGCGGGAGAGAACAGGGAATTGCTCGATACGGGATTGATAGTCGGCGATCCAGTCGACGACCGCGTGACCGTAACGGCGGAATTCTTCGGGCGACATATGGAAGGATTTTTCCGCCGGCTTCGATGCTTCGGTTATTGCTCCGTCAGCTGCGGATCCGGCAATTTTAGATTGTTCTGAAAAGCGCAATTTTTCGGCGCACATATGAGATGTCTTTCTACTCCAAGTTGCCATAGTAAACACGCGTGCGATATTCGAATCCGACCTGGCCGTTTCTCGCGTGCAAATCAAAGATGCGTCTTAGTTCCCGCATCATCGGCTCGTGATTGGGATGGTCCTCGAGTGGCGCGTACGACGATGACAGCAAGCGGCCGGCGGCGCCTTCATGATCAAATTCCTGGTGAAAAGAGAAAACCTGCTCCTGATGCCGCGTCGGTGCGAAGAACTTGTTAATGACGGCCGTCGTCCGCTCGTGTCGCACTTCTTCGTAATCGGTGCCGTAGTTGAGCAACAGATTCTCGTAGTCGCGTAGAAATGGTGTTGCATCGGTGACGCGTTCGTTCCAGATCAGTACGCACCAGCCTTCGGGTTTCAAGATTCGGACAAATTCGGCGCGTGCCCGCGGCAGATCGAACCAGTGGGCGGCCTGCGCGGCGGTAACGAAATCCACTGAGGCAGAGCGTAGGGTTGTCTCCTCCGCCGTTCCAGCAACTGAAACCAGGCGGTCATATCGCGAAAGCTGGTGCAGACCCATCTCGCGCATCTCGAGGTTGGGTTCGACGGCGAACACCGAATTCCCGTTTTCTAAAAGCATGCGGGTGAAGAGCCCTGTGCCGGCGGCAATATCGGCGACGATATGATCAGGTCGAAGGCCGCATTCGTTACGCAAGACGTCGAGAACTTCCGATGGATAGCCTGGCCGGTAAAGGGCGTAATTCTCCACCCGATCGGAAAAACGGGTGGTTGGCGACTTGCTCATAACTTTAAAGTGTAACGCGTGACGTTGTTCTCGACTTCGGCGCGATACAATCCTTGTCTCATGTTGGAAGAGCGTCTTCGTGGGGTGATCCAGAGTCCGTTACCGTCAGTTGGCGATGCTGCGCCTGATTTCGAATTGCCCGCGCTTGTGGCAGGCGTGAGGAAAGCGCTACGCCTGAGCGACTACCGGCCACAGAAGAAAGTGATCCTGGCGTTTTATCCGTCGAATTGGGAGCAGGCCAGCGAGCGCCAGTTGGCGAGTTACCAGAATGAACGCACGCGCTTGCTGGCCCATGATGCAGAGACGGTCGGGGTCAGCGTTGATTCCATCATGAACGCGACCGCATGGGAGCGGGTAATCGGTCCGTTAGATTTTCCTCTCTGCAGCGATTTCTGGCCGCATGGCGAGGTGGCGAAACGCTACGGCGTGCTCGAAGAATCAGGAGATGATGCCGGCTCCTGCCGCCGCGCGGTATTCGTGATCGATCATGCGGGGATAATCGTTTTCCGAAAGACCTATGATCTGGACTTTGCCGCCCCGGTGGATGACATTTTTGCTGTGCTTGAAACCACTTAAGTCTCAAATTCGTGTTGAAGGAGCTTCATGAGGGTTCTTTCCGGTGCTGTGCTGTTTTTCTTTCTGATCATTTCCAACCTGCAGGCTTTTGACCGAACGTCGAAAGAGCGCTCAGACGATGCGAACATGAGCGGATTCCGGGACGTTGCAGCAGAGCAAGAGCTGGAGAAGAAGTTTCTGGCAGTCCCCGATCCCAAATTGGCGGAGCAACACCTTCGGATCCTAACCCAGGCGCCGCATATCGCCGGCTCTCCCGAAGATAAGGCCACGGCCGAGTACGTGGCGGGGAAGTTCCGCGACGCGGGACTTGAAACCTCAATCGTCGAATACAAAGTCTGGTTCAACTATCCATCCGAGATCCGCGTCGACCTGACCGCACCGGAAGGCGTGGAGATGCACGGCCCGCGGCCCGAGCACGTATCCGACGATCCGTTTCAGGACGATCCGCGAATTGTGACTGCTTATAACGCGATGTCTCCTTCAGGAGACCTTGAGGCCGATGTTGTATACGCCAACTACGGCTCGCCGGAAGATTTCGACCGATTGAAGCAACTGAATATCGATGTTCGCGGCAAGATTGTGATCGTGCGCTACGGAGAGAATTTTCGCGGCGTGAAGGTACTCGTTGCGCAGGAACATGGGGCGGCTGGGGTCATTATTTATTCCGATCCCAAGGACGATGGCTACTATCGCGGCGACGCTTATTCGAAGGGGCCGTGGCGTCCGGCGAGCGCGGTGCAGCGAGGATCAGTAGGGTTTATGTTTGAGTTCGCCGGAGATCCGACAACTCCGGGCATTGCTTCCACGCCATCGCTACCGGATTCGAAACGCATTTCGCCTGGCCAATCCGAGCAGTTGCCGAAGATTCCCGTAACACCACTTTGCTATGCCGATGCTTCGCCGATCCTCGAGCATCTGGGAGGACCCGCCTCGCCTCGCGAGTGGCAAGGAGCGTTGCCCTTCACTTATCACGTTGGGCCAGGTCCGGCGAAGGTCCGAATGCACCTGAAGCAGGATTATCAGTTCCGTTCCATCTGGGACGTAATTGGCAAGATACCCGGCGGCACGTCTCCCGAGGAATGGGTGGTGGCGGGAAACCATCGCGACGCCTGGGTGTATGGGGCGGTAGATCCAAACAGCGGAACGGCGGCGATGCTCGAGGCGGTGCATGGTATCGGAGAGTTGCTGAAGTCGGGCTGGAAGCCAAAGCGGACCATCGTTTTCGCAAGCTGGGACGCCGAAGAAGAAGGACTCATTGGATCGACGGAGTGGGGCGAGGACAACACGTCGGCATTGGGTAATGCAGCGGCCTACTTCAATATGGATGTCGCCGTTTCAGGCAAGAAATTTGGCGCGTCGGGCGTGCCCAGCCTGAAGCAATTCATCCGCGGGATTGCACAGGCAGTGCCGTCGCCACAGGGCGGAACGGTTTACGACGCCTGGAAAAATGCGAACCAATCCAGAATGGGTTCGTCTCGACAGGAAAGCGGCAGCAATTACCGCTTACCGGCCTCGGGATTAAACACCGACGTTCCGGTGGGAGATTTGGGCAGTGGTTCCGATTACACGGTATTTCTGCAGCATCTGGGAGTGCCCTCGACGGACATCGGATCAACTGGCGAATACGGGGTTTACCATTCCGCATTCGATGATTTTGCCTGGTTCAAGAAGTTTGGCGATCCCGACTTTCTCTATGAGCAACAAATGGCTCGGGTATATGGGCTCGAGGCCATCCGCATGGCTGGCGCCGACGTGCTGCCTTATAACTACGAAGAATATGGCAAGGAGATTCTGGTCTATCTTGATGCAGCGCAGGCAAAAGCGCAGGATAAGTTCGGGGACAAGTCTCCTGACTTCGGCGCTGCGGTCGACGGGGCGCGGCATTTGCAGGATGCCGGCGCGAAAATGTTACAAAAACAGCGTAAAATGCCTGCCGATCCTGCGCGGATCAATGCTACACTACGAGCGGTCGAACGGGCGCTTCTGATTCCCGAAGGACTACCCAACCGCCCGTGGTATCACCATTCGATTTATGCGCCGGGGGAATACACCGGCTATGCCGCGGTTGTAATTCCCGGCGTCAATGAAGCGATAGATCGTGGGGATCTTCGCCGGACCGGGCAGCAGATTGCCGTTCTCGCCGCAGCGTTAAGCAAGGCGACTCAGGTCCTTGAGCAGTACCGCTAGTGCTTTACTAAACGTTGTTACCCGCACCTTACGAATGCCGGTGGACCCGACATATGGCATTGGCAAGGATCATTTCCAACTCGCCGCTTTGTTCGAGAGAACTCGCACTCAATCTGCTTGAGCGCGGATATGCGGTCGAGATTGTCTCTCCCGATGCGATCCCCGACAATCTGGCCGATCTGGAGTTAAGGGTCGAAACCGGCCCGGCTGACCTTCTCACCGCCAACGTGGAGGCGCGCGGCGAAACCCGGTCCGCTACACTGCAATTCATCCATCAGTTGAAATCTCCATCGCTGGAAATGAAGAGGCCAGTGGTGACCGACGAATTGGTCGCGATTGCTGAAGCAACAATTTCGGCGAGCACGATTCCGGCTCTTGCAATTTCGGCGAACCCATCGCCGATGTCCGAAGCTTGCGAGCCGATTCCGATTTCCGCTGCCGCACTCGCTCCCGCGCTCAAGCCACGAATGGTAGAGGATTCCAAGGCCATTGTCGCGCCAGCAAATCCCTTGCCGACTGCGGACCCGCCCAAGAAACCCGCTGCGTTCAGTGATAAAGCGAGCTTGATTGTGATGCCGAGCCAATCGCAGCCGGCGCCGCACAAGACCGAGCAATCCGCGGCGGCAGAAGTTCCCACTAATCCAGTATTTAAGGTAATCATCCCAAAACCATCTTTTCGCAGTCTCGCGATTCATAAATTTGAGCTGAGGGGCTGGCGAACTGGAATCAGCCGGTCGATGGGACGCATTCGCGGCATAAAGATGCCGACACTAGGGTGGCTTGGTTGGACCGCACTAGGCTTTGCCGGCGTGGTGGGTTTGGGCCTGGCGTTGCCATGGTCACTCTTGCCCAGAGGGGACACTTTTCGAAATTTTCGCTCCGGCATCGCGACCTCCGAAAGTGGATCATCTGCGGATGGTTTCTCCTTTCTGCCCCCCGTCTCCGATGAATATGGAAAGAAGGTCAGTGAATTACAAATCAAACCATCCGTGAGCCGGCCGTCATCGGCGGAGAATGCGGCTGCTCCTTCAAGCGCAGCACCGGTTCCGGAGAGGTACGAAGCGCGATCTTCCACCTCAATGCTTCCGGCGCCGGCCCCAAAAGCCGCCAAGACCGCACAACGGTCCACGCCGATCCACCATTCCGATGACGTCATTGCCCCGGACACAATCACTTATTTCAATCGGCCTGGCGCGAAGCCGATTCCAGTACAGGAATTGGCCCGGCGGCGCGTCGAACCGGGAAAACACAGCGACAGGGCGATCGCCGTTAATTCCGTGCCCGCCAAAACCGGGGCCAATTCAGGATCGGGCAAGTAGCTATACTGAAACATCAGCCCGATGAGCGCCGAGTCCGCCATCCAACATGTACTGCATGACCTGCCCACTGCGGCTATCGCCACCTTTCTTGCCCTTTTTCCGATCGTCAATCCGTTCGGAGGAATTCCTCTGTTCTTCAGCCTGACGACTACGTTCTCCGACGACGAGCGCCGTAGGACAGCACTGAAAACGAGCTTCTACGTCGTGGCCATCCTGATCGTGTTTATGTTGTTTGGCCGGTTCGTGTTGAACTTCTTCGGGATCTCCCTGCCCGTGCTGAGGATTGCCGGCGGCCTGATTGTCGCCAATACGGCGTGGGGCATGGTGACCGGATCGAGCCGGATCACGCGCGAGGAGAACAACGAAGCTCAAGTAAAAGAGGACATTTCCTTTTCGCCGATGGCAATGCCGATGCTTTCAGGCCCGGGATCGATCGGCGTTGTCATGGGACTGGCCGCCGAATCGTATGGGTTGCTGGCTTATCTGGGGATGATTGTGGGCATTGTTGCCATCGGCATCACGGTTTACCTTTTTCTGCGTCTTGGAGGTCCGCTCGAGAAAAGCCTAGGGCCGGGAGCCATGGGTGCAATCAATCGAATTTTTGGATTTCTGATCTTGGCCATCGCTGTGCAGTTGGTGTGGGACGGTGTTGCCTATCTTAGGACGTGACGACGGGAAAGACCGGCGAGCCAAGCGGCCGCGCGGCGCTTAGCGCGATGTTTGCGATTTTCCGGCGGCCGACCCGGACTCTTTCACCATGAATCGAGCGACGATCGCCGCGCATGATTCGACGAACCGTTGTTCTGGTAGATCGAACGTTTCGGTGAAATAGCTCTCGATACACAATTCTGCTTCGACCTGGCTCTTTACCAGGATCGGCACCACCATGTTGGATTTCACCATATCGGAGCCGAGGTAGCGCGGGTCGAAGGCAACGTTGTTCACGACCACACTCTTTTTCGACGTCGCCGCCGCCCCACATAACCCTTTTTCCAGCGGAATTCGAAGCGTAGGCATGAAGCTGCCTTCGTAGGGGCCGAGCACCAGAGTATCGCGGGTGGGAGACTCCATGAAGTAAAAGCCGACCCAGTTGTAGCGCGCCATTTCCTCGTGAAGCCGTTCCGATATACGCTGCATCAGAGGCTTCACGCCGCTGGCAGAGCGGGCGAGGGTGTTGAATTCGTCAAGAAGTTCCCGGTGTTTGTCCATCTCGATTCGCGCGCTACTTGATCGTCACCAACTTCTCGACAAGATCCGAATAGTCCTTCTTTTGTAAGCCGTGGACCTCCTTGTTGTACTCGTCGACCTTGCTGGAGTAGTTCATCGAGCAGAACTTCGGACCACACATGGAGCAGAAGGCCGCCGTTTTGTACCCCTCTTCGGGCAGTGTTTCATCATGCATCGAGCGCGCGGTTTCAGGATCAAGCGATAACTCGAACTGCTTTTCCCAGTCGAATTTGTAGCGGGCGTAGCTGAGCGCGTCATCGCGATCGCGGGCGCCGGGACGATGACGAGCCACATCGGCGGCATGAGCTGCGATCTTGTAGGCGATGATGCCATCCTTCACATCTTTTTCGTTGGGCAGGCCGAGATGTTCTTTCGGCGTGACATAACAGAGCATCGATGCGCCGTACCAGCCGATCATCGCGGCCCCAATGGCCGAGGTGATGTGGTCGTAGCCCGGGGCAATATCGGTGACGAGTGGGCCCAGCGTGTAGAAAGGAGCCTCGTAGCACATCTCGTTTTCTTTCTCGACCTGTTCCTGAATTTTGTCGAGCGGAATATGGCCGGGGCCTTCGATCATGGTCTGGACGTCATGCTGCCATGCGATCTTGGTCAGCTCGCCCAGGGTTTTCAACTCGGCAAATTGCGCTTCGTCGCTGGCGTCCGCCAGACAGCCCGGGCGCAGGCCGTCGCCGAGCGAAAAGCTGACGTCATACTTCTTCATGATTTTGCAGATGTCGTCGAAGCACTCATAGAGAAAATTCTGCTTGTGGTGATGGGCCATCCATTGCGCGAGGATTGCGCCACCGCGGCTCACGATGCCCGTAATGCGGTTGGATACCATCGGGAGATACTGAATGAGCACTCCGGCGTGGATGGTCATGTAATCGACGCCCTGCTGCGCTTGCTCTTCGATCACTTCGAGCATCACGCTAGCGTTGAGATCTTCGACACGTTTGACGCGCGAGATGGCTTCGTAAATCGGCACGGTTCCGATCGGCACAGGCGAGTGGCGCAGAATCGCTTCCCGAATCTCGTGAATGCCGCCGCCGGTCGAGAGATCCATGACCGTATCGGCGCCATAGTGCACCGCGGTGTGGAGCTTCTTGAGTTCCTCGTCGACATTTGAGGTAACAGCCGAGTTGCCGATATTGGCGTTGATTTTGCAAAGTGACGCAATACCAATGGCCATCGGCTCAAGTTCAGGATGATTGATGTTGGCGGGAATGATCATGCGTCCGCGGGCAACTTCGTCGCGAACGAGTTCGGATGAAATTTTCTCGCGTCGGGCGATATACTCCATCTCTTCTGTGATCACGTCCCGGCGCGCGTAGTGCATCTGCGAGAAGTTGCCATCTTTGTTCTCAGCCTTTCGCTTCGCCAACCAGTCGGCACGCGGCTTAAGGGCAAGATGAAAACCATTGTCCTGATTGCCATTCGTCGAATCCGCATTATGTGCAGCCATTCTTATGCACCATCCTTGACAAAATCTTTTCTGAGATTATAACGCTCGGGTTGATGTGGGGCTTTGTAGACGCGTCGGATTACGCGGGGTACCTGCGAAGAATTTGAATCCGGTCATGCGAGGTGACAATCGAAGTTGATATAGTTGTTATAACGACAATTAGAGAGGCGAATATGAAACGATTGCTGGCGACAAGCGACGATGTAACCCTGACCATCTTGCGGATCGTCCTGGGCGTGGTTTTCTTCGCTCATGGCGCGCAGAAAATGCTGGGCTGGTTTGGCGGTTACGGTTTTCACGGCACCATGAGCTTTTTCGAGCATCTCGGCTTTCCCGCGCCGGTGGCGTTCCTCATCATCTGCACGGAGTTTTTTGGAGGGCTCGGCTTGATCGTGGGCTTGTTGACCCGGATCCCGGCGCTGGGTATCGGCGTTGAAATGATCGGAGCCCTCCTGATCGTCCATCTGCCAAATGGCTTTTTCATGAACTGGTACGGCAACCAGAAGGGCGAGGGTTTCGAATACCATCTACTGGTGATAGCGATAGCAGCCGTGCTGCTGATTCGCGGCGGCGGCGCGTTTTCGGCGGACCGGGCGCTGAGCAGGTAACGTGTTGCGAAGGAGCAGCGTTGAGGGCGACGGACCGTTGGCGCCCCGGTGGTCAATTCCTTAGTGTTTTGCCCGTCTTCAGCGTGAACTGGATTCTCTCCTGCGTCTTTTTCTCACCGCAGAGAGATTTGAATGCTTCGCGCTCCAGATCGAGCACATATTGCTCACTGATCGGCGTTCCAGGAGTGATGTTTCCGCCGCAGAGCACCTCGGCGATCTTGTTCCCCAGTTTCTGCTCGTGATCGCTGATGAAATTACCCTGGCGCATTAAGTACACCCCCATCTTGAGAGCGGCAAGAATATTCTCTCCAGGTGCGGGGATGTTCGTGCGCATGACCGGAGGCTCGTAGCCGGCCTTAACGAACTCCAGGGCTCGCACTTTTGCATCGCTAAGCACACGCTCGCGGTTCATGGTGATCCGGTCGGACTCGGACAAGAATCCGAAGCCGCGAGCCTCGTTTGCAGAGGTTGCAACTTTGGCGGTCGCGATGGTCTCGAACGTTTTCTTTATCGCCTCCATCATTTCTACCGATTCGCCGCGACCATCGGGGCGAATCGAAGCGGCGCTGTCGACCGCACGCAGCAGCATTTCCTTGCAGCCGCCACCACCAGGGAGCAAGCCGACTCCTACCTCGACAAGACCCATGTAAAGTTCAGCATGCGGCTGACGCGAGGCTGCGTGCAGAGAAATCTCGCAACCGCCGCCGAGTGCCAGCCCGAACGGCGCAATCACAACCGGCTTCGGAGAGAACTTGATGGCCTGCGTCATGCCCTGAAATTGGCGAATCGCCATGTCAACTTCGTCCCACTCTTCTTCCTGCACCGACATCAGGAGCAGCATCAGGTTGGCGCCGACTGAGAAGTTCTGTGCGTCGTTGGTGATGACGAATGCGTCAAAGTTGTCGCCGGGGCCGCCGGGCTTGAGGGTTTGCAGGATGAGCGAGATGATGTCGGCTCCCAGCGCATTCATCTTCGAATGGAACTGGATGCAAGCGACGCCGTCGCCGAGATCGACCAGCGACGCGCCGGAATTCTTCCTTACCACGCCATTCGATTTCTTGGCGACTTCGACGGACCACACACCAGCCGGCACGGTGACCGGCTGCGAGTTGCCGGTTGCCAGATCCCAATAACGTTTGCCCGAAGGGGATCTCGCGTCGTCGGCATACCATGATTTCTGGCCAGAATTGAGAAGCCTTTCTACGTTTGCCGCTACCTGCCGTCCCTCCTTCTTCATATACGCTACGGTCGACTCAACGCCTGCAGCGTCCCAAAGCTCGAAGGGCCCAAGCTCCCAATTGAAACCCAGGCGCATGGCGCGATCGATCTCGACAACTGAATCTGCGATCTCGGGAATTCGATTGGCTGAATAGGTCCATAAATCGGCGAGCGCAGACCAGACAAACGCCGCAGCCTTATCCGCTTTCTGTGCCGCCCCCGCGTCACCCAGTAACATGCGAACACGCGCGCCTGTATCATCGACATTTTTCGCCATATCTAGCGCGGCAAATTTCGCTTTCTGCCAGGGATGATACTCGAGAGTTTTCCAGTCGAGCGCCAGCCGCTCGTCATCCCCTCCGTCGCCCGATTTCACCTTCTTATAGAAGCCACCCTTGGTCTTGTCGCCGAGCCACTTTCGTTCGAGCATCTGGCGGAAAAAGCCCGGAATCTGCAAGTCGCTGCGTTCGTCGCGAACG
>Ga0335073_10016338_pt1 | contig 10366 bp, 15 predicted proteins | sample Lox_Sample_22_FD_207093 | JGI IMG/M metagenome (GOLD analysis project Ga0335073, IMG submission 207093) | Soil microbial communities from Loxahatchee National Wildlife Refuge, Florida, United States - Lox_Sample_2.2 | ecosystem: Environmental > Terrestrial > Soil > Wetlands | place: USA... | reverse complement strand
GAGATGTGAGCATGCTAATAGTAGTTGTACGTCTTCTTCCCTACAAGAAGGGAATATCGTTTGGTAGCAATGGGAAAGTACACTACTTGCTGTATTTTGGTTTGCAGATTTGTTCCAGAACACAATCTCCTAATCATTTCGGCTACGGATGGATACGTTGCCCTTCTAAAGGTGCCGCCGTACGACCCTACCCTTTCATTGAAAGATTGGAGCTATGTAGCCAGAACGTGTGTGCATCAATCTAGTGTGAAAGCTCTAGATCTCATTCATATCTCAGGTAAACTATTCCATCCATCGCACAGAAACTAACAACAGAATCCGTTGTACATTTAGTAACCGGTGGAGATGACAATGCCATTCATCTCACGGAAGTGACCATAAGCGACGAAGTCAGCTTCAAGTTACTGGCCTCCGCCATCGATGCACATTCATCTACAATTACGGGCATTTTGGTTTTAACGAATACCCGTTTCCTTTCAGTGGGTATAGACCAGAACATACGAATGTGGGAATACCAGGGCACTAGGCTTACATGCATTTATTCAGCTTATACCTTCGTTCCGGATGTTTGTGGCATTGTGGCTCTCAAGCAGCGAAATCTGGAGACACGACGATTTCTTGTATTTGGCACGGGAATGGAATTGATATCACTGGAAGATTTGGCAAATTGATTCATAACAAGCATCTTATATTTGCTTCTATTATATATCCACCTATAATTCTAAAGCTTTTTGAGCCATCTGTAATGCTCCTTCAAACGACCCGTTCCCACCAATAAAACCCGAAGCATGAACAAAGACGCATCCTGGAATTCCAGACTTGGTACTCAACTCTTGGTCTCTCAAACCTCGCCATTCCTCGGGAAGCGGCTTTCGATTCTGGAATGAGTCAACGGTGATAGGCATCGCTTGTATCCGGTAGGCTGGCGGTGTACTATCAGGATACAGTATATACAAAATCTGACCGACGATACCTTGTTCCTCTTCAAGATCGAACAGATGTTCCTACAATAAGCTTGGGATCCTAAACAGACATACTCTCCAAGGACATGATTGTTGAAGATGGAGTATTCTCCCTTTAGGATCGTACTGATGTCTCTCTTCTAGAGCTTTGACGACGATATCTCTTGCTGGTAACCACGCGTTGGCATAGTAATCTAGTTTTGAAAGGAACGCTTCTCCCATTAAAATACTTGCTTTTTCAAATTGCGCGTTTGAATGGGCATCCGAGTTGGGTACATTCCATGCGGGATTCAAGGCAGCTACCATCCCCGTTATCGAAAGAGCCGGTTCAAACTTTGGTTTGATATCTGAAGGGTATGCAGAGATTCCATTATCGTTAGCATCTATTCCCTCAATGAATTTCTGAGCATTAGCAATACCTCATAAGTTGATTTACTTGATATAATCGATTATGGAGTAGTTCTGTCTTTGGATCTTCTTTCGACCAGCCCAGATTCTCTGCTATGATCTCCTTCCCATAGTGTCTTCAAGTCAGCCACAGGTCCAGGAACGTGAGTTACTTGTATATTAAACCGGCTGAACTGAGTTTTGTATTAAACTTGTCGGAGAAGACATGTTCGAAGCCCCGTTGGTGATGATCAAAGTAACGTTTTCCATCGTACTTGCCCTCGACATCGACGATAATATCACATTGCTCTAATGTTTCTGAGTTTCGCGATCGGATTACTTGGGCATTTTGGAATGTGGGAGTTAGACGGAGAAGATAGACTGCTAGAGCCTCGTCTGCGTGGAAAGCGCCACTGTCATGATGTTAGAAAGTCTCCACGGAAGAGATACCTGTGGGTTCCTATGCGTTTAGCTGTGTGTGTCATGATCTGTGAAATCTTGCTCAGCATGCACTTGAAGGCAAAAATTGAAGATCAGCAAAATTTTGTACATGGGGCGGCGATGTCTAAGGGTCAACTGCAACGCATTAGAGGTCTTAGAACAACCCTCTAAACTCAAACAGAATCACAGAAAGAGTATTCGCAGGAGCGGACTTTCTCTACCATTTCTGACCGAGTAAGATACTGATGTAAATCTAAACCACATTTTTCCCAACCCGAACGCCGTTCTGACATACTGTTACAGTCCGATAAAAATGCTCGCTAATAAATGCTCTCTTAGATATTCTAAATCCCTTTTCCTCCACTAGAGCCAGTCTCTATCTATCTCTAATTCACAGCTTGAGTTGAGTCTTGACGAAATCGAGCAAGCACCGATTCGAATCCTTCCTTTCCTCTTTGCGCATTCGCGGTAATGGTTTCAGCGGACCAGTCCTCGATCTTGCTGGACAGTCTGTCGATATATGTGAATGCTCTAATCTTCGATCTCGATCGAAACACAGTCTCGTTCGGTGATAGCGGGGATGGTGAATATGTACAAGTTTCGTTTATTCTTAGGAGATTGGCGCAAGTCAGGTTTACTGATTTGAGGGTGACGATTTGTTTCTTGGGATCGACTTCGCTGATTTCACGAACGTAGGAGATTCCGTCGCCGCCTGTTATTCGGAGGACCCACGTTGGAACTTTTTGTTTGCATGTAATCAGACGTTCTGTTTTGAGGACTCCGGTTTTGGGATCGACCTCTCTGTGTAGTGTGTCTACCGCAATGACATGTTCACAAGATTGGTTCTGAGACAGATTAGTGCATGTTCTTCTATAGACGGGATGTGGAGACGTACTGGATATTTGATCCAATGGCCAGCTGATACTTGGGCCCAATCGTAGCCATAAACATATGATGATTCAGTGAATTTCATTCAATCGATGGTATCCAGTAGCTTGTCGAACTGAATCCGAAATGGATAAATGGTGACAATGAATTGAAGGAGTGTACTCTGTTGTTGAAGACAGTATTGATGATGGTCACCTCTGCGCTGTTGAAATCTTCTCGCCTCAATTTTTTTTTCTGGAAGGCTGGTGAAAGGGTCTTTAATATAGCTGGAGATTGCGGTATAAACCGGACCGGGGTGGCACCAAAAATTCGAAAAAAATTCTGTGATAAAGCCGGTAGCTCCTGTGGCAAATCCGCCAAACGAATCCGGGGATCTCAGCCACCTGATTTATTCCTGCAACGTCACTCGCTGGCCATGGGGAAAAGGAAGAGTAAAGGCCAATTAGAGTTTGTGGGTTGGATGCGCCTGTAGCACCCTGGTCATCGAGCACATGGCTTCCAATCTCAAACTCATTGAACCGCTGGACGTCATCATATGACGAATGGCCGATCAACCTTAAGTCCCGTTGCGCAGAATGTGGAAATAATCTCATCTCAATTCATATGTAAGTCAATTTTTAACTTTTTGAATTTTGATACAATGCTACCTTAGTCCATGTATCCTTAGCATTTTTGCTAGCCTTCCATATTCCCATTGTTGTGCAGCACAAACAAAACGAAGCTGTTTCATGACAGAATGTTAATCTATACATCAAAACCGTCCTGCTATCTCTGCCGGCTTTCTCTCAACTTCGCTCTCATCTTCATCATCATCACTGCTGTCTTCAGCTTCTTCACTTTCTCCTCCGTTCCCTTCTACTCTGCCAATTGCTCTTATCATGCCCTTTTGACCAAAGAATTCAAATAAAAATCTCCGTACCGCAAGTGGATAGGTCCACTTCTCGAGACACTGAAGCATACCTAACCACACAAATTTCCGTTTGAAGCGTGCCGGATGCTGCTGTTTCAATCGTATCAAAGTCCGCGTTGCCTCCTTCGCATGGACCACTGAAATCATGTCTCGGACCGTCTCCAGGATTTCTTCGTCTAATGCATCGAGAGGAGGAAGCTCGACATTGAGATCCGTTGGATTTCGCGATAAAGGTTCTGGTGGTGGTGTTGGCGGACTAGGTGGTAACGATAAAAATTTGGCTGGATCTCTAGGCACACAAAGACCAGTCGGATTGCCCATTGTAGTCATAACACAATCCCATCCTAATTCATCCAACAGCTTTACACCCTTTGTTGTCCCGGCGATTAACCCAAGAACAAAGAAGGCCGTTCCTTTAAGAGAAATGACGCTGCTCTCTTCCGCTATCGTGACAATTTCCTTGACTATTCCAGACTTTTCGAGGAATGGGACTCCGCCATCATTAGCGCCGATATTTCCGATTGCCCAGAGACATGATTTTAGTTTCAGGATGGTTTCCATATCTTCAGTCTCGTGTTTCCATGCGACTATGAAACGAGAGAATTCTTCAAAATGTCCTTTCTCCTGAAGGATACAACATCCTTCGGCAGTTTTCGTCAATTCGCCGTAGAAATGCAATGGAACTATGCCGGTAAAAGATCTAAGTAAGAAACCGCCAGATTGGATAAGATACCTATCGACATCTTCATCGTCTCGATTCACGGATCTTTCATAGTTAGATTCCAGAGATCGGACAAATTCCTCATTCCGCCCATGAAACCAATCATCGATTTCCTGATCAATATACCCGATTTCCGTCAAATAATGAAAGCCCACGGACGTTGCCAAGAATCTGCATCTCAGTAATTTAAGCAGAGATAAACTCACCCCAACAGTAAAGGAGCCCCGATTTCACCTAGATGATCTAACATCGGTCGCAATTGTACCAAGTACTCGAGTAATCCCACTCGAGAACAAATCCCCGTACAAATCTTCACTGCCAGGCGACAAACATCCAGACTCGGATCGTAAAGTTGAGTAACAAGTAATCTCGTCGCCCACTTTGCGACTCTGCCTCCTGCATCCACTAATTTACCTAAATGTGCTGTTGCAAAAAGTCTGATTTCCTTATCACACGTTGTCAAGGCTTTCGACAGGATTATTCTCGGATGAGAGTCGTGCGTATAGTCTAGTTGCGTGATGATGAGTCTGATCAGATCTTCGCGAGATCGTAGTTCCAATATATGGTAGAGCGAAGTGAAAATGTTGTGGTGTGAGAGCATCGCTAGTCCATCTTTGTGACTTGACAAAGTCCCAAGCATTGTGAAATAGCCATGGATCATCGTATCTTCCAAGGCCTGCTTTGAGAAAAATAATTCTCCAGTATTACGAGCACGAGGATCCAACTCTTCCAAGCAATATGCAATTTCTTTCAGAAGTTTGGAGTCCGTCAGATATACCCTCCCTTCAGGATTGGCTAACAACATAGTAATCATCGCACAACCGATCTTCACATACTGTGCATTGGGCTACGATTAGAGCAATCTACTGGAAAAGCAAGTATACCTTTGTGTTCTTGATCTTTGAGAATTTTTCCTTGTAAGGTCGATAGAATGAAAATAATTTAGGTAGTAAGCGTATCCCTTTAATACTCTCGTCCAAACGTTTCTGATTCATAAGTGGTCCTTGAAATAATTCATAAAGTTTATCCCAGTGCCATTTCGTATAATTGTTTGTCATTAAAACTTGTGTGTCGAGCACCATTTGTCTGAAATGGGTATCGTCAACTTGCATTCCCAATTTCAGTTTGACTTGTTCTACTGCTCCTGTTCCGCTCGAGGATTCATCCAATTTGGTGAGGGGAGTTGGTAGAGTGAAGGTAGAACGGTATCTTGTGTGTGCCAGAGAATCGATTTGGAAGATTGATGAGATGGCGAGGAAGTGTGAGTCTTGGTTAAAGCGGGCGGCAGCCGACACTAATCGTGGGATAGACTGGATGCGGGTGCAGTAGGTTATTGGTAAGACGTTGGCTGCGGATTGAAGGATTTCGCCTAGGAGTAGAGTTGCTTTGCGAGCTTGAATATCTGACGTACAGGTTTCCACTATGTATGCTAGTGCGTCGAGCAGACCAGATGACATGAGAACAGTGAGGATAAGGGATTTATAATGCGTAAAAAGATTGGTTCGGCGGTCAGGTTCCAAGGTATCAGATGCACGTTCGGCTGTTTGATATGCTAAAGGTCGTCCAAAAACTACATTTACTTTAATCCCAAGGAGACATACTTGTTAGGTGTCGGCCAGCAAGGAAGTTCTGTCCCCAACTTCCTATCCGTATATTTAACACTTCAAACCACATATCCAGCAACACATCGCGAATCACAAAACTCTTGACCCTCAGAGCGTCTACTAGCGATCGTACTCCTGGAAAAGCGGGTACTTCCAGATGGCGATTTTTGTGATGCGTATCTGATTCAGGTGGACCACCGGATACTGCACATAAGGCTAGAAGACCAGACCATGCAGACATCATTCCTGCTATTATCTTTGCGTTTCCACGTAGTCTCGCTTCTTCGGTAATCGGCGTGAGATCCCCATCTCGCTCTGCTTTCATGGGGTCCACGACGCACGTCAGATCAGATAAGACGAGCCCCAAAGAGGAGGGGCCACGTACAGGTGGATCAGGGTAGAGAAACCGTCGGGAGGCTGGAAAATCTGATACATAGAGGAGAGGATACAACAAGTTAATCGAGAACTCTGCGGGTCCTTCAAGAAGAGTTTGGAGAAGGGGTCGCAATCCCCCAGCGTGTACTAACAGTGGCGTGTCAAGAACGACTATTGTTATCTAAGACGTCACTGGAGAATATACGTATCTCGCCAAGCGTTTCGATAGCGATTGCACCTAGTCTATCTTCTCCGTGGGCACCCATCTCCGCAATTGCCACGATCGCTTTGACAAGACCATGGTTGAGGAATGTGACCCCCTGAGGGACATCCAGGAATGTACGTAACAATTTCATGGCTTGTTCTCTCTCTGCATTGTGCGAAGGTGGTCGAGAAAGGGATCGAATAATATGCCAGTCTATCCGTATACTTTCGAGGTGTTTCAAACTCTGAATGTCTGTGATGGAGTATCGAGCAACTCTATATCCGGTCGCAATCTCTTCCTTCCCCTTGCCCCACAATAATGCATCGATTCTACTGTGAGACAAATTCAAAAGCCAAATACCTAGCGATGAAGGCTGTCCAACTCAATTCCCATTTTAGGCCGGGATATCGGGTTAGTAGACGGCATAATTCGTTTCCTCTATCTACGTACCATAGACTGTCTCTGTCCTTCTCTTCCAATGCTTGTAATAATTCGGTGAGAGACCACGTAGGCGACTTGGGAGAGGTCTCAGTGGAAGGTGACGGTGGATCAGGGCTCATAATGAGGGTCTTTGGTCTAGTTCGTGTATCTGCAATTAGGCATTTGCTTCTGACAGAAGGGTACTCTTGGGACTAGCTTTCAGAAGATTTTTAATAGCCGCGATCTTGGAATTGGAGTGGTTTAGCGCCTCTTCAGCTTGCTTTCTAGACAGCTTTTGTTCAGGCTTGTCCGATTTATGTTTGACATCGTAAACCTATGACATGTCAGTGCACAGGCCTTAACGGCATAGGAAGTACCTTAAGGAGATTCTCTGCGCCAGCTTTTATCTTCTCTTCAAGTTGTAGTTGTGCTGTTAGCTCCTCAAACTGATCGTTAGCAAATTCGTATTCCGACATACAGTAGCTGTTCTGGTAACACTGCTAGGACTGGACGTCGGCCGTGAAAGACCAGTGTGAGCTATGTTCCCATTCCCAACATTTACTGGAGCCGGGTTCTTTCCAGTAGAATCGCTATCTCCTCTTCGACGGGCTAAAAGATTGGACTTTGAGGCATTTGTAGTCTGTTCATGCAGTGAAGGATTCGTGGTTGCCCTGACTAATGCCGGGCCAGGATTAGCTTCTTTTCCAGGAGAAGCCGGGTTCATCGTCGCAACTTGAAGGAAAAGAGAGTTGAAAGGAGTGGGGAAAAGACGGCGTCAAGGTTCAATTTCGTCCCCGTCTCTGTAGTAACATCATCATTTAATCGACTGCAGCGCAATTTCGGAAAGGAAAAAGTCGTACACGTAGGGGATGTCCAAAAGACACACAGTACCTTGCCTCTAGTAGCTCCTGATATCGCAGTATGCCGATTTTCTTTGTATGGGGAAATTTGACACACACGGCGCGCTCAGATCGCTTTGAGGGAGGAGGAATTCAAGGAACTGGCCTTGCTTGAAGATCGAGGCTCAGTCGGGGAAATGGTGGGTGGGATGCGGGATTGTCTTCATTTTGTTCAATTACGCGCATATTTCGCTTGCCGACGGAGGCAGATCGCAAATCCCAGCGAACCCAACAACTCGGGCAGTTTTCCTCAGCCTGGGCATAGTTTCTTGGCGCAAAAACCATGAAAAGCAAGGAAACAAGAAAAGCATACATGCACATATGATAAAATCTATTACAAAACTAGATTACAATTCATTACATCTTTTTGGTTTTTTGCATTTCTAGGATTAGTTTCGCAACGAACGATGGACAAGTACTGCTCTGACGACTCTTCCTTTCCTTTTCAACGTATTTACGTTGTTCCTCAGCTGACAGTTTCGCAACTCGCTCCTTCTCTGCTTTTTCCTTTTCCGCCTTCTTCTTCTGTGCAATGTCTTGTTGTGAAGGAGTCTCCTCCAATGCGGCCAGACTTTTGGTGAATCTTGTGACCGCTTCGGATCTTGTGTTCTTCAACTTCTTGCTCACTTCTGAACGGAATTTGTGTTTATCAAGAGAATCCACGAGTAAAATAACCTGTTCCAAGAGTCGGCTGGTGGCGACGAGACCAACATCACTGGTGGGAAGTTTTGTGACAAGTGTAATACGGTTCTTCATTCCACGTTTGAGTGCCTCGACACTGGAATCAGCATGTTAAAAGAGACGCTTGTACTTTTTGGGGGTCTCATCGGGAAAGTCTGAGATAATGAGATACTCGAACCACTTGCTTGAATCTTCAATCGCCTTGAGAAGAGCCTTCTTCTGGATGAAGAGAGTCTCTGTAATCTCAGGAAGTTCAGTGAGAATAGCATGAGTCGCTGGAACTGCACTAGATTCCGTAATTCTAGTAAAGCCCTGTTCGTTAGAATATTTGAAAATAGAAGAATGAGACCAAGCCATATCGATTATCTCGGAGTTTCCGCATCTTTGCTTTCCTTACAACCGCCCAGGCAAAGCCTTCCCACTCTGCACTCGGGTCAATGATAACTTCTACCAGATCCTCTCCTCCTGATCCAACCCAATCAAAAAAGAACCCGGCAACAGCTTCAACAATCCACCCCACAAAATCATTTCTGCTAACCAAATTCATCTCGACCCAGAGTCTAGAGATGTTGATTCGTCCAGTAGCATAGCTCTCAAACACAGAACCTCCATCATGTGACAGTGGTACAACGCGACCGTCTACAGATGGAATGCCGAATTGGGCAAACTGGTCAGAGAGTAGAGTACTGTTGGTCTTGATCCATTTCTGTGCGAGCGCTTCGTTGCGTCCACGACCGTAGCGGTGGAGGGCATAGTAGACTGAAACTAGAGACAAAAGAGCGTATTCAAAATAGAAGTCTCGCCATGTATGACGTTCCCAGAACTTCAAGTGTTCAAGCCAGCCAGCTGCGGTAGGTGTGACATCTGCAGTCGTAGGATCCGCTCTCCAACATTAGATTTGTACCAGAGAAAAAGAGAAATACGAAACGGCAATTGGGGATGGCTGTTCATACTCAGCAAAGTCTAATTTTCATCAATAAAATCAATCAATTGACAATTACCAGGGTCTGCAGCGAAAATCAAGGTGATGAACAGCGAAAAAACGAAGAGAATTGCCAGAAACTGTAACTGCCGATTCATTGTGCTGCGTTGCTGTGGAGCGTACGTAGGCAAACTGTTATTTGATGGTGACGCGGAGGAGGCTTGACTTTTTCTCGCTGAGATTTTGTGTGCGGGCGGCAGATGCGGGGTGCACTGTTTTCAATCAGATCACTAAGACAAGCATCTCAAACCCGTCCTGGAATACGACAATTGTGATAGAACAAACAATAAAAGGAAATATCTTCGATTTTAAATACCCCCACATGAAAAACTGACCCCGACTTAGATAAAGATCTGATATTACTTACTGCGAACGACTAACTATATGCTCCCATTTCATCGAATTTTCTCAATTTCCCCTCGTGCCTCTTCCCACTGTTCCAATCCCTTACGTCCAAACTCGACCATAGATCTCGCAAAGCCAGCCATCATCTTTCTCAAATCTGCCTCCTTAGTCTTTTGATACCGTTCCAGTTCCTTCCTAATCTGCTCCGAAGCAACCTTTACATCTTGCTCCAACGCCTGAAGCGAAGCCTCCAACTACAACAATGAGCCTATGAACCATAAACGAATTAGAAGATTACCTGAGCGATAGATTCCCTTGTTTTCCCAATGTTATTACGTCGTGTAGTCTCTGGATCAACATCAACAATCCCCCTCATCGCATAATTCAATTTCCCTAATCCAAAAACTTTGCCGACTCCCGACAAGCGTTTCTTAGGTTTTGTCTTACTGGGACTTATGTCATCTTCATCACGTTCCTGTTCAGGCGAAGAAGGGGGATCTGCAGGACTCATAGGAGGAGATTGGCTTGCAGAAGGAGGTGGAGCCG
>Ga0335073_10016337_pt1 | contig 10367 bp, 5 predicted proteins | sample Lox_Sample_22_FD_207093 | JGI IMG/M metagenome (GOLD analysis project Ga0335073, IMG submission 207093) | Soil microbial communities from Loxahatchee National Wildlife Refuge, Florida, United States - Lox_Sample_2.2 | ecosystem: Environmental > Terrestrial > Soil > Wetlands | place: USA: Florida... | reverse complement strand
CGGCAACCTGATCTTCTGGGCGCTCTGTTTGATCGCGCTCGCGCTCGTCATCGTGCCGACGGTCTGGCTGGCGGTCGGCATACTCGCGCGCGCCATCCCGCACTTCCACCTGAGCGTGCTGTGGACGCAGACGACGGCGGCGCAGGGCGGCGGTCTGCTTCAACCCATTATCGGCACCGTCGTTATCACGCTCGGCGCCATGATCATCGGCGGCACGATCAGCGTGCTCACCGGCCTGTACTTGACCGAGTTCGCGGTCGGGCGCCATCGCGGCGTCCTGCGCGGGGCATACGAGGTGCTCGCCGGGATCCCGTCGATCGTGCTTGGCTTCGTGGGTTACATCGCGCTGGTTGTCGATCTGCACATGGGGTTCGGCCTGCTGCCGGCCGTCCTGGTTATCTCAGTGCTGACGATCCCGTACATCACCAAATCGACCGAGACATCGCTCGCGCAGGTGCCAACTGGTTACCGCGAGGGCGCCGAGGCACTGGGCATTCCGGCCTGGTGGGCCATGCGCCGGATCGTGCTGAAGTCGGCGCTGCCGGGCATGATCACCGGATTCCTGGTCGCGGCTGCTATCGCGATCGGGGAGACGGCGCCGCTGATCTATACGGCTTACTTTTCTGACCAGTTCCCGTCCCTTGCGCACGCCACTCATCAGGGAGTGCCCTACCTCACCTACGTGGTCTACGACTTCTCCCCGCTGATCAGTCAGGTCAACAGCGCCAACGTGCTGTCGTACGACGCCGCGCTGGTCCTGTTCGTCTTCGTGCTGATCCTGATCCTCCTCGGCCGGCTAGTCGCTGCCATCGCGCGGCGCAATTCCGAGTGAACGGACATGGGCACGCCACACGTCGGCTGGGCGATGGCCGCTGACGATGACGAGAGCCCTCCTCAACCGCGCCCGCCATCAGGCAGTCCGGAGCTGCCGGGCCGGGTTAACTCGCCATACCGGGAACGTGGCGTGCGGGGCTCGCGTAAGCGTGCCGGGCCGCTGCCTCCGGGCCCGGCGGTGAGCGTGCTTGCCGACCGGCTCGCCGCAGCGCTCGTGCATCACGAGCCAGGCTGGCGGCTGCCGCGACATTCGGCACTAGCCCGCCGCTACAACGTGAGCGTCGCCGAGATTGACGCAGCGGTCGAGGAACTGGTGAGCAGGCACCTGGTGCGCCGGCTCGCCGATGGCCAGCTCTACCGGGCCAGCCCGGCAGAGTACGTGATCGGCCTCGAGGGCGTGCCGGGCCTGGCGTCCTACGTGGATGCGATGGGCGGTGAGTTGACCTGCCGGAGCCGGCAAGTGACGTGGCGGCTGCCGCCGGAGGACATCGTCTGGGCGCTGCGGCTCGAGCCCGACCAGCAGGTGTGCGTGGTCAGGTTCTTGTGGACCGCGGGTGGCGAGCCTGCCGCGTTGTGTACCTCTTACGTTCCCGCAGATATCGCGAGCCGGTCTGATGCTGGCACGCCGGCCGGCCTGCCAGCGGTGCTGAACCTGCTGCAGCTGACCGGCGTCGCCGATGAGCTGGGCGTCAGCGCCGACGACCCGGAGGCGACACCGGTCGCCGGTGCGCCCACGGCATTGCACATCGAACTGCAGGCGCCGCCGCCATCGGTGGCGCGCAGCCTGCGGCTAACGGCCGGCCAGCCGGCCATCATGGTGACCGTGCGGTTCGACGAGATGGACACTGGCCGGCCAGTGGCGCTGACAATCGCGGTGCTGCGCCCGGACATGTTCCGGGTGGTAGTGGAGACGCCGAGGCCGCCGCTGCCGGACGGAAGTAGCGGCAATTTGTCAGGTTCCTGGGCGCACGCGGCGGAGGACTGGGAATCTTGATCCGCTATGCGCATGATGACGGCGACAGGCGTGGAGCGGAGACAGCATCGCTCCCGTCTCGATCATCCCGAACTCAGGGCCGGCAGCTTCCGCCGCGGTGAGTTAGCCGCTGCGCTGGCTGCGGTTGCTGTTGTGGCGCAGCTTGCGCTGGCGCCAGTCTCGCTGTTAGTCGCGGGCGTGCTGGTGGCGACCGGCCGCATCTCACGCTGGCAGCTGTCCTGGTTACTGCTGCCTGCGGTCAGCGGCGTTGGCTGGCTAGCCGTCGCTGGTCTTCCGGCAGCCGCGCACGCACTCGCCATCGGCGCCGGCCGTCTCATGGCAGCCGAGCTAGCTGTCGCGGCGCACCCGCAGCGGCTGCTGCATCCGGCCGCTGCGTTCGCAGGATCAGGCCGGTTGCTGCAGCAAGAACTGCCATTGCTGGTGCTGGCTGGCACTGCTGAGGCCGCCATCGTGCTGGGGTCCGCCGCAGGGAGGTGGCCGGGCCGCTTCGGGAGGCGGAGTTCAAGCTGGCAACCGCTGGCTGGCGCGCAGGCTCCAGCGGGCCGGCGGCCCGGCCTCGTTGCCGTGCTGCGGCGCCGTAGCGCGGCGGCAGCACTCGCGGCCGGTCACTCCGTGACAGGCAACGGCTTCGGGATCGGCGTTGACTACCGCTCCGGCCGGCTCGCCGCTGTCAGCTGGGCACAGGCGGAGCGCGGAGTGCTCCTCACCGGTGGTGACCCGACCGAGCTTGACCAGATTGGCCTCGCCATCACGTGTGCCGCTATGCGGCGCCGCAAGGCCGTGCTCGTGCTCGACCTGGTAGGGCGCGACCACGTTTCATGCGACCGCGGCGACGTTTCATGGGCCCGGGACCAGGTTTCATGCAACCGGGACCACGTTTCACGCACCCGCGGGGCTCGCGCGCCCTTTATGCCCCGATCTGTGGTCAACGGTTGCATGAAGGGTGCCCGGCCCGCTCAGCTAGACGGGCGGGGCGCCAGCGTTTGCGCCCAGGTGGCCGGGCTGGCCGAGCGCGTCGGCGTACCCGTGAGGCACATCGGCTCGGTCGCTGACCGTACGCCAGCCATGCCTGGAGCCAGGACCAGCGTTGCTGTCTTGCTTAATGGCGCATTCGGTCGCGCGATCCGCGGGCGCAGCGTCATTCTGGTGCCGGCACATCAGCCTGCCATCGCCCAGCCTGAGGCAGCACAGCCTGAGGCAGCACAGCCTGAGGCGGCACGGCAGATCGTGAGCGAACTGATCGCCACGCTAACCGCATTGCGCGAACTGGGCCTGAGAGGTGACAGCCTGGTGTGGGTCAGCGGCTGCGAGGCGGCGGAACCCGGGCTCCTATCGGACCTGCTGGCGCTCGGCCACGCGACTGGCACCGCAGTGGTGCTGAGCACGACCAGTCCCGGGATCGCGGCCGATCTGGCTGCCGAGGGTGGCCTCGTGGTTGCGAGCGGGCCGATAACGGGCAATCTGGCTCAGCGTCTGGCGGATCTGGCCGTCGGCAACAGTGCCACCGGCCCGGCCATGGGGCATGAGTTGCCGATCGATGCCCCTCTTTGGGCCTCGATCGATAACCGACGCCCTTCAGCGCCCGAACCGGCGGCGCGAGCGATCACCGCAAAGCACGTATTCACCGACATCCTGCATGGCCAGCACCGGAATTCGGCCACGCTGATTGCTGGCGGCACGACTTTCGGCCCGGTCAGCTTTCGCACTGTGCCGCCCCGGCTAACGGAGGTCCGGTGACTACGCCGCTGGACCAGGCTGCCGTCGATGGCGCGCGATACCGGCACGCCGCCAGGGCACGCGGCCGCATCCGCGCGGACGTGATCTACCTCGGCTGGCAGCACCTCGAGGCGGGATCAGATCCCGGCCTCCCGCCAGCGCCGCCCGAGCCCGAGCTGGACGTCGTCATCCCGGAGTGGCTAGCGGCGCAACGGCGGGTGCACCGACGGCTCACGCGATCAGCCCGGCTGGGCGCGACCGTGGCAGTCGTGATTGTGGCGGCGGCCGGGGCCGCCTGCTGCGCCGGTTACCTGGCGGCTGGTCTGGTGCCGCTGCTGATCGTGCTGGCGGCCGGAGCAGCAGCAGTGAGCGGGCGGCGGATCTGGCGCGGCGAGCGCGAACTGGCTGCGCAGTTCCGCGATGAGGAACTGCGCGTGGCCAGATTCAGGGAGGTCCAGGGCAGCGAGCATGCCGAGCGCCAGCAGGCTTACGCCGCGCAGTACCGGAACTGGCGCGAGCGCGCCGCCGTCGTCCGCCGCCAGGCGCACTGGTGCCCGGTGACGGTACCGACAGCTACCCACCGCATCGACCTCGCTGGCGGCACGCTGGCCGGCTGGTCGGCCCTGCTCACGATGCTGGCCACAACACGGCTCGCGGCCGGCGGCGAAGTGACCGTCGTCGACCTGACCGAGGGCGGCGTAGCGACTGACCTGCTTGCTGTTGCGCGCCGGTCCGGGCTCGATCCGCTGGTCTGGGTACTTCCCGCTGACCTCGCGCGGCTTGAGCTCGGCGCGCAGCTGGGCGGCGAGCTGCTGGCCGACGTGCTTGCCAAGACGATGAGCGCGGCGGACGGCGCGGCCGCACCAGCGCATACGAGGCCGGGAGCTGCCGCCGATCCGGCCATCGACGCGGCATTGATTCGGCGCATCCTGCACGCGCTCGCCGACGTGCCCGAGTCACATGTGTCGTCAACGCCTGTGTCGCAAGCTCCCGCGGCAGCGCCGCCTTTCGGGCAGCTGATTGCCGCGTTGCGCGCGCTCGGCCAGATCGGCGGCCCGGCCGACCACCTGCGCTCCGCCGCGCTGACGCCGGCCCAGCTGGCCAGGCTCAGCGGTCTGGTCGGCCGGGGCGCCGAGCACCTGGTGGTAGAGCGCGCCTGGGCTATGGAGTCGCGCCTGGCCGTGCTGGCGCCGCTAGCGACGAATCTGGCTCGCCGGCCGCCGAGTCGGCTGAAAGTGGCATGGCTGGACCGGCGCGCTGCCGCGACCGGCAACGGCGTGATCGCCGCTTACCTCGTTGTGGCCCTCACAGCCCTGCTGCGCCAGGCGCCGCCCGGCCGGCGCTGGCAGCAGACTCTGTGCGTGCTCGGGGCGGAGAGGCTTCCTGGCGACGTACTCGACCGCCTGTGCGATGCCACCGAGATCGCCGGAGCCGGACTGGCACTGGCCTACCGCACGATCCCGGCACACGTCCGCGAGCGCCTGGGGCGAGGCGACGCTGCCGTCGGGTTCATGCGCCTCGGCAACGCCGAGGACGCGCGGCTCGCGGCCGAGCAGATAGGTACCGAGCACCGGTTCGTGATCAGTCAGCTCACCGACACGGTCGGTGCCTCCGTTACGGACACCATCGGGGTGTCCTACACCAGCTCGGTCAGCAGCTCGGAGTCGGTGAGCGAGTCGGACTCCGTCACAGCCGCCGGCGGCCGGAGCAGCCACCGCGGCCGGAGCAGCCACGGGATGCTTGCCCCGTTCGCCGACTTCACCGGGTCGGCTAGCAGGGATGTCAGTACCTCGACGGCAGTTTCCGGCTCCGGCTCGATCACTGCGGGAATCAGCGCCGGAACTTCCTGGGGATGGAGCACCTCGCGCGCACTCGGCGCCAGCGATTCACTCGCAAGGACGGCGCAGCGATCGCGGGAGTCACTGGTCGAGCAACACGAACTGCAGCAACTCCCGCAGAGCGCCGTGCTGCTGAGCTACCCGGCGGAAGGCGGTCGCCGGGTGGTCCTCGCCGACGCGAACCCCGCGATCATGACGTTGCCGACCGCCACGCTCGCGCTCGGGCACGACCCGGCCACTCTGCGGCCTGGCATTGCTCATGGTGCCCCGGCGCGGGCGTTCCAGCCTGACAGTGGGATTAGCCGGTCTGGCAGTATGTAGGCCATGCTGAGGCAATTTCGCCAGGTCGATGTCTTCGCCGGGTCGCCGCAGCGCGGCAACCCCCTCGCTGTCGTGCTCGGCGCTGACGGGCTCACGGACGAGCAGATGAGCAGGTTCGCCAACTGGACGAACCTGTCGGAGACCACATTCGTCTTCGAGCCCGGCGATGACGAGGCCGACTACCGGGTCCGGATTTTCACGCCAGCTCAGGAACTGCCGTTCGCGGGCCATCCAACGCTCGGCACCTGTCATGCCTGGCTCGAGGCCGGCGGCAAGCCGCGCAATCCGGATGTGGTCATCCAGCAGTGCGGCGCGGGGCTGGTCACGATCGGACAGGACGGGCCGGGCCTCAGGTTCGCGGCTCCGCCGCTGTTGCGCTCCGGCCCGGTCGACGAGCCGCTGGCGCGCCGCGTCGCCGAGATACTCCGGGTCGGCCGGGACGAGATCGTTGATCTGCAGTGGGCGGATAACGGGCCTGGCTGGATCGCCGTTCTGCTCGGCAGTGCCGATGCCGTGCTGGCAGTCAGGCCGGGTCCGACCGACCTGGACATCGGCATCGCCGGGCCGCATCCGCCGGGCGGTCCTGCTGCGTTCGAGGTGCGGGCGTTCACGCCCAAGGTTGGCGCCACGGACGAGGATCCGGTAACGGGCAGCCTGAACGCCTCGCTGGCGCAATGGCTGATTGCCACCGGGCGCGCGACCGCGCCGTACCGTGTTCGCCAGGGCACCGTTCTGGGCCGGAACGGGCAGGTGCGGATAACTGCAAGCGACGACGGCACAGTCTGGGTGGGCGGCGACGTCGTTACCTGCATCTCAGGCACGGTCGAGCTGTAGGCACCGGTGTCAGACAGAACGGTCTGGAGCGCGGCATCCTACTGGGTCGCTGCACAATTCCCCGCAATCCGGTAGCACAGGCGGTTGTGGCCTGGTAAGCACGCACCATGGGAGACTCGGCAGGCATCGGCGGCAACGCGAGCGCGTTGTGGTACCGGGTCCTGGCAGTCAACGTCCGCGGCACTGGCGGCACGGCGGCCAGCGATTACGCTTCGGTGCTGCCGGCAGCGCTGCACGCGGCGCGGCATCGCCGGCCATTCATCGCAGGCTGGCTGTCCCGCGGCGGCGGAGCTCCGCTTGAGCTGATCACCACGGCCGGGCCGCTGCCAGAGCCCGGCAGGCCGGCCAGGCTGGTGGGCCAGACCGGCACGGATCCGGCTGGTGCGGATCCGGCTACTGCCGATGCGGCTAGTGCGGATCCGGATGGCTCAGATTCGACCGGCCCAGATTCGAGCGACACGACGTCGACCGGTACCGAGGCGCAGCCGAGCACGGCTGCCGCTGGTCAGGAGTCGGCCAGGTCGAAGGCGCGGCCGGCGGCACCAGTCCTGGCACCGTCCGATCGCGGCGCTGTCGAGTTGCTCTTCCCGTGGGGGGCGCGCGGCGTGCCCATCGACGGCAACATGCTTGCCGATCTCGATCAGCTCGTCTGGGCGCCCTGCCCGGGCCGGCAAGTTCCGGTGGGCGACGACGCGCTGTGGCAGCGTGCACCGTGGCAGCACCCGGTGGCGCAGCACGCAGGGGATGCGGCGGCAGCGACGCTGTTCGAGTCGGCGCTGCAGACGTTGATGGGCAGGCCGTTCGGCTGGCTGATCGTGGCCGACCCGACCGACCTCCTCGATGGCGAGACCGCAGAGTTGCGGAACCAGTTGACGGTGCTGCGGCGGTACGAGGACGAGCACGCCAGGTTCGAGGCGGGCCGGGCCGAACGGCGGCTCGCCGAGCTGGACGCGTTCCGTGAGGCCGGGCTGTGGAACGTCCGCCTGCTGGCAGGCGCGGCGACCGAGCAGGACTTGCGACTGATCGCCCCGGTGCTGGTCGGCTCGGCTGACCTGAGCGCCCATCCGTACCGGCTGCGCTGCCCGGACGGGGCACAGGAATTCGCCGACGTGCTCGCAACCAAGTTCGCCGACCCGGCGGACTCCTCGACAGTGCCGTTCGCGGCCACCGCGGGCGTGCTTGCCGCGCTGACCGGGTTGCCCCGCCACGAGGTTCCCGGCGTGCGCGTCATGCAGCCTGGCTATTTTGACGTCACCAGCGAGGTTGGCGGCGAGCAGTCGATAGAGCTCGGCAAGATCCTGGACGGCCAGGATCGGAGCGTCGGAACGCTGCGGGTTCCGCTGGCGACGCTGAACCGCCATGCCCTGGTGACCGGTGCCACCGGGTCGGGCAAATCGCAGACAGTACGGCACATGCTCGAACAGCTGACGGCCGCCGGGATCGGCTGGCTAGCCATCGAGCCAGTCAAGTCCGAGTACGCCGCGATGGCATCGCGGCTCGCGGCTGGCAGGGCTGGCGACTCCAGCGGCACAGGCGCGGCGGCAGACTCGGGAGCGGGCACGGCGGCCGCCCTGGCACGGGGTGTCACGCTGATCAACCCGGCAGACCCTGAGTCGGTGCCGCTGTCGGTAAATCCGCTGGCACCTGAGCCCGGTTATCCGGTGCAGGCGCATATCGACATGGTTCGCGCGCTGTTCCTCGCAGCATTCGACGCTCAGGAGCCGTTTCCGCAGATCATCTCTCAGGCGCTGCAGCGGGCGTACACCGAATGCGGCTGGGACCCGATGACCGGCGCCGGCCGGGCCGACCTGGACGTGCCGCCTGCCGTGCCCACGCTGGCGAGGCTCCAGGCGGCGGCGCTGGCGGTGATCGAGGACGTGGGCTACGGCCGGGAACTGCAAGCCGACATGCGCGGGTTCGTCGATGTCCGGCTGCGGTCGTTGCGTACCGGCTCGGCCGGCCGGTTCTTCGAGGGCGGCCACCCGGCTGACGTTGCGGCGCTGCTACGCCGGAACGTGGTGCTCGCACTTGAGGACGTCGCGAACGACGAGGACAAGGCGTTCGTCATCGGCACACTGATCATCCGGATTGTCGAGCACCTTCGGCTGCGCTCGAAGACTGACCCGGCCGACGGCCTGAGCCACGTCATCGTGCTGGAGGAGGCACACCGGCTGCTGCGGGCCGGGCGCGACGGTGCCAGCGCGCATGCGGTCGAGCTCTTCGCCGCGCTGCTGGCCGAGATCCGCGCCTATGGCGAGGGCGTAGTGATCGCCGAGCAGATCCCGGCCAAGCTGGTGCCTGATGCGGTCAAGAACACCGCTCTCAAGGTGCTGCACCGGCTGCCCGCCGCTGACGACCGCCAGCTTGTCGGCGCCACGATGAACCTGGATGACGACCAGTCGCGCCAGGTGGTCTCACTGCCGCCAGGCGAGGCAGCGGTCTTCACCGACGGGATGGACCGCCCGATGCGGGTCAGGGTGCCGTTCGGCGGCGACCGGGAGGGCCGCGCGGACCCAGGCGAGCCCGTGCAGGCGGTCCCGCCACCGCTGACCGGCCGCAGGTCGGCAGCTTGCGGCCAGGCGTGCACGCAGGAGCGGCCGTGCTCCCTGGTGGAGATCCGGGCAGCGGACCTGGTCGCCTGGTCGACGCAGGATGCCTGGCTGCGCGTCTGGACCGAGGTGTATGTGCTGGCACACCTGGTCAACCGGCCGCGGCCGCGGGTGCCGGTGCCGCTACGGCAGCGCTGGGCCGGCCTGGACGAGCGGCTGCGGGAATGCGCGCTCGCCACAGCGATCGACCGCGCCGTGCTGGGCCGCGGCCAGGCGCTCCGCGAGAGCTACGATCCGGCCGGGCTCGCCTCGGCCTGCGCGGCCTCCGCCACTGCGATGCTCGACGGCGGGAAGGGCGCGGGAACTATGCCAGGCACTGCCTGGGTGATCCCGCAACTGCAGTGGCTGCATGAGCTGGAGCGAGTGTGCCCGCTTGGCGGACCGCCGCCCGATCCGTTCGGAGCGGCCCCGCCGCTCGACTACTCGATGCCCGACCTTGCCGACCGCGCCGACGTCAAGATCGGCCAGCGGGTCAGCGGGCTGCGTCGTCATGCGCTATCGATGGAGGTGCCGCGCAACAGGCTCGTCGCCTGGTCGGCTTTGCTCGGCGAGGACGACCAGGCTGCTTTCATCGAGGATCTCGCCGCTGTCGCGATAGGTGTCAGCCACCGCGGCCAGCTGGGAAAGGTGGCAGGCGAGATGGGCGTGACCGGCTGGCTGGAAGCGGTGCTCTCCTGGCCGAGGCGGTTCATCGTGGGCGCGGACGACCTTGCGGCCAGCTCGACGACGCGCCAGCCTGACCCGGTCGCCGGATAGCATCGGCCGTCATGAGCAAGCTTCCGCTGCGCGCGCGCGTTGCCACCGCTGTCGGTGGCGCCGCTGGGCGCGTGTCCAAGCTCACCGGCCGCGGCGACGGCTCCGTCATCGGCGGCGTACTCGGCCTGCGGGTAGAGCCAGAGCTGCTCCGGCTGCTGGCCGCCGGCCGTCAGGTCGTGCTGGTCACCGGGACCAACGGCAAGACCACGACGACCCGGCTGATTACCGCCGGGCTTGGCGCGCTTGGCCAGGAGGTCGCCAGCAACGCATTCGGCGCGAACATGGAGGCGGGCCTGGCGTCGGCGCTCGGCCGCGCGCCGGATGCGCCGTACGCGGTGCTCGAGACCGATGAGCGCTACCTGCCGGCGGTAATCGAGGCCACCAGCCCGCGGGTGGTGGTGTTGCTGAACCTCAGCCGTGATCAGATGGACCGGGCCGCGGAGATCTGGCTCACCGCCCGCCGAT
>Ga0335073_10016336_pt1 | contig 10367 bp, 6 predicted proteins | sample Lox_Sample_22_FD_207093 | JGI IMG/M metagenome (GOLD analysis project Ga0335073, IMG submission 207093) | Soil microbial communities from Loxahatchee National Wildlife Refuge, Florida, United States - Lox_Sample_2.2 | ecosystem: Environmental > Terrestrial > Soil > Wetlands | place: USA: Florida... | reverse complement strand
TATACAACGATTATCGAGTTTGCGGAGCCACTCGCCCGTCGGCGTGGCTCAGCTTTGGATCGTTAGGCCATGAATCCTAGCTTACAAATTCTCGGACTTGTATTCTTGTTTGTGTTGGCGTTCGGCATTATTCGACCGCTCTGGTTCCGACGACGCGCCCTGAGTTTGGTTCTCGCTGACGAAATCACCGGCACGAAGTTTGCCGAGGTTTGCCATACCGTAGCGGCAATCAATGAATCTTGCTCAGAATACACGTTTGGCGTCATCCGAGCAGGCACTTTTCAGTTCCGGGAGCAACGCCTTATACTTATATGGGGAGCCATCGGAGCATGGACGGCTGCTCAGCCGGAAAATCTGACAGCGGGCCGGAGCAGTTCCAATGCTCTGTTCGCCCTTGTCGAAGCTGGACAAGTTGATTGGATGAAGGCCCATTCCGATGTGTTTTCACCGTTATTTCTGGGTCGTCCGTATTCACTGTTCGGGGCTAAGCTCTCTGCACTCATGTTTTCTAACACCGCGCCGGAGCCAACGCCGACCACCCCTTGAGTTTATGCCGCTTGAGTTTTGGACAGATTCAACCTAGTTTCCGAAACGACGCAGCCATTTGGCTTGACCCTGTAAAAGGGGGGGCTATAATCAAACACCGAAGGTGTTAGCTATTCTGCTTCATCAAGTAAAAGCTCAAGAGCTAAACTCAACTTCTAAACAAACCAATCAAACTCGACGGAAGACACCATTATGATCACTCGATTCAGCCAAACACTTGTACTAACCACCGTATTAGCACTGCCGCTGGCCAGTGTTTACGGGCAAACTTATCTAACCGACATTACCCTCTTCAGCGCGGACGCCTATGGTAACTTTATTCCGCCAGATATTTATGAGACACGTTACAATGAGAATTTTGATGTTTGGATTCAAAGCGGGGCTTTGGGTGGCCCGTTCTTGAACGGACCCACCTCCGAGACGGCGCAACCAAACATTTTGTTGCCCCTTGGTGTGGACACTTTCACGTTGCCCACGTCGCCAGGAGCTGATGCTCCACTGTTCGGCATCAACCTTTTTTTTAACGGGTCCGTTACGCCATCCATTTCAGCTTATGGCCTGATGCTGACAGCGCCGTCGGAACCGCACCTCTTTCTCGCAGACAGTGCGCCGAACACAACGGCCCCTGATGGGCTAACGATTCCTGGTGCAGGCACGCTCAGTTTCGTGTCTGGTAACGAACAAATCACACTGACCGACTTCTACTTCGCCACGCCATCTGTGTATAATGTTGATATGGTCGGCGCATTTTCCACCGGACCAGATGGCAAGGATGATTATGTCGGAGGAATTACGTTGTCCGTCACTTCGGTCCCGGAACCGCAGTTGTCGCTTTGGATAATCGGATTGCTTTCAGGCATGGTCGCGACGTATCGCAGAGTTCGCCTCCAACAAACAAATTAGGCAGCAGTCACCAAGCTGGGCCACTCGTGACCGTGGCTCAACTTGGGGATCGTTAAGAGGCATTCACGCGTTTCACGGAAGTAGCGAAACTACATCGTGTTATTTTGCCTGTTTCAGATATAAAGCGAACAATGGAGTTTTATGGTGCAGTGTTTGGAACGCCAAGACAACGCGTTTTTCTGGCAATCATTATTTCAATTACGGCGGCTCCATTCTGGCTGCTATGACGCAATTGCAGGTGGCGACAGCGAGAAAGATGGTTGGCAATTCCATCCGTTTCAGTATTTCTGTTTTGCAGTGCCTGGCCTTGAAGGGACACTGATCAGCTATCGGAAGGCAGGTGACACTACAGACAAAGGCATCAAGACCATGTCGTGGGGAGAGCAGATATTTTATGGGCGAGATCCTTTCGGCTGTTGCTTCAGCTTTGTTGATGAGCGCACTGTTTTCAAGAGCCGGGAGTCTGATTATACCACGCAACAACGCACTTGCGACAACAGCCGCTACCCTCTTGGATTTGTGTTGAGCAGTTAGGTTCGAGAAGCCAAATTGTGGTCACAAGCTGGCGTCGGTGGTTTGGTTCAGCTTTGGAACTTTAGCGGGCATCGCATCGCAAAGCGCCGTTGAAATCCAGCACAAATACGTAGAAAACGATGTGCTTTGTTTTGATGGCTTTAAAAATCGCTCGTTAGTTCCTTAAGCAGTGGGATGGAATGTCATCAGGATAACAACGCTAATTCACATTGCTGATATTATTATGCGAAGGATAACGTCTATAAAATACAGTCTGATAACTCTCGTTGCCACAATTATGGTGGCCTCCGCGTCGCAGTCAGTCATTTACCATGATGGTTGGATTGATTTGGACAAGAATGGAAAAACGGATGTTTATGAAGATCCGACGCAACGGATGGATAAGCGTGTAACCGACCTGCTAAAGCGCATGACGTTGAATGAAAAAATCGGCCAACTTTGGCAGGTATCCATGCCGGAAAAATTGACCCCGGAGTGTACGGCCCTATTGAAGCGGGGCGAGATCAGTTCATTCTTGTCCAACGACAAATGGATCGAAACACCAGCGATGCGAAACCGATTGCAGCGCATTGCCGTCGAGCAAAGCCGGCTTGGCATACCGCTGATTTTTGGGAGCGACGTCATCCACGGTTTCCGCACGGTTTTCCCAATCCCTTTGGCGCAGGCGTGTGCGTGGGATCCGGGGCTGTTTCAGCAAACCCAAGCCATCGCCGCCCGCGAGGCCGCAGCGGCGGGCGTTGACTGGGCGTTTGCGCCGATGGTGGATTTGGCGCGCGACCCGCGTTGGGGCCGTATCGCGGAAGGCTTTGGCGAAGACCCCTGGTTAGGCTCACTCTACGCGGCAGCAGCGGTGCGCGGTTTTCAGGGCCCAGATGTCGCAGGACCCAATCAGGTCGTCGCCTGTCTGAAACATTACGTCGGTTACGGCGCGGCGGAAGGCGGGCGTGATTACAACACCACCGAAATTTCCGAATTTACTTTGCGTAATTTTTATCTGCCGCAGTTCAAGGCCGGCGTGGACGCCGGGGCGTTGACCATCATGAGTTCGTTCAATTGTTTGTCTGGTTTTCCAGCAAGCGCCGACCGCCACACGCTCACCGATATTCTACGCCGCGAGTGGAAATTTAACGGTTTCGTCGTCAGCGACTGGAATGCGGTTGCCGAGTTGATGGAACAGGGAGTTGCGGCAAATGAGGCGGAAGCAGCGCGGCTGGCATTGACGGCCGGTGTGGACATGGAAATGGTTTCGACGAATTATCACGACACGCTGAAACAACAAGTACTCAGTGGAAAAATCCCTGAGTCCGTTTTGAATGAGGCCGTGCGTCGGGTGCTGACCGTAAAATTCGAAAAAGGACTTTTCGATCATCCTTATGTTGATGAATCACGTTGCTCAAATGCGTTTTTACGTCCCGATGCAATTGCTTTGGCACGCGAGGCAGCGGCAAAGTCCTGCGTCCTGCTTAAGGATGAAGACAACGCGCTTCCCGTTTCAAAGGAAGTGAAACGCATTGCGCTCATTGGGCCGCTGGCGGACGACGCGGACGATCTGGTGGGGTGCTGGTGTTCGCGCGCTCACGATGATGACATTGTTTCCTTGGCCCAAGGTATTCGCGCAAAATTGCAGCCGGGGGCACAATTGATGGTCGCGCGCGGCTGCCGAGTAATTGATTCCGGAAAGCCCCGTTATCGTCTGGACGGTACTGAAATCAAAGATGCCCCCACTGGCAGCAATGAAATCGCGGAAGCGGCTTCTCTTGCCAAAACCGCCGACGTGGTGGTAATGGCCTTGGGTGAACCCCGCCAATGGTGCGGGGAAAACAGCAGCCGCAGCCAGTTGACCTTGCCGGGAAAACAACAGGAACTTTTTGATGCGGTCGCGACGACCGGGAAACCGGTCATTGTGGTTTTGTTCAATGGCCGTCCGCTCGCGCTGACAGACATCGAGCAAAAGGCAGCCGCTATTCTGGAAGCGTGGTATCCTGGTGTGCAGGGCGGCAATGGAGTGGCGGACGTGCTGTTCGGCGATGTTGATCCCTCAGGACGCTTGGCCACCACCTTTCCGCGGAGCGTCGGTCAGGTGCCGCTATATTACAACCATTACAACACTGGTCGCCCAACCTTGGGCAAATACATTGATGACCCGACCACGCCGTTGTATCCATTTGGATTTGGCCTGGCGTACACGACATTTAAATTCGGAGAAGTTACGTTGAGCGAAGCAGCCGTGCCGTTGCGCGGACGATTCAAGGCAGAGGTTCAAATCCAAAACACTGGTACTCGAGTCGGCACGGCGGTAGCGGAGCTTTACATTCGGGCTTTGGCGGCTTCCGCCGGACCAAGACCGGTGCGCGAGTTGAGAGGGTTTCGAAAGGTCTTTTTGGAGCCAGGCGAGACGCGGGACGTGGCCTTCACACTTAATGCCAATGAACTTGGCTACTACGATTCGCAGGGCAATTGGCTTGTCGAGCCGGGGAAATTTCAAATCCGGATCTCTCCGGATTCCGCGTCGGGCGAACCGGCGAGCCTTGAACTTGAAAAATAATTTTTGGCCGCGGCAAGTTTCTTTTCTTCAAACCTTTAATTGATGAAAAAGTCCTTAGTCACAGTTGCCTTTCTGTTGATGACGTTTTGCATGGCGCTCGCCGCCAGTCCGGATGACAAGGTCGTCAATGGAGGTTTTGAGGCTGGTTTCAAAGGCTGGCGGACGACCGGCGATGTTAATCTCGAAACCAACAGCCCTTTGGACGGAAAAATTTCGGCCGTCATTGGACCGGGCGCGGGTTCGCTGACCCAGCGCGTTGAAATCAGCAACGTCAACCCCTTTACGGTCTCTCTAACCATCCAATCGCCGCGAACGAACGGCTGGGTGCTTGCGCTCCGCTTCCTGGACAAGAATGGCCGCGAGGTGATGCAAGTGGATTCGTTAAAAGACATGAAAGGGAAGGGAGCAAATCCGACAAAGTTCGACCACTATATGCAACCCCACCCATTGACGAAATGGATCGAAATCGTCATTTCGAAAAACTCGTCCAAGGGATCAGTGCTCGTTGATCAGGTCGGCTTGGATATGCCGGATGAAAATGCGGTGGGTTTGAAACCCGCCTGCAATCTGGATCAAGCCATGCAGCCGTTTTGGCTCGGCAAAAAAGTCTATAACGAGGCGGTCCTGATGTTTTCCCGCGACGGCAAACCGGCGACCGGAAGATTGATGTTCCATCCCACGCGGATCATTTCGGTTCGGGACTATGGATTGGTCACCAATTATATCGAAGGACGGGATTACACGGTGGATGGCCGGACTTTGATTTGCACCCCGTCTTCGCGCATGACACAGGTGCGGAAGAAAGACCTGCTGAAGGGCGAGTTCAAGTGGAACGTCGTCGGCGGCAAACAGGTGATGGTAACTTATGAACATGACGATACTTGGACCCATCCGCTCCCTCAATACGTTGGCGATGGCCTGCCCAACACGATGAAAAGACTGCGGGCACACGCGCCGCTGACGGTCGTGGCTTATGGAGACAGCATTACTCACGGCTATGGGGAAAGCCGTCTGTCGCACATCCGGCCCTATCTGCCACCCTGGCCGGAACTTTTTGTGCATCGGCTGAAAGAGATTTATCACGACAAACATATTCAGTTTTACAATTCCTCCCAAAGCGGCGCGACTTCGCAGTGGGGAAAGGATTATGCCGGGCGCATGGTGGCGTCGTTGAATCCTGACCTCGTGCTCGTTGCTTTTGGCCAAAATGACTTCTGGAGTATTTCGGCGGATGCCTTCGCGACCAACATTGCCCATATCATGCAGACGGTTCGTCAGAAAAATCCGAAAGCCGAGTTCATGCTGATTTCCACGCTGCGATTTGATCCGGCTTACACGACGAATTCCAAATACTGGAATCGTGTCACCGAATACGCTCAAAAACTGAAGGCGATGACCGGGCCGGGCGTGCAATTCGTGGATATGACAGCCATCAGCGAATGGGTTTATGCCGCCAAGAAACCAAAGGATTGCATGAACGATCCACTCCACCCCAACGATTATTTCGCGCGCTGGTATGCGCAAAGTCTGGTCGCGGCTCTTGACCCGGTTTCAGGACGAGAAACTGCGTTAATAACAAATGGCATGCCCTTTCACCCACCCGACAAAATGGTTCGGATACCTCAGTAGGTGGCAACGATGACAGCCGCGCCGATGTTCCCCGGAAGGATAACCCAATCGCCGCCGAGCTTCTTCCAGGAGTGGCCGTTTACCATGACTTTGGCGAGAGGTTTCTCTCCCGGCGTCCGGAAACGAAGGCGAATTTCGCGAGGAGGATTTCGGGTCGGCCCTTGAAGCCTGGCGGTGATGCGGTCTGTTCCACCCTGATAAATGATCGAAGTATTTCCAAAGTAGGTGGCGGTGTTTTCTATTCCGCATTTTTGACCAGGCTTCAACCAATTGCGCGGCACGGCCTGCCCAATCAAAAGCACGTCGCCATCCTCCCGGACAAAAATTTTGCGCAGCCATCCGCAGACATTGGCTTCGTCCGAACTTTTATAGACGTCTCCCAGCCAATCTCCCATTTCCGGGAGCGCGTGCTCGGTGTTCATGTGGACATCGGGAAAATTATTGAGGGCGATGGCATTGAACATGGCGCGCAGGGCTTGCTTGACATCGTCACGGTAGAGATAGGCTTCAACATCGAGCAGGAGGCAGGCTTGCATCGTCATGCCGCCGCGGCCAAACCAGTATTTGTTAAAATTGTCCACCTGATAGCCGTATTGATCGGAGAGGAAAAGGTTGTCTTCGTGATCCTCCAGAATCCACTTGGCCCGGACTGATTTGGGATCTATGGCCTTGGTGATAATCAGGTGCATGGCGCCTTCCAGCGTTTCACAAATCCAGCCGAAACTGCGGCCGCGGCGCTGGGCGTAGGAGGGAATTTGCGGGACCGCGGTGCCGTTGCGCAAACGGACGACCGGCGAAAGGGCGGAAGCAGCCAGAAAATGGTCCACGAGGGTTTTATGGTAGGCCTCGGCGGCGGCGCGAATGCGGGCGGCGTTTGGATCATGAATTTGTTCAAGCGCCCAGGCCGCGCCGTCGAGACCACGCCAGGTGTAACAACTGGTGGAAAGCCAAGTCCACCAGTCGCTGATGTCTTCAAGGTCTCCCGGTGGCAGAAGGCCACGGCCCAAATCGTGCCGGTCGGCGGTGCGCGCGGTCTCGCGGATGATCCAGTCCGCGCCAGCAATGATGTTCGGCGCCACGCGGCGCAACCAGGCCGTATCGCGCGTGAAGCGGTAATGTTCGGCCAGCGTCCACAAAACCCATCCCTGGTCCTGGTTATAACCGCCGGCTTCATATCCACCGGCTCCATACAGGACTCCATTTGTTGAATCGAAGTCACCCGGCAACCCGACAGTTCCCTGGTAGTGAAGCCAGGTATCAAGGCAATCCTCGGCTAGTTGATGGTAACCCCGGCGATCCAGATCCAGCACCATCATGCAGGATTCGTTGGGATAGACGCCATATCTGAATGAGCCGACGCGGGCAAAACGGCGGTGGCTCCCCGGGTCCATTTCGCAATTTATGAGAAGATGTCCCGCGACAGCGCGGTAGAAATCAGTGAGAGCCGGCTCCGGGGTGATGAGGCGGGCGCTCTCATCTAAAACCCGGCGCCAGTAGTTGGCCGTGGCTTTTCGTTCCCTATCAAAATCCAGAGCGACCAAAGCAGTGGTTTCGGATGATTTAATGAGCGGCAAATAGGGCAACTTTACAATGATGGATTTCGTTTCATGTGGCGCGAGCGGAACGTTCCAGTCCAACTCATTCGTTGACACAACTGGAAGATGCTCCGCAATTACCTGGCCGCGCAACCGCTTGTCATTCCAGATTAGCCCACGGTCATCAACGTGCAGATGCTCGAAGTTTGTATCACTGAGAATCGTGATGGGCAGCTCGGCCATGAGCGAGCGGCTGGTAGTGTTCGTAAAATCAAAGCGAAGCATGGCCACGGCACAGGCATCAGGAGCCGGTGGCGGGGCATCTGCCTTGGTGCCGTCGAGCGTCGTGGCAAAGGCCGTCTGAACAATGCGCATCCCATTCCGCTCCCAGGTTGTGATGCAGGTCGGAATGGACTCGTCCTCAATGTGGCGTTCGACCGGTTTATCCGGCAGACCGAATTGGACTTGAACCGGCGGCCTTTCCAACGCGAGTCGAGGCGTGTCCCTTGCCGGAACCGCTTTCATGTATTCGTCGTCCCAGCGGAAAGAGATGTTGCCATCCGAATCGAGGCGGAATTTTTGGCGTGCGCCGTCCATGCCGAGCACAAAGGGGATGCGCGACTTTTTCGGCGGCATACCGTTCCAGGCGGAGGTCCACGTTTGCTCAGGCATTTTGGAAATGCGGTCGTAAAGGGTTTTTTGTCCAGCGCGTTCTACATCTTTTGTGACAGTGGAATAATCGCTATGGTCGTCCTCCGGAAGAATTGCCGCACCGTATTCCGGCAGAAATAGTGCGCCTTTCTTCAAATCATCCACTTTGAAGGTGAACACATTGGTGCCGTTGCTTAACGTGACGAGTGTGCGATCAAAAGTATTTGGGTCAGCATTGACAGCGGTTTGAACCCATAAAGTGGTGGTTCGGTCGTCCGTAGCTGTCGTGCTCAAGATTTTTCCGTTGAAAGCCGTCGCCTGAAAATTAGCTGCGGTTGGATACTCCCACACTATATGGACGGCGCGATTCGTCAGCGTGGAGTCAGTCAGCACGTGAATGTGAAGAATCTTTGGAAGTGGTTGATCAGCGACAATCCGAATTTTGAGCGTGAACCGTCCGGTTGAAGAATAATTGGTCAGTTCCGGATATTCATGGGCATTGATGGGGTAGAAGGTGAAATGAACTGAATTGCCGGAAATTGTCTGCTCGGTGTCGGCGACGCGCCATCCGCCGTTGTACCAATTTCCCAGTTCCATCCAGCCGGAAAAGCCGCTGCCCAGCACCTTGTCTTTGGGCAAGTGCTGCTGCGGCCAATGGCTTCCCCAGTATTCGACGTGGATTTTGGCTTCCGCACGAACGGGACCGGCAAAATCTACGATTACCGCGTGTATATCCCGCGGGTCATCCCATTTCAGTCCAAGTCCCTTCTGCAATGGAACACCAAACGGTGCCGCGTCAAAGAAGCGGTTTGAAGAATTTTGGCCAAGGACAGGGCAAATCGCGATGAACGCGGTGAAGAGGATTAACAGCAATTTGTATCTCATGTCGTAACTTATCGGTGGAAACCTTCACAGTATTATTCTTCGCCGCTTTGCCAGTTGAGCCAGTGAATCAGATTCGCGTGCCTTGCATCAATAGTCCAATCGAGCTATGCCGCCCGATGAATTTGTTTTGACACCAATTAACTTTGAAGCTGCCATAAGACAAATCGAATATACCAATCGGTGTCAATAACAGCCAAAATGTGTTCGAGAGATTTTGCCACGTTTTATTGCCATGAACCGGTCACAACCAAATAAATTAAACCCGGCAGTTCAGCGGCTTTATCAGGAAGCCGAAGAGGCGTGGGAACGGCAGGATTATCAGAAGAGTATCAGCCTGTTCGAGCAGGCGACCCGTAAGGAACCATATAATCCGGCACTCCTCCTCAACCTCGCGCGCGCCTACGGGAAGCGTTACGACTTTCCCGCCGCCGAACGTTGCATTGAGAAAGCAGTGCAAATCTCGAAGGATCGTGCCCAAACACTCGGCGAGGCGGGGCAGGTCTGTCTGGAATTCGATAACGCTGACATGGCCATCAATTGCTTACAGCGCGCCTGCCAAAAGAAAGGCGTCTCCATCGGCGCGCTGATGAACCTCGCGGACATTTACATTCGCGACAGGCGTCTTGATGAGGCGGCCGAACTAATCGCCCGCGCGGGACATATGGACCGGAAGGATCCGCGTGTTCTGCTTGAGGAAGGGATGCTCAGACGATTGCGCGACAATGTCTCGGACGCCGAATCACTTCTCCGCGAACTTTTGGCTACTTCCAGAGCGGGCGCTTCAGTGCGTATCCGCGCGTTGTACGGACTCGCCGGTATCCTGGATGGTGACGGAAAATATGACGAAGCGATGACGGCATTATTGGAAGCGAAGGCGCTTCTGCGCCCCCATGCGGGGCCGCATGCGGCCATACTTCAACACATGCAAAGTCGTGCCAAGGAAATGGAGCAGAGCATTACCGTCGCGGTCATGGACCGCTGGCGCGCAGACGCTGTCAAACTGCAACCTCTTCGGCGCATCGCGCTGCTCTGTGGTCATCCACGCTCGGGCACGACTCTTCTTGAACAGGTGCTCGATGCGCACAGCGACATCACCAGCGCCGAGGAGACGAAGATGATGCACGACGACGCGTACCTGC
>Ga0335073_10016334_pt1 | contig 10367 bp, 8 predicted proteins | sample Lox_Sample_22_FD_207093 | JGI IMG/M metagenome (GOLD analysis project Ga0335073, IMG submission 207093) | Soil microbial communities from Loxahatchee National Wildlife Refuge, Florida, United States - Lox_Sample_2.2 | ecosystem: Environmental > Terrestrial > Soil > Wetlands | place: USA: Florida... | reverse complement strand
TAATTTAGTCTTGTTTTCTACACGAGGCGGGGTGAGCACCAGCGATGAGAATCTCTGGCCGGCCGCAGGCGGCTGTCATCGGCGCCGGCGTGGCCGGGCTGACCGCGGCCTACCTGCTGCAGCGGCGCTATGACGTGACGCTGTATGAGGCGCAGGACCGGCTCGGCGGGCACGCGCACACCCACGACATCGCCACCGCCGGTGGCCGGGCGCTGGCCCTGGACAGCGGGTTCCTGGTGCACAGCACGCACACCTATCCGCACCTGATCCGCCTGTTCGGCGAGCTCGGCGTCAGCACCCAGGACACCCAGATGAGCATGTCGGTGCGCTGCGAGGGCTGCGGGCTGGAGTACGCGGGCGCGCGCGGCCCGCATGGGCTGTTTCCCACGGTGCGCTCGGCCGCCAGGCCGCGGTACCTGGCCACGCTGGCCACCGTCCCGCGCTTTTACCGGGACGCGCGGAGGCTGCTCGCGTCCCCCGCACCGGAGTCACCCTCGCTGGGCGAGTTCTTGCGCCGCGGTTCCTACCGTCGTTACTTCGTCAGTCATTTCGTCGTCCCGCTGGTGGCCGCAGTCTGGTCATGCCCGCCCGGCGACGCGCTGGCCTACCCGGCCCGGTACCTGTTTCAGTTCCTGGACCATCACGGGATGCTGCGCCTGACCCGCTCGCCCGGCTGGCGCACCGTCACCGGCGGCTCGCGCGCGTACGTGGACCTGGTCGCCAAGCAGCTCACCACGGTCACCGCCGGGCTGCCGGTGCGGGCCATCCGCCGGGTGGCCGGCGGGGTGGACATCCACGACCAGGACGGCGGCACCCGCCGCTTCGCCCGGGCCGTGGTCGCCACCCACCCCGATGAGGCGCTGCGCCTGCTTGATCCGCCCACCCCGGCCGAGAAACAGGTCCTGGGAGCGTTCCGGTACACCTCGAGCCAGGTGCTGCTGCACACCGACGCCGCCGTGCTGCCCAGGGCCCCGGCCGCCCGCGCATCGTGGAACTACCTGCTGCGCAACTGCTCGGCCACGGCCGGCAGCGTCCATGTCAGCTACCACCTGAACCGGTTGCAGGGACTCGATGGGCCAGCTGACTACCTGGTCACGCTCAACGCGCTGGACCAGGTGCGGCCCAGCCGGGTGCTGGCCCGGATGACCTACCGCCACCCGCTCTACGATCAGCCCGCGGTCGCCGCCCAGCGCCGCCTGGCCGAGCTGAACACGCCACCGATCGCCTTCGCCGGCGCCTACCACGGCTGGGGCTTCCACGAAGACGGCTGCCGGTCCGGCGCCGAGGCCGCCCGCGCCCTGGGGGTGGCCTGGTGACCGCCGCGCTGTACCCCTGCCAGATCACGCACACCAGATCCCGCCCCCACCGCACCTTCCGCTACCGCAGCTACCTGTGGCTGGTCGACCTCGACAGCCTGCCGCGGCTCCCGCTGCCACTGCGCCCGCTGGCCCGGTTCCAGGCCCGCGATCACCTCAGCGGCGCCGGCGGCTCACTGCGCGCCAGCGTGGACACCTACCTGGCCCAGCACGGGATCAGCCTGCCGGGCGGGCGGGTGCTCATGCTCGGCCACGCCCGCACCCTCGGCTACGTGTTCAACCCGCTGACGGTGTTCTGGTGCCACGATGCCGATGGCAGCCTGGCCGCGGTCATCGCGGAAGTGCACAACACCTACGGCGGGCGGCACACCTACCTGCTGCACCCGGACAGCCACGGACGGGCCGAGGCGGACAAGGACTTCTACGTCTCACCGTTCCTGCCGGTCGCCGGACGCTACCGGCTGCACCTGCCCGAGCCGGGCGGCCGCCTGCGGCTGGGCGTCACCCTGCACCTCGACGGCCAGGCCATGCTGGCCGCCAGCGTGACCGGCACACGCCGCCGCTACACCCCCCGGCGCCTGCTCGGCTGCGCCCTGCGTCACCCCTGGGTCACCGGCCAGGTGACCGCGCTCATCCACTGGCAGGGCATCCGGCTCGCGGCCCGGCGCCTGCCGGTTTCCCCCCGGCCCGCGGACCGCCCGCTGGAAGGTACCCGATGACCACCGCCACCGTCTTCCCACCGCTGCCTTCACCCCGCGGGCGGCACGGAGCGCCCACCCCGGCCGGCTGGCCCGCCATCCCGGCCGTCCCGGGCGGCCCGGCCGGCCGGGCCCGCGGCCAGATCGCCCGCGCGCTGCTGCACCGGGCCGCTACCCGGCTGCCGATCCGGGTCAGGGCCCTGGACGGCAGCATGTCCGGCGGCGGCGGTGCCACCTCCCCCGTCCTGATCATCCGCGACGAGGAGGCCTTCTACCGGCGCCTCGGCTCCGGCACCGCCGGGCTGGCCGAGGCCTACATGGCCGGCGCCTGGGACAGCGACGACCTGCCCGGCCTGTTCACGGCGCTCGCCGAGCACATCACCGCACTCGTCCCGGCCCCCCTGCAGGCGCTGCGCCGCTGGTACATCCCACGCGAGCCGGCCGCCGAGGACGCCACCATCGAAGGCGCCCGGCGCAACATCGAACGGCATTACGACCTGTCCGATGACCTGTTCGCCCTGTTCCTCGACCCCACCATGACCTACTCAAGCGCGCTGTTCGCGCCCGGTGACACCCTGGCCGCCGCGCAGCGCCGCAAGGTGGACACGCTGCTGGACCGTACCGGGGTCGGCCCAGGCAGCACGGTGCTGGAGATCGGCACCGGCTGGGGGGAACTGGCGATCCGCGCGGCCGCCCGCGGCGCCCAGGTGACCACCCTCACCATCTCGCCCACCCAGTGGGCCACCGCCCGCCGGCGGGCCGCTGCCGCGGGCGTCGCCGACCGGGTGGACGTCCAGCTGCGCGACTACCGTCAGGCCGGCGGCCAGTATGACGTGATCGTGTCGGTGGAGATGATCGAGGCCGTAGGCGAGCCGCACCGGCCCGCCTACTTCGCCACCCTCGACCGGCTGCTGACGCCATCAGGCCGGGCCGGGCTGCAGGCGATCACCATGCCGCACGACCGCATGCTGGCCACCCGCCGCGGCCATACCTGGATCCACAAATACATCTTCCCGGGCGGGGAGATCCCCTCCCTGCAAGCCATCAACGACGGGCTGCGGGCTCATACCGGCCTGCGGGTGACGGCCGACTACCCGATGGGCCAGCACTACGCCCGCACGCTGCAGGAGTGGCGCAGCCGGTTCCTCGGCGCCACCAGCCAGGTGAGCCAGCTCGGGTTCGGGGCCACCTTCCAGCGCATGTGGAACCTCTACCTCGCCTACTCCGAAGGCGGATTCCGGGCCGGCTATCTCGACGTCCACCAGCTCATCCTGGAGCGCGGCTGGTGAACCTCCGGCCGATGACCGGGACAGCAGAGCTGCCGCCAGAACACCCGCCCGGGGTGGTCGTGGCCGACCTGACCAGCTTCATCCGTCCCCGCCTGCCCCGGGGCATCCCGCGCGCCGGCTGACGCCGGTGAGCCGGTACTGGCGTTGAGAAAGATGATCCTGGTCTTAGGTTTCGGACAGGCCGTGCCAGCTGGCCAGAAGATGGTAGAACTGCGGAGTCAACGCCCGATGAGCCTGCTAGGCAAGCAAGCGGATGTGAGCGGACTTGGTTGAGTGGCCGATTCTGTCCGGCCAGATCCCCCCGGTGGTGGCTTCTCACGTTGCCCGGCAGGAGACTGGTCTCAGCCTGGCCAGCCTGACCACGCAGACGACCCTGCTGGTTCCCGCGAAGGACACCGCCCGGAGTCTCGATGGCCTGGGTGGCACCGGCAAGACGAGCCTGGCCGCTGCCCTGGCCACCGAATGCCACCACACCCAGACAGCCCACCTGGTGGTCTGGGTCACGGCCACCGGGCGGGACGCCGTGCTGACCGGCTACGCCCAGGCGCTGCGCGATCTGGGCGAGGGGCCATACCAGGGCGAGAGCCCCGAGCATGCCGCGGGCCGCTTCCTGGCCGGGCTGAACAGGCCAGATCTGCGCTGGCTGGTGGTGCTGGACGAGGTCGCAGACCCGGCGGCGGTCGATGGCCTGTGGCCGGCCGGGCCGGCCGGCCGGGTGCTGGTCACCACCAGGAACCCAGCCGCCGCCGCGGCGGCACCCGGCCCCAGGACGGTGGAAGTGGGCGTGTTCAGCCCCCGCGAGGCGCTGAACTACCTGTTCGCAGGGGCCCGGCTGGATGTCGGGGAGCGCGCCGGCGCGTTCGATCTGGCCGCCGAACTCGCGTTCAGCCCGGTGGCCCTGCGCCACGCCGCAGCCTTCCTGACCGCCACTGAGCTGGACTGCGGCGAATACCGCAGCCACTTCACCCAGCGCAGGCAGGGGGCGGCCCGTGTCTTCGCCGACGGCCTGGGATCTGCGGTGGCGGCCGCCTGGTCGTTGTCCCGGGACCTGGCCGATCAGCTTGGCCCGGCCGGGCTGGCCGGCCGGGCCATGGCGCTGGTCTCGATGCTGAGCCCGCAGGGCATCCCGTATCAGGTCCTGAGCAGCCAGGCCGCGCGGGCCTACCTCACCGAGCCAGCGGGATTCGTGGCCGAGGAGACCCAGCTGCGCGCCGCGCTGGGCAACCTCCGCCGGGCTGGCCTCATCACCATCAATGAGGGCAGTCCGGCACGAACCGTGCTCGCGCCCGAGGTGGTCCAGGCGCTGACCCGCAGGTACCTTCCGGCCGCCGAGTCGCAGCGGGCGGCCCGCGCCGCGGCGGACGCCCTCGCGCAGGCGTGGTCCGACCATGATCCAGCGCCTGCCATCGCCCAGGCGCTGCGCGACTCGACGGCCAGACTGCACGACCTGGCGGGCACCCTCCTGCTGTCGCCGGAATGCCATCCAGCGATACTGCGGGCCGGGCGGAGCCTGGACACCGCTGGGCTGGTCGGCCCGGCGGTCGCCTACTGGACGGCGCTGGCCAGTGCCATCCAGCAGGCGCCCGGGCCGGAACATCCGCAGACCGCGGCCGTCCGTGACCTGCTCGCGGCCGCGTACCAGGCGTCCGGCCGGGCCGGCGAGGCCGTCGGTATCTATGAGGGCGTGCTGGCCGACCGGGAACAGGCCCTCGGCCCGGCTCATCCGGACACCCTCGCGGCCCGCGGCCGGCTGGCGGAAAGCTACGTCGAGGCCGGCCGCGCGGACGACGCAGTCGGCATTGCCGAGCGGGCAGCCGCCAGCGCGGTGGCGGCCGCCGGGCCGGATCACCCCGACACGCTGGCCGCCCGGGCCAATCTGGCCAGCGCTTACCTCGGCGCGGGCCTCAATGACCAGGCCATGGCCGCGTTCCGGCAGGTACTGCCCCGGATGGAGAGCGTGCTCGGGCCCGATCACCCGGGGACCATGGCCACCCGCAGCGGTCTCGCCGACGCCTGCCGGCAAGCCGGGCGGCTCAAGGAAGCCATCGCCCTCGGCAAGCGCGCGCTCGCCGACCGGGAACGCGTAACCGGCCCTGATCACCCGGATACGGTCAGCGCCCGGACCGGCCTGGCCGCGGCGTACCGGGGTGCGAAAAAGCCGAAGGATGCGCTCGGCCTGTACGAGCGCATCGTCGCGGACCGGGAACGCCTGCAGGGGACGGGGCACCCGGACACGATCCTGGCCCGGTGCGAGCTCGCCGTCACCTACCTGTCGGCCAGAAAGTTCGGCCAGTCGATCCCGCAGTACGAACGCGCCCTCACCGACTCCGAGCAGGCGCTGGGATACAACCACCCGATCACCGAATCGGTACGGGACGACCTGAACGAAGCGGCCAGGGCCGCCCAGTCCGTCATCGGGATAGATCTGCGCTCGCCCCGGCCAGCCAGCAGATCGTTATTAGCTCGTCGTGTCACAGTGGTGCCATGACCGAGCACACCACCGGCGGCCAGATGTCCCTCGCCCAGCTGGCCGACGGGCACAAAAGCCAGCCGTCCACCATCCTGCGCCTGACCGCCGAGCACAGTCCCGGTGGCGCCTACCCAGCCAACGTCGCCGCCTACATCAACGGAGTCTTCCGCGGCACCATCTCCCCCGCCGATGCCATGCCGGCCGGGCTGCACCTCTACCTGCCCTGACCGCCCCGTGCAGCCAGGCAGGTCCAGGATGAGCACCAGCCCGGCCCCGGCGTTACGCTGCTGGTAGGTGGGCTGACCGGGAGGCGCTGGTGACCACAGGACCGCAAGAGCGTGCGGCAGCGGGTGCGCTGGGCCGCGGCCATCTCCGCGCCTCCGACGCGGACCGCGAGCAGGTGATCGACACCCTCAAGGCGGCGTTCGTGCAGGGCCGGCTGACCAGGGACCAGCTCGGCGTGCGGACGGGCCAGGCGCTGCTGTCGCGTACCTATGCGGAGCTTGCGGCGGCCACCGACGGCATCCCGGCCCCGCTGGCCGGCGTGGTGCGGTCACCCGCGCGCCCGGCCGGACGCGCCGGGAAGCCGGTGCGGAAGCCGGTGCGCAGGACGGTGGCCGCGGGCGCCGCGGGCGTGCTCATCCCGGCCACGATAGCCGCCGCTTTCCTCACCTATTACGGCGGATTCCTCGTCCTGTTCCTGCTCGCCTTCACCGGATTCGTGGTGACGTCTAAACCCTGATCGCGACCTCAGCAGCGGTCCGCCGCTCATTCCTCGCCGATGTCGGCCAGGTTCTGGCGCAATTCGGTGATCAGCGGATCGCCAGCGGGCAGGATGCGCTCCAGCCGGTCAGTGGTGTCGCGCAGCAGCGCACGGGCGTCGCCGTAGCGCCCCAGCTGGCGGTACACCTGGGCCAGCCCGGCACGAGTGCGCAGCGTATCGGGATGACGCGGGCCGAGCACCCGCTCGAACCCGGCCCAGGCCTGCTCGCAGGCCAGCTCGGCCGCTGCCGTCTTGCCGGTCTTCTGGTACGCGGTGCCGAGGTTGTTCCGCGCGGTAAGCGTGTCCAGGTGATCGCGGCCAAGGACGCGTTCCCGGTCGGCCAGCACCCGCTTGTAGGCCGCGACGGCCTCTTTCGGCTGGCCGCTGGCCAGGTAGGAGTCGGCCAGGCCCTCACGCGTAGTCATCGTCTGCGGATGCCGGGGTCCCTGGGCGCGTTCCCGGTCGGCCAGCGTGCGCCGGTAGAGGTTGATGGCATCGGGATACTGGCCCGCGGCCAGGTGGGCGGCGGCGAGTTCGTCCCGCGCGCCGAGCGTGTCGGCATGGTCGGGACCGCAGACCTTCTCGAATTGGGGGATCGCGCGTTCCAGGACGGTGATCGCCGCCGGGAACTGGAGCCCCTCCACGAGGGCGTGACCGAGACGCCGCCGCGCCTCGATCACGTCACGGTGATCCGGCCCGAACTTGCGGGTCAGGCCGTCGAGTACCCACTTGAACCAGGGAATGGCGTCGGCCGCGCGCCCGGCCTCCAGGTAGGCATCGGCCACGCGCTGGCCGGCCAGCATCGTGTCCGGATGCCCACCGCCGAGCAGGCGGCCGCTTGTCGTGGCCAGGCCGAGCCAATGGTCCACCGCGGGCCCGGTCAGGCGGGCGCGGTCCAGGCTGTCCCCCGCCCGCACCAGCACGGGATGGCAGCCGCCGTCGCACAGCCGGTCTCCCGTGATCCGCAGCAGGTTCGCCACGCAGGATCGCAGGCCGGAGGCAGGCCAGCCGGGCTGCTCCTGTTCCGGCCACGCCTGGAACAGCGCATCCGCGACCGACCGTGACACCTTATCCAGCATGCCGTCGGGCATCGTGGCCCGCAGCGCCGCCTGCAGCACCGGGCTGATCCGGACCGCCGGCGGCGCGGTCCCCGGTTCGATGGTCAGCAGGCCGGCCTGTTCCAGCGCCGCCAGCGCCGCCCGGGCGGTCTCACTGCTGGCCGGGACGTCACCGCCGCGCGCGAGGAAATCGCCCGCCGCAGGCGCCATCAGGACGGTGAGCGGAATGCCGTGCCCATCCAGCAGCGCGGCCAGGGCCAGCATCGACTGGGCCGATCGGCCCTCCGCCAGCTGGTTGGCCCGGCCGAACGAGAACGTCCACGTCACCGCGGGCGCTGCTGGCGGTTCGCGGGTCGAACCAGCCAGCTTCTCCCGCCTGCGCAGGAAGTGGTCCCGGTACTCGCGGCACGACAGCGGGGCGTTGGCGATCACCGCGCCGGCCTGAGCCAGCGCGACCGGCTCCAGGTCCAGGTCCTGAGCCAGTTCGATCACACCCTGCCGCTTGTCCGGGTCGGCCGCCAGGCGTCCGCTCAGGTAGCTGATGGCCTCACGCAGGCTGAACGGCCCAACCGGGATGACCCTCGTACCGCGGGGCGCGGCTGCGGCATCGGCGGAGGTCACCAGGACCCGGCCGGCCGGGCCGGCCGGCCACAGACCATCCAGGTCCGCCGGGTCGGCCAGGTCATCGAATACCACCAGCCACGAGCGGCTGGTCTCACTCAGCCAGCTCAGGAACTGGGCAGCGACTGACTCGCTGCTGCTCGCCTGGTCCCGGCCGGTCACCGCGGCCGTCGCCGCGGCGTAGCCGGACAGCACCGAGGCGCGGCTCGTGGCCTCGATCCAGACCAGCAGGTCCACTCCGCCTGATTGCCACAGCGACTCGGCGAAAGCCGCAGCGAGCTGGGTCTTACCCGACGACCTCAGCCAGTCCTGCGCATCGGGAGCCGCCACCGGGCTGGGCCGGGCAGCCGGTGCGGCCGCCCGATCGGGGACGAGCGCGACCGCGGCCCCGGCCGGCAGCGCAGCCGCCAGGCCGGGGGCGGTCTCCGGCCGGGCACTGAAACCGTCGGCCAGCGCCGGCACCGGGCCGGACCGGATGGGCCAGGACAGCGGGCTGAGGGCCGGGCGGCTCATGGCGTGCGGAGCCGGTCCCGGCTCACTGGCTGCACCGATACCGGCTGGCTGAGCTGAAGAGGCATGTCCGTTCCCCCCGCTGTGCCCGGCCAAGTCCGTCTTCATCGGCGAATCCAGCGGCCCAGGCTGAGCATCGCTGCCCTAGCCTGCCAATGATTAGCGCGGATAAGCAATCCCCCTAAGGGCGGCCCGGCTCACAGCGAGTCCGGATCAAAGACGAGCACGGGAGTGGTCCTGGTGAGTGTCTCCCGGCCGAAGAAGGCGGGCGCGCTGACGCGCATGAAGACGAAGCCGAGCACGCCGGCCAGCGCGGACAGGAAGGCGATGATGAAAACACCGCCGATCTGCCAGTGCAGGCCTGGCACCGTCCACGTCGTGTAGCTGTTGGACGGGACCCAGTCGCTCTGCAGGCTGTAGAAGCCCGCGGCCCACATGATCAGGCCGCCCAGCCCGGGCAGGATGCCGCGCATCCACAGATTCCAGGCGCTGCTGGTCAGCGCGGCCCGGTAGTACCAGACACAGGAGAACGCGGTCAGTCCGTAGTAAAACGCGATGTACAGGCCAATCGCGGTGACCGCGTCAGCGATCGGGTTGCCGCCGGAGACGTAGTTCAGCGGGATGTACAGGGCAATCGAGAGCGCGCCCATCACGACCGTGGACACGGTCGGGGTCAGGTACCTGGGATGGATCTTGGCGAACGACTCGGGCAGCGCGGCATAGGCGGCCATCGACAGCGTTGTGCGTGCGGTCGGCAAGATCGTGGTCTGGGTGGAGGCGGCGGCCGAGCTGAGCACCATGAGAATCAGCAGCCGGGACAGGACGGTGCCGAGCCCGGAGTTGCCGAAGATCGCGCCCCCGGTAACCGACAGCACGTCGAACTGGTGCGCCGGATTCATCAGCCCGACGCCCCGGCTGCCGATGCCGGCGAATGCCTGCACGGAGACGATCACGATCACGTACGTGACGAGCAGCAGGACCGTCGAGATGATCCCCGCCCGGCCCGGCGTCCGGGACTTGTCCGCGGTCTCCTCATTCACCGACAGGGCGGTGTCCCAGCCCCAGTAGATGAACAGCATCAAGATGATCCCGGACACAAAGGCCGAGACGGGCAGGTGTGACGGCGACAGCCAGCTGAAGCTCGGGTGCAGCGACCCGGCCGGCGGATGACTGCCGAACACCCGGACCAGCGCCGTGAGCGACATGACCAGCAGCAAGACGATCTCGATGGACAGCAGCACCCGCTGGAACCTGGCCGAGACCTCGATGCCGCGGTAGCAGATATAGGTCATCGCGACGATCCACAAGATGCCGACCAGCAGCACCCAGCCGCCGGAGGCGTCGGCACCGATCGAGCTGTTCGGACCCTGGAAGAAGAAGAACAGGTACTGCCCGGCCACCTGGGCCAGGCTGGCCATGACCAGGACGTCGGAGGCCACCACGGCCCAGCCGCCGGCCCAGCCAGTTTTCGGCCCGAATGCCCGGGCCGCCCAGATGAACGTGGTCCCGCAGTCAGGATCGGCCTTGTTCAGCTCGCTGAAGCCGATCGAGCACAGCAGCATCGGCACGAACGCCAGCACGGCGACCAGCGGGGACTTCAGCCCGACCGCAGCCACCACGAAGAACAGCGTCGCGGCCAGGC
>Ga0335073_10016333_pt1 | contig 10368 bp, 12 predicted proteins | sample Lox_Sample_22_FD_207093 | JGI IMG/M metagenome (GOLD analysis project Ga0335073, IMG submission 207093) | Soil microbial communities from Loxahatchee National Wildlife Refuge, Florida, United States - Lox_Sample_2.2 | ecosystem: Environmental > Terrestrial > Soil > Wetlands | place: USA... | reverse complement strand
TTGTTAAGCCTTGCTCCCCCTTCCCACCACCCCCACCTCCTCCATTAGCCCCAATGAACTACCATGAGATCCTGTACATCCCCCATCACAACCCCCCTATCCAAGCAAACTAACCCGTGCAGTAGCGTAACCCAGACCTCGTCCTCGCAGGAAATCTGCCAAGTCTACTGACCCATCGCCCTCGCCTCCCGCCCCGACAAAGTCGACCGCGCCATAATCGATCTGCGCAGGAATATTCGGTGGCAAAGAAATTTCAGGAATATGGGCCGGAAAGGGTGTCTGCGGGAACGATCTCACAATCACGTCCAAGTCGAAATTCGACCATGGCAGAGTAACATTTTGCACGCTCAATGCAGCTGCCGTCAGCGTCTCTCAATTGAGGATATAAACCTGGAGAAGGTAAAGCTTCTTCCACGACGCCCATAGATCTCATCAAGTGGCGTATTATTCGTTCTGGGATGGCTGTTCCGACGTTTGGCCTACTCAATTCTTGAAGACAGAGAAGGCAGAAGTTCAAATGATCTGTCCACATGGACTCGCCCCGACATCTCGTGGATCATCAACAAACTTTGCCTGACAGTTCAACCAAGATCCCTCCGAACTGCATATGTCCGATGTCAAGCACCTCCTCCGCCTAGATCCAAGGAACACTCGACTATTCGTTCACCTATTCTCCCTCCTCGGACAATACCCTCCACGGTTTGTTCACAGACAACAATGACTTCGATTACACTCATCTCTATGGATATTCTGATGCATCTGGCGCGTCAGATCCGGACGATCGTTGCTCTCTGGCTACATCTTCTCCTATGGCGCACCCATCGTCTGGGGCTCTAGAAAACAAGTTTACGCTGTTGCACTTTCCAGCATGGAAGGTGAATACCTTGCCCTTACAGAAGCCACTAAAGAAGCCATGTTCCTCCACAATCTTCTCGCATCGCTCAACCTCCGCCAAACACATGCAACGCTTATCCTCATGGACTCAGAAGCGTCCCTCAAACATGTCAAAAACAATGTGAATCACCTGTGCAGCAAACACATTGATATGCGACACCATTATATCCAACATGTCTTCAATTCCAGCGATGTGGACATCTGTCATGTTCCCTCTGCACCCCAAACAGCTGGTATTCTCACCAAGCCTCTCGGCATTATCAAACATCAAGAAGCTGTCAAACTTCTTCGAGTCCACGCTCTCTAGCAAGCCCCCGCTATTCTCTTTTCAACGACCACACGTTCATTATCAAGCCTCCGCTCTGCTCTTTTCTTCATTCTGAGTCGCAATTTTCGCCAATTCGTCTCCGCGTTCACGTACCGCAACTCCAATGCAACTTCTTTACCACGTATCTCATTTCTCCCACCATTACGTCACCACGGCCAACATTACGCCATCACCACTTTTGGATTTTATGCACAGTCCCTGGGAAACAGTATATAATCTTCTATTTTTCGTTTATAGTGGACTTAATGGTACAAAATCAAAAAGAAAAGATATATCCATGTTGGAAGGACACTTTATAGGCTCTAGCCCTAGCTTTCCTGAAGTAGCATCACCGCTGTTTCATATAAAATTAACCTTTCTCCTGCTCACGACATTGTCTTCTTTGTAAAGCCTTTTCCCGTCTCGCTTTTACATTATCGCAGATCACATTCAACAGATCGACTTACATGTACGTACGTGAACTCGACTTCACAGCCCCCGCAAAAAATTCTCCCCCGATCGGTACCTCAATCTTGACAACCACCGTCGTCACCAGAGGGAATGAGAAACAGTTGCCTTCGTCTGCTACCGAGACGGATACCTAAACCTCCTTCACTTCCTTCGCAGCCTCCACAACCTCGTCCTACACCCGCCCTAAATGGTACTTCCCATCCCGTCCAAAAAGCTGACAGAAGTTGACCCCGAAACCCCACCAAAACCATGGGCGAATAGGTACGGCAGCAGCCCTTTCCTCTTCATGGGCATTACGACCTTCCTCATCGCCGGATACGCTTCCTACGAAATCGCCATCCAAAGTCGCCGTAACCACGAATATCAATCCCGTCTCGCCAAAGGCGAAGTCCTGTCCACAGACAACTGGAACCCCACCGAAACATACAATGAAATCGCCGGGGAATACGACGCTGCAAGTCAGGAACTATTACTCGGCATCACGTTCATGCGATGGTGGACAACCAGAAAGGTGAAAGGAAGGGTGTTGGAGGTGTGTGCGGGTACGGGCAAGAACGTGCCATACTACGATGTATCGAAGGTCAAGTCGATTGATTTCCTGGATCAATCCCCTCGGATGCTGGAGCAGTGTAAAGAGAAATGGAAACAGCGGGGGGAGACAGAGATCCCTGTATCATTCATCGTTTCATCGATTGAGTCGTTTCCGATCCCGCGAGAGAAGTACGACACTATATATCAGACTCAGGGACTGTGTTCTTGTGCGGATCCAGTGGCGGAGCTGCGCAAGTTGCAGGAGATGGTGACACCGAATGGCAAGATCATTCTCATTGAACATGGCAAGGGATCTTATAATTGGATCAACAAATTTTTGGACTCGATCTGGGAGGATCATGCGAAAAAATGGGGATGTATTACGAATCGGAATATTGGTGCGATTGTCAAGGAGAGTGGACTTGTGGTGTTGAGTAAATCTAGATGGCATTTTGGAACGGCATGGATAATAATAGGCCGGCCGCCAAGGGAAGGAGGCCCGGTGAAAACGGGGAAAGTAAATTGAAAAACTCCGATATATATATATTCTCCCCTCCATCATCTGTTGCATATCCTCAAAATCTCTTATTGCAATAGAGGTATACTAAAATCTAGGCTATCACTGGGTATTCATAGTTTCTAATAGCCATGAGAAATAACTTCTCGGAGCGAGCCCCAGGGTATATTCCTCCGCACTCTCATCCGCTCTATTTTCTTTCAACAGCTTCAACGTCTCGCCCAGCACGCCTCTTGCGATTCGCTCCTCCATTTGCGCAACCAAATCAGCCACTGTTCCACGTAACTTTTGAACCGTTCGTTGACAATATCGCCAGTAAGCTAGGTGTAGCGCCGTGAACCCTTCATATGTTACAGCGTGGACATTGGCTCCCCTTTCGAGGAGTGATCTCGCTGCAGAGAGGTTGCCAGTCCGCACCGCGAACAGCAATGGTGTGAGTCCACTGTTATTCAGATACTCGATGTTCACAGCTCCGTTCAGATTTGTGAGCCATTCGATACAAGCGTTGTTACCGCATTCGATAGCGGTGTGGAGGGGAGTATTTCCCTGACTATTGGTGATGTTGACGCTCGTACCGTGGTTGGAAAGCATTATGGCCATATCGAGATTTCGTGAGATGATTGAGTGTTGTAGGAGGGGCTGTCCTTGGTCGCCAAATCGTAGAGATAGAATGTGTGGGTTTCGACGAGCGATTTTTGATACCAAATCCAAGGCTGCGGATCCCGCTTCCACCAAATCGACGACGAATTCCTCATCTGATATGGGATGAGATTCCAAGATTATCTCAGCAGTTCGTAGGTTTGTATTCGAAGGGTTATGGATGGCGCGTTTCAATAATCGCAGAGCGGAAAGATGATCGAGATTTGACAATCCGAGAACTTTTTGCAATAGATTGCACTCCCCCAAATCGATCGTCATCTCAATTATCTCGTACAATGAATCTTTTGGAAGTTTTCGAAGAATTGTCCAGTTGTTGTACGATAGTATATCCGCATTTCCGCCCATGACTGCCAGCTTCGCAGCCTCAATAATGAACGGATTCCGGGCCATCAGGACATCCGGACCTCCGCAGTATTCTAAATTCGCCAGGACTCGTTGGCCATCTGTAATGTATGCCTTTCCTCGACTCATCATTCTCGTGAGTTTCGATGGAGCGCAGGCCTGAAGCAGTATGGATCTAGAGGCGGGCATATTCTCGGTGTGGAGAGGGACATATTTATAAATAGCGTACATAACGTCGTGATGGTGTCGACGAACTGCCTCGGACATCAAGTGTGGTAGATCTATCTGATCGAATCCCAGAATGTCGTACATCTTGAGAATTTCCACGACGAGTTCATTGTTTCCAAACTGGACTGCGAGATCGAGGGCGGACTTTCCGTCGCTTCGGAGAGCTTTCGGGTCGCAGCCGGCAATGACAGTAATCATAGTGAGAGTGGAAATGTAGTTGGCAAATGGAGGCACTACATGTGCGATGCAGTGCAGAAGCGTCGAACCGTCTATCAGAGGAAGGCTGGAGTGCAAGTTCGTAGCATATGAGAGAGTGTAAGGATAAAAGCGATAATCGGTAATTCCAGAGGGACCAAGTATTTCGAATTCCGAGGTGAACACCCGAAGCAGTCCATCGATAATCGGCCATTTCACCCTGGGAAAGGTCTCGTTGGCATAAGTTGTTGGATTCGACTTGCATAGGTACCAACATATCCGAGTCATGTCCTCGTCCATTTGATTGATCGTAGTAGTTTGAATGTATTGAAGTATTTGCATGAGATATCTGTCCGCTCGTTGACCGATTTGGTGCAACATTTTGAGGTCGGCATCTGACAGAACTTTCGCGCTGGACAGGTACGCATCGTACATCATCTTGACAATGGACTTTGAAAGAAGACAGTTGTTGTCAGCAGCAGTTATACACCACTGCAAAGCGGCGTAGTCATCGCAGACTGTTCCGATTCCATATGAGTGGCAAAAGCTGAGATACAGAGCTGTTTTGTGTTCCCGAACATTCTGAACGGTCTGGCGGAAGAGATGATGGTTGAACCATCGTTGCTTAGACGCTTGTTTTCGAAGATACAGAAACTACAGGATTAACCAAAAAATGCCATCGACTACCTCTTCATGATAATCTTCAATGCTGAAAAGGTCCGTTTTCACGAGCATTGTCCTCAGATAATCGTCATTCGAGGGAACCGCAGTCGACCCGTAATCGCTATAAGTTAGCTTTGGATTACAAGAACGGTACATTTTAACGTTCGATGCCACCCAATGCATCGAAATAGGTTTCGCCTCGTGTGAGATGCAACATCTCGATACGATATTGAAGAGGCTCAAAGCGGTATTCAAAGCAGGATGCATGCCGAGCTCGTCGTAATAGCCTCTCTGAGTCTTCAGAAATTCCATACACTCTTCGACTCCCATGAATTCGTAGTAAGTCATATACATGACCATCAATCCGAACGAATGAATATCGCGACAAAACACCGAAGAGACACAGGTGGCGAGCGGTCCAATCGACGACCAATTTCCATTCGCCGGCGCAACCTCCAGAGGGTTTTGTTTTAGTGTCACAGGAACCGCTTTGCTGAAATCCGAAAGTTTAACATGGATGGTACGCTCGTTCGCAGTAGGGTGGGTTATGTAGACGGTGAAACTGGAGGGTTGGACGTTATTGTGGAGGATGTTACAATCGTGAAGAGCAGCGAGACCTTTTGCACACTGTAAGACCATTTCTTCTCTTTCATTCCAAGAGATAAGATACGATCGAGGATCCCGGCAGGCTTTTCGTTCGACTGCAAACAAGTCTTCGAGCGTGCCATGAACTGTTCGGGTAATCAATCCGATATCGTAACTCATGAAGTCTCCCGGCGAGTTGAGAAGCGTGATTCCGATCAATTCGGGTATGTTGGGATGTTCCTTTAGTGACGGGTGGTTCAGAATACATATCTCGAGGTATATCTCCGCGAGATTCGGTGTCTTTGCAGGACTATCCGAATTCTGCGAGCTCCGTCCGGCGTATTTCCGAACAGAAACAGGCGAAGCGAGAGTTCCCACCAGGTCGGTGTTGAGAGGGTTTCCAGGCACGAAATTGTCGTAATACTGAATATTGAGGCGTTTCAAAAGTCGATACAACGAAGCCAGTTCGCAGTAACCACCAATTACGTCGCCAGCGCTCCCGTCCGTCGAGTTCGGAGACAGAGAACTTCTACACGCCGCCATTTAGCTGCCCTCTTTTTGGCATAAGAAAGCACAATCAACAGCGGCTTTTATCCGACCTGCAGCGCCGCCATTAGTATTGACCACTGCCCGATTTTGCCTCAGAAGGCAAATTTTCGCTTTCCGCATTGGGTGCGTGCGATGGGCGAAGGACATTCAATTTGGAATTCTGTCGCGTGTCTATTTTTTTGGCGGATCGGGGAATTTATTTTAACTCCGCTCGAAAACATAAGGAGGCCGGAGTGAAAACATACTGCGCGGCGTGGTCTTGGTGGTCAGTGCAGAAACAAAAATAGAGCCATTAAAATCTTGCGAATTACTAGCGAGCCTCGATTGTTCCTTGGAACATCCCACCGTGCGGCGTGATCGACATGCCCGTTGCCGAGGACGAAGTCGGAATCTTTTCCCGATTGGCTTTGATTGGTGGAGCGGCTTAGGTGGAGAGACAGTTTGAATCGCTCGACACCGAGGTCTCTCATCATGGCTTCGGTTTTAGAAACCTCGGCGGTTCATCCTCCTCTTCGCCCTCATGAAGCTTCACCCATTCCCGGGAAATCTCGGAGGGGAAAGCAACATCGACAAGGGAAAAGATCGTTCCAGCCCCGCCTTATCACAGCTTCGGAACTCGCGGCAATCCGTGCAGGAATGGAAGACCTCGGCGGCAAATTACGACTCACAAGACCTACTCCTTCTCTTCCACCATCCTTCTTCACCAGTTTCAATCATTTACGAATACTGGACCTCAGAAATGTAGGACTAGAACGTTTGCCCTGCCAAATCATCGAGCTTCGGAACCTCCAGGAGTTGGATCTTCGAAATAATAACCTAACATACTTACCAAGCCAGGTAGCACAGGTTCCGAACCTCTGTCGACTGCAGACCCAAGACATACGGAATCGGAAGAATCGACTACTCGAATATACCGACTGTCTGGTAGAAAAGGGGGCACCAGTAGAGGAAGAATTGGTTTGCCGATGTGAACGAAGGTCGAATGGCGAAAGAATCCCACCCCTACCCACATTAGCTCAGATTTGTATGCGTACGGTAATCAAGACCATAACTGGCGCGGCATCCGAAGACACCGAGGAATTAAATTGGGAAGATTTGGAACCTTTCTACAGCACTGGTAAACTCGTGGAACCGTCCGACTGCGTGCTCCCCTTCCCATCACATTTACTGCCTCCCTATATTCCTGTCGATCTTTGTTCAGCATGTCTCGAACCTGCATTCCCGATACACGCTGAATTCGAAGTCTCCCGAGTCGTAGCATTATCAAGAGTGCGGTTGCGGTATGTGTTTTGCTCACATGCCTGTGCTCTCAAATGTGTGAATGAGATGGAGAAAGAAAGGAGGGAAATCGACAGCAAGAAGCGCGAACGGCAAAAGAGATTCCACACCAAGGACCACGTCCGTAACGATGTCGAAATTTGACTATTCCAATCGGCGATGATTTCCTTTGTACTGGATACCAGGGGATATGCGATTCTTGTTGTGTAGCATCGATGGCGAGTTGCCGAGAATTCATTCATTCAATATTTTATATCGATATAGCAAAATACATTGAGAACGGTCAAATTTTTGAGTGGCTAAGATACTTTCAGCATTTTTCCGAGCTTGGGTGCAAGTTCCAAACCTCAGCAAGATCCTCGCTTGAAGATTCCTTCACCGGCCTTGTGTTCCTCCATCTTGGTCTTCAGCCCATTCACCTTCTCCTTACTTGCAACGCCGGCATCAAGAGTCTTGCCCGCATTCTTCCTGCTAATCTTCTCATTCAAAGTCAAATGAGCGTCCGGATGGGCAAGCGCCTCGAGATCAATGGCATCCGCAACCATCAACGTCTCGGTGACGCCAACGATATCTTCAATGAGGCGATCGCACATGCCTACCATTGTCAGCCACGCCACTCTTTTGACATGAGGAGGTTTACTCGAGGAGAACGACTCCCTGACGACGACACGGAGGATTTCCGTTTGTTCCTCGGTGGGAGGGAGTGGGTAATTGGGCAAGATCCACCCCTTGACTCGAAGGAGGGTGGAAACTGCGGCTTGTTTAATATGCGGATACTTCTTTTTGAATTCATCCGTGAGACGGAAACTGACGACAGGGAGACCAGGGTTGTAGCGCTCCGGGTCATCATGATCGAGTTTGGTGTCGTGATTGGGACGAATTTTGTGGATGTCTGAGAGACAAGTATAGTCTGTCGGTCAGTAAGGATGGAAGTAAGGGGAAAGGTCTCATACATCCAGTGGCATCAAGAGCGATGGAGATGAGCCTCGCATTGTGAAGACTCTGTCTTTGGACCGCTGAATATCCTTCGAACCCTAAGTGAATGAAGTTGTAATATTGGGCGACGACGTGAGCTCCAGGACGAGAGAAGTTGAGAGTATAAGTTTCCTCGACACCTTGTGTTCAGCAACTCGGTGTTAGACTGGTGTTACCTCCTAGGTAATGGAGTTCAAATTTGAGATGAGCCGGTAGTTCCTTCTCATCTCGCCACACTACCCACCCAACACCGGCGTACACAAGTCCGTACTTATGCCCGGAACTATGATGAGATAAAGGCATGAGATGGGGACGAACGCATTGATACTCTTGACGCGAGGGATTTGGAAACCAAATTTGACGCTTGGAGTTGCGAAGGGACAGAAGAATGCTCCAGATGCACCATCCACGTGGATAGGTACATCGATACCTGTTTCCTTTTCATATTCGTCAAGAAGCTTGGATACTTCCTCAACCGGTTCGTAGTGGCCCGTATATGTCGATCCAAGGATGACAAAAATGCCTTTACGTTAGAGCTAATTACATTTTGAGATCATACCGATGGTGTTTTCATCGAGATTTTCACGAATTTTGGAGACGTCAAGACAGTAATGAGACTCCTTGCAGACAGGAATAATCCGTGCCTCGACGTCAAAGTAGCGCGCGAATTTCCTATTTAGTTCAGCCTTGCAATGTCAAAAGGCATGGGGTCTACTCGAGAGCGACTTGGGCATTGGCACCCATCAAGATGTTTGGTTTCGATGTATCTTTGCCCTTTGCCTGTTGCCTTTCAAACCACCTCCTCTTCATGGCGAGACCACCAAGAAGAATGGCTTCGGAACTGCCGGTTGTTGCAGTGCCAACGGCGGTTTCGCCCTTTTGGACGCCCCAGAGGTTTGCGAGCATGCTGACGCAGCGTTGGTGGAGATGAAGCATTGCGGGATATTCATCGTTGTCCGCAAGGTTCTTGGACACATTTTCCATGATCAATTTATCCTATGAAATCAATTCTCTTCAAAGGACGGTATTACCGCTTCAGGTTCCTAATCGTGAGCGGAGAAATAGGCAAGAGATTACCATGTAAGTGGAAACAAAACTAGCGAGATTCAAGTTTGGTCTGCCATCAAAGTCGAGTTCATCGTGAATAAGCTGATATGCAGCATCCGAAGGAATGCCTTCTTTGGGAATATTGAACTTGGGAATCCTTTCCGCACCACCGTAGCGAGTGGAGTATGGGGTAGAAACATGTCCGTGAGTGTGGCCGACACTCGGATGGTCACCATGAGGGTGACGACAGAGTCGAATAACCTCTTCAGGATCGACGTGCTACAGGTCAGTCTGATTCAATTGCCTCATGCTCTACCTTGTGGAGAACCATTCTTGTCTTGGATTGCAGGGAGCTTAACCTTAGAGAGCGAATTGGGGGATGTGCCTGCCGCCCCGGTTTTATAAAGGTCCTGGCGGCAGGGACATCCCACCCCCTGAAATTTCGATTTCCCAGTAAGGTTCATCCCACTATTATTAGAGCATAACGAAACGAGGTCCGAGCGTCGAGGAGCGAACCATGCAGTACATTCGCTGCACGTGTCGGTTCCAAAGCAAAGTAACTTTTGCCGATCGGTGAAGAGTTAAAGGACGAGTTGAAGTAGTCGGCGACCGGGGTGGCCGTGGATTTAAAGTTTATGGGTGAATTGCTTCGTCCACACTTTGAAGGCTTGAATTGTATTGGCTTGTTCGTGAGGAGTTGTGGAGCCACACGTGGGACAGTCGTGGAATGGGTTTGGTGCTTGCAGGGTATTCCGCGACCGTTTTGTTGTCTTTTGGGGAATTTCTGTGTGGGGGAGACAAGAATTAAAACTTGTCCTGAATCCTGATCGGCATCGAACCACGAGTGCTCTGCGGAATGTCGGATGTCTGATGCCTAATCTAGTCGCTATCTTGATTCCGCGACGGGAGGGCAATGACCGCGTTGAGGAAGGTCGCTTAATTTTATTTCATTCGTTCGCGAAGAAGAATTACAAGTAATAAGGTTTTTGCATTGAAATAGCCGAGGATTCTCTTGAACGGCAAATCCCCTCCCAACCATTAGAAAGTTCCAAATTGCAGCAACAGTTTCTACTGCGCCACGAATCGAGGATAAAGTCGGCGTTCGCTAAGAAGCAGGGTCTGCCAA
>Ga0335073_10016332_pt1 | contig 10368 bp, 10 predicted proteins | sample Lox_Sample_22_FD_207093 | JGI IMG/M metagenome (GOLD analysis project Ga0335073, IMG submission 207093) | Soil microbial communities from Loxahatchee National Wildlife Refuge, Florida, United States - Lox_Sample_2.2 | ecosystem: Environmental > Terrestrial > Soil > Wetlands | place: USA... | reverse complement strand
GGCGTTCCCTGGTCACGCCGGCGAGCCAGTCGTGGAAGGCGCGCAGCTGGTCTGCGGGCTGGCGATAGGTATCCAGCCCCGGCACCGGGACCATCGTGGCCGCGCCCGTGGGGCTCCCGACGATCGTTAAGCCAATGCCCGCGGCCGCCTTGGCCTCGATCATCCCGTCGATGTCCCCGAGGCTCGGCGGTACCGGGTAACGGGCAAGGAGACTGGGATGCGCGATATGCCCGTGGATATCGATAATCACCGGTCTCCCTCGATCACGCGGACAATTATTGCAGCAGCTCTTCACGCTGGGTGACCGTCCGCGCCGGCTGAGTAGTGCCGATGAGTGTGGCGTCGTCGGCTCGCGCGCTCCAGGAGGCTGGTGACCAGGGCGAGCGGAGGCCAGTTCAGGCGGCCGTGGCGGGTGACGGCGTAGGCCCGCAGCTCGACGTCTGGGCCGGTGAGGGGAAGGAAGCGGACCCCCGGGCGGATGGTATGGCCGAGCGGGAGGAGGCCGACGCCCAGGCCCGCGGTGATCATGTCTTGCACCAGGTCGAGGCTGTCTGCCTGGTGGGTGATGCGGGGCGTGAACCCGGCCATGGCGGCGAGCGTGCGGATGACGTCCTCGTCCGCGGTATTGCGGGAGTTGCCGATCCAGTCGCGGGCGCGGAAGCGGGCGAAGGCCTGCAGCGTGGTTGCGCTGGTGGCGGGCTCGCTGGCGGGCACGCCCAGGCCCCACCGCGCGGTCCATAGCGGGGTGCTGTGCAGGGCGGGGTCGGCCGGGGCGGGGGCGAGGTTGTAGTCGTAGACGAGCGCCAGGTCGGCCTGATCGGCGGCCAGCCGGTGCAGGGCCTCGGCGGGCTCGTGCTCGCGGACCAGCACCCGGACACGCGGATGAGTAGCCGCCAATCCGGTGATGACCGGCAGCAGGTAGGCGCGGATGCCGGTAGCGAATCCGGCGACCCGCAGAGTGCCGCTGGGCTCTGCCCCCGGCTGCAGGTCGAGCCGTGCAGCCTCGACGGCGGCGAGGATGGTCACGGCATGCTCGGCCAGCCGGCGGCCGGCCGGCGTGAGCCGGACCCGGCGCCCGGCCGGCTCGATCAGCGGTGTGCCCATCTCGCGGGTGAGCACGGCGATCTGCTGCGACACCGTCGAGGTGGTGCTGCCGAGCGCGTCGGCGACCGCGCGCATGGAGCCCAGCCGGGACAGCTCTGCCAGCAACTCAAGCCGCCGTGTCTCCACAACCTTGATTGTTCAGGATACCGGGATGGAATATCAATATTTAACACGTGGACATGAATGGTCAGCAGCGCTCTACTGGGATCATGACCCAGCCGCCGCCCCCGCCCAGCCACCGGTCCCGCGGCCTGGCCGGTCCCCGCGCCGGGGCGCTGATGGCGGCGGGATCGATGTCGTGCGTGCAGCTCGGGCTGGCCCTGTCGGTGCACCTGTTCGGCCAGCTCGGCCCGCTGGGCGTGGCGGGATTGCGGCTGGGCTGGGCCGGCGTGCTGCTGCCGGCCGTGGTCAGGCCGCGGCTGCGGCGCTTCACCGGCCGGGACCTGGCGGCCTGCGGCGTGCTCGGGGCAGTGACCGCGGCTTTGACGCTGCTGTTCATGCTCGCGATCGCCCGCATCCCGCTCGGCACCGCCAGCGCGCTTGAGTTCCTCGGCCCGCTGGCGGTGTCCCTGTGCGGACCGGGCGGCGGGCGCAGGCGCTGGGCGGTCCCGGCCGCCATCGGTGTCGTGTTGCTGACCCAGCCCTGGCACGGCGGCGGCGACCCGGCCGGCATCGCGTTCGCCCTCGCCGCCGCGGCATGCTGGGCCGCCTACATCGTGCTGACCCAGCACGTCGGCGACCGCGTCAGCGGATTGAGCGGCCTGGCGGTGTCCATGCCGGTGGCCGGCGCGATTGCCATGCTCGCGGCCGGGCCGGCCCTGAGCCGCGTGACATGGCCGCTGCTTGTCATCATGCTGGGCCTGGCCGTGCTGCACCCGGTCGTGCCGTTCAGCCTGGAGTTCCTCGCCCTGCGGCGGCTCACCGCCGGCGCTTTCGGCACGCTGATGAGCCTGGAGCCGGCCATCGCGCTGCTGGCCGGAATGCTGATACTCCGGCAGGTCCCGGGAGCGGCCTCCGCCGTCGGCGTCATCCTGGTGGTCACCGCCGGTGTCGGCGCAACCCGCACCGGCGCCCGCGCGCCGCTACCTCAAGACCACCGCGACGGCAGCGGACCCCGACTGCGCCCCTCCACCCGGCGCTCACCCTCAGATACGGCATCGTGCCCACCGGCGCGCCGGTCGCTGCACGGGCTCAGAGGTTAGGTCCGACCTGCCCGCGGATCTCGAGGTGGCGCCCCACCGCGCCGCTCTGGTTGTCGCTGCCGTGCGGGAACCCGGCGGGGATGTAGATCACCTCGCCCGGACGGTCGCGTTCCCTTCGAGGACAGCTCACCCGCGCGGTCAAGTTAACGGCCCCCGGCGGCCGGGAACCACATCGGGCATCAGCGGGAGAGGACCATGCGGAGATAGGGATTCTTCAGCGAAGTAGCACGCGGAGGCAAGGAGCCCGTCATGACTGCCAGCTCTGGCAAGCCAGCCGTCGGCGCGGCGGAATTCAGAGCCCTTTACGAGCGGTTGCGGCAGGTGCCGCCCTGGGGCCCGGCGGACCGGCGCGGCGGGCTGAACCACCTCACGCCCGACAGGGTGCTCGCCGCGGCAGGCGAGATCAGGCTGGGTCAGACGGTGAGCCTCGCGGCGCCGATCGAGACGGACCTGACGCCTGATCAGCCCGAGCCCGCCGTGCACGACATGAAAGGACGGCCGGGGGACGAGGCGGATCCCGAGGGGCTGACGTTCGCGCAAGACCGGTTGGGCATCAACGTCCACGGCGACGCCGACAGCCACATCGACGCCCTGTGCCACGCCATGTATCGAAAGCGGCTCTATAACCGCGTGCCGGCGACGGCGGTCACCAGGCACGGTGCAGACGAACTGTCCATCGACGTGGCCAGGGACGGGATCGCCGGCCGCGGCGTGCTTCTCGACATACCGCGGCTACGCGGCGTTCCCTGGATTGAGCCCGGTGATCTGGTGACCGGGGAGGACCTGGTCCGAGCCGCCGCGGCCCAGCAGGTAACGGTCGGGCCGGGCGACCTGCTGTTCGTGCGGGTCGGGCATCGCCGGCGTCGCCGGGAGCTCGGCCCGTGGGACGCCGCTGCGGCGCGTGCCGGACTGCATCCGGAGGCGCTGGACTTCGTCGCCGAGCGCGAGGTCGCGGTGCTGGGCAGTGACAGCAACAGTGACGTCTCGCCCAGCGCGGCCGAGGGGGTCAGCCATCCGGTGCATGTGCTCGCGATCAACGCGCTGGGCCTGCATCTGCTCGACTACCTGGAGTTCGCGGACCTCGTCCCGCTCTGCGAGAAGGCCGGGCACTGGTCGTTCTTCTGCGTCATCGCGCCGCTGCGCGTAGCCGGCGCGACCGGCTCACCGGTCAATCCGATCGCGATCGTCTAGGCCGGCGCCGACCTACGCGTCGTCGGGCGTTGTGTGGATGAGCTTCTTGTTGACGAACTCGTCGATACCCAGCGGCCCGAGCTCGCGGCCGACGCCCGAGCGCTTCGTCCCGCCGAACGGCAGCTCCGGGCCTCCGCCCTCGGCCTGGTTGATCCAGACCATCCCGACATCCAGCCGGTCGGCCACGTCCAGGGCCAGCGTCTCGTCGCTGGAGAACACCGCGCCGCCGAGGCCGTAGGAGCTGCTGTTGGCCAGCTCGACGGCCTCGTCGGCGTTGGAGACCTTATAGACCACCGCGGCCGGCCCGAACAGCTCCTCGCGGTAGGCCCGCATCTCGGGAGTCACGCCGGACAGCACGGTGGCCTCGACGAACGCGCCGGGCCGGTCCAGCCGGTGCCCGCCCAGATGCACCGTCGCGCCCTTGCTGACCGCGTCGTTGATCTGGTCCATCAGAATCTCGGCCGCCCGCTCCGACGACAGCGGGCCGTAGGCCGTGGCCGGATCGGTGGGGTCGCCGGTGGTATAGCCGGCCATCGCGGCGGTGAACTCCGACATGAACTCGTCGTACACCTCTTCGGCCACGATCATCCGCTTGGACGCGTTGCACGCCTGGCCGGCGTTCTCCATCCGGGCTTCGGCCGCGGCCTTTGCCACGCTGGGCAGGTCGGCCCCGTCCAGCACGATGAACGGATCCGAGCCGCCAAGCTCCAGCACGACCTTCTTCAGGTTCTGGCCGGCCGTCGCCGCCACGGCCGAGCCGGCCCGCTCGCTGCCGGTCACCGACACCCCGGCGATCCGCGGGTCGGCGATCATCTCGGCCACCTGCTCGTTGGTGGCGAACACGTTGATGTACGCGTCAGCGGGCAGGCCGGCGTCGCGGAAGATCTGCTCCATGGCCACGGCCGACTCCGGGCACTGCGGCGCGTGCTTGAGCACGATCGTGTTGCCGGTCATCAGGTTGGGGGCGGCGAACCTGGCGACCTGGTAGTAGGGGTAGTTCCAGGGCATGATCCCGAGCAGCGCCCCGATCGGGGACTTGCGAACCCAGGCCGTGCCCGGCGTTCTGGACTGCAGGGGCTCGTCCTTGAGCAGGTCGGCCCCGTTGCTGGCGTAGTAGCGGTAGATGGCGACGGTGAACTTCAGCTCGCCCGCGGCCTCTGCCGTGGTCTTGCCCATCTCGCGGGTGATGATCGCGCCGAGCTCGGCGGACCGCTCCTTGTAGAGCTGGGCCACCCGGAGCATGATGTCCGCGCGTTCGGCCATGGCCGTCCGCCGCCACGCCGGATAGCCGCGCCCGGCCCGGTCCAGCACCTCGGCGATCTGCGCGTCGGTGGCCGTCGGGTACTCCTTCTCTACCTGGCCAGTGGACGGGTTCACAACCTGATACTTCATCGCCTCTGCCTCTCCCTCGCGGATGGCTCAGGTAGTCATGATCAACGAGCCTACCGGCGCCGGTGCCACCAGCCCAGGAACAGTTCTGGCATCAGGTCACACCGCGCCTCAGCGCCAGTGCGAGTTCAACGAGGCCAGCGCCTGCCGTGCCCGTTCCTCGACGCCCCGGCCGAGCGCCGCGGCGTCGCTGTCGCCGCTTCCCATGGCGTTCGCCGCATGCCGCACGAAGACTCCCTCGCCGATGCATGCCAGCTTCCACTGTGCGAACGCCACGTAGAACCCCAAGTTGGTCAGGTCGCGGCCGGAGCGGGCGGCGTAGCGCTCCGCCACCTCGGCCCGGCTGGGGAAGCCGGGCAGCGCCGTGGCGGCGAACCGCAGCGGGTCATAAGCCGCCGCCGGCCCGGGACCGCCGCCCCAGTACGCCATCAGAGTGCCCACATCGGCCAGCGCGTCACCCAGCGTGCACAGCTCCCAGTCCAGCACCGCCAGGACCTTGCCCTGGGCGGAGACGATCGTGTTATCCAGGCGGTAGTCGCCGTGCACGAGAGCCGTTCCCTGCTGCGCCGGCACCCGGCCGGCGAGCAGGTCGTGCACCTCGTCGACCAGCGGCACCGGGCGGTAGACGCCCGCCTCGCGGGCCTGCTGCTGGGAATGGCCGAACTGCCTGTGCCACCGGCGCAGCTGCCGCTCGATGTAGCCGTGGTGCCGGGCCAGGTCGCCGAGCCCGATGGCATCGACGGGCAGCTGGTGGATGGCGACCAGCACGTCGACGAGGTCGTTGCCCGCCGTCATGCGGGTCGCCTCGTCCAAGGCAGCCGCGGCCTCCGCGGGCCCGCGCAGCACGTAGCCGTCGACGAAATCCATAACGTAGAAAGGTCGGCCGTTGACTGCCTCGTCGGCGCAGTAGCCCAGGGCCGCCGGGACCGGCACCGGCGTGTCGCGCAGGGCAGAGATGACGCGGTGTTCCCGGCCCATGTCATGGGCCGTCGGCAGGACGTGGCTGATTGGCGGGCGGCGCAGCACGATCCGGCGGCCCGCGGCATCGGTGACCGCATAGGTCAGGTTGGAGCGGCCGCCGGCGATCAGCGCGAACTCGAAAGGCGGCCGCAGTCCCGCAACGTTGGCCAGCAGCCAGTCCGACACCGCTGACCGGTTGATGCCTTCGGTCATCTTCTCAGGGTCTCGCTAAGAGCGCGGTTCCGCGAGCCGGGCTCGCTCGTGCCGTGCGCCTCGGAACCGAGCAGCCCCGTCCCAGCAGCGCCTCCGACAACCCCAGCCGCTCCCCGACCCGCTCCAGCCGCCTCACCAGCACCCAACTGGAGGTCAGGCTCACCGCCGCCGCGACGGCGAACACCACCATCGCAGCCGTCACCGGCATGCCCCTCTCTTGTCCGGGCCATCCCGCCCCTGGCGTGCGGCCCCAGCCGTCACAGGGGTACCAGCCGGCGCGTTATCGATCCGTAGCCGTCCCCGGCGGCCTCGACCAGCAGCCGCAGTGTTCTCGCCGCCGCAAGCCGGTCGCCGGGCGCCAGCCTGGCCAGGATCCGATCCAGTTCCTGGCACCGTCGCTCTCGCACGCGGGTTACCAGGTCCCTCCCGGCCGGCGTCAGCATGAGCATCACCACGCCCCGGTGACCCGGATCGCTTCCGCGCACGATGTACCCGGCGCCGACAAGCCGGTCACCGAGCCTGGTTACGGTCGATGCTTCCAGGCCCAGCGCGCCCGCGACCTGCCCGGACCGGGCGGGACCGAGATCGGCCAGCACGGCCAAGACCCGGAACTGCGACAGCGTCACCGCCCCGCCCAGCACCTCCAGGCTCCGGAGCGCTACCCCGGCGAGCACACTGGTCGCCGCCTGCAGTGTCTCGACGATCGCCGCGTCGGGCACCGGTGCGCGCTCGCAGGAACTTGCTGCCTTTGCCATAGGCAATTATTGTATCAAGCAAGTTTTGTCTAAGCGAAGGCTGCACGTCTCGCGGCGCTGGCCGCTGCCCGGACCCCGAGCCAGGACAGCGGCCAGCGCCGGGATCTCCCCTGGAGGGAGAACGGATGAAGCGATTCAGATACCGGGCCCTGGTCGAACTCGATACGCCCGTCAGCGGCAGCCGCAGCGAGGGATGCCCGGGCGAAACCCGTGTGCTCATGGTTCACGCCCGGCATCTCGACCAGCCGTGGGTGCACAAGTACATGTCGGCGACGATCTCCTCTGACGACCGGCTGCCGTTGCGCCCCGGAGACCATCTCGTGGTGACCATCACGGTCACCGACGACGATGCGCCGTCATTCCTCGGCCCGGGCCAGTCGTTTACGCTCTGGGGCGGCGGCACCGGTCACGGCATCATCACCCGGCGCGTATTCACCGACTCCGGCCCGTCCTGAGCAGCGTGCGGCGCGCGGCCAGGCCGGGACTTGGACGGCGGCCCGGCCTACCGGCCCCAGTGACGGCGCAGGTGCGGGATCAGGTCCTCGGGGCGCTCCTCGGGGAAGAAGATCTTCGCCCCGTCGACCTCGATGACCTCGCGTGCCCCGGGGATCATGTCGCGCAGGTGGTAGGCCCACTTGACGGCGAACATCGGATCCCCGGTGCCCCAGACCAGCAGGGTCGGCACCTGCAGGGCGCGCAGCTGGTCGCCGGCGGCCTCGATGTCGGCCGGGTCGAGGGAGGCGACCAGCCGCTCGGCGTCACGGGCGCGCTCGATGGTCCCGGCGCTCCCGGTGAGGTAGTCGCGCCAGGCGTCCTGGGGGACCTGGTCGGGGTACTGGTAGCCCACGCTCAGCGGATGCATCGGCCAGGTCTGCGGGTTCGCCGCGAGCCTGGCCATCAGCGGCGCCAGCTCGCCCCGCCGTGCCTGCTCGATGAACGGCGCGAAATCCGGCGGCGGGAAGTTGCCCTCGCACTCGCAGTTGGTGAGGGTGAAGGTCCGGATCCTGCCCGGGTGGCGGGCGGCGAGGATCTGCGCGATCGCGCCGCCGGTGTCGTTGCCGACCAGGTCGACCTCGCCGAGCCCGAGGCTGTCGCACAGGTCGGCGAGCGCCTCGGCCAGCGCGGCGGGCGACATGTCGTCGCGGGCCGGGCTGGCGCCGTGCGCGGGCAGGTCGGCCGCGATGCACCGGCTGGTGTCGCTCAGCTCCGCGATGACCTGCCGCCACAGGGCGCCGCTGGTGCCGAGGCCGTGCACGAACAGCGCGGCCGGGCCCGCGCCGAGTTCGGTGTAGGCGATCTCGCCGGACGGGGTGGTCAGGGGCCGGCGGCGGGACAGGAACGTGTTCACGTCCATGAGAGCGTCTCCTATGCTTTACGTACCGACTGTTGGTCTATTAGATTCATACCGATCGTCGGTTTGTCAAGGCGCGACTCACGGCTCGTCCCGGGCGAAGGCGTGCCCGGTCGGGAGGTAAGCCGGGTACAAATGAGTCCCATGAGCGAACAGCGGGGTGCCTCGGGCAAGCGGGCGGCCCAGGGCCGCGCGACGCGCGGCCAGCTCATCGAGGTGGCCACCCGCCTGTTCGCCGAGCACGGCTACGAGGGCACCTCGATCGAGGCGGTGCTGGCCGCCGCCGGGGTCAGCCGCGGCGCCCTCTACTACCACTTCGCGGGCAAGGAAGCCCTGTTCACCGCCGTGCTTGAAGCAGTCTCCGACCGCGTCACGGCGGAGGTCACCGAGATCATCAGCGGCTGCACCGACCCGGTCGACGCGCTGCGCACCGGCGCCCTCGGCTTTATCGACCTGGCCGGCGACCCGGTCATCCAGCGGATCATGCTGGTGGACGCGCCCTCGGTGCTCGGCTGGGAGCAGTGGCGGGCCATGGACGAAGGGCGCACGGTCGGCGCGATGCGGGCCATGCTGCAGGCGGTCAGCGACACCGGCCGCCTGCCGGCCGAGCTCGTCGACCCGTTCGCGCCCATGATCCTGGCCGCCCTCGACGAGGCCGCCATGATCGTCGCCCGCGCCCCCGATTCACGGGCCGCGGTCGCCGAGGGGCGCCAGGCGGTCGAGCAGTTCCTCGCCCGCCTGTTGCACCCGTAGCGTCCCCTCTCCCGTAAGCACTGTCACCGCCACTCCCCCGCCCCGTATCCCGAGGCCGACCTGCTCAGCTGAGCAGGTCGGCGACGGCGGCGATCGCCGGGCCGATGGCCCGCTCGGCGACGTTCCCGAAGCCAATGACCAGCGCGGGCGGCGCCCCCGCGTCGGGTATGCCGCGGTGGTCGCCGATGCCGTACAGCCCGACCCGGCGCTCCCGAGCCGCCGTGATAATGGCCGCCTCCTGCGCGCCGGCCGGCAGCGGAGCGACGGCCTGGAATCCGGCAGCCAGCCCGGTGAGCCGGACCCCGGAGGAGTACCGGGCGAACGCCTCGACCAGCGCGGCCCGCCGGCCCGCGTAGACGGCCCGCATCCGGCGCAGGTGGCGGTCGTACCGGCCGGATGTGAGCAGGGTCGCCAGCGCGAGCTGGTCCAGGGTGCACGAGCCGCGGTCGCTCATCTCCTTCTCCTCGGCGACCGCCCCGGCCAGCGCCGAGGGCGCGTGCACCCAGCCGAGGCGCACCGCGGGCGCCAGCGCCTTGCTGGCCGTGCCGACCAGGAAGACCTGGTCCGGCGCCAGGCCCTGCAGCGCGCCGACCGGCTCCTTGTCGTAGCGGAACTCCGAGTCGTAGTCGTCCTCGATCACGTACCCGCCCGTGCGCTGGGCCCAGGCCACCAGCGCGTGCCTGCGCGCCGCGGACAGGACCACCCCGGTGGGTGACTGATGCGCCGGGGTGACCACGACCGCCTGCGCCCCGCTCGCCGCCAGCGCGCTGACCACCAGGCCTTCCTCATCGACCGGCACGTACTCGGCGCGCAGGCCGATCGCCGCCACCGCCCGCAGCGTCTCGTCCGACTGCGCGCTCCCGTAGCCGGGATCCTCGAAGGCCACGCATGACACGCCGTCCTCGCGGCTCAGCGCGCGCAGCACCAGGTTGAGGCCCTGCGCGAAGCCGGTGCTGATGATCATCTGCCGGGGGCCGGCGTCGGCGGCGCGCACCCGCCGCAGGTAGGCGGCCAGCACCTCGCGCAGCACCGCGCTGCCGCGCGGGTCGCCGTATCCCAGATCGGCGGAGGCGACCTCGCCGCACGCCTGCCGGACGGCCCAGGCCCAGTCACTGCGCGGGAAGCTGGCCAGATCCGGCACGCCAGTCCGGAAGTCCGCGATCAGCGCACGATCGGCGGCCTGCCGAGCCGGCGAAGGCGTCCGGGGCGGGGCCGCGGCCGGCCGCTCCTTGATGTCGGCTACCCGGGTCGCCGACCCGGTCCGGCTGCTCAGGTATCCCTCGGCCAGCAGCTGGCCGTAGCATTCCTGCACCATGCCGCGGGACACGCCAAGCTCACGCGCCAGCTCGCGGGAGGACGGCAGCCGCTCTCCGCCGCGCAGCCGGCCATCCCTGATCGCCTCGCGCAGGCTCCCCTCCAGCTGTGCCCGCAGCGGCCGACCGGCCGAGCG